>Ga0187782_10003809_pt1 | contig 11238 bp, 13 predicted proteins | sample 0715_SJ02_MP15_2_FD_132454 | JGI IMG/M metagenome (GOLD analysis project Ga0187782, IMG submission 132454) | Tropical peat soil microbial communities from peatlands in Department of Meta, Colombia - 0715_SJ02_MP15_20_MG | ecosystem: Environmental > Terrestrial > Soil > Wetlands > Peat | place...
ACCCTCATACACATGGACGGGCAAGAGCACCGCCAGCACCGCGACGTGGCCAATGCCTGGTTCCGCCCGCGTGCGGTCGCCCAGCGACAGAGCGACATCGACCGCATCGCCGAGGAGTTCGTCGGCAGATTCCGCCAGATGGACGGCCGCTGCGACTTCGCCCAGGACATCGCCGTGCCCTACACGCTGCGGGTGATCATGAGCATCTTCGGAGTCCCGGAGGAGGACGAGCCGATGATGCTCCGGCTCACTCAGGGCATCTTCGGGGCAGCCGACCCCGAATACCTCGGTGACCTGAGCGACCCTTTCGCCATGGTCACGAACACGATCGCCGAGTTCGAGGACTATTTCAACGCCATGGCGGCTGACCGTCGGGCTCACCCGCAGGACGACCTGGCGACCGTCCTCGCCAACGCCCGGGTCGGCGGCTGGCCCATGGACCGGCACGCCACCTTGTGGTACTTCGTGATCGTCGCCACCGCCGGGCACGACACGACGTCCTTCGCCCTGTCCGGTGGCCTCGAGGCACTGCTGCGTCACCCCGATCAAGTGGAAGCGCTCCAGGCCGATCCCGGACTCGCCGCCAACGCCACCGACGAGATGATCCGCTGGACGTCGCCGGTGCGACAGTTCCTCCGGTACCTGGCAGAGCCGGCCACGCTCTCGGGCGTCGAGATCCCCGCCGGCGACCGGCTACTTCTCTCCTACCCATCGGCCAACCGTGACGAGACGGTGTTCGAGGACCCGATGACCTTCGACATCCGCCGGCAAAACGCCAACCGCACCATCGCCTTCGGCGGCGGAGAGCATTTCTGCCTGGGATCGACGTTCGCCCGCCGTGAGATCCGCACACTGCTCCCCCGCGTGCTTGCTGCAGTGAAGTACGTGGAGCTCGACGGCGAGCCCGAGTTCGCGCAGGCGAACTTCGTCGGCGGGGTGAAGCACCTGCCGATCTCAGCCACGCTTTGCTGATCGCTGATGGCTCGAAGGACCGAGCGGCGAGCACGGCTGGAAGACGTCCACGAGCTGGCGCTCGGCATGCCGCACGTGACAATGGTTCACGGTTCGGCCGACAACCCCGTGTACCAGGTCGGAAGCAAGTCCTTTGTCTACTTCCGCAACCCCCGCCCGGACGCGTTCGATCCGGATACCGGTGAGCGATATGAGGATGTGATCATCTTCTGGGTCCCGAGCGAAGAGGACGAGGAGGCCCTCGTCCAGGATCCCGCCTCGCCGTTCTTCACCACACCGCACTTCGACGGCCACTCATCGGTTCTGCTCCGGGCCAGCCGGCTCGGAGAGATAGGTCGGGAGGAGCTGGCGGAGATCGTTCAAGACGCCTGGTTGGCGCGTGCCTCGCCAACGAGAGCCACGGCATGGCTCCGTTCCCAGGGCCTGCCCACCGACTAGATAGTTCCCGGTGGACCCCGAGATCCTCACCGCCCGGCTTCGGATCCGCCCGTGGCGGTCGGAGGACCTGGCGCCTTTGTCAGAGATCTTCGCCAAGCCGGAGATGTGGCGGTATCCGTTCGGCCGGGGGTTCACCCCCCAGGAAACCGAGCTCTTTCTGCTCCGGAAGATCGAGGCCCAGCGGAAGGACGGGCCGCGACCGGGAGCGGCCGAGGAGCGGGGCACCGGCCGGCTGCTGGGATACATCACGCTCTCTCCGCCCGACTGGCTGCCAGAAGTCATGCCTGCGGTCGAGATCGGGTGGCGGCTCGATCCGGCGGTGTGGAGCCAGGGTCTGGCATCGGAAGGGGCAAGGGCGATGCTCGACTACGGCTTCGACGAGCTCGCGCTGCCGGCGATCCTGTCCATCTACGAGCCTGACAACGTCGCGTCCGGACGCGTGATGGAGAAGATCGGAATGCAGGTCGAGCGCGACACCGTGCACCCGTACTTCGACCGGCCCCTACGCATCTACCGTATGTCCCGGCACCAGTGGGAGACCCTCAGGCACGCTCCCTAGGCGGAACAGCGCCCCGCCGCTGCTCCCGGAGAACAGCCCAGCCGGCGGCCGACACCGATACGCACTGGCCCCGTCCGGGTTCGTGGCGCCTCACGACAAGAGCTCGGTCGTTGGCCTCTTCCCACACGGGCAAGCGTGGGCACGAGGTTCGCCATGCCTCGAGCACCTCGGCGTAGGGTCGGGAACCAGGGCCGATCCACTCCAGCAGATCCAGAACCAGAGAATCGACGACCGCGTCGGACATGACCTTCTCCCGTGGCGTCATCTCGCTCCGCCCTCAGGCAACGGGACAGCACTTCCGGGGATCCAGCAGGTCGGGGCATTGGTCTCCGCTTCGTGTCTCCGCGCAGCATGTCGAGCCTTGTGCAGGCTCGGGTACGGGCCGCGCAGTCGCTGGACGCCTGGTGTCTGCCGATCGGCCGGTCCCTCGTCGTCACCGCACTGGACGCACACGACCTCCCACTGGGCTTCGTCTTCCCGATCCGAGACCCATCGCCCGTACTGGTCGTGCCGCCAACCCAGGTGAACGTGACGCACGTATGGAAGGTGGACAGGATCGCTGTCGTTCTCGTTGCCCGTGTACCCCGGTTGAAAGGCGACCCGGCTGTACCCAGTCAACGAATGAGCTCCCATCCGTGGCGATCAGGCCCCGGCACGGCACGGTGTGACGTGTCGCCCAGGGGCTGACGAAGAGCACGATGCCCCGCCATGTCACCGACCGCCAGCGGGGACAAGACCACCGGACAAGGCTACCTGAACCGGTCCACCGAACCGAAGCTCTGCCTGTTCAAACCGGGCGCAGGTTTAAGTGGGCCGAAATGACAGCGTGGTGGCCTGGCTTGTCCGTCGTCGGAAACATCTGAATGGTGGCATCAGGGAAGACCACCGAGTACGGAGGCGATGAGCAGCACCACCCCCACGACGGCCGGCAGCAGGAAGCGCGAGCGTCGTACGATGCCTCCTTCGGCGGGGGACTTGTTTCAAACGTCTGTAGTTCCTCAGTCTTCGTGTTTCTGACGTCGGCTCTAGAGGCGAAAGCCGCGAGGGGCCGTCCGGCTCCTGGCGTTGGATCGACACCGCCGGAGAGCTGTGGCTCGAGGGGCCCAACGGGTAACCGGAACCGGCACCGAGCCGGATCGGCGCGACGGCCACTGATCGTGGCCGGCCGGTCCCGGAATTCGGCAACCGGTGACTCCCCAGTGGCGCCATCTTCGCGTGCGACCGCTATTGGTTGTTCCTCGACCAAAGGACCTCTGGCCCTAGTCACCTCCCAGGTTGGCGCGGGAGCCTCTTGGGCAAGAAGGCAAGCACGCTACGTCGGGCCCAAATGTCAGAGAGACGTTGATCGTGGGAACTGTCCAACACGACTATTCGGGATCCGCGCGTGCCTGACAACGTCGATCTCATACGTGACAAGTGCGTGGTCGCAGTCATCGATTTCCGCGTGACCAGGATCTACCCCACGGACGCGACGCCTGATCAGCCGCCCGACCGTGTCTTCGCCCTTGACCCACGTGGGCGCTTTCACGAGGTCTATCACCGCGCAGGCAACCCAGACGGCACCTATGAAGCCGACAGCCCTGAGTACTGGCGGGCGATCACCGAAGCCTTGGTGCCGGCAGGAGCGATCCTCGTCCTGGGGCACGGCGAAGGCAAAGCCAATGCATCTCATCACTGGGTGGCCTACGTCGAGAAGCACCGCAAAGACGTCGCAGCCAAGATCGTTGCCGACGTGCGCCTCGACATCGACGACCTCGACGATGCGCAAATTCTGCGGCTGGCGCAGGCTTATTTCGACGCCCCTATCCGACCCCCCACCGGGTAAACCGTCGAGTCACCTCATTGGGGATGAACGCCGAGCTGATGCCAATCGGTCTCCGAGAGTTCCACGCCGTAATAGTGCGCAGCCTTCTCGATGTTGGCGAATGCCACGGCTCGGTCCGCCTCCGACACGTCGATCACTTGATCAAAGCGGGCGACAGCGTTGCGGACGTGCGCGGCATCGGTCAGCGGCTCCTTCCTTTGCTTCGGGAACGCAAAGACCGTGTCAGGAAGGTCGCTCTGCGTCGTGAGACGACCGTGTCGTTCGTGCGGTTGCCAAGTTGGCTGTGCATTTGTCATTACCGTACCTCCAGTGCTCCCAACCCCGGCTTGACGATGGCGCCCATGGGCGGCTCACGAAGGCAACAACCGGAAACGAACCCCGACGCTGTGGCCGAGCGGGAACAAATCGCTCCGCAGGCAAGGCCGCCCCGACGCGCCGAGGCGTTTCGTGGCCGGCTTGGCACCTCTCGGGGTTTTCTCTTCGCTGACCAGGGATCAGCCCAGTTTGTCATGGATCTTCTTTGATGCCCTGCCCAAGGCTCCCTGCGCCTTGCTGATGGCCTCCTCGGCCTTCGAGCTGCCCCTGCCGACGCCTTCCTCGGCTTTTTCGCTGGCGATACCCATGGCCTCCTCGACCTTCTCGGAAGCCCTTTCCATCGCCTTCTGGACCTTGCCCCGAGCTTCTTCGGAGCCCATGGAAAACCTCCACTCCGGCCGCTCATAGACGACCCGTCTGCTCATGCTGCACGGCGCACCAGTGGGCCTGTGGGGTCGTTCGTCATCACCCGGGTCGCCGCGCTCAGCCCATGGCCCGACGCTCGGGGATCGCCCCAGGTCCTGTTGTAACCAACCCTTCGGCGGCGTCACTGCAGGTGGGCCGGCACGAGCACAGCGTCGGGAACAGGTGGCCCGCCGGCTGCGCCAGACAATCCGTCGGGCAAACCAGCACGAGGAGCGGCGCACGGCTGATCTCGGGCCGTTCTCCTCCCGGCGACGCGGGGTGAACTCTCCGAGGCCTCGTTGCCGCTGAGCGTGCGATCCCCGGCACAGTGTGGAACTTCAAGATCGAGAGCACGCACGCAAACAGATGGAGTCGTTCTTGAGGCTGATACGTCGGTCCGGGACCTCTCAGGTCACCGGCAGCGGCGAACCTCACGGCCCGGCAGCGGTGGACCGGGGGTGCGCGCCCGCGGTACCTATTGGGCAGCCTGATCGGCCGTCTCTGTGACTGTTCGTGGGCGGGTTCTCAGCCTTCTGTGATTAGAAGATCACCTTCGGGAATCGGACCGAACGAAGGCCGGCACCCCTTGTTCTTCGGACAGCAAGCGCCTGTACGCACTGGGTTTCCGGTATGCGTCTCCCATGGTCTCACGCCTTCGGTACTCCCTGAGCGCGTCCAGATCGAGTGTGGCCAGGTAGACGTCCTCGCCATCGCCTGCCTCGAGAACAAGCTGATCACGAGGTCGGCCATTCGGTTGACCATTACTTTCGAAGACCATTCCGTCAAAGACGCTCGAATGGCCGTCTTGGTCGGGAGCGGCATAGTTCACTGTTGCGATTGCGGTCATATTCTCGAAGGCGCGGGAGCGAAGCTGGTACGTCCGCTCACCAGCCAGAGGGCAAGCGTTTGGAACCAGAATGAGCTCAGCGCCGCCGAGCATCAATTCACGCGCCGACTCGGGGAACTCCCGGTCAGCGCAGATCATGACGCCGACGTCGACGAACCCACCCTCGATGTCGAGCCGAGCGACCTCAAAGGCATCTCCAGACGAGAGCGCCTTCTCCATTCCCCAGTCACACGTATGCACCTTGGCGTAGCAAAGGACGTCCCGGCCATGCCGGTCTATCAGCAGGGCGGTGTTCCGAGGGGAACCGGGCCACCGCTCCAGAAAGGTCGCCAAAATCGCCATGTTGAGGCCGGATGCCGTCTCTCTGAACGCGCTCACCCATGGATCGTGACGGGCGATGGCCATCTCCTGCCACGTTGCCCTTCCATCGTCGTCATCAGGGCAAGCGGAGTAACCGATCTGCCACATCTCAGGCAGGATTGCGATGTCCGCTCCCTTTTCGGCGGCTCTAGAACACACGGCCAATCCCTTTTCGAGGTTGGCTTGTGGATCGCCACTGGAGGCGCATTGACAGAGAGCGAGCCGGAGGTCGGTCACCACTCCATTATGCGGCCCGGAGAGGGCACCGGTTTCTCTCGGGGTGCCCCACCACGCCGCGTACGGACGAGTCACAGTAGGTCACCATGCCGTCATACAGGGCCGCGCGAACGAGCGGTGACGCTTCACCCTCGGAGACCGGACTCCCAGGCCAGCGGCATCTCGGTCAGGCACGATCATTGCAGCTATCGTTCGTGAGCGCCTCCGGATGAGCAATTCCTTCGCTGGTGCGGAAGGAGGAGGTTGCTTTGGCAGACGACAACCCGGCGCTCTTGCGCCACTTCCAATCTGAACAAGAAGAATTTGTAGCACTGTGCAAAACACTGACCGACGAACAATGGGCACACGCATCTCTGTGTCCAGAGTGGGCGGTCCGACAGACGATGGTTCACGTCGCCTGGCATATCCACCGAAACATCGGCGACACCCTTCGGTTCTTGCTCTATGGGACCACCCAGGGCCCAGCACGTCAGATCGCCCGCGACGAAACTCGATCGACCGCAGATTTGATTGAGTGGCTCGCTTCGCCGGGGCATTGCGCCCTTGTCAACCTCGGGGAGTTGCAGGTCTTCGAGGTGCAATCGGGAATGCCTGCCTCGATGATCGCTCCCATCCAAAGTGCCATCCTGGGTGCCAGGGCGACGGGTCTGGATGTGACAATGACTGACCAGCAAAACAAATGGTTACCGAATCTTCTGTATCCACCTGGTCAGAACGACTCAACGGTCCAGTTCGTGCCGATCTTTCCGATGACTGGAACACCGCCCACTCTCTCGGACGGGAAACCAGAACACATCGACGTTCAGTGGGACGCCCGCCTGCTCCCCGGCGGAACACACGAAGCGCTTACCAGCCTGGACGGTGTGATCTATCTCCAGGACTCAGAGGGCCACCCAGCTGACATCCAGCGTGCGATCCGTTACCTGATTGCCTACTCTCAGGGGGTCGAGTCATCGACCGCACCTGGATCAGCTCTGGCGTTCGGAAACACGAGGAGTGGATTCAGCATGAAGGACATCGCCGCAATGCAGGTGATGTCGGGATGTCAGTTTGAACGGATCCCGCAACCGGCTAGCCCGTTGGGCTGAACGACTGACCTGACCGTCCGTCCCCGCGAGTAGGTCTTTTGGAAGCAGGCATCGGAGCTATTGGCAGTTGGGGACAACCCGGCTCCTGGAGGCGCTCTGAACGGTAACCCCGTCGCAAGCGCTGGTCGATCCCGGTCGGCTTCATCTGGAAGGGTTAAAAGTCAGTGAGTCAGAACTGCGAGACGCCGACCTACTGCCCGTTGCCGGCAGCTTGCGCGGCTGAAAGGAACTGCTGCAGGGTCACAACCAGGCTGGGATTTGGCGCAGTAATCGAGACAGGAACGCCATAGTTCGAAAAGTCCTCGTTCATCGTGATGGTGGCGTCTGGCACTGAAGGGAAGTTCATTGCGAATCCCATGCGGACCAAGTCGTTTCCGTTAACCCAGACATCTATCCTGATATTTCCAGCAGCGAGAAAGGACTCGGCGCCCTGTTTGACAACGGACGGTAGGTTACTTGAGTTGATCCGCTGCTGTGCCGCAGCCTTGTTCACTGTCACCTTGTAGCCACTTACGCTGATACCGTTGATCGTGCTGCTCCCGATGGGCATGACGGTGTTGCCATTCGCTGCCAGCGCATTCAACATAGCCGTGGGATTGCCCAGCGACGCTCCCGATGACTCTTGGGCGCTTTGAGAAATACTCTCCTCGATCCAGTGCTTACCCGGTAGCAGGGCGGAGATGTCCTGGCCGCTCTGCTCGACATCCATGTAAAGGGTGTCGCCCACGTACAGCATCTTCAGGTCCAACCCCTCTACGTTCGGCAGGCCGCTGTAGGAATAGCTGGCCGACATCGCTCCGGTGTCGAAGTTGGCTTTTCCGGTCCCAGTGCCGCTCAGCTGGGAGTCGTTGGGCAACCCGGCAGAGGAAAGTGACATCGTCACATCGGCGGTGTGCTGTTGCTCGGCGAAAACCGCTGCGTCGAGCACAATCTGCCTCGGGCTGGCTGGAGGGGAGCCGGTGGCGGCCAGAACTCCGGCGACGACCCCGGCGGCAACTGCAATTGCGGCCCCAGCCGCCAAAGGCCGGCGGATACGCCGATGCGTGGAGGTAGACGCGGGCGTCTCTCGGCTTGCCGACGCTAGGAACAGGTCCGTCGCGAGCTGGAATGACTCACTGTCGCTGGCATTCGTGGACAATGCCTGCTGCTCTTGGCCAGGCGCAGGGCCGGCCTCGTCCCGTGCGGACGACTCCCAGTCGCCTGGACCGCCTGATGTCATCGTTTCCCTCCCACCCGTGGACCTGCATGAACAAGCTACCTGGTGCCTGACAGAAATGCGGACGTTGATCACGAATGAGGTAATCACCACCCAGGTCGGTTCACCCCCCTAGGCTGTCGCCAAATCAGGCGGGCGAGCCGGAGCGGTGATGAGGTCGCATACCAGCATGTCGTGGGCCATGGAGAAGAGGCTCGGAGTGGCGACGGCCACCACCGCGGCATTGGCCCTCGCGCTTTGTGCATGTTCGGGGGCCTCCACATCAGGCACGAGCACAACCACGACGTCGGCCTCGGACGTATCTCTCGCACAAGCCGAGCTGCTTCCCGCGTCGGCCTTCCCCAGCGGCTGGCAGAGCCAAGGAACCAGCAGCGAGAACACCCAAGCGAGCGTGTTCGGCGGGTTGTCCCAATCGAAAGTTCAGGCCATTACCCGATGTCTGGGAATCTCCAGCGCCCAGGTCGACTCCACCCCTGCCGAGGCTGCCGATCCTGAGTATGACGACCCCAACTCCTCGGCGACAGTTACTGACACTGTGGATGTGTTTCCGAGTGCGGCTTTGTCACGGTTCGACACATCGGCGGCAGCTAATCCCAAGATGCCGTCTTGCCTCGTCCAGATCGCACCCAGTTTTGAGTCCAAGGTTCCGAAGAGTGTGCACCTCGGCACCGTCTCGGCCAACAGGGACGATATCCCTCTCTACGGCGACGAAGACGCAGCGTTGGACGTGACCATCCCATTCACTGATCAGGGCGTAAGCGGCACGCTTTACCTGGTGATCGTAGTGGTCGAGAAGGGCCGCTCCGAGTCCAACCTGGTGTTCACAGATGTACAGGGAGCACCCGACCCATCCCTTGTGGATGGGCTCTCCTCAGCGGCCGCCACCGCACTGGTGGCAAGTTGACGCTCCCGAGGCCGGCCCCTGGAACTCAAGCCGGTTTTGGCGAACGGCGTCTACGTCCAAGGGGCTGATCCGCCCGGAAATGTTCCGGAGGGTACCGAAAGGCGCTCCAGGCGGGAAGTGCCGTCGCACCTGGGCTGAGAGGCCGAGTGCTCGGTATCACTCAGCGCCGGGTTACCCGGATGCCCTGACCCTCTGGGATCGGCGGATCGGTCCTGGCCAGGGCGCCCTGCTCCCGGCACTACCGGGCGGTTCTACCCAGAGACGTAGGTGAACGTGTCGTCGGGTGTGTAAAGGGGGCTAGAGCCAAGTGGCGAGTTCACCTGTACGTCGACGGCCATGGCTACGCCGCCTGGTGCAGGAGGAGCAGTGACGGTGAGTTCCGACGGCGAAACGACGGCTAAAGCCGTGGTCGTAGCCGTCCCGAAGGACACGCTCGTCACTCCAAGATCAAAGTGCACGCCCGTGACCGTCACGGTTGTGCCACCAGCGACCGGTCCTTGTGCGGGGGAAATGCCGGTAACACTCGGCCATGCTACGCCTCCGGTGATGGTGTGGAGGATCACAGCGCCGTTGGAGTCGTTACCAACTGCCCAGCAGCTACTGGCGCTAATGCATGAGATCGACTGAAGGTCAGCAGACGACGAGTCAGGCGTCGGTTGCGGCTGCCAGCTCATTCCACCATCCGCCGTGCTCTGGACCGGAGCTTCCTCTGGACTGTCCGTTGCACCCACGGCGACGCAGGTCCCGTTGTTTAGGCAGTCAAGCCCACCTGACAACGGCGACGGGTTGGCCGCGACGCTCGTAACCGCCTCCCCCGGTGTCAGCGCGTACGCTCCGTCGGTCCCAAATGTCAAGCAACTCGTCGTAGAAGAACAAGAGACAGCGGTGAAAACCTCCTCGTTGAGTGATTCGGCTGACCAACTCTGACCCCCATCTGTCGTCGTGATTATTATGCCGGTATCCACCACAAGCATAGGTATGGTGGCTTCGGGCGGAGGATAGATGATGTAGTACTGCTCGCCAACGCCCTCGCACACGTTGACAGACGGACAACTGATTTGGAGGTTGTCATATTCAACGTCAAGATTTGTATACGCGTATCCTCCGGCATAACTGGGAACAGGCCACGTCTCACCTGTCCAGGTGGCTCCTCCGTCGGTCGTAACCTCAATGGTGTTCGTCGAAGTTGTTGCCCAGCAATAGCCCTCACCTGCGCATGAGACCGAAGTGAATACCGAATCCTCGTCGGTTGGAGGAAGACCCGCCAGTACCTGGGGAAGAGACACTGTCAATGTCGTCCAGCTTGCACCGCCGTTGTTCGTCGAGAGGACCGAGTCACCTCCTACCGCCACGCAACTGGTGGTACCTGAACACGAAACTGAGACCAGTGCCGGGACACCTGCTGGTGACTCACTGTTCCACGAGCCGCCACCGTTGGTAGTTTGCTCGATAAGCGCTCCGTCGGGACCGCTACCGACAGCAACGCAGGTCGCAGCGGTCGGACAAGCGATGCTAGCGAGGTTCTCACCAGCGGAGGAAAACTGTATAAACCAGCCGAGACATCCGCTTAGGCCAACGGCGAGTAAGGCAGCCCCTGCTGTCAGGGCGATCGGGCGCTTTGCAAGGACTACAAGCCGTGGCATTTCACACCCCCGAAGTGCGAATTTAGTGTTCCCTGGGGCCATCCGGGAAGTGCCATGATGCGCTACCTCGGCGACAGCGGCTCGGGGGCCGCCTTGACCGGAAAAGTTTGTGGGTTCAACCCGTCATCGCAACGGCCTCGTTGAACGCCTCAGATGGTGACATCCAGCCGAGCGTCTTGCGAGGCCGGCCATTGAGGGAACGGGCGATGGCGTTGAGCTGGGTCTGGGTGACCTTGGAGAGGTCGGTCGTCTTTGGCAAGTACTGACGAAGCAGGCCGTTGGTGTTCTCGTTCGATCCGCGTTGCCAAGGGGACCTCGGGTCGCAGAAGTAGATCTGGATTCCGGTGTCGACGGTGAAGCGGGCGTGCTCGGACATCTCGGGTCCCTGGTCCCAGGTGAGCGAACGGCGGAGCTCGGTGGGCAGTTGGC
>Ga0187782_10003811_pt1 | contig 11236 bp, 8 predicted proteins | sample 0715_SJ02_MP15_2_FD_132454 | JGI IMG/M metagenome (GOLD analysis project Ga0187782, IMG submission 132454) | Tropical peat soil microbial communities from peatlands in Department of Meta, Colombia - 0715_SJ02_MP15_20_MG | ecosystem: Environmental > Terrestrial > Soil > Wetlands > Peat | place...
AAGCCCAGAGTTTAGCTTCGTTGCCCCTTTCTTGCCTTCGTTTGGCCTTTTCTTCGGTCCGTTCACACCAAAAACAGGGTCGTTTTTGGGGTCTTTTAACGCCCAACTCCTTTATTTGCAATAAATCCTTAGCTTCGTTCCCTCTAAATTAACATCTTCTCTCTGCTTCCCGGACTTGCTTGCCGGATTCTGCGACAGCCAGTCAGAGATCCACTCGGGCCAACTTCCGCGCCGCCCATCTCGCAGCCCCTTTTCCCCAGTGGATTCTCTCTCCATTCGACCACAATAATAGGCTACCATAAGGCCCGGCGCTTGTCAAGCGGAAAATGCGGGCGGCGGCTCGCGAGCCACCCCTGCGTATCAACGCACATTTAGGACACTACTGTTGGACAGATAGGCGGATGGCCAGACGCCGCGAGCACGGCGTCCGCGATGCGCACCGCGGGCAAAACTGCGGCAACATCATGCACGCGCACGATGTGGGCGCCAGCGAGGATGGATGCCACTACGGCGGCCGCGTCACCCAACTGGAGTGTAGGCACTTGCTGCGACTTGAGGCTTTCCATCATCGGCCAGAAAGCCGCCGCGCCCTGTTTGCTTCCCGGGCCATGGCGTGTCGCGGCGTGAATACCCGCGCCGCCGGCGATAGCCTGGACAAACGACTTTCGCGAGCTGCCCACCAGGATGGGAAGGCCGAAGCGTTGCAATTGGTTGAGACGCGCGAGGATTTCAAAGTTCTGAAACCTGGACTTGCCGAAACCCAGGCCGGGGTCAAGGATCAACTGGGACCGGCGCAAGCCCGGCGCCAGAGCTCGCTGGAGCGAGCGTGCCAGCCCGCGCTCGAGTGACTGCATAATATCTTTTACGAAGGGTCTTGCCTGCATCGTCTCGGGCTGGCCGCGCAGGTGCATCAGGATGAGGGCCGTCTTGTAGCGGAGCGCCACCTCGGCCAAGCGCGGATCGAATCGTAGTCCGCTCACGTCGTTCAGAATGCTGGCGCCGGCCTGCACCGCCTCCTCTGCCACCTCGGCTTTCGTGGTGTCGACGCAGATGAGCGTGGAGCGCAATTTGCGCCGCAGGACCTTGATCACCGGCAGGACCCGTCGCAACTCCTCTTCGGCTGAAATCGGGCGTGAACCCGGCCGTGTGGATTCACCCCCAACATCAATCCAGTCCGCTCCCTCTCGCGCCAGCTCTAGGCCACGCTCGACAGCCCTGGCGGGATCGAGATAGAGCCCACCGTCCGAAAAAGAATCCGGCGTCACGTTGAGCGCACCCATGATGAGCGTGCGTTGGCCTAGCCGGACCTTTCGCTCCTGAATATCTAGGTCAAAAACAGGTCGAGGTCTCATGAAAGGATTATATACAGCAACGCAAGGGGGCGCATTCACTGGCTGGGGCTGTTCTGTGTCGGTTTGGAAGGCCTTCTTTGAGCCTCGGCCCGCTGGCTGTCGGCAGCTTCCCGAATCTCCTCGGCATCGGCAAGGTCTCGGGTCCGGCCCGATGCGAGTTTCGATGCAACAAGGTCGTCTCGGGAGAGGAAGAACGTCTTCAGGCCGCTTTGCGGGTCAATGATAGCCTCAACGCGTCTTTCCCATGCCGCGTCAAAGTCAACTCCCGGAATGTCGGAATGAATATCAACGGCGACCGGCTCACGTCCGAAGCGGATAAAGCTGCTTCGGTCAGCAAGATCTTCCGCACGGATGTTCTCCACGGGAGCACCGAAGGCTGCAAGCGCAGCGTAGATCGCTTGGGCATTGGCCGGGTCTGCTTTTATGAACAGGTCCAGATCCTGAGTGGCACGGGGCCGCCCATGGAGCGCTACGGCATAGCCGCCGATGATAAGGTATTTAACGCGGTGGGCGTTGAAGGCGGACAAGAGGTCCTTGAAGTCTTGGTACATCCGGGCCCATGCCTTTCAGAGCGTAGGCCGTGAGGGTGATTTCAGCAACCGCGTCCATCCGCTCATGCACGGGCCTGCTCTGCCAGTAGCGGTACTCGTCCCTCTTCATTTCCTTATGGCTGGCGTACTTGTGAATAGTTTTCTCCACAATCTTATTCTAGGTGTCAGAGAGATATCCGAGGAAGTGAAAAGCGGCAGAATTTCAAAGGGTAACCCTACCCAATCACTAGCCATTAGCCACTGCCCTTCACGCCGGCTGTGGCCGTTCGCGCGAAGGCAGGCCCGGCGTGGGGCGAGGCTTAAGGACCTGCGTAGTTTCCGGCGCAGGAGGTTTCGGAGGCGCCTGCCGCACCACTTCCGGCAAGGGCTTCCCCTCAACCAGCAGCCTTACTTCGCTCGCATCCAAAACCTCACGCACCAGCAGCGCCTCCGCAATGCGCACCAGGGCGTCGCGGTGAGTGGTGAGGATTTCCTTGGCCTTAAGGTAGGCGGTGTTGACAAACCTCTTCACTTCCTGGTCGATCTTGATGGCGGTGTCCTCGCTGAAATCACGCGAGGTTGCCAGATCGCGGCCCAGGAAAATCTCCTGCTGATGCTTCCCATAAGCCAAGGGGCCCAAGTCCGACATGCCCCATTCGCACACCATGCGGCGCGAGACCTCTGTGGCTTGCTCGATATCGTTGCCGGCACCGGTGGTGAAGTGGCTCAGGAAGATTTCCTCCGCCGCGCGCCCACCCATCATGACCGCCAGTTGCGATTCGAGGTAATCGCGCGTGTAAGTGTGTTTGTCATCCAGTGGGAGCTGCATAGTGACGCCCAGCGCCATGCCGCGCGGGATAATGGTGACCTTGTGCAGCGGGTCGGCGTAGGGAACCATGGAAGCCACCAAGGCATGCCCGGCTTCGTGATAGGCGGTGTTTTTCTTCTCCTCTTCGGAAAGGATCATGGACTTTCGCTCGGCGCCCATCAGGACTTTGTCTTTGGACGTCTCGAAATCGTTCATCATTACGGTCTTGCGGTTTTGCCGGGCGGCGAGCAGGGCCGCCTCGTTCACCAGGTTAGCCAAATCTGCGCCCGAGAAGCCGGGCGAGCCGCGTGCCAGCACGGGGATGTCCACGTCCTCGGACAGAGGTATTTTCTTCGTGTGTACTTTCAAAATGGCTTCGCGTCCTCCCACGTCAGGACGTGGAACGACCACGCGCCGGTCAAATCGGCCGGGACGCAAAAGGGCGGGATCCAAAACATCCGGACGGTTGGTAGCGGCAATCAGGATGACGCCTTCATTCGACTCAAAGCCATCCATCTCCACCAGCAATTGGTTCAGCGTCTGCTCGCGCTCGTCATGACCACCACCCAAGCCGGCGCCCCGGTGGCGGCCCACGGCATCAATCTCGTCGATGAAGATGATACAGGGCGCGTTTTTCTTTCCCTGCTCGAAGAGGTCGCGAACCCGCGAAGCGCCTACCCCGACGAACATCTCAACGAAATCAGAGCCGGAGATGGAAAAGAAGGGAACATTCGCTTCGCCGGCAATCGCCCGCGCCAACAGGGTCTTCCCGGTCCCGGGCGGGCCTACCAGCAAAACACCTTTGGGAATGCGGCCACCCAGCTTCTGAAACTTTTGCGGCTCCCTCAGGAACTCAATGATTTCCTGTAATTCTTCTTTGGCTTCTTCCACCCCAGCCACGTCCTTGAACGTCACTTTCTTTTGCTGGCTGGAGAGAAGGCGGGCGCGGCTCTTCCCAAACGAAAGCGCCTTGTTACCACCACTCTGCATCTGGCGCATGAAGAAGATCCAGAGACCCAACAGCAGAATCATGGGCAGGCCGTTAGCCAGCCACGTAAGCCAGGAGCCGCTGGAGGTGTCCTTGATGCTGACGCTGACATTCTTTTCCGTCAGGGTCTTGTACAGGTCGGGATAATTGGTGGGAATAGTGGTTTTGAACTTGGAGCCATCCTTCTTCAGCACACCGGCGGCTTCGCTCCCTGTGATCTGGACTTCGCGGACGTTATCCCTGTTAATTTCATTCATAAACGTCGTGAAATTAATCTCCGAGACGCTTCCCCCCGTGCTAGACCTGACCACCGCCCAGATGAGCACGGCGGTGACCGCCATGACCACCCAGAAAACTATGTTCTTGACTGCCGAGTTCACAGGGCTTCCTCCTCCTGCCCTTTCAGACCTCGCACGGGTCTCTCATCCCACATTGTCATTAGATGCTTCATCGGGCTCTCACGAGCCGGGCCACAAAAGGCAAATTTCTATATTTCTCCTGATAGCTAAGGCCATAGCCGACCAGATATTTCTCGCTGCTTCTGAACCCCACGTAGTCAGTCGAAACATCCACTTTGCGCTCGCCACTCTTTTCAATGAGTGATGCGGTGCGTACGGAGTTGGGATTCTGGCCCTGAACATAACCGAAGAGGTGGTCTAGAGTCACTCCGGATTGCAGAATGACATTAACGAGAAGGACGTCCCGTCCGGCAGCCTCTACCCTCGGACTGTACATAATCTCGCGCAGCGCGACCGGACCCACTGATATGTCACGTATTTCGGCCTTCAGGAAATGGCAAACCACCGGAATTGTCAGGCGGCGCACAAGGTCGGCCATAAAAATAAAGCAGTCTTCCAGAATCCCCACCACGTGCAATGTCTTGCCCTTGTAGTCGCGCTCGATCCGCTTTGCCAGTTGGGCTACACGCTTTTGAATCTGCTTCTCGGAGTACACACAGCGCAGATGGTTTTCCGGGAGGGCCCGCCCGCGCGGCTGAGATTTGTGCTTCGTTGCCGGAGGTTTAGAGGTTCTGCTTTTCATCTCATCTGTTCCGTGTCCCCCGCTGACTCTCAGGGCCTCGAGCTTCCTCAATCACCAAGACCGCTCGGGACTCCGGAGAAGCTACCACGGAGGCCGCGGGTGGGAATCCCCTGACCCACACAATCTGTTCGCCACATTCCAACACTGGCCACAGCTTGCGCTGCCTCTGAGGAATCTTCCCCTGCCGAAACAGCTCCTTCAATTTCCGTAGCTTCCGGCTTCCCAGAGGCCAAAACTGATCCCCATCCCGCCAATTTCGCAGAAACAATCGGTGCGGCAGTTTCTGCGGGTCTATAGCACTGCCGACGACTTTATTATACTCCTCAGGAACCCCCCGGAGCTCAACAATCTTAAACCCAAAAGTACTACTTAAGACGGGGACGGCTATCTCCCCAGGAACTTCGACAGGATAAGCGTAGCTGTCGTTTCCGGCGGAAATGGGCTGCAACCCCAGGATAAGCCAGTCGAATTCCTTCCTTGCAACGGCTCCGCAAGGCAAAATGAGGCTCCGGCCACTTTGGGCGCTCGTGGCGAAGCGCAGGAGGCTTTCAATGTGGGCATAAGCCACGCCCCGCAAACCCGGGCGCAGGGATTCGAGCATTTGCCGCAAAACCCGCCGCTGAATTGCCGGTGCAAAGCCTCGCAGGGCGCGCACCGGAATCTTCTCTTCTCCGCCTTCGCGGAGCCGCCAGGGGCGGCTGCGTTCACCGGCCTGTTGCTCCAGGAAGGCTTCTTCATCCCGTGCCCGGTCGGCCTGATTCTTGAGAAGCGGAATGATGGCAGGGTTATATTCGCGCTCCAGAGAGGGGAGCAGTTCCAGGCGTATCTTGTTGCGCCGCAGCCGGGAGTCGAGGTTGGATGAATCGAGGCGGCATTCGAGCTTACGCGCTTCTATCTCGCGCGTGATCTCGGCGCGCGTGAGGCCGAGAAACGGGCGCGCCACCTTGCCCTCCAGCGTAGGGTGGATTCCAGCCAAGCCGCGCGTTCCGGCGCCCCGCAATAAGCGCAGAAGTACGGTCTCCGCCTGGTCGTTGGCAGTGTGCGCGGTCACCACTTTGTCCAGCCGGCCTTGCTCGACCAGGGAGAAGAAAAATCGGTAGCGCAGCTCGCGGGCAGTAGCCTCCAGATTGCGCTTTTTCTCACGCGCCACCCGCGCTACGTCAGCTTCGCCAGAGATGAAAGCGATTCCGATGGAATCCGCCAGGTTGCGAACAAACCGCTCATCCGCATCTGACTCGGCCCCACGCAAATGATGATTGAAGTGAATTACGGCCAGAGTGACTCCCCACTCCAAGGCTAGATCTTTCATGAAGTGAAGCAATAAGACTGAATCCGGCCCGCCCGAAACGGCCACCCCGATTCGCTGGCCAGGATGGAAAAGCCCCTGCCGCTTGACTTCCTTCACCCAGCGAGAATAAACATTTGACTTACCCAACATCGGTCAAACCCATCGCGGGACGACATCCCGGCTCACCCGACGGCCGGCACAAGAAGCCCCAACGGAGCCTTTTCGAGGTCATTGTATCACTCGCCGATAGATTTGGCGGGGCGTTGTGGGAATCTGCGCTGGCGGATGAATTGTTTGAAGGCCGGGGTGCGCGGGCTCAAGGCGACTTTGGGCCCGCGAGGAATATTTGTGAGGGGAGAACCTTAGCGTTGCGTCTGGATGCGCAAGTCCGGTTTAATGTGGACGGTCTTGCCGGGCGTGACGAAAATCTTCTCGGCATAGCGCATATAACCCGGTGCGCGCAGTTCGAAGTTGTAATTGCCGGGTCGAAGATGCAGCGTCTTCAGCTTGCCGACCGTGCCGGCGTAAGCGCCGTTGATATACACCTGCGCGTCTTTCATCTTGGTGTCGAACTTTACAGCGCCGGTCACCGGACCGTAGTAGCCCGGGTAGATTCCGTACGGATACGGACCCCAGTATGGGCCGTACCATCCCCAGCCGTAAGCAGGGCCGGCAATAACCACGCCCCCGCCAATGAAATGGGCCGCTTTGGCCTGAGTTGCCCCTGGCGCCAACAAGAGCGCCGCCGTCATGCAAGTCAGTAGGAGCGTCTTCATAGCACACCTCCCGCTTAAGTTCGAGCAATCGGCATGCCATCGCAACTCATTGGATTGAAAAGGTTTGTGTGGAAAGATAGTGGCCTAAAAGCACCGCCCGTGGCCGAGAAGCACCGCCCCCGCATGCCAGCGAGGAGTCACCCTGTCTCGACGGTGGTCAGCTTCCGCTCAGAACTTTTGCCTGGCGCCTTGGCGCGCCGCGCGACTAGCCAGAATCCCACCCGCAGGGCCAAGAGCAGGGTCACTAGGGCGCCGTAGAACAGCGGCTTGCGCACGTCCGATTTCACCAGCCAATAGTAATGCCCGACGCCGGCGATCGCGGTGACATAAATCAGCCGGTGCAAAGCCAGCCAACGCTTGCCCCCCAGGCGGCGAATCCACCCTGCCGTGGAGGTCAATGCCAGAGGGATCATCAGCACGAAGCCGGTGAATCCCGCAGTAATGAAAGTCCGCTTGCGTACGTCGGCCAGCATCTCCGCCCAATCGAAAAACTTGTCCAACCCGATCCAGGTGCTGAAGTGGAGAAACCCGTAGAAGAATGCAAACAGTCCCAGCATGCGCCGGAAGCGGATTATTTCCGGCACTCGCAAAAGCTTTCGCGCCGGAGTCACGGCCAGCGTGATGAGTATAAAGATGAGCGTCCAATCACCTGTCTGGTGCGTGATGTACTCGATGGGATTGGCGGTCAGATGGTTGTTTAGCGCACGCCAGGCCAACTGGCCGAAGGGCGCCAGACACAATACGAACACCGGCAATTTCATCCATTTCCTGCTCAGCAGTCTCCGCAAAGTCTTGCCCTTTCTGTTTGATTCACGAGCGCTTGGCCAAGGGGTAGCGCAGGACCCTCGGCCCGCCGTCCGAAGTCCCTGAGCCGCAGGGCGGTTTTGGGGTCCGGGGCTTTTTCTCAGGCCTGTAGACAAGCTGCGGATCGCGAAAGCGGCGGCCTGCTCAGCTTTGTGTTTCTAGAAGTATTTCTTTAGGTCCATGCCCGCGTAAAGGGGCGCGACCTGGTCGTAGCCATTGAACATCAGTGTGGCACGCCGGAAAAACTCGCCCAGGCGGCGCTCCTTGGCTTGGCTCCAGCGGGGATGATCCACGTGGGGATTGACGTTGGAATAGAATCCGTACTCCGAGGCGTTGGCAGTATTCCAAGTCGTGGGTGGCTGCTTTTCCACCAGCCTGATCTTCACGAGTGACTTGATACTTTTGAACCCATACTTCCACGGCAACACCAAGCGCACCGGCGAGCCATCCTGATTGGGGAGCGTCTCCCCGTACATACCGAAGCAGAGCAGCGCCAGCGGATGCATGGCTTCGTCCAACCGCAGCCCCTCGACGTAAGGCAATTCTATTCCCGCGCGGCTCCCAAGAGGCATCTGGGCTGGGCTGTAGTAACTCTCAAACGCCACAAATTTCGCCTTGGGCTGAGGCGACATTTCCTTTAGCAGCACGCTGAAGGAATAGCCGATCCAGGGCACCACGATGGACCAAGCCTCAACGCAGCGGTGCCGATAGATACGCTCCTCCAGCGGCGCCAATTGTTGCAGCTCCTCGACCGTGAACGTGCGCGGCTTGTCCACCAGCCCAGTTACATTCACGCTCCACGGCGAGGTTCGAAAGCCTGCCGCATTCTTGGCAGGGTCTGCCTTCTCCGTGCCAAACTCATAGAAGTTGTTGTAATGCGTGACGTCATTATAAGACGTCACCGCCTCCGTAGTGCTGAAGGGACTCTTCGTCGCTACCTTCAGCTTGCTTCCTGCCGCGACCTTTTGCGAGGGCCAGGCCAATTCCTTCAGGCTCTGCCCCACCAACGCCCCCGCGCTCACCCCAAGCGCGCCTCTCAGAAACTTCCTCCGGTTCAAATAGAGCCATCTCGGAGTGATCTCTGAGGAAGGGATTCCCAGCACCTTTTTGATGAGCATACCTCACCCTCTGCGGCTTCAGACGGGCCCCACCGCCCTCCAGTTTTGACTTCGCCCCTACACCCTCTTACCGATGTATTCGACGCGCGAGCCACTCCCAAAGATACATTTGGAGCGTGTTCTTATCCCCGAGGGAAAGCAGAGATGTCATTCCGAACGAAGGGCGCTCATGGGGTCCGTCCGGCTGGTGCGCCGGTAACGAACTCGCTACCGGCGCAGCAGCGACCGGGACGGAAATCACGATGGCAAAGTCGAGGGCGCGGCGGGCTGCATTCCCCCTAATCAAGGGCTGTCTCAACTAGATCACTGTGCCAAATAGCACCCCAGCGCGGGCGTGAAATCACTTAGCCGCCGCCGGGGGAAGCACATCGTAAAGTGGTTGTACCGGCTTCAGCCCAGGGTCCTCATTGGCCACTGAAACGGCCAGAACCCGGATCTTGTCGTTATCGGGCAGGTGAATTGTCTTCGCGCCGTCCGGCATGTCAATCGGGTACGCGAACAGATAGGAGTAACCGTAGGGCACATTCTCGCCCTTGGCGTTGTGGTGATGCGTGCAGTACCACGCCAACTCGGCACGCTTGATGTAGCCCGGCTTGATGCCGGTCATCTCCGCGTAATCATCGTGCTCGGTGTGGCCCGGATTCTCCGTGCTAGGAACGTCCTTGCCCACCCACTGCCGGTCGTCCCATTGCCCGATGAATCCGCCCCAGTCCTGGACATTCAGATCGACGCCACTCGAACCCACTTCGAACCGTGCCTTCTGGTCGCCGTCCGATGAGGCGGCCAGAACGTAGAGGCGGTTGAACTGCCCCGCCGGCAGATTGATCGTCTGCCCCTTCGCCACAACAGCGTTGGGTGTGCCGTCCTTTGCTTGGGCAAGGTGGAATTGCACTCCGTTGAACGTGATCTCAGTGGGCAGCATTTCCGCAGGCAATGCGTTGCCCTTGCCGTCAAAACCCTCTGTGGACGGCGTGCCGTCCTGGCTGGCGGCGGCAAGGTCATAGGGCAACGCCACGGGTTTGGAATGTATAGCCGCAACCTGGGTGGGCGGCGTGGCCAGCTTGACCGCGAAAGTGCGGGGCTCGTACGCGCTGAATGAGGTCACCAGCGTGCCACCGCTGACTTTGGCCGGTCCGACCGGCTGCTCTTGCCCGTTCACTTCGCGTGCCGCAGTGATGGGCCGAGCGAAAGACACGCGAACGCTCGCCTGCGGTTGGCCATCGAGTTCGACTAAGCGCACGATCACCTCGTTGCTCAACTCCGCTTTCTTCAGCGCCAAAACTCGAATGCGCGGGCTGCTGACCTTCAATAGAGAAAACTCACGGCCCAGCGCGCCCGGATGCTTCGTGGCTTCGAAGGCGATGAGTGGATCATTCAAACGCTGCCCTTGCCAGTCGGTCGCGCCGTGGCGCCAGTCGGCAGCGTGCCCGGCGATGCCGTAGACGAATTCGTGGTGCCCAAGGTCCTGTGTACCCTGGTCGGGATAGCCGCCGCGCGTGCCAGGGGTGCGGATGAGAGTCAGCCGCAGGGTGTGGTCGTTCGGCTTATCCGAGCCGTTCTTGCAATCGGTCAGGACGGTGGCGCCGAACTCGCCGCTCATGTCCGTCAGGTCGATCCATTGGTGGGAGGGCACCTCGAACTTCTTCGGTTGCGCCGTAGGCCGCTGGATCGTGCCGATGTCCCAGTTATAAGTGGCCATGCGATTCGAAGCCACCAGCGGGAAGCTGGCCTTCAGGTTCGACTCCCGGGTGTTCCAGTCGATGGCGTTGGCGAATTCCAGGCGCCTTCCAGCCTCCCCCGCCGCCAGCCGGATGGTCTGGACAAATCCGGATCCGGCGGCTTGACGTGAAACCTCGAGCGCCACGCGTGCTGGACCGTTTTCCACCACGTGTACCTGCGCCGGACCGCCCACGTAGGCTTTGGGCACCGCTTGCTCCTGGTCCCAGTCCATGTTCCATGCCGGCCATTGCTCGGGGTTATCGTAGGAGATCGCCAAACGTGCCGGAGCGGCCAGCAGTTCTTTGCCCAGCGACTTGTCGAAAATGCTGGCCACGTCACCCTCGGCGTTCAGCCTGACGCGATAGTATTGGTTCTCGAGAGAATCCTCCGATACCTTGAGGGTGGAGGTGGCACTGGCCGCGCCCGGCTCGACATCGTAAACTGCGTAGCCGAAGGAAGGCACTCGGGCCACGAACACTACCTTGCCGCCCGAAATCTGGGAAGGAACGACCTTGCCGTCAGGAGCGGTCACATGCACCGCGTCCGGCATGCCGTCCGGGAAGCTGACGCTCGCTTCCACCACGTCTTCCCGCGCTATGTTGAGCGGGTTGAGGACCACCAGGGGGATACCCTTGGTCCCGGTATCGAGCGCGGCGGCCACGGCTTGGGTGGCATTGTTCAGCACTCCGGCGAACTGGTTGAGTGCGATCACGTCGTCGTTCCAAGCAAACTCGTAGGATTTGGGCGTAGCCGTGCCGGCGCCGATGTCGTGGAAATGGCCGCCCATCACCAGCGTCCAGGCGTCGTTCAGG
>Ga0187782_10003814_pt1 | contig 11230 bp, 6 predicted proteins | sample 0715_SJ02_MP15_2_FD_132454 | JGI IMG/M metagenome (GOLD analysis project Ga0187782, IMG submission 132454) | Tropical peat soil microbial communities from peatlands in Department of Meta, Colombia - 0715_SJ02_MP15_20_MG | ecosystem: Environmental > Terrestrial > Soil > Wetlands > Peat | place...
ACGTCGACTTTGCGTCTCAGATCAACGCCGGCTCGTTTCAGCACGGCCGCGTCGTATTCCAACGGCAACCCCTGTTTCTTCAACTCGATCAATAGCTCCTGGAGGCTGACGCCGCCGGCCTGCAGCATGAATGACTGCTTTTCGATCGGCACGGGAGTCTGCTTCGACTTCGCTTGCAACGAGCCATTCGCGCCTCGAATGACCGACTCCACAATTTCGTGCTGCTCGACCGTCCCGCGGACGACGAGCCTGTTGCCGCGAGTTTGCGCGTCGAGTCCATCGATGAGCGAATGCAAAATCCGAATGGTCTGCGGAGCCCGCTTGCCGCGCAGAGAATACGACCGTTCGATTGCCACATGCGCCGGGACCTGCACTAACCGGACGCCCGCTTCGCGCGGCAGCCACTCGAAAGTCAGGTCGAACTGGTTGAGCACGAGCGACAGCGCTTCAGAGGCTGTGGCCTCGGGGATCGTGGCGCCGGCCCACAGATCGTGCGGAATCAGCTCGAGCCCGACGATCGACAAGCCGAACTGTCGCCCGATGCCGGCCACGATATCCGCGGGCCGTTCGAGATCGTCCCAGGCAATCGTGGCCTTCTGGGTGCGCAATTGCGAGGCACCCTCGAAAGAAGCCGATCGCTTTGCCAGTTCCATGTCGCGCAGAGCGACCAGCGTGCGCAGCCGCAAAATGGGGGTCGCAGGGGCAATAACCAGGCAATTGCCGACCTGCGTGACGCCGAGCTGAGTCGCCTGGGCAATCTCGTTGATCACCGCTCGGAAGGGCTGGTCGACCGTCTCAACTTTTACGTCCTGATCGGGATCGACCCGGCGATCCAGGAGAATTGAAACCTCGCGTTCATGCGACAGCCGCCTGAGCACCGATCGCAGCGGCACCCCCTTCCACGATCCTGAAATCGACTGCTCGAGTGCCGTCGTAAAATTACGGCCAGTCCGATAATGGGCAGGAAGGGGATCGGGGAAGAGGCCCGTCGAGGAGCCCGCCCAGGCGGTAGCCCCCGGCTCCAACAGGCAGCCGACGAGCAACAGGGCTCTACAAAAACGCCAAACCATACTTATTCCGCCGCCTGAGATTCCGGTTACAATAGTAGCATGCCAGAGCAGACGCGTCCTACGCAGGCGGTGCAGGCGGTCGGAATTGACCTTGGCACGACATACTCGGTTATCTCGCATCTCAACGAGAGCGGCGAGCCGGTCGTCATCGCCAACCAGGAAGGTGAGCTTGCGACCCCTTCGGTCGTCTTGTTCGAGGGCGACTGTCCGATCGTCGGGACCGAAGCGCTGAAGAATTCGATCCGCTTTCCCGATCGCGTGGTTGAAAACTCCAAGCGCTTCATGGGCGATGTTGGCAAGCGCTGGTGGATCAACGATCGCCCCTATAGCCCCGTCGACATCGCGACGCTGATTCTCAAAAAGCTCGTCGCGGCGGCGCAAGACAAAATCGGGACCATCACACAGGCTGTGATCACGGTCCCCGCGCAATTCAGCGACGCACAGCGGCACGCCACGATTCAAGCCGGCCACGCGGCCGGCCTCGAGCGGGTCGACGTCATCAACGAGCCGGTCGCGGCGGCCCTCTGTTACGTCCTCGGTTCCGAAGGGCTGTGGTTCTCGGAGCTGGCCGGCGAGCAGCGGATCCTGGTCTACGATCTTGGCGGCGGGACGTTCGACTTGTCGCTCGTTCGCTACCGCAAAGACGAAGTCACCGTCATCGCCAGCAGCGGCGATTTGCATCTGGGGGGAATCAACTGGAACCAGTCCCTGGTTGACGCGCTTTCCGACCAGTTCGTGAAGGCGTATCGGGACGATCCACGAAGCAACCCCGAGAGCTTGCAGTCCCTGTCCCTGGAGGTCGAGCAAGCCAAGCGAACCCTGTCTTTCCGTCCGCGCGCGGCGCTGACGATCAACCACGGCGGTCATCGCAAGACCTACCAGGTCGAGCTGGAGCAGTTTCAGAGGCTCACCAAGCCCCTGGTCGACCGCACCGAGGAGATCACCCTCAAGCTGCTCAAGGATAACAAGCTTGGCTGGGCGCACGTCGACGTCGTGCTCGTCACGGGCGGCGCCTCCCGGATGCCGATGATCCGCGGCCGATTGAAGCAGCTCAGCGGCCGGACACTCAACACGGCGCTCTCGCCGGATCTCTCGATCGCGCACGGTGCGACCTATTACGCGGGCATGCTGCTCGCCAACGATAAATTCGCCCGCTCGATCCTGAGCGAAGACGCCAGCCGGCGGCTCGCGAAGGTCAAGCAGCAAAGCGTCAACGCCCGCGAGCTGGGAATCCTGATTCGCGACATGAAGACGCAAAAACGTGTGCCGCATTATCTGATTCCCGCGAACACGCCGCTGCCAGTCTCCTCGACCCAGCAATTCGGAACGGTGATCGCCAACCAGCGCCGCGTGCACCTCGTGATCATCGAAAGTGGCACGCAGCCCGATCAACCGTATGTCGTGTTGGGCGATTGTCGCATCGATGGCCTGCCGCCGAATCTTCCGGAGGGGTCGAAGATCGACGTCACGATCAGCTACGACCCGCAGGCCCGCGTGCACGTTTCGGCCAAGGATGCCGCCAGCGGCAAGTCGGCGCACACCGAAATCCTGCGACAAGAGAACATCGTCGCGCAGTTGACCTCCGATCCGCGCTTGACCGGCTCGGATTCGGTCGTGCTCGCCGACGAGGGGGCGCGCAATCCGTTCAAGAAACCCGCCCCGTCGGGGACGGCGGTTCATGTCCCGGATTTCGCAACCGACAAATGGGAGGCGTTTTTCGAGGAGACGCCCTACAAGGCCGTGGCAATCTGCAAGAAGTGCGGCGGCCCAACCGACGAAAACGGGATCTGCCGACGATGTGCGCTCAAGGCGCAAACGTCGCTGGCTGCCCCCCCAAAGCCCGCACCCCCTTCCGCGGCCCAGAAGCCCGCGGCGCCTGCTGCAAACCGGCCCCAACCGGCGCCCAAATCGGCCGCCCCAATTCCCGCTTCGCAAATTCCCGCAGCGCAAATTCCCGCAGCTGCAGCCAAACCTGCGGGCAAACCGGCGACCGAGGTGATCAAGACTCCCCCGGCACAGCCGCCGCGCAAACCTTTAGCTCCGGATCGCCCCAAGCGAAAGCCGACCGGCGCCCCGCACGACGAGGGCGAGGAAGAATTCTGGAAGTACGTCGGCGAATAGGCCGCGCCCAGAGCTTGTCAGGACCCCTCGCCGCCAGTCAGCCTGAGACCATTCGCTACTTGCTCTCAGGAGCCTTCGTCGGCGGTGTCGTCGACGACGACGGCGGCGGTGCCGCTTTGCCGAGGTCAGTCTGAGGCGGTTTGGGAGCCGCCGGCTTCGTCTCCGGCTCGCAGCCAACCGCTAGAGCACCAATGCAAATTGTCAGAACCAACGCTAACGACTTGCGCATGTGTTCAACCCCTTTTTATTGCTCGTAGCTGAAAAGCCGTGCGGAAATCCAAAAGATGCCACGCCTTGCCGCGAACAGTCAGTAAGACGGGGAACCTGGCGAGCTTATTCCCGAAATCTTAATCCGCCGCGTGGTCCCACGTTCCAGTCGTCCCGCCCCTTTGTGCGACGCGAGATCCCCGGAGAAACTTGCGAATCGTGACGCTGCGGCACAAACTGCGAGGTGCGGAAGGATCCGACCCCCGGCCAGCGCTCCTTCTCCAGAAGGTTCCAGGATCAGGCGCGCGGGGAATAAACCGGCAAGCGTTGGTGTCTCAAATATTGAGGTTCGCCATGGACGACAGTGGATCCGTTCCGAACCTGTCGGAACTGGCCCGCCTGCACTACGCGCTCGTTTATCGCTACGCGTATCGCCTCTGCGGGTCAGCCGAGGAAGCAGAAGACCTGACGCAGCAAGCCTTTCTCACCGCCCATCGGCGGTTGCATCAGCTGCGGGATGTCAACTCTGCCAAGGCATGGTTGTGTGCGATCTTGCGAAACACGTTTTTGACCCGCGTTACCTCGCAGCGGGGGCTGCAGATGGTCCCGTTGCATGGATTTTGGGACCCCGTGCAGGAGCAAAATGCAGCCGCGCCCTTCGATTTCAATGAGCTTCAGCAGGTGCTCAACGAACTCCCCGAGGAGTTCCGGGCACCCTTGATCCTGTACTACTTCGAGGAATTCAGTTACCGGCAAATCGCCGAACAATTGGATGTACCGATCGGGACGGTGATGAGCCGGCTGGCCCGCGCCAAATCTCACTTACGGCGCCGGCTGGAGGCACTGCAATCTGCTCCGGCGACAAGGTGACAATGATGGACTGCCGACGGGCTTTGCAAATTCTCGAATTCGATAGTGGCGCCGCGGACGGTCTGCCTCCCGACCAGCAGGTGAACGCGGATCGCGCGGCCGCCGAAGCGCACCTCGAAAGCTGCCCGTCTTGTGCCCGCACCGTCCGCAATCGCCGAGACCTGGATCGCGCGATTGGCCAGGCGATGCGCGACGTCCCGATTCCTCGTGGCGCCCAGCAACGTTTGCTCGCGCGGCTGGCAGAGCTTGAAACCGCCGTCACGAGCGCGGAGGCGGATGGATCGACCGTGGCCTCCCAAACGGCTGCGGCCAACCTTCCAGCGACATCTGAAACTCCGGGGCCACTTGAGCCGGCGCGCCGCCCGAAACTTCCAGCTCGCATATCGCGGCGGCGGTTTATGAGGTCCCTGGGTCTTGTTTCCGCCTGCCTGGTCGTTGCGCTGAGTGGTTTCTTCGGCGTTGTTTGGTTGTTCACGCCGCACTCGAGCGTCGACGACATCGCGAAGGACCTTGCCAAAATCGATTTCGACACGCTGCCCGCGCTCGGCGATTTTACCGGGAGCGATATTGCCGCACGGCTTCAATCCGAGCCGGGATGGGACCGGTTGCACTGGAAGTGTGACAAGCCCAAGGGCCTGCCGCTGGCGCCGGGTCTGATCGCGGTTTATGGGTTCGAGACTCGTCGATCGGGCGGAGTGCAGGGATTGATCGCAGTCATCCCGCATAAGGGCGTTCGCAATCCGCCCACCGCCGATTCGCTCGCGACGGCCGCACCAACGAGTGAATATCTCTCGGCCCGAATCGGAGAATCGGTCTGCGTCGCGTGGCAGCAGGGCGACGTCGTGTGCGTCTGCGTGATCAAAGGCGGGCCCGATTCGCTCTCGACGCTTCAAAGCCTGCTCGAGCAGCCCGCCGCGTGACGACACGTTCGGACGGAAACGGTGAATCTTCCCCCGGCGGTCCATGTCGGATCGCTCAAAGTGCTCTCGCGCGGCGAAAGAACAGCAAATTTCGCCTAAACTCTCCGACCGCTACGACCGATAAAAACGAAACGGCGTCCATTCGAGGGACGCAGCGCGACGGCTGTTGCAGGAGGCAGACATGCGGACGCTCGTGATGGGACTGGGTTTGTCGGCGGTGTTGACATGGGCGAGCGCTGCGATGGCCGATTCGCCGGGCCAGCAGGCCTACGAACGGGACGAAATGCGCTCAACCGTCCACCCAATGACGCCGGCCGAACGCGTCCACGAACGGGCCGCGATTGAGGCCCGGGCCCGGCTGGGCCGCATCGAAGCTCGCCACGCGTTGGGCATTTCGTTGCAGCGGCCGACGTTTTACCCGGCCGGCCCAGTCTACCGTCACATTGCGTACGCCGCTCCGTGGGGCTTGTACGGAGCGTATCCGGTTCCCTACACCGTCTGGTTGCCGTAATCGCAGCGGCAAATTCGCGCGGCCACTTGCCTGCCCACGGGCGCGGGCGGTTCGAGTCGCACGCTTGGCTCAGAGCACCGACTTGACCTTCGCCAGAAACTCGGTGTTGGTCGGAAACCGCTGCAGCGTTTTGATCAGCTGCTCCATGGCTTCCACCGGGCTCATCGCCACGAGACTGCGCCGCAACATGACGATGCTTTCCAGCGTCTCCGGCGGCAGAATCTTTTCCTCCCGCCGAGTACCGGAAAGCGTGATGTCGATGGCCGGCCAGATGCGTCGGTCGGCGAGGTCCCGGCTGAGCACCATTTCCATGTTGCCGGTTCCCTTGAACTCCTGAAAGATCACCTCGTCCATCCGGCTGCCGGTGTCGATCAGTGCGGTGGCGGCCACGGTGAGCGAGCCCCCTTCGTCAAATCGCCGGGCCGTTCCGAACATCTTTTTCGGGATGTCCATGGCTTTGACGTCGAGGCCGCCCGACATGGTGCGACCCGTGTTGCCGACCCATTTGTTGAAGGCCCGTGCCGTCCGCGTGATGCTGTCCAACAGCACGAAGACTTCGCCCCCCGATTCGGCAATCCGCTTGGCCCGCTCCATGATCAGCTGGCTGGTGCGGACGTGGCTCTCGACGTCGCGATCCATCGAAGAAGCAATCACTTCGCCGCGAACGTTGCGGCGCATTTCGGTCACTTCTTCCGGACGTTCGTCGATCAACAGCACGATCAGGTGCACTTCGGGATGGTTGCGGCTCACGGCGTCGGCAATCTGCTGCAGGAGAATCGTCTTGCCGGTGCGCGGCGGAGCGACGATTAGCGCCCGTTGCCCCTTGCCGATCGGCGTGAGCAGGTCCATGACCCGCATGCTGATCGGCTGCGGCCCTGTCTCGAGCTTGATCTGCTCGAACGGATTGATCGCGGTCAGCTCGTCGAAGTGCTTGATTTTCGCATAATCGTCGAGCGACCGGCCGTCGACCGACTCGATCGATCGCAGCCGCGGACCTTGCGAGTTGGTGCCGGGGCCCACCTCGCCGTGGATGAGCACGCCCGGACGCAGGTGGTACTTCTCGATCAGCGAGCTGGAGACGAACGGATCGGTCTCCTGGGCCGCGTAGTCGCGCTTGATGTCGCGCAAAAAGCCGTAGCCTTTGGGGTGCAGTTCCAGCACGCCTTCCGCCGTTCCGCAAACCTCCTGGCCGTTCGTGCGGATTGGCGGGCCCGAACGCATTTGACCCTGCTGCATCGGCCGGGGACCGCGGGGCCGTCCGCCGCCCCGATTCTGATGGTGGGGATAGTGCCCCCCGCGCTGCCCTCCCCGATGCTGCTGACCGGGTTGATCGTTGTAGCCCTCGCCCGTCCGGCGGCGACGACGGCGGCGACGGCGGCGACGCGGCATTGTGGCATCGTACTCGTTCGCGCCGTAGTGCGGCCGATCGATCCCCTGCGGAGCCGACGGATCCGCATCGGCTCCACCCAGGTCGGGCTCGAAGTCATCGGTGTGATTGTCCCAGGGCTTGACGGGATCATCTACGCCGGCGCCAAAGTCGTCCTCTTGGGCCGGGGGAGCTTCCTGGGCAGATTGTTCTTCCACAACGTCCGGCGCACGGCGCGTCGTCCGGCGACGTCCCCGAGAGGGGGATCCGGAGCTTTGTTCGGTCATTCGCACATCCAAAGAGATGAGTCAGCCAACGCCCCAGCTTTTGCCGTGGAGCGGCCGGAAAAAGGAACCTCAGACTGTCCGGTCAGCACCGGACGGAAGACCCGAGGAACAAGTTTCAAACGACACCGATCGCGCCGAATCGGACCAGCAAGTCGGTCACGACCGACCAGGGGCCGCGCGGAATTCCACCCCGGGGATTCGCCCCGCCGAGTGGAATTCGGGGAATCGCGAACGTGATTTCGAGGCCGCTGAGCACGCCTGGTTTGCCCGGATCCGAACCAAGCAAAAAGGCTGCCAGCAAGCGCTCAAAAATTCGTTATCCCCACGCGCTCTGTCGTCTCGCGTGTTCGCAGAAACAAAACGGACGGGCAATCGGCCGGACAATGTCCCGCCGGACCGCCGTCATCCGGGCCTGCCGTTCGGTTGCGCTTGCCCTACTCGAAACAGCAGCCGCCCAAACTTCCGATCCGACGAAAGTGAGCGGGGGCAATTTCGAGGACAGCGGTCATCCGAGGCGGCGCGCGCCGGACCTTGTATTTTCAATCGAGTCCATCGAGAAAAGACGGTGCCGCCCTGACACCGCGGTTTTCCCGTACGTACGTGCAATCTGGGCTCAGACAGCCAAGGAAGGCACGTATTGGGCTGACGGATTCGTCACTCAGCCCCGATGCCGGAAACGGTGGGCCGCTGTGACGAGAACTTCCACAAGCGGGGAAGTCATTTAGCCGATGAGCCACCTGCCTTTGGTTTGCTCGTTCCGCCAATGCCAACGGGGAAAAAGCAACCGCATTCTGGGAGGCCAGTGGGCTCCAATACTGCCCCTATCATAGCTTTCCGGCTGCTTGTGTCAATTCATCTCTTTTTGGACCGGCAAAGAAATCGCCGAATACCGCCCAATCCTGCCGAAAGGGGGGCGGCGTTCGCCATTTTGCCGGCAGCCTTTGTCGTGGTCCGAGCCGAACTGGATTTGATCGGCTGTGCCCGTTACTCCAAGCGCTTGTCTTCCAAGTCGTCGATGTTCAGGACGTGCTTGGTCCGCACAAACCGGTCCGGATCCTGGCGGAACGCCTGCCGCGATTTGTCGCTCACGAATAAATACAGTTCGCCGTCAAAGAAGGCCGCGTAACGAATGTCGCCCGAGATCGCCCGATCGGTGATATCCAGAATCACCGGATCGCAGCCGAGCACCTGCGGCGCGTAACGATCGGCATCCTCTTTGAATTGTTGCAGTTCTTCGGCCGACGTCATGTAGTACATGATCCCTTTGTGCTCGCACGACCAGCGTTCGCTGCCTTTCATCCACTTGTGGTCGCTCACGAGCGAAACGGGGCTAAACCCACGCAGCCCGACCATCGAGAACGAATGCCGCGCCGGTCCCGACCGCCCCGCGCCCGGCTGGGTTGTAGTGGCGATTTTCAGAGGCTCGTCGACGGGAGTGCGTACGGGACTCGGGGCAATTGGGGGCAGCGTCGGACGCGTGAGCGAAGCGGGCTGGCGCAGCGCCGGTTTCGTCTCGAGCGCAATCTGTGTTTTCTGCGACTGCGAGAACCGAGCGTCGACGCGCGCGACCAGCGACAAATAGCGATCCCGATCCGACATCCCCGAAGTACGGTCCAGGACAAATCCGCTTGGGTCCAGAAACAGATCGGTCGGCAGCGACGTGATCCCGAACCGCTGGACAAGCTCGGGGTGTTCATCGCTGTCGACTTTGACGGCCACCACCGCCGAGTCGAGTTGCCGCAACACGGCCGCGTCGCTCAGCACGTCCCGATTCATCATCTGGCAGGGGCCGCACCACTTCGCGTGAAAGTGAACGAGCAGAGGGCGGTTGAGACGCCGGGCTTCGGCTTCGGCCGCTTGAAAATCGTGACGCCAGGTCGACGACGAACCGCGTTCGACAGCCAGGGCGAGTGAGGCAATCGTCGCTGCTGCGCAGAGGAACGCACTCCAGAGTTTCAGAGACCGCATCCGCAGCGCCTTCTTCAATCTGTTGATCGACTTCAAGTAGTTTGGTCAGTGATTTCGTCCCGAGATCGATTTGCAATTTGTCGCCGGAGACGCCAGGAAGCCGCCGATTGGAGAGTGGGATTGCCGGCGCCTCGGATCGGGACGATTCGGCTCTATCTCAAGTATCGATCCGATTTCCCGCGGCGAATGCTGCCGGTCGCTCCGAAGAGGCGAAAATCGCGCGGCGACTTTAGGGCAAAATCGGCACTTGAGGGGGCACGCTGATAAACTCGCGAAGGATTCACGAATTTTCCGCGCGGAGGACGTCGGCGCTTCGTTGGCCGAATGGAAAAAAACTCAACCGGCAAGCGCCGAAATTCGAGAAGCTCCGCGCGCTATACGTCGAGGTCGTCGGCGAACGACGCCTCTTCCATGATGACGCGGTAGCGTTCCGACGCGTCCTTTCCCAACAGCTGGGCGAACGTCTTGTCGGTTTCGACCTGGCTTTCGATCTCCGCCCGCAGCAGCACGCGCGCCTTCGGGTCGAGGGTCGTTTCCTTCAACTGCTTGGCGTCCATCTCGCCCAGTCCCTTGAAGCGATACACCTCGACTTTGCGATGGCTGCCCAGTCGCACGAGAATTTCCTCCTTCGCCGCGTCGTCCTGCGCGTAGAAAATCTCGTTGGTGGTGACGATCCGATACAGCGGAGGCTGCGCGATAAACAGCTTTCCCTGCGCGATCAACTCGCGCATGTGCCGGAAGAAAAACGTCAACAGCAGCGTGCAGATGTGGTATCCGTCGCTGTCGGCGTCCATCAGCAGAATCACGCGTCCGTAGCGCAGCTTGCGGATGTCGAACGGCGCCCCGATCCCGGTCCCGAGGGCTTCGATCAGATCCTTGACCTCTTGGTTCTCGAGGATTTTGGTCAGCGCGAGGGCCTCGGTGTTGAGGATCTTGCCCCGCAGCGGGAGCACGGCCTGCGTGCGGTTGTCGCGGCCCATCGCCGCCGTCCCTCCGGCTGAATCTCCCTCTACGATAAACAGCTCGGTCTTCGACGGGTCGGTCTGCCGGCAATCGAGCAGCTTTCCTGGAAGATTCGTCCGCCGCGAACCGGGCGCCTTGCGGCGGACCTCGCTCGCCGCGTCGCGGCTCGCCAGGCGCGCTCGCGCCGCTAAAACGACGCGGCCGATGATCGCATCGGCAATCGACGGATTGTTGTTGAGCCACGTCTCGAGTGCCGGCCGCACCAGCCCCTCGATCAGGCCGGTCAGCTCGGGATTGTTGAGCCGCTCTTTCGTCTGCCCCTGAAACATCGGGTCGGGATGAAACACCGAAAGGACGCCGATCGCCCCCTCGCGGATGTCTTCACCCGCGATGGTCAGCCCTTTGTGCTTGATATCGTGCACTTCGAGATAATTGCGGATCGCCCGCACGATGCCGTTGCGGAAGCCGTTCTCGTGCGTTCCTCCGGCATGAGTCCGGATGCCGTTAACGTAGCTCCGCAGGTTCTCGTCGGTCGATTCGCTCCAGCGCAAGACGACTTCGATCCGCGTGTGGCCTTCGTCCTTTTCGATCGAAAAGATCTGCTCGTGGACAGCCCGCTTCTGGCTCTCGGCAGTCAGCTTTTCGAGGAAGCCGGCGATTCCCTCCGGATGGTGGAACTCGACCCGATCGTTCTTCGCCGCGTCGACGAGCGTGATCCGCAGGCCGCCATGAATGTAGGTGATATCCTCCAGGTGCTGACGAATTGTCTCGATGTTGAATTGAACCCGGCGGAAGATCTCGTCGTCGGGACGGAAGAAAATGCTCGTCCCGTGCCCGCGAAAGGGGCGCACTTTCTTGACCTCCGTCGTCGGCTTGCCGCGCTTGTAGCGCTGGCTCCACTCGAAGCCGTCGCGATGCACGGTGGCTTCCAGCTCGATCGAGAGCGC
>Ga0187782_10003816_pt1 | contig 11230 bp, 9 predicted proteins | sample 0715_SJ02_MP15_2_FD_132454 | JGI IMG/M metagenome (GOLD analysis project Ga0187782, IMG submission 132454) | Tropical peat soil microbial communities from peatlands in Department of Meta, Colombia - 0715_SJ02_MP15_20_MG | ecosystem: Environmental > Terrestrial > Soil > Wetlands > Peat | place...
ACCACGGAACTGCCCGCCAGTCCCGCCTGCGCCGCGATCAGTCCGCCCTCGCCGATGTGTACGTTGTGGCCGATCTGCACCAGGTTGTCCACCTTCGTGCCCGTCCCTATTCGCGTTTCTTCCAGCGCCGCCCGGTCCACGCAACTGTTGCAGCCGATTTCCACCTCGTCGCCAATTTCCACCCGTCCAATTTGCGGAAATTTCCAGTGGCGTCCTTCGCCCGAAACGTATCCGAACCCGTCTCCGCCCACCACCACGCCCGCATGCAGCACCACATCCCGCCCCAGATGCACTCCCGGATAAATCACGACGTGCGGATAGAGCGTGCATCGAAGTCCCACAACCGCGCCTCGCCCGATACTGGAGAACGGTCCGATCTGGCTCTCTTCCCCTATCTCAGCGCCTTCGCCAATCACCGCATAGGGCCCGATCGCCACATCTTTGCCCATCTTCACCTTCGGACCGATCACCGCTGTCGCGTGCACACCCTTCTCGGCCACTCGCAACGGAGCGCGCAGCAACGCCGCCGCCTGCGCAAATGCTAGTTTCGGATTCGCCGCCCGCAGGAGCGTCTTGTCTTCCAACTGCACGTCCGGCGCCACGATCACGCATTGCGCGAGCGAACGCGCTGCCCGAGCCACTTGCTTCGCCGCTTCCACAAAAATCAAATCCCTCTGGTGCGCCCGTTCGGGTGCGGCTACGCCGTCCACCTGCGCCGCCGGATCTCCCTCCAGCACCAGATTCAATCGCTTCGCTAATTCCCGCGCCGTAATCATGGCCTCCTCCTTGCTTCCCTGCCTCCCCGCTTCCGGCCTCGCTCGATTTCTAGAAGGAATACAGCGGCGCCTCACCGGGCGGCCTCGTCTTCCACCGTTTGTGCACCCACAGCCACTGGTCCGGATACCGCCGCGCATACTCCTCAAACACCTGAACGAACCGCGCCGTGTTCGCCACCACATCAGCTTCCGTATTCCCCGTTCGCACCAGCGGAATCGCCGCATCGAGTTGCAAGTGATAGCGCCTTTCGTCTTCCTTCCAGTACACGTAACCGGGCATCACCGCGCAATCGGTCCGGAGCGCAATCCGCGCCACGCCGCTCGATGTGCACGCGGGCACCCCGAAAAACGGCACGAACACTCCCTCTTCGAGCGAACTATTCACGTCCATCAGCACGCCCACGTCGCCGTTTTCTCGCAGGATACGCATCATCTCCCGCACCGCCTCGTTCTTATCAATCGTCCGGTTACCCGCCAAGCACCGATAGCGGTCCACCAGCGCATTCACGCGCCGGTTCTCCAGCGGCCGCACCAGGAAGTTCAGCGGATGGCCATTCAGCGCCTGCGCGAACGGCGCCAACTCCCATGCCCCCATATGCCCGGTCAGGTAGATCAGACCCTTTCCTCGCGCTTTCGCCGCCTCGTAATTCTCCATCCCGTCGATCGAAATCACGCGCCGGATGCTCTCCGGCGTCTGCCGCGGAAACTGCGCGAACTCTCCGCCCATCCAGCCGATGTGCCGCATCAACCGCCGCGCCGTGGCGCGCCGCTCCGCCTCCGCCATTTCCGGAAACGCAATCTTCAAATTAAACAGCGCCGCGCGTTCCAGCCGAGGCTGCAGCGCATAAAACAGCCGCGCCACTGCCGCACCCACCGCGCGCGCCATTCCACGAGGCAGCAGGCCCACGCCGTGCAGCACAGTCCACGCCGCCGCATATTCCATCCACTCGCGCACTGGTTCCGCTTCCCGGGCGGATTCTCTCACCATTGTGCTTCCGTTGCCGTTCACAGCCGTCATGCGCCGACCTGATCTCTCCGCCGCACCAGCGGATAGGCCGCGAGTCCAATGGCCAGCGCCACCGGACCCCATCGCAGCGCGAACGGATCGCTCCCGAACAGCGAAACGATGGACATCAGAACCGGCGCCCCCACGGCGCACGCCAGCCCCGCCGCACCGCCCGGAATGCGGAACGGCCGCGGCAGCTCCGGCCGGGTGTGACGCAGCCGCCAGCAAGCCAGCACCGTCAGCACCGTTACCGCGATCCGCAGCCAGATGTACACGCTGATGATCTCCGCGAGCTTCTGGACCTCAAACACCGCGCACAGCACCGCGGACACCACAATCGCCGCCGCCGGCGTCCCATACTTGCGATGCACCACCGCCAGCCGCCGCGGCAGATACCCGTCGTCCGCCATCGCAAAGGGCATGCGCGTTCCCGTCAGCGTCGTCGCATTCAGCAGCGACAGGTTGCAAACCGCTGCGGACACGAACACCGCCAATCCAATTGCCGGCCCGCCAATCGTCCGCGCCGCGTCAACGTAATACCGCGAATTCCAGTCCTGCCAGTTGCCCAGTGCCGCGAGCGCCAGCAGCGTCGGCAGGATGTAAGTCGCCACCGCGACAGGAACCGTCAGCCCCAGCGCTATCGGAAAACTGCGCTGCGGATTGCTTACCTCCTCCGCGCAGCTCGACGTCTGCTCGTAGCCTGAGTAACCCCACAACACCAGCGCCAGCCCTACGCCCATCACCTCGCGCAGCGACCTGCCCGGCGCGACCCACGGCAGGAACGGATTGTGCGTCCACTGCGGCAGCGCTATCGCGCACATCGCCGCCACCGGCACCAGCACCACCATCGTGAGCACAAACGACACCGCACCCACCATCCGGATCCCGCGCACATTTACCCATGCCACTACCGCCGTAACGGTCAGCGCCACAAGGTAATGACGCCCACCCGTCAGCGCCGGCACATAGAAACTCGCATAGTCCGCGAAGAGAACTGCGTAGGAGCTCATCAGCAGAAATGACGAGGTCCAATTCCACCATCCCGCCAGAAATCCCCAGAATTCCCCGAAGGCCGCGCGCACCCACCGATAAAAACCGCCTTCCACTGGCATAGCCGTTGTGAGTTCCGCGGCCACCAGCGCCATAGGTATCGCCCAGAAAAATGGCAGCACCAGGATGTAAATCAGCGTGAGCCCGGGACCGGAGCTGGTAACGCTTCCTTCGAGCCCGTACGGCCCTCCGGTCGTGTACGCGTACATGATGAAAAACAGGCTGAACAATCCCGCGCGCTGACGCCGGCTGGCGCCCGGCTCGGCAGGTCTTTGCGGACCGTCTAGGCTCATTGCACGAGATCCAGAAAGCGATACCACAAGCTGGCCAACGGAAGGAACCACGGCCTGCCTCGATATAGTCCGAGCGGCGCAGTGGGAAACGGCACTCGCGCGAACGGCAGCGCCACATCATCCCCGGCAATCACCGCTGCCATCTTCGCTCCCAGGTAAGTTGCCATGGCCACTCCGTGCCCGGCGTAACCCATTGCGAAGCGCACCCCCACCATCGTTCCTGCGTGCGGCAGCATGTCGAACGTGAAATCGAGCGTGCCGCCCCATGCGTACTCCACCGGCGTGTGCGCGAGCTGCGGATAGACGCGCACCATGTCCCGCCGAAGAATGTCCGCGCTCCGCCGAATCGTGTTCTGCGTTTCTGGAAAGAAGGCGGCCCGCCCACCGAACAGCATCCGCCTGTCGGGAGTCAGCCGGAAATAGTGCAAAAAATGCTTCGAGTCGAAAATCATCCGCCCGCGCGGCACCAGTTCCGCCGCCAGCGCCTCAGGCAGCGGAATCGTCGCGATGATGTACGACCCGATCGGCACGACTCGCCGCCGAAGCTCGGGAGTGGCCGCGCCGGTATAGCCACTGGTCGCCACGAACACCTCGCGCGCCCAGACGCTGCCTCGCGCCGTGCTCACTCGAAATCCCGCGGTCCCATCCTTCGTGGCTCGCTTGATTCCCTCGACCTGCGCTCGCTCGCAAATCACAGCGCCGGCGTTTCTCGCGGCATTGGCCAGGCCTGCCACGAATCGTGCCGGATTCAGTCCCCCGCTGCCCTCATCCACCAGGCCGCCAAAATAGATGCGCGAGCCAATTTCGCACTCCATCGCTTCGCGGGGAACCAGCCGGGCCTCGCGCCCAAAATCTCGCGCGGCGATTTCCGCCCATTCCGCGAAGCGCCGGTAATGCCCCGGCTTCGAAGCCACCTCCAAGTGCCCGCAGCGCGAGAAATCGCAGGCGATCTTCTCTTCCCTCACGATTCGCTCGACGCAATCAATCGATTCCATCGAGGCCCGGTACATCTCCGCCGCCAGTTCGCGCCCCAATTTTGCCCGCAATTCCGCCACGCCCAGCTTTAATCCGGTCAGCACCATCCCGCCGTTGCGCGAGCTTGCGCCCCATCCCGCCGTCTCCGCTTCCAGCACGACAACTCGTGCGCCGCGCCTCGCCAGTTCGCGCGCTGCGGCAAGCCCGGTATATCCCGCGCCCACGATGGCCACATCCGCCTGCCCGGGGACAGGCACAATTGGCCCCTCGGCCTCCAAACCGACCTTGTCCCACCAGTATGGTTTCTCCCGGAAACTCACTTCGTCTCGCCTCGCATCGCCGCAGTACTTGCAAAACGGCCGCCGATGCCATCACCGCCTCCGCGCGTCCTCTCGCCACCCGCAGCCCGCCGCCTAACCTTTGATAGACTCGCATCGTCTTGCCGATTTCTGCCAAAGTTCGCGTCATGCTGGGCGCGCTGATCTTTGCGCTCGTGGTCTTCCATTGTTTCTTCACTGGGCTCGATCGTTGCGGCTTCCTGGGTCCCGACGAACCGCGCTACGCCTCCATTGCCCGCGACATGGCTCTCACCGGTGACTGGGTTACGCCGCGGCTGAACGGCGTCGCGTGGCTCGAGAAGCCGCCGCTCTACTACTGGTCCGCTGCCATCGGGTTTCGTCTCTTCTCGAGTCCGGAGATCGCCGCCCGAGCCCCCTCCGGCGTATTCGCGCTCTGCGTCGTTCTCGTTCTCGCGCTCGTGGCAAAACGACTCTACGGTGCCTCGACTGCCTTCGCTGCGGCAATGATGCTGCCCGCCACCGTCGCCATGACCGGATTCGCCCGGGCCGCGGCCACGGACATGCCCTTCGCCGCCTGCCTCACGCTCTCTATGTGCGCCTCTGCCTACCTGCTCCTGGAGGACGCCCCCGCATATCCACGCATTAGTTCGGCCGCCTTCGGCGTTGCACTCGCTCTCGCTGTTCTGGCGAAAGGACCCGCCGCAATCCTCCTGGCTGGCGGGAGCACAGCCCTCTGGGCCGTCGCTAGCGGGAATATCGCGCGCACGTTCCGCCTACTCCGTCCCACAGCGACACTTTCTTTCCTAGCGGTCGTGCTTCCCTGGTACTGGCAGTGCGCCGAGCGGAACCCCGAGTTCCTTCGTGTCTTTTTCCTCGAGCACAACGTCGAGCGCTTTCTCACCAACCGTTACCAGCACCAGCAGCCACTCTGGTTCTTCCTTCCTATCCTGCTCCTCGCCGTCTTTCCGTGGACACTCCTCCTGGTGCCTGCCGTCGCCGACGGCTGGCATGCGCTGCGCGAGACTGCGTGGCACAGATCCCCGAGCGTCTTCTTCGTCTCCTGGGTTCTCTTTCCTCTCGTTTTCTTCAGCGCCTCGCAATCAAAGCTTCCCGGATACATCCTTCCGGCTGTGCCCCCGCTCGTCCTTCTGCTGGCTCGCGCCATTTCGCATGACCAGGACACAACCCAGCCCGCTCGGCGCACGCATCTGCTCTGGGTCGCCCTAGCGTTCGCGGCCCTGGGCTTCGGCTTTCTGCTGCGCGATACGTTCACCGTTGGACCTCGGTCAGCCGCGACTCTTGCCTACGTGCAGGGATTGAGTCAGCCGCTCACGCTCGTCGGAATGTCTCTGCTCGTCGGAGGACTGGCTGTGGCCGCCATTTCCAAACTGCAAGACTCCGCGCTGGGTCTCTCCATCGCAGCATTCACGTTTTCGTTTGCCGTCGGAATCGCGGCGAATCATGTCCTGCCGGTCCTGGACCGCGACATCTCTCCGCGCCAGCTCGCCTTCGCCGCCCGTAAACTCGCTCCTAATGCCCCACTCGCCGTCCACAATTTGCCTCGCGCCTGGCAATATGGCGTCGAGTTCTATCTGGAACGGACTCTCCCCGAATGGTCTCCGGAGATGCCTCGTCCCGTTTGGGTTCTGACGAGCCAGAAAGGATCCTTGGACCTCCCGCGCGGGAGCACGCCGAGCCCAGGCACGCCTCCCGTGTATGGCGGCGCAACAATCGTTCGCGTGGAATGATTCAAGCGCCGCGTTCCAGCTTCGAATTGTGGTCTATCTATTGGGGCTGCCCAGCGCCCGGCCGAAGGTAACCAATCACCGCGCGCTGGCGGGAACCGGCGGCAGGGTGCGCAGGAAGAAGCTGAGGACAGCGTTGTCATAGGTTCGTTTCTCGTCGTTTGTCATCGTCAAATAACTGGATTGCGCCATTACCCATTGTTCGCGGGGCTCCGGGGAGTTCCCATACAGGCGAAGTGTGGACTCAGCGAGTTGCCCGTTCTCGCGCAGTGCGATGAACAGCTTGGGAATTTTCGCCAGCGCTCCCAATCTCACTTCCAAGGACGGCTGCCCGCGATACGGCAACTCCGCCAGTTGGAATCCCAGCCGAGACATCCACCCAATCACCGGCATGGAACCGTAGCCTTCGCGGTCCAACTCGATGGTGAAGAAATCGATGGGCTGGCTGTAGATGGATTCCGTCACGACTGCAGCCACCCGCCGGTCGGCGGCCGCGGCTACGAGCGCCGCGTACCCTCCCATATCGGCGCCCCACAAACCGATCTTCGACCGGTCCACATCGTTCCGCTGGGCCATTACCGCCATCGCGGTAAGCACCTCCGTAGCTTCGCGCGGACCCATGGTCGTGGACCCGGGTGATTTTCCGTGGCTCGAGAAGTCGAACACAAACACGTTGTACTGATTCTCCTCGAGCGTAGTGGCCAGTGTAAGCACGTCCGTGCGCTGCCATCTGTATCCGTGGCACAGAATCAGCACGGGCGCCCCACGCAATCCCGGAAAGAACCATCCGTCCCGGTTCCCATAGCCGGGCAGCGTGTATTGCACCGTGGTGATGTGCCCCAGCAAATCTTCCGGCGTCAATTCCGAGCGCCGGATCTCCGGATGCAGCATCCGATAATCCAAATACCCCGCGATGCAGGCGCACACCAGGCCCAGCAAGACCGCGAGCAGAAGGATTAGCGTGAGCGCTCCGCGGATGGACGAGGAGGGGTCGCGCAGCTCTTCGAGAATGTCCATCAGATAAGAATATATCTCCTCATTTTGTTACGAGCGCCACCAAGAAGCGGCGCATGTTAACACACTCGCAGCCGTCCCCCATGAGCCCGGGCGGCCCCGGGTACGCTCGCAGCGCCGTTTGATTGGAGCGAATGGGACAGGCCGTTATAATCTTTCCCCTGGCCCATCTTCTATGGAGATCGTTCCGCTCAGACAAGCAACGCCGCGGCAGCTCGATCCTCTTTTCGAAGAGGAGGCGGAGCGCTGGCTGGCCGACCTCCACTGGGACTACCGTCCCTCGCTGGCTCTGATCCGGAGATTTGTAGAGACGCGCTCGCTCGAAGGCTGCGCAGCCATGGACGACGACCGCGCGGCGGGCTACGGGTTTTACGTGTTCGAAGAGGAGAAGGCGCTGCTGGGCGGACTGTACATCGGGCGGCGGGCCAGCGAGCCGGGCCTGCCCGAACGGCTGCTGGCGGCCCTGCTGCTGAACCTGCGCGCGCGGGCCGATATCGGGCGCATCGAAGCGCAGCTCATCCCCTTCGGCCATACGCTCGACATCGCGCTGGAGCGCCATCGCTTCCGGCTCCACAAACGGCAGTTCATGTACCTCGACCTGAACGGCACGGGCCCGTCGCGCGCGCGCCCCTCCGCGGCTGCGCCGCGCATCGAGCGCTGGACCGACCGGTATTTCGAGCCGTGCGCGCGCCTGATCGCGCGCGCCTATTCGCGCCACGTGGACAGCGAGATCAACGAGCAATACCGGAGCGAAGGGGGCGCTTCGCGTTTCCTGCGCAACGTCGTTCTGCTTCCGGGCTGCGGGCAGTTCCTGCCGGAAGCGTCGCTGGTGATTCCCGGCAACGGCAAGAACGACTTGCAGGGCGTGGTGCTGACTTCGGTGGTTGCGCCGCGCGTGGCTCATGTGACTCAGATCTGTCTGCTGCCTAGTCTCCAGGGCAAAGGCCTGGGCCGCGCCCTGCTCGATGCCTGCATCGAAGCCCTCCGCGCGCGCAATTTCCAAGGCCTCTCGCTCACCGTCACCAGCTCGAACTCGCCCGCCGTCCTGCTCTACGAATCCGAAGGCTTCCGCGTGCTCCGCACCTTCTCGGCCGCGGTGTGGGACGCGAAGGCACTGCCTGTAAGCTGAAGCGGACGTCGCTCACTTGATCTGGTGGGTTCCTCGTTCTTTGAGCAACCCTTTCAGTTCGTTCAAAAACTCCTTTACGTCCTTAAAATCCAGATAGACGGAGGCAAAACGGACGTAGGCCACTTTGTCGAGCTTCTTCAGCCGGTTCATCAGCATCTCGCCGATTTCGGCCGAGTTGCGCTCACGGTCCGCCGATTCGTGGACAAACGCTTCCACCTCCTCCACCAGCGCTTCGATTTTCGGAATGGGAATGGGCCGCTTCTCGCATGCTTTCAAGAGGCCCTGGAGCAGCTTCTGCCGGTCGAAGCGCTCGCGGCGCCCGTCCTTCTTGATGATCATGTAAGGGATTTCATCAATGCGCTCGTAGGTGGTGAAGCGCCGGTGGCACTTGAGGCATTCGCGACGGCGCCGGATCAGGTCGCCCGAACTAGCTTCGCGCGAATCCACCACTTTGTCTTCTTTATGCGAGCAGAAGGGGCATTTCACGGTCGCATCCCTTTCTCTTCAGCGGTTTCGGGGCGGGGCGCAATCACGGAGCTGTTCTGATCCGCCGCGATCCGGCGCAGTTCTCCGAGCGACATGCCCTCGCGCGCCAGCAACGGGATTCCCACAATCGCGCAGCCGGCAAAGGTAACGAGCCACAGGGTGACTGCCGCGGCCATTGCCGGCTCGTTGGGGATTCCCAGAAACAACGTCATGGCTAGAAATGAGCCCACCCACGATCCTCCGCCGATCCCCGGCAATTGAAGCGTCGAGCCCAGCATCGTGCAGGCCAGCGTCACCACTGCGTCACGCGTATGGAAAGACGCAAGTGTGCCTCCAAAGCTTCGCGGCACCCAGCAATAAATCGCGAGCACCAGAGCCCAGTGCGCCGCAGTCAATCCAATCGCCTCCACCAGGTCGCGCCCGGTGCGCAGCGCCTGCAAGCCTTCCAGAAAGCCCGCGAAAATCCGCGCCGTGCGTTGACGCCAGCCCTCGGCATGATGCCAGCGGACGATGGCGCGCGCCAGGATTCCACCGCGGGTTACACTCAGATAGACCAGGAACACCGCGGCGACAGCCAGTCCGACAAACAAAACGAATCCCGCCTTCTGCAGTGCCGGAAGCAGAGATGCGGAATGAAACGCTGCCTCGCTGCCTTCCACTTCCCTCAGGAGCTCGGGAAGATACACGAGCGTCCAGCCGATCATCAGGATGGTCACGGCGATGTCGAGCAGGCGCTCGACCACGTAAATGCCGAACATGGCGGAAATGGGCAGATGCTCGCGGCGGGCAATGAGCAGCGGCCGAACCGGCTCGCCGGCGCGTCCGAGCAGCACGATGGCCAGAAACCCCATCAGCGTGGCCGCGTAAACGCTCCAGAGGCCGGCAAAGCCTACGTGACGCGACAGACGCACCCAGCGGAGCCCGCGAATCCAGTAGCAGACGTAAATCCCCAGAAGCGAGAGCAGCAGCAGATCCAGCCGCGCGCCGCGCACGGCTTCGCCGAGCTTCCTCCAACTGAAGCCTTTGTAATGCACGCTTCCGCGCAGGCCGTAAAGCAGCGCGCCGATGACCACCAGACCCAGTAGAAGTAGGAGGGTCTTTCGCCCTGTGCGGCTCATTGGGTCTCGACCGTAGCAACAGATAGAACAGGGTGTCAAGGAAAGGGAGGAACAGGAATCTAAAAAGCGATAATCGAAATTCGATCCCGAATGTTCGGGACGAAAATCGGCCGGACCGGAATTCAACGAGACCGGGATAAGGATCGGGCGAGCGGGCGCCCAGCCATCTCGCGATGGCCCGGTGGACGGAACTCGGGCTGCGGCTCATGGTGAAAGGCGCACAGACTATTCCCTGCCCAGGCGGGCGGGTCCGCCACGGCAGGTCAGGGCGAGCCCTTCCTGCATCAGGGCGGACAAGAGCGGCTGTGCTACTTAAGCTTGAGGGAGGATGGGCCTCCTTCGTTGAGTGCGGCGCCATAGAGCTGGCGGATGAATTTTTGGGCATCGGATTTGGAGACGGAAGCTCTGAGCGTGGCACGGAGAGCTTGTTCAAGGTTGGGAGTGGGGGAGCTGTCGATTTTTTCCCAACCTACTTTCCTGAGGGTTTGCATCAGGTTTTGCGCCATGTAAGTGAGGATGGCGGCGCGGCGCGGGTCGAGACGACCGTCGGCAAGCTGGACAAGGGCGTTGCCGAGGACAGCGTTGATGGCCGCGGCGCTCCGGAAGTCGGTAATGGTGGTCTGCGATTTTCGCCCCGTCCTCCCTCGACTTCGCCCGGGATCAATATCCTCCCCGGAAATGGAAAGTAACTCAGCGGCTAAGGGGAGGATTGGGGCGCGGTCGAGGGTGCGGAGTTCTTGCTGCGCGTGGTGGTCGCAGAGTTCGGGGTGGTCGGGCGAGGGGAACATGCGGCAGCGGCGACCGTCAAGTGTGGTGTAGGAACAGCGAGGGCGAAGGGAGGAGGTAGAGGAGGTACCCTTCGGCTCGCGGACTCGCTCCCCTCGACTACGCTCGGGACAGGCAGGGTCAACACCCTGGTCGGGTGCAGAACGGTGGCTAGTGGCTGGTGGCTGGTGGCTAGTGTTGGAAACAGAAGAAGCGGGGACGGAGGAGGTGGACGAAGTAACAGCGGGAGCCGCGTACGGGTGAGCGTCTGTAGTGCTTGGTTCCAGGGCGGCTTTCTCGGCCGGGGTGAGCCGGGCACGAGGGTGCGATAGATGGTCGATGCGGGGCGAAATAAAGTATCTACGTGGATTCATAATCCTCTCCTAGTGGCTGGTGGTTGGTGGCGCTAGTGGCTAGACGGAACGAAATCCGAGCGAGGCGAGAGATCGCGGACACAGAAAGATTGCTTGCTTCGCGGATTCAGCGTGAGCGGCTAACGAAAGGCCCCCTCCCCCCTAGATTTGTAAGTGCACATTCTAAAGAAGTTAAGCGGAAAGTAACTGACCGGGATTGA
>Ga0187782_10003817_pt1 | contig 11230 bp, 11 predicted proteins | sample 0715_SJ02_MP15_2_FD_132454 | JGI IMG/M metagenome (GOLD analysis project Ga0187782, IMG submission 132454) | Tropical peat soil microbial communities from peatlands in Department of Meta, Colombia - 0715_SJ02_MP15_20_MG | ecosystem: Environmental > Terrestrial > Soil > Wetlands > Peat | place...
AGGATCGCGACGATCGCCGAGGAATCAACGAACATTCATTGACTCCAAAGCGCGTCGATCTCGTCTTTCGTCAGCTCGCGCCGGTGCGGCCCCGCCATCGCCGCGGCGCGCTGCGCGATGTCGCGCAGACGGTCGGCCAGCGGCCGCTTTTCGCTCTCCCGCCGCAGCTCGCTCTCCAGCGCACCGATGACGGCGGCGGTCATCGTCGTCCGACGCTTGGCGGCAAGCTCCCTGGCGAGCTGCGCCGCGCGCGGGTCGCGAATTGTGAACATGCGTCCTGACCTTCTCGTATATCTGTATATACGAGTTCGTCAGGACGGGCAAGGCGCGAGCGCCGCGAAAAACCGCAGCGTTTCGTATATAAAGCGCCCATGAGCGATCCCGCCTTCAAGCCCTTGGACGTTCCCGCCTTCCTCGCCTTCGCGCAACGGCAGGAGCGGGGGAGGTTCGAGCTTTGGGGCGGCGAGATCGTCGCCATGGCGCCGGAGCGAGTCGGGCACGTGCGCGCCAAGGCTCTGATCTGGCGCGCCTTCGCTTCGGCGGTCGAGGCCGGGCGGCTTCCCTGCGAAGCCTTCGTCGACGGGCTCGCCGTCGTTGTTGACGCCAACACCGCCTACGAGCCTGACGTTCTCGTCAACTGCGGCTCGGCGATCCGAGACGAGGATGCTCTCGTCGCCACCGCGCCGGTCATCGTCGTCGAAGTCCTCTCGCCAGGCTCCGCCAATCGCGACAAGACCCTCAAAGTCGAAGGATATTTCCGCGTCGCGACGATCGCCCATTATCTGGTGGTCGATCTCTCAAAACGTCTCGTCTTGCACTATCGCCGCGACGACGGCGCGAGACTTTCTCTGTCGATCGTCAGGGAGGGCGCGCTCGCGCTCGACCCGCCAGGGCTCTCGCTTCCGTTAAGCGAAATTTTCCGCTGAGCGGTTCCCGACAGCCCTTACAACACGCATTCCTCGAACGCCGGCTCGACGCTCCCTCCCCAGCGGGTGCGAAACGCCTCCAGTCGCTGCACCGCCAGCGGGCGGCCGCTGTCGGCGATCTGCTCCAGCGGCGCGAGATAGATCGTCTCGTCCGCGCCGGAGGCGTTAGGCCGCGCGCGGCGCTCGAGCCCCGCGCGCGCGAGCGCCAGCATATGCAGCGCGATCGCCGTGGCGCTGCGGCCTCGAACCTGCCCCGCGAGCCCCGCCACAGGCGCTTCCGCGCGCAGCGTCTCGCGATCTGCGGCGCTCCAGTCGCGAATCAGCTCATAGGCGCCGTCGAGCGCCAAATCATCATAGAACAGCCCCGCGAACAGCGCCGGCAGCGCGGTCATATGATTGCGCGGGCCGGCGTCGGCGCCGCGCATCTCGAGATAGGTCTTGAGCCGCGCCTCGGGGAACAGCGTCGACAGATGATTGGCCCAGTCGGCGATCGTCGCGCGCTCGCCCGGCAGCTGCGGCAGCCGCCCGGCCATGAGATCGCGAAAGCTCGCTCCGGCGACGTCATGATAGACGTCGCCGCGCTTCACAAAATACATCGGCGCGTCGAGCGCATAGTCGACATAGCGCTCGAAGCCCATGCCCTCCTCGAAGGCGAAAGGCAGCATGCCGGTGCGCGCCGCATCGGTGTCGCGCCAGATCTGCGAGCGTTGCGACAGCGCGCCCGTCGGCCTGCCGTCGAGGAAAGGGGAATTGGCGAAGAGCGCCGTGACGATCGGCTGCAGCGCCAGGCCGACGCGCAGCTTCTTGACCATATCGGCCTCGCTCGTGAAGTCGAGGTTGACCTGAATCGTCGCGGTGCGAAACATCATGTCGAGGCCGAGCGCGCCGACCTTCGGCATATAGGCCGACATGATCCTGTAGCGCTGCTTCGGCATCGACGGCGTCTCGGCGCGCGACCACTTCGGGCTCGCGCCGAGATCGAGGAAGCCGATTCCGAGCGGCTCCGCCACCGCCTTCACGGCCGCGAAATGCGAGTCGCATTCGGCCTTCGTCTCGTGGATCGTCTCCAGCGGCGCCCCTGAGAGCTCGAATTGTCCGCCGGGCTCGATGGAGATCGCGCCGCCGCCTCTTTCGTCATAGAGGCCGATCAGCGAATCGCGGTCGAAGATGCCGCGCCAGCCGGTCTTCTCCTGCAGGCCCTCGATGAGCGCGCGGATCCCGTTCGGCGCATAGGGCACGGGCGCGTGGCCGCGCTTGTAGAAGGCGATCTTCTCATGCTCCGTGCCGACCCGCAGCGCCGCGCCTGCGGGCTTCACGCCGGCCTCGATATAGCCGACGAGCTCGCTCCGCGACGTAATCGGCGTGGCGTCGGTTGCGTCGCGGGCCATATTCGCCTTTCATTGATTCTCAAGACCGCGCTCGGCGCGGCGGGCGCGCCGACTTGCCGCAAAAGCCCGAGCCGCGCAAGCGGCGCCCGCTTCGCAATCCGTGTGCAAGCTCAGTCGAAGGAAATCGTCTCGCGCTCCGTGACGACAAAGTCGAGCGGCTCGTCATGCGCTTCGCGCGGCGCGAGCTCCGCCTCCTGCAGCGCATAGGCGAGGCCGATCGCCGTCACGGGGCGCCTGGCGCGCAGCGCGTGCAGCGTGGCGTCATAGATGCCGCCGCCATAGCCGAGCCGCCCGCCCTTGCGATCGAAGGCCGCGAGCGGCGCGAAGACAATCTCGGGATGAAGCTCCGGCTTCTCGGAGGCGGGCTCGGAGAGGCCGAAGGGTCCTTTGACGAGCTCGTCGTCGAAAGGATCGAAGGCGCGAAACAGCAGCGGACGTCGAACCGCCGTCATGACCGGGAGCGCCACGGCGGCGCCTTGCCCGTGCAGCGCCTCGAGCAGCGGGCGCGTGTTGAGCTCGCTGCGGATCGGCCAATAGGCGGAAACGACGACGCCCTCGAGCGACGGGCGCAGGCTCAAGAGCAGCTTAAGCGCGCGCGCGCAGACCTGCTGGGCGGCGTCATGCGCCTCCTGGTGCGAGACGAGGTCGCGGCGTGCGAGCGAGTGGCGGCGCAGATCGGCTTTAACGTCGTCGGCTATCGCCAAATCGCGCCTCCGTCGAAATGTGCGGGCCACGTGAGCCGTGGGACGTCGATCCCGGGAACCTACAACGTAGGTGGGCGCCGTGTGGCCAAGCCCACGGGCAAGGCCAGGGACAGCTCCCTTCGAGATCGATAAGGCCCCGGGGTTATTGCGTCCTTCACGCGCACCGCAGCGCCGCCGGATTCCTATATCGTCCAGCGGCTGCGGCGCCTAGGGGGCGGGCGCAGGTTTCTAAGGCGCCGGGGCCGCGCGCTTGAATCCGGGGAGGCCTGTGAAATGCGGTAATTCAGTCATTGACTTGTCAAGAATAGCGTCATCCAATCGACGTATAAGCTGCATAAAAGCGAAGCAAGATTTCGATACTGTCGGGTCATGACTTACCTGACCGACCCGCTCGCCGCCGCGACCGCTTCGAACCCCGGGGTCCCCTCCTCCCGCATCGCAAGCTTCCTCGCGAGGCTCGTCGCCGCGGATCTCGCCGCCGTCCGCGCCCTGGCCGCCGCGGAACGCTCGGCCTTCCTGCGCGTCTGCGCCATCGTCATCAGCAAGCTCGGCAATGGCTGGATCTATCCGATTCTCGCCGTCGTCGTCTTCTCCGAATGGGGCTGGATCGACGGCAAGCGCCTCGTGCTGCTCGCGGGCGTCAACGCCGCGACCATGCACGTCCTCTATCCGCTGATCAAGAAGCGGATCCGGCGGCTGCGCCCGTTCAAGGTCGACCCGACGCTGCCGTCGCTCTTGAAGACGCTCGACGAGCACTCCTTTCCGAGCGGTCATGCGATGACGCTGACGGGCGTGCTGGCGCCGATCGTGATGTTCTGGCCGGCGGCGCTGGTCTCGGCCCTGGCGATGGGCTGCTGCATGGCCTGGTCCCGCATCGCCACGGGCCACCACTATCCAAGCGACGTGGCCGCCGGCGTGGCGCTCGGCGTCGGCGTGGGCTATCCGCTGTCGGCCAATCTCGCGGCGTATTTCTAGCACCGGCAAAGCTGGGCGCTCCCCCCTTCCTTCTACCACGAAGTGGGAGAAGGTGGCCCCGCGAAGCGGGGTCGGATGAGGGTTGGCGGGATTCCAGACCCTCTCCCGAGATGACTCGAGGCGTGCTTTCGCGCGAAGGATGCGAGTTACAAAATTTGAGCTGAGAGCGCCCTCATCCAACCCCGCTTTGCGGGGCCGCGTTTTCCCGCAGGCGGTAAAAGGGAAGCGCCCTTGCGCCGCCCGGACGAAGCCTGCATCCTGAGCGTCGCGGAGAGCTTTTCCCATGAGCGACGTTTCGGGCGGCCAATTGAAATCTGAAAATCGCGACGAGCTCCTGGCGTGGCTGAGGACGCAGCCGCGCGAAGTAAGCGTCGTCATCGCCGCGAGAGCGGCTCTGCGCGTCGCGCCGACGCTCCATCGCCTGGCCGCGCGATTGGAGCCGCGACAATTCGCAGAATTGGTTTTCGCGACTTTTTGGGCTGCCGCATCGGCGCGGGTTGCCGCCAAATATCCAACCCGCGCCGATGAGCTTCACGAAGCTGCCGTCGCCGCCTACGCCGCCGCCCACGCCATCGCCTACGCCGCCGACGCCGCCGCCGCCGATGTCGCCGCCTACGCCGCCGTCGCCTACGCCGCCGACACCGCCGACGCCGCCGCCTACGCCGCCGCCTACGCCGCCACCGACGCCACCGCCGACGCCTTCGTCGACCGCCGCCAGGCGGTGTCCGCCGACGCCAATCGGCTAAGGACGGTTGCGCCGAGCGACCTCGCGAGCGCGGCGCTGTGGCCGCAGGGCGCGCCGCAATGGGCGCTCCAGAACTCAAGCGAGCTGCTGGGCGCGCTGAGCGCCCCGCATTGGAAGCCTTGGCTCGATTGGCTTGAGCGACGCAGGAACGGTCATGAGGATCGAGAGGCGATCGAACTCCTCTTCGCCACGCTCCCCGTCGATCCGCGCGAGAAAGACCCGGCCGAGCAAAACGCCGCCCTCGCGGCGGAGATCGAGCGGCTCAAGAAGCCGCTCCCCGCGCCCGCCGAAAACGTCTCGGCGCCCTTCTCCTTCGGCTGGAACGCCGCGCATCGCGTCGCGATCGTCGCCGGACCGCTCAACGTCCCGGTGTTCCCCCATGTCGGCAGCGACCGGGACCACCGCGAGCGGCTCGACGCCTGCCGCAAGACGGCGGCGCGGCTCGCCGCCGATCTCGCCGCGCAAAAATTCAATGTGCGCGGCGCGTATCGCGAAACACTGGACCGTTTTCTCGAAGAGCTGCCTGCGAAGCGGGGCGCGGGCAATTTCCTCCTTGCTGACTGCGAGGCGCGGACCTTGCGCGGGCTGTTCGAAGAGGACGCCGCCTTCCTGCCGCGCGAGCTGGGCGAGCGGCTTAATCGCGTGTTGGAGTTTACGATCGCCCTGCGCCCCTTTTACGAGGGGGTCGGCCGCTTCTACGACGACGTGAAGAGCGGGGCGCTCTCCAAGCCCCTCCCCAGGGACGCGATCGAGGGCTTCGTCGCGACGGTGCGCGAGCGCTCGCCCGAGGTCTTCGAGCCGGAGGTTTCGCAGAGCTTAGAAAGAGTAGAGGAAAGACTGTCGGCGGAGTCGACAGCGTCCGTCCCGCCAACCCACGTCATGCTGACCCTGAACGCGCACGAGGGCGCCTATCACGTTGGCTCAACTGTTTCGGCGTCCGGGGCCACACTGAGCCCTCGCCCCGACCCGATGCACGCGCCCGATCCCACCAAGGCGCGCGCTTACGGCATCACGAGCTCGATCAACGCCATCTACGCCACTTTCCTGAAAGGCAAGGATTTGGCGCAAGCGGTCAAGGGCTGGGACGAGATCGTACAAAAGCTCGGCGAGCACGCTCGGCCGGTGATCGAATTTCTCAAGGCGTACGTGGTCGGCGGCTAGGCCGCAACCGATCATCTGGGCCGTTCGCTTGCTTGGAACTATCGGCAATGATACCTCTGTATCCCGTGAATCCTACAAGTCGAGTTGAAGTCGCTTCTTCGGAGCTATCGTGAGCGCCGCCACTCCCGATGACCAGCCTCTCCGGTCTTTGGACCAGGCTTTCGGCGTCTGTCTTGCCCCTTCCCGCGTTGACGATGTGGAGACGATCTATAAGCCAAAAAGCCTGCACAGGCTGGATGCCGAGAGCGCCAAGCTTATGAAGCGCCTAATCGACGTCACAGAGGAAGGTTTAAGAGTCACCCGCTATGTATATAGCGAGCTGCCTCTTCTGTGGGTCGTCGACGGAAGAGGGGACATATGGTTCTCCTTGGAGGAGGTTGTGGATCGGGACGGCAATTACTTGTTTCCCAAACCCAGCCGCGTGCCGGTCGCCACGCCCTCGAAGAAACTTGGCCATCCTTCACTGATCGGCGGAGAGCAGGGACGAATTGGCGGTGAGATCCTATATGATACGGGGGCCGCGCCACCGCGCTGGTTTATTACCAACCGGTCCGGGAGATATGGCGTACGAGCGGGGCGAACCCCCGAGCATCTTGCGAATGTCGCGAGAATGTTCGGGGCTTACGGGATCGAGTTTGCGGCGGATTTTTACCCGCCGCCTGATGGAGCGCTTTAATGACGGAGATAGCGTCGATCACTCCCCAGCGAATCGAACGGCTGCGTCCGAGCGACATTCGATTGATCGCTCGTCATTCTGACGAATTGGAAGCGATGTCAATTGTACTAGCAAGCTTTGTGTCTTATTTGCGATGCTTCAAGGATCCGACTGCAAGTGAAATCGATGATGTATTGAGCGTTTCGCTGCAGCTCAAGGCTGCGGACGCTTGGAAGATCATTAATGCTGTTGATTTGATGCGGGCCTTTAGGAAATATGTGGACCAGTCCATATACGAAACGGTCATTAAGGCGGTAGGAGTGTCCGAGAGTAAAGATTTCACCATTATTGAATACATCGCGCAACGACTCGGGCTGGATCCTGCTACAAAGGAGCTATTGCCTGAGGCCGCTACAGGCGTCGCAGCTCCGATACCCGTCGACGTGGTTCAGGATAATAAAGTCGCTATTGTTGCGGGCGCTCAGAACACCCCGAACATAAAAAGCAAAAAATCGAGCGTTAAATTCGAGAAACTGCATCACGACTGCCTGAAATATGCAGAAGAACTGCGTAATACGCTCGGCGACACCGATTGTAGCGTTCGAGGAGCCTATCGCGAGAGCATCGAGCGCTACCTCGAAGACTTTCCCACTATTGCCGGTCAAGGGAACATGCTGCTCGCCGACTCCGAGGCGCGCAGCCTTAGGGGCCTGCTGGACGAAGAGCGCGACTCCCTCCCGCCCGCGATCGTCGACGGACTGCACAGGTTCTTCGTCGCTCACCAAAGCATATGCGTTTTTTACGACGGCGTAGGCCAGTTTTACGAGCAGGTAAGGACCGGCGTGCTAGCGCCGCGCCTTGAGGAAACCGTGGTCGAATTCCTCGCCGCCATCGAGCAGTCGCCGGATTTCATCGACGCGGCGGTGGTACGGGCGTTTCGTGAGGTCGATTTGGACTTCAAGCGTCTGGATGTCATCGCCGCTCGACTGGAAATCGAAAAGGCTGTGGTTCCCGCGGACCCGATCTCACTCAGTCCTCTGCGTGCGTGGCATTACGGCGTCATCGGCGCGATGAACGCGATCTACGCGGCCTACCGCGCGACAAAGGCGCCGGTCGGTCGTACAAGCTCTTGGCTGCTTTCCGGGCAAGCGCTGGCCGCAATCACGGCTCCGGCTCTCAGTCGGCTCGGCGCATCTGGCCCCGAAGCGCAGTTGGCCGGTCACTAGGGAGGGATGAAACCCGGCCGGCCGCCGGTTTTTTTGCCTCGCGCTGCAATCTCCGCTTGACGCCCCGCCCATCCGAGATTAAACGTCCCCCCGCTTTCGACAGGCCGTAGCCTCATGCCGTCGTGAACGCCGCGTTCGCGACCTTTCGAGACTAAACGCTGTCGCCTCGCCTGCGACGCCAACCGTGTCGGTCACAACCCTCGCCGAAAGGCGCGGGACAGGGAAGCATGATCCCGCTTGCGGGATCCTCTGCGTTTTGGGCGCCTCGGCCCATGAAGCCGGGGCGCTTGGGTCGTTTGCACGTCCCCCGTGCGAGCGGCCGCGATGGTTTTCACCTCTCGCCACACCGCGAAGGACCAGAAATGCCGACGATCAGTCAGTTGATCCGCAAGCCGCGGCAACCGAAGACCTACCGCGAGAAGGCGCGTCACATGAGCGCCTGCCCGCAGAAGCGCGGCGTGTGCACGCGCGTCTATACGACGACGCCGAAGAAGCCGAACTCCGCTCTGCGCAAGGTGGCCAAGGTGCGCCTGACCAACGGCTTCGAGGTCATCGGCTACATTCCGGGCGAGGGTCACAATCTGCAGGAGCACTCGGTGGTCATGATCCGCGGCGGCCGCGTCAAGGATCTGCCGGGCGTGCGCTACCACATCCTGCGCGGCGTGCTGGACACCCAGGGCGTCAAGGACCGCAAGCAGCGCCGCTCCAAATACGGCGCGAAGCGTCCGAAGTAAGGGAAGAAGCCGATGTCGCGACGCCACCGGGCCGAGAAGCGGGAAGTGATCGAGGACGCCAAATACGGCGATCTGGTCCTGACCAAATTCATGAACTCGATCATGTACGACGGCAAGAAGTCGGTCGCCGAGGCGATCGTCTACGGCGCGCTCGATCAGGTCGAGGCCAAGGTCAAGAGCGATCCGCTCGCCGTGTTCAAATCGGCGCTCGACAATGTCGCGCCCTCGATCGAGGTGCGCTCGCGGCGCGTCGGCGGCGCGACCTATCAGGTGCCGGTCGAGGTGCGCAACGAGCGCCGGCAGGCGCTGGCGATCCGCTGGATCATCACGGCCGCGCGCGCCCGCAACGACAAGACCATGGTCGACCGCCTCTCGGCCGAGTTGCTCGACGCGTCGAACAACCGCGGCGCGGCCGTCAAGAAGCGCGAGGACACGCACCGCATGGCGGAAGCGAACCGCGCCTTCTCGCACTACCGCTGGTGATAGAGCCTTAAGCCCCTTTCGAGGACGATCACATGCCGCGTTCCCACCCGATCGAGGACTATCGCAACTTCGGCATCATGGCCCACATCGATGCGGGCAAGACGACGACGACCGAGCGCATTCTCTATTACTCCGGCAAGAGCCACAAGATCGGCGAGGTGCACGAAGGCGCCGCGACCATGGACTGGATGGAGCAGGAGCAGGAGCGCGGAATCACCATCACTTCCGCCGCGACGACGACTTTTTGGAACGGCAAGCGCTTAAACATCATCGACACCCCCGGCCACGTAGACTTCACGATCGAGGTCGAGCGCTCGCTTCGCGTGCTCGACGGCGCCGTCTGCGTGCTCGACGGCAACCAGGGCGTCGAGCCGCAGACCGAGACCGTCTGGCGCCAGGCCGACAAATATCGCGTGCCCCGCGTCGTCTTCGTCAACAAGATGGACAAGATCGGCGCCGACTTCTTCCGTTGCGTCCAGGAGATCAATACGCGCGTCGGCGGACGTCCGGTCTGCGCGCAGCTGCCCATCGGTTCCGAGAGCAATTTCAAGGGCGTCATCGATCTCATTCGCATGAAGGCCGTCGTCTGGGAAGAAGAGGGCCTCGGCGCGAAATATCACGACGAGGAGATTCCGTCCGAGCTCCTCGATCAGGCCAAGGAATATCGCACGCAGCTGATCGAGGCGGCCGTCGAGCTCGACGACGACGCCATGGCCGCCTATCTCGACGGAAACGAGCCCGACGACGACACGCTGCGCCGGCTCATCCGCCTCGCAGTGCAGAAGATTCAGTTCATCCCGGTCTTCTGCGGCTCGGCCTTCAAGAACAAGGGCGTGCAGCCGCTGCTCGACGCGGTCGTCTATTATCTGCCCTCGCCGCTCGATCGCGAGGCGATCAAGGGCGTCGACATGGACACGGGCGCGGACATCGTCCGCAAGCCCTCCGACGACGAGCCCTTCTCCATGCTCGCCTTCAAGATCATGGACGACCCCTTCGTCGGCACCATCACTTTCTGCCGCGTCTATTCGGGCAAAATCGAGTCGGGCACGACGGTGTTGAACTCGACCAAGGACAAGAAAGAACGCGTCGGCCGCATGCTGCTCATGCACGCCAACAACCGCGAGGACATCAAGGAGGCCTATGCCGGCGACATCGTGGCGCTCGCGGGCCTCAAGGATACGCGCACCGGCGACACGCTCTGTGACACGCAGAAGGCGGTGATCCTGGAGCGCATGGAGTTTCCCGAGCCCGTCATCGAGATCGCGATCGAGCCGAAGTCCAAGGCCGACCAGGAGAAGCTCGGCGTCGCGCTCTCCAAGCTCGCGGCGGAAGATCCGTCCTTCCGCGTCTCGACCGATCAGGAGAGCGGCCAGACGATCCTCAAGGGGATGGGCGAGCTGCATCTCGACATCAAGGTCGACATCCTCAAGCGCACCTATAAGGTCGACGCCAATATCGGCAAGCCGCAAGTCGCCTATCGCGAGCGCCTCTCGCGCCGCTACGAGAAGGACTACACGCACAAGAAGCAATCGGGCGGTTCGGGCCAGTTCGCGCGCGTGAAGATCGTGTTCGAGCCGAACGAGCCCGGCGTCGGCAATACGTTCGAGAGCCAGATCGTCGGCGGCGCGGTGCCAAAGGAATATGTGCCGGGCGTCGACAAAGGCATTCAGGCTGCGGTCACAAGCGGCGTGCTTGCTGGCTTTCCGGTCGTAGATCTGAAGGCGACGCTCATCGACGGCGCTTATCACGATGTCGACTCCTCCGCGCTCGCTTTCGAGATCGCGGCGCGCGCCGCGACGCGCGAGGCGCTGCAGGAAGGCGGCTCGGTGCTGCTCGAGCCGATCATGAAGGTCGAGGTCGTGACGCCCGAGGAATATACGGGCTCGGTCATCGGCGACATCAACTCGCGCCGCGGCCAGATTCAGGGCCAGGACATGCGCGCCAACGCCGTTGTCATCGACGCGATGGTGCCGCTCTCCAACATGTTCGGCTACGTCAATCAGTTGCGCTCCTTCACGCAGGGTCGCGCCAACTACACCATGCAGTTCTCGCACTATGAGCAGGCGCCCGACAGCGAGCTCAAGAAGCTCGCGGCGAAGTAGTTCGGGCGGATCAGGACCAGATACAGGAACGATCAAGGAGACCGGCGATGGCCAAGGAAAAGTTCGCGCGCACGAAGCCGCATTGCAACATCGGGACGATCGGTCACGTCGACCACGGGAAGACGTCTCTG
>Ga0187782_10003818_pt1 | contig 11229 bp, 11 predicted proteins | sample 0715_SJ02_MP15_2_FD_132454 | JGI IMG/M metagenome (GOLD analysis project Ga0187782, IMG submission 132454) | Tropical peat soil microbial communities from peatlands in Department of Meta, Colombia - 0715_SJ02_MP15_20_MG | ecosystem: Environmental > Terrestrial > Soil > Wetlands > Peat | place...
AGGGCTCCCTGCCTCCGCTGTATGCCAATCAACAGATTACCCCCACGTGGGTGCCGGACGTCACCGAGGCGCTCGAGGTGCTGATCCGTCGCCGACTTTCGGGGGTCTTCCATGTCGCTTCGCCGGAGGTCACGAATCCGCTCGAATTCGGACGCGAACTGATCGACCGAGTCGAGGGGTCGACACCGGCGCTCACCGCCGGTACGCTCGAAGCACCCCGGCCGGGGTCCGGTATCGCTCCGCGACCGATCCGTGGTGGCCTGCGGTCGCGCCGCTCCGAGGAACTCGGACTCCGGTGGACGTCGTGGCGAAGGGGGATCGAACGATTGGCCAAGGGTGAGGAGGGCGGGACGTGAAGGGTCTCCTGCTCGCGGGCGGGTTCGGCACCCGGTTGCGCCCCCTCACGTTCTCCGGGAACAAGCACATGATTCCGATCGCCAACGAGCCCATGCTGTTCTACGGGCTCCGGCACATGGCAGCGGCCGGCATCACGGAGGTCGGACTCGTCGTGGGACCGCTCCACGAGGGGATTCGAGAGGCGGTCGGGGACGGCCGTTCGTTCGGCCTCCACGTGACGTATATCCATCAAGGGGAACCGAAAGGTCTCGCCCACGCGGTCCTCTGTGCCCGAGAATTCCTCGCCGACGAGCCGTTCGTGATGTACCTCGGCGACAACCTTCTCCAAGAAGGCGTGCTACCGTTCGTGAAGCGTTTCGAGGCCGGCTCCGCGGATGCGGTGATCGGGGTCACGAGCGTGCCGAATCCGAGCAGCTACGGGGTCGTCGAGATGGACGGCGACCGGATCGTCTCGATTGCCGAGAAGCCGGCCGAGCCGAAGAGCCACCTCGCGCTCATCGGCGTTTACCTGTTCTCCCCCGCGATCCACCCCGTGATCCGCGATCTCAAACCGTCCCGTCGGGGCGAGCTCGAGATCACGGACGCGATCTGGAACCTCCATCAGCTCGGGAAGTCCATCGCGGTGCGGCGGGTCGACGGCTGGTGGAAGGACACCGGCAAGCCCGAGGACCTGCTCGAGGCGAACGACCTGGTCCTGCGGACCCTTCCCGACGATCGGTTCGTGCTGTCGGGTACGGTGGCCGAGGGGGCCCAGATCACGGGACGCGTGAGCCTTGGACCCGGCTCCACTATCGGCCCGAACGTCCACGTCGATGGACCCGTGGTCATCGGTCGTGACGTGCGCCTCGACGGGAATGCCCGGGTCGGGCCGCTCACCGCTATCGGCGACCACTGTCAGATCCATGACTCGTCGGTCGGCCGATCCGTGGTGATGGAAGGGACGGAGATTCGCGGCCCGGTGGAGCTATTCGATAGCATCGTGGGCCGGCACGCCCGGGTTATCGTGGGTTCGGGAACCACAGTCCGACTTTCCTGCACGATGGGGGATTCGACCCAGCTTCGTCTGTAGCCTACCGGTTGGCGCGCGTGCGACGGGCGGGCGGAACTTCCACCGGCCGGGAGGCGTCGCTTCGAGGCAACCTTCAGTAAGGCCTTCGACCTGTGAGCTATCCGGAGCCGGTATCACCGTGCCAAGTCAAGGGGTGGGTCATGAGGCACCGGGCGTATCCGGGTCCAACTCGACCGTGCCCTCCTCCGAGATGACGTGCCGAATCTGCGGGAACGCCGAGCACAACCGCTCGTTCCGCGCGAAGGAGATGATGTTCGGGTCGCGGGAGGAGTTCGGGTACGTGGAATGCGCTACCTGCGGGACCGTGCAGATTGCCGAAATACCTTCGAACCTCGGAAAGTACTACCCCGCGAACCAGTATTTCTCGCTCGCCCCGCCCCGAAAAGCCACGCGCGGCGTTGTCCACCGTATGATGGAGGATCTTCAGTTTTGGGCGTTCGCGGAACCCTCGCTCGACCCCGCAGGCGGTTGGTACCGTCTGCTGTGCTCCCTCGACCTCACGGAACCCGGGGTGGAGGCGGTGGGCCGGACGAACGTGCGACGAGACGCCCGGGTGCTCGAGGTCGGCTGCGGCAATGGCCGGCTCCTCCGCCTGCTCGCTCGCCTCGGCTTCGCCCAGCTCGAAGGGATCGACCCATTCCTGCCGGGGGACGTCTACGAAGCCGGCGTATCGCTCAGGAAGCGCGACGTCGGCGACCTCGACCGGGCCGCGTTCTATGACCTCATCGTCCTCTATCATTCGCTCGAGCACGCTCCGGATCCCATCGCGACGTTGCGCTCCGTGGCCGCGCACATGTCCCGGGACGGGGTGGTGGTCGTGGCGATGCCGGTCGTCAACACGGCTTTCCGGCAGTACGGGGTCCATTGGTACCAGCTCGACCCGCCCCGTCATCTCCACGTCTTCTCCGTGAAGGGGTTCGAGATCGCCCTGGCACGCTCGGGTCTACGCCTTGGTGGGCGCTACTTCAATTCGACCGCGGCGCAGTTCCGCATCTCCGAAGCCTACACACGCGACGTGGCGCTCGCCGAGATCCCCCCACCCCGTTTCAGCTTCGGACGGGCCCGCTTCCCCGAATTCCTGACCCGCCGGGAAGCGCGGTACCGCTCGCACGCCCACGCGCTCAATGCGGCCGCGGAAGGTGACCAGGCGGTGTTCTACCTGCGTCGGGGTCCGGAGACGGTCTCCGCCGTTTGACCGGACCGGAACCGACCCCACGTCCTTACTCCTCGGAAGGTCCCGGAATTTCGGTGGTCGGGATTCAAGTAGAGCGACGTGGTTCGTCCGATATGGCCCGGATCAACGACCAAGAAGGAAGCAAGTTCGACGCGCCGGTAGCGACCCTCTGGAAGTATCTCCAGTCTCCGGAAGCCCACGGGAACGCGCACAAGGGAAGTCGCAACCGCGCGATGAAGCCGCTCACGGAGACCTCGTTTGTCGTCTCGTGGGAGCAGAACATGAACGGCAATTGGGTCAAGGTCGCCAACCGGATCACCGTGTTCCCGCCGCTCGGGATGGTCGCCGAGGCGATCGAAGGACCGATGACCGGGTCGAAGATGTTCACGGTCTACACTCCGCACGGCGAGAAGACCGAGGTCTCGGTGTTCGGTGATATGCAGGCCGCCGGGGTGCCCCCGGGGCAGCTCGAGCCGATGGTACGTGGATTCTGGGAGATGGCGTACAACGAAGACAACGCCGCGATCCGGGATTTCACGAAACAGTCGAAGTGAGCCCCCCGGGGCGCGGCGAGGCCGCCGTCCGGTCGGCAAACCCTTAACGAACCACTTCTCTCGGTGCCGCGATGGCCCACCGGGGCTGGGACACCCCGTCCGATACGGACACGACGCCCGCCCAGATCGACCGAGATGCGCTCGCCGAGATTCATCTGCTGGACGGCGAGCGAATCCTCCGCGTCTGGAAGACGGCGCGCGGGTTCCTCGTGATGACCAACCTGAGATGCACCGACATCATGCGGAAGCCGCAGGTGTTCGCCCCGAGCGACTGGGAGGCCGGACCCAGCCTCTTCTTTTACAACCTGGCTCAGCCGAGAGTGGAGTTCCACCGATTCCTCAGGCTGTCGGACGAACACGAGAGCCGATCGGTCGTCCTGCGGTTCTACCTCCACAACCCCGAGGAGGTCGCCCGGGAGATCGAGGCGGCCCGCGACGAGGGGCGAACCGAATGGCTCCAGCGCCGCGCCCGGAACGAGGCGACCGTGCGCATGGCTCGCGAGCGCTGGGAGACGGCCATGACGTTCGCGAGTCGCGGCGGCCCGCGGCCCGTGATCCGCGTGCGTTGCGGCTACTGCGGGAACCTGATTGAAGCGACCGCCGTCCGTTGCTCGTTCTGCGGTGCGCCGCAGGGCCACTGAGCTCGATGCGACCTCGTTCCGGCGCCCCCGAGGGGCCCGCGAAGAGGGGAAACGAGAGCTACAGCCACAGGGCCATCAGGAGCTCGTCCACGGGCTGGCCGGATAGCACGACCTCGCCCCGGAGACGGCCCTCTTCGGTGAACCCGAGCTCTCGGTAGAGCGCGATCGCGCTCTCGTTCGTCGCGAACACGCCGAGCGTTACCTTTCGGACTCCTTCGGACTTCGCCCAGCGCAGCATGTCCTCCATGATCACCTTGCCGAGACCCTGACCACGGGCCGCCTTGCGGACGGCAATGCCGAGGCTCGCCGTGTGAGCGTTCTTCTCGAACTTACCGCGGTGGATGTCCGCCGTGGCGACGAGCTGCCCGCCCACGATCGCAACGAGGTAGAGGGTCTTCCGGGCGTCCAGCGTCCGGAGGAAGTCGTCCTCCTCGGCGACGGTCTTCTCGAGCTGCTCGGTCATGATGTAGATCTTCTCAGCGGCGACTTCGTTGACGTGTTCGATGATCGCCTCGGCGTCCCGGGGCTCGACCCTCCGGACCAGGGCGGCCCGGCCGTCCCGGAGCGTTACGTAGTGCGGGTGGAACAGTTCCGCCATCGACGCTTCGGCACGGGTCTTGCCCGATTTAAGGGTCGAGGCGGGCTCGCTCGGGCCGGCGCCTCCCCGGGGAAAGAGCGAAGTTCCACCTCTGGTCACGGTCTTCGCGATTGGGGCGAACGCCCCGTGGGCAAAGGTGATGATGAAATTTCATCGGGTCAACGCGGCCCGCGAGCTCGAGCCGCTCCGTGCTTTCCTTTCTTCCTCCGACCCGAGCGACTACCTCCTCGAGGATCTCCCCGACTGGATTCGGAACGGACGTCTTTGGGCTGGGGTCGAGGGAGGTAATTGGTTGGCATTCGGACGACTCCACGATCTCGGGGAGAACGAGGGCTGGGTGAGCGGGTTCCGGGTCGCCGCTCCTCGTCGCGGTCAGGGTCTCGGCAGTCAGCTTCTTCGCCAGATCGTCTCGGACGCGCAGTCGATTGGCCTCACCTCCCTCCGTGCGACGATCGAGGTCGAAAACGTCGCCTCGAGCCGACTGTTCGCCCGGTCCGGGTTCCGACCCATCTTCGAGGTGACGCTGCGCTGTGGGAGAGCGGGGTCCGGCTCGGCGTCGGTACTCCGCCGGGCGGAGACAGCCGCCCGCTGGTCCGGCTCGGTCGGATGGCTTCCACAATCCACCGGTTACGTCGACCTTCTCCCCGGCGAAGATGGAGGCCGATTCGGTCGGTGGCGCCGTTCGCTCCCCGAGCGGTGGGCGAACGAAGGGAAGCTCTACCTCGCCGATGGACTCGCCGTGGCGGTGCAGGTGGACTGGTGGAAGAGCCCGCGGACGCTCTGGGTCAACCCGCTCCAGGGGGACCCCACTCGGCTCGTGGACGCCGTGAGTGCCCTCACCGAGGCGCTCGGACACGAACAGTGGCAGGCGTTCCTCCCGTCCGCGGACGAGGCGCGGCGTGAGTACGACCGCCTGGGGCTGTTCCCGCACCCGGCGTGGGGCGATCGGGTCCGCGTCTTTGAGTGGTGTGAACCCTCTCCGGAGCGCGTCCGAACCCCCGGATGATCGACGGTTCCATCCCCTCGTGTCGGGATATATCTCGGTGGTCCATTTGGTCGATACGATGGTGGCGTCGTCCGCCCCCGTTCCCGCCCGTCTGTTCTACGACCCGGTGTGCGGGCCGTGCACGATGTTCGCTCGGGTCAGCGAGTGGGCAAGCCGCTCGCGCCTTCGTGCCGTGCCGTACGATGGCCCGGACGCTTCGCGCGAGCTCGGCGACCTGGATAACGAGACTCGGTTTTCCTATGCCCACCTCGTGGACGGGCACGGACGCCGTTCCGGCTCCGCGATCATGAACCCGCTCGTGGGTCTGACGCTGGGGGCGACGGGCGAGCGTATCGTGACTCGCGTGGGCCGTTTCGACCGGGGTCTCCGGTGGGTCTACGACTGGTTCTGGAACTACCGGCGGACTCGGGGCTGCGCCTCGCCCGCCCATATCGGGGTCTCGTGAGCGTCTAGGCCCGGACCGAGTCGGTCGTGGCCGGGCCGGGGACCGCAGCCCCGAAACGTCGACCCGATTCAGGTTGCGCCCGCCGGCGGCTGGGCCGGAGGCGGTAGTGGAGGAGCATCGGAGGAGGTCGCCGGCTCGGACGCCGGTGCTGGGGAGGTCGGTGGCGGGCTCGGTTCCTTCCACTCCTGCGGCGGGACGGACCCACTGCTCGAGGCACTGGACGATGGCTTCGCCCGTCCGCCGCGGCGTTGGAACAGGACGATCAGCAGGACGACCGCCACGATCAAGACGAGGACGAGCAGGATCAGCCAGCCGACCGTGACGCCGGCCCCCACCTCGAGATTGAGGTACGAGGGACTCGGGTTCACGTAGAGCGCGGCGATGCCGTCGCAGGTGCCCGCGGGGAAGCACGTGCCCGCGGTGAGCGTGCCCCGTGCGAGCAGCTCGATCACGATCGTCCCCTGCGGCGCGTTCGAGGGGATGGTGAACGGCACCGTGCCGCTCGGCCCCACGTTCTGCAGCGTCTGGACGTACGGATAGCCGATAGCGAACAGCTCGAACGAGACCGTCTGCGGCAGGGCCGCGCCGCCCACCGAGATCACTGCGTAGGAGAGCGTCACGGTCTGGCCCGGCTGGAAGCTACCATCGGAGTAGCTCGACACGGACTGCACGCCGAGCTCGATCGAGTAGCCGATCTCCGGGAAGATGGCGATCTCCCCGCTGGCGATGACCTGGCTATTCACGGACGCCCAAGCATCCACGACGATGGCGTTCGGGGGCGGGTTGTACGGCGTGCTGATCGAGATGCTACTACCGTTGGCCACCGTGCCGTTCGTGAGAAGGGTGTCGGCCGTCGACCAGTACGCCCATACCTGATACTGGATCGAGACACCTGCGCCCGCGCCCCCACCGTTCAGGAGCACGGCGACCGACGTCGTCGTGTCGGGAACGAAGTAGTACTCAGCGGGCGTGAGCAGGAGGGTCGGGTTCAGGACGGCCGCGGACGCCGTGGCGGAGAACATCTCCGTAGCGTTCACCACGTAGACGGTCGCATGGATTGTGTGCGCGACCATCGCACTCGTGATCGGGAAGGTGAACGTCCCGGTCCCGCCGGTCGTGTTGAGCAAGCCCTCCTCGTAGGTGATCGCGTCCGGACCCGTAATCGTCCATCCGACGGCGGTGAGCGGGCCGGTTGCACCTGTCGGGCCAACGTCCGTGGACCACCACGTGGCCGTGCCGGTCATGCCCTGGTAATAGTCCGTGTGGTCGAGGGTCAGTTGGACCACGCCGGTCTCGGTCGCCTGGAGCAACGCCCAGGCGGTCGTGTTCGAGTACACCGTCCAGTGGTAGAAGGTCGACGCACCCGGTACCGTGACGGAGAAGTTGACCACGTTGTAGATATCCGCGCTCGTGAGCGGGGTGAATGGCGGGGCGGACGCGACGAAGGTGAAGGCCGCCTCGCCGGATGCGTTCGATGTGAGCTGGGTCGGGGCGCCCGTCGGGGTGACGTGCGCCGTACCGTTCCAGTAGGCGACGGTGATTGGAAGGCCCGAGAGCGCGGTGAAGGCGCCCCCGTAGGACGCACCCACCTCGACACACCCGGCGACGACGCTGCCCTCCGTGAACGCGCCATCGTTGACAAGGTCGCAGGTGGGCGGCGCGTAGGTCAGACCGATACCGTGGATCACGAGGGTTCCGACGTTTACCGTGGCGTTGGCGCTCTCGTTCTCCACGACTTGGCCGCTCACATTAGTGACCGCGGAGACCTCGATGTGGAGCTGGGTCGCCGGACCTGCATTGGTCGGAACGGTCACCGCTAGCTGGCCACGGCCGGTGCTCATCGAGCCGAGGGACTTACCCCCGACTCCGAACAGGTTCTCGATGGTCCCGTTGCCGGTGAAGCTACCGTAAATCGTGCCCGTGGTCGCCTTGGTGTAGGGGGACGCCGTGTTCGACTCGAGGTTGAGGGCCCAGAACAGGGTGAACACCTGACCGGGAATCGTCGAAGTCGTACCGACGGACGTCGTGACGGACGTGTAGTAGAGGTCGAGGGTGATGTTCTCGATCACGGTCCCGCCGAGCGGAGCCGAGAAGTTGACGGTCCAGTGGCCACCATACGGGATGCTCGTCGGGAAGGTGTAGGAGACACCCGTGGTGTAGGAATCGTATGTGTGAGTAGTGGGGTTGAGAGTCGCCTTGTAGGAGTAGGCAGGAGTTCCGACCCCGTCCCGCGCCGCGTTCGGGTCCGTGATGGTGACGTTGACGGCGTGGTCGTCTGGGTCGCTGATCAGGAAGTAGAGGGAGCCGTACCCGACGGCCCCGAGATAGAAGCGGTTGGTCAGGACATCGAAACCGTTCACGATCTCCGGGATAATCGCTGCGTTCGGAGTGACCGCCGTCTTGGGTCCAGCGACCGCCTGCGTGGCCACAACGCTGTGCGTCGGGGCCGGGGCCAGGACGACCATCATCGAGATGGTCAGTAGGGCTGTCAGTAGCACGGTCAGACCGACGGCAAGTATGCGGTGCGACATCGCGAATAACGGGGTTGGATGGTGTATAAGTAACTCTGTTTCGACGGTGCATCTGAGGTTTTTGGCCAAAAACTCGAGTTTGGGGCCTGATCCCGCCTCCCGGGCCGAAACAGTTTCCTTACGCTCAGATTTGCCCGAGTCACATGCCGGTCTACATCGGTCTCCTGCGGGCGGTGAACCTCGGAGGCGGGACTCGAGTCCCCATGACTTCGCTAAAGGAGCTCCTGGCCGAGGTCGGACTCGAAGCCGGGCAGACGCTCCTGCAATCGGGGAACGTAGTCTTCCGGAGCCGCACCAAGGACGAGCCGGGCCTCGAACGACTCCTCGCCGACCGGATCGGCAAGAAGCTGGGGGTGCGAACGGAGGTATTCGTGCGGTCCGACGGGACATGGCGGTCGGTGATTCGAGGGAACCCATTCACCCGCGAGGCCCAGGACGACCCAAGCCACCTCCTCGTGATGGCCCTGCGAGAGGCACCGGCCGCGGACCGATGGAGCGCCCTCGCGGCCGCGATCTCGGGGCGGGAGCGGGTGCACGGGTCCGGCCGGCATGGCTACCTGGTCTACCCGGACGGTATCGGCCGGTCGCGCCTCACCCCCGCGCGTATCGAATCCTGCCTCGGCACGGTGGGCACGGCCCGGAATTGGAACACCGTGACCAAGCTGGCGGAGCTCGCCGCGGCGACCCGGTGAACCTCCGGGCGCCACCATTAGGCATATCTGTCCGCGTCGTCACCGAGTCGTATGGTGTTCGTCCGCGACGAAGGGAGCGTCTACAACGCGCCTCTCGAGGCCGTCTGGAAGTTCCTCTCCTCCGACGTACAACACTCAAAGGCGCACGGCCACCGGAACGCCGCGGGGAAGGAACTCTCGACGAACTCGGGCGAATACCGCTGGGAACAGGATTTTGAGGGCACCTCGCAACGGTTCGCGATGCGCTGGACCTCCTTCCCGATGTTCGGGATCGCCTACGAGGTGCTCGAGGGTCCCTTCACCGGGTCCACGTTTTTCGTCTACTACCGGCCTCGGGGGACCAAGACGCGGGTCACGATCGTGGGCGATTTCGCCTCCGCCACGATCCCCGCGGTCCGGCTCGAGACGGCGGTCCTCGGTTTTTTCGCCCGGGAGTTCGAGCAGGACAGCGCGGCGATCGCTGCGTTGGCCGTTTCCCCGTAACGACCACGGTCGAATCGGCTAGACGAACGGTTCTTGAACGGTCCGTCGCGGTCGCGGACGGGCGTAAGCCCATGTCGAACTCGGGCGCTATCGCTGCGTCGCTGGTCTTCCTGAGCGTTATCGCCCTCGTACTGGCCGTTTTGGTGCTGCGACGCTATTGGGTCGAGCGGCGGCCGTGCTACCTGTACTGGGGGCTCGGCCTGTTCCTGTTCTTCGTGACCCTGGTCGAGGAAGCGGTCCTCGACTTCGGCGCGTGGTCCCAGCCATTGATCCAGTCGTACCTCGTTCTGGTCGCCGTCCTGGTCGGCATCCTGTCCATGGGCTCGGCCGAGATCTCCCTGGCCCGCCGCTGGCGGTGGCCGTACTATGGATACCTCGGCGCGACCAGCGTCGCCCTCCTCGTGGTTGGCTTCACCACCACGATCTCCACCAGCATCATCTCGGACGGGGTCGTGTCGGGCGTCCCGCCCGTGTCAATCGACCTGATCTCGTCGCTGATCACCTTCCCCGCGGCGGTTCTCCTTATCGTGAGCGCCCTCTATGGAGCCGTGAAGTACCGGCGGTATCACCTCCTCTACATCGCCATCGGGACCGCGGTGATCTCCGCCGCGGGCACGCTCTATTTGGTCTCGTTCCCGGCGACCCTGTACTACGCCGAGTTCCTCGGCATCCTCTTGCTGTTCCTCGGATTCGTGCGCATCCCCCGCATCGTTCCGGAACCCACCCAGCAGGCGAACCCAGCCTGAACGTGCGGCTCCCCGCCCCGGAAGCGTTCGCTCCGTCAGCGGGCACCGTCTCCGTTTGGGTCCTGTCACGACTCAGGGGTTGTGGGCGACCGGGGCAGTCGGCGGTTGGCTGCGCGCCGTCGCGGCCCGGGTTCGCTGGGCGCGCCACACCACCAGGATGAGCATCACGTTCAGCAGGCCGACCACCACCGCCCCGATGGCGGTGAGCACGTAGAAGGCGCCCACCATCGGTCCCTTCGTCGTCACCGCGTCGACGGGCAGCGCCCCGTTGAAGGCCGTCGGGTAGACGAGGTAGCTCAGCGAGAAGATGATGACCGCCCCGACGAGGGCGAAGATCACCTTGCTGTAGACGAGCGGGGCCGTGAGCCGGAACTGGTAGAGCACGGGCACGAGGATCGTCAGCAGCGCCGGGATGAGGAACGCCGTCCCGATGAAGCTCGGAGAGTACAGGTAGAGCGCCAGGGTCTCAACCGCCACGCCCGCCACGGTGAACGGTATGGAGATCCGGCGGAGTGGCTCGATATTGTAGAAGACCGGGGCGAGCCCCACGGCGATCAGGATCACCCCGAGGAGGTACGGGAGGCTGCCGGAGGCCGTCGCCCAGCCGGCCACAGAGAAGGTGAGGGTCGCCAGCGTGACCCCGGCGCCGCTCACGATGGCCGAGAGGACGATCAGTACCACCACGCCGATTCCGATGGTGGCGAGACCGTAGAGCTGGTAGAGCCGCTTCTCCGTGATCCGGCCGCCCTTGAGGATCAACTCGGCGAACGAGATCGAGGCGTTGCGCACGACGATCAGGATGAGGAAGACGAGAATTTCGCCCGCGAGCAGCGTGGCGACCGGAATCAGCATCGACGGGTACGCAAAATCCCCGGTCACGACCCAGAAGGCGGCGAACGTCCCGGTCACCTCCCAGATCGGGACGATGTACGG
>Ga0187782_10003819_pt1 | contig 11229 bp, 9 predicted proteins | sample 0715_SJ02_MP15_2_FD_132454 | JGI IMG/M metagenome (GOLD analysis project Ga0187782, IMG submission 132454) | Tropical peat soil microbial communities from peatlands in Department of Meta, Colombia - 0715_SJ02_MP15_20_MG | ecosystem: Environmental > Terrestrial > Soil > Wetlands > Peat | place...
CGCCATCGACCGCTCGCTACCGACGGGGCGGGGACGCGGGCGGCTCGGTCCGAACGCGGACCGCGAGGTCGGTGAGCACGGAGAGGAGGATCGACTCGAGGAGGTCCGGGCTCCCGACGTAGGTCGCCTGCGCGGCGTAGCGACGGGCGCCGGTACGGACCATCTCGAACGCGGCGCGCTCCTCGGGGCTCGTCAGGAGCCGCGCGAACTCGTCCCAGCGTTTCATCCTCTCCTCGAGCGCCTGGCGGTAGGTCGGTGCGGTACGTCCCACGCGATCACCTCCTCGGCGAACTCTCCGCCGAACGCTTCCATGCCGGTCTGGTGGGCCGGGCGAGGTACGAGAGCGACCCGGGCGTCGTCCCGGAACGCGCGCAGCCGAAGGGTCCCGGGGCCCCGGGCGAACGTGACGAGGTCCGACCAGGGCGGTCCCTCGTCGGCGAGCGCGCGGAACCGCTCGAACCCGCTCGGGTCGAGCGTGAGGAGGAGCGGGAGGTGCACGTCGCGGGCGATCGCGGCGAGGGTCCGGGCGACGTGGCCGAGCAGCGCTCCGCGCTCCTCTTCGGGGATCTCCGCATCCTGAAAGAGCGCGGGCAGCTCGTGGCCGACGAGCAGGGTCGGTGGACGGCGACGGACCTCCCGGGCCCACCCGTCGACGAGAGCGACCATCTGGTAGGCGGTGAACGCGCGGGCGAGGCGGATCCGGCGCAGCGTCTCGGTCGCATCGACCCCGAACGCGCGACCGAGCTCTCCGATGCGGTACGGGTGGAAGCGGTTCGCGCCCTCGAGGAGCGAGATCCGGCCGCGGGCGAGCGCGTTGCCGGCGTAGAGGAACTCGAGGACCGGCTCGAGGGCGACCGAAGGGCCGGTCCAGACGGTCGCCTCGCCGGGGGCGAACCGGCGGGCAAGCCAGGGAAAGAGCGCCGGCTCCGACGGAAGAAGAGGGGTCGCGCGGACCCGACGAGGGTGCGGGGCGAGCTTCGGACGGACCGGCGGAGACGACGGGAACGGGTGCCGCGGCTCGGGTCGGACGGTCTCCTCGACGGGGAGGTCGTCCGGTGCGAGCGCGGGCTCGGGCTCGGCAAGGAGTGCGTCGACCATCATCGATCGATCCACGAAGAAGATCGGCCCGGGCGCTCTAAAGCGGCGGCTCGGGAGGCGTTGAAACAGGCCCGACAACGGGGGGTTTCACGATCCGGCGCCACTTTCGGGAACAAGACTTATCGCGGGTCACCGACGTAGTAGTACCCTCCCCGAGCGTTCCCGTGTCGGTCAGCGCACCCCCCGTACCCCGGTCGCCCGTCGTTCCGCGACGCCGCCGAACGATGCTCTATCTCGGGGTGGCCGTCGCGGTCGGGGTCGCGCTCGTGCTGGTCGTGGTCCTCGTCGGGCCCGCGCTCACCGGGTCGAGCTCGGGGAGCGTCTCGGCCGACCTCACCTACTCGGGAGCTCATCCGGTCGCCGACCGCGCGGTCGGGGGATTCGGGGGCGGGGGTTGGACGCTCCTCTTCGCCGCGGGCCTCGTTTCGCCCACGGCCGAGACAATCTCGGTCAACGCGACCGACCTCGGCGAGCTCGACTCCTACTGCACCGTCACGACGGAGTCGGCCTTCACGGGCCTCTCGTTGCCCGCCTACTCGGGGAACCGGTCCTCGGGGGCCGCCCCCGCATGGGTGTTCGCCTACCGGAACGGGACGGGCGACATCGCCATCGTCACCGTGATCGACGGACAGGGAACGGTCGTTGCCACGCTGTCGGGGCTCGCGTGCGAGCTCGCGTCGCAGCTCTACTTCCGGGCCGTGCCGGGCAACGCGATCGATAGCTCCCAGGCCGCGGCGGACGTGCTGCCGGCCGCGAAGACGTTCCTCACCGCACACCCGAACGCCTCGGCCGCCTACGCGCTCATCGGTGGGGCCCATTACGAGAACCTCAGCCTTCCGACCGAATGGTCGATCACGTACAGCACCTGCTCGCTCAACACGTCCGCGACCGGGACCGGCGCCGAGTTCAACGCGACCGTCAACGCGACGACCGGAGAGGTGATCCGGACCGCGAGCACCGCGGGGGTCTCCTGCGGTTCGGAGTCGGTGACGTCCTCGGACCAGCTCAACACCTCGTTCGATCTCGGAGCCCAGACGATCAGCGGGACCGAGCCCGACCAGAACTACAGTTGGCCGGTGATCTTTGCCGAGAACGGTATCACCTGGGACAATCTCTCCGCGACGGTCGAGCCCGAGGACGCCGAGGGCAGCCTGCCCGTGGACTCGGGCTGGACCCTGACGGCGCGTACCGCCGAGGGCGCTACGATCGCGACGTTCGACCCGGGCCTCGGGAAATGGAGCGGTTCGGCGACCCAACCGATCGCGGTCGGGGACGATCTCGTGGTGTCGACGACGATGGACCTCGGGGGGGACGTGCTCCTGCTGACCGGAGAGGGGTCGTTCGTCGGAAGTCAGCCCTGGCTGCTGTGACGCGCCCGACCGGACGGCCTTCCGAACGAACGGACCGCCGGTTCGACTAGGTGTCCAGCCGGCCCCGGCGAGTGGGCGGGGAGAGGCCGAGCTCCTCGGAGAGCGTGCGGCAGTTCACGGCCGCGTCGCCCCGGAAGTGGTTGTTGAAGAATCCGTAGACGGTCGCCACCTTCTCGGTGAGGGAGCGGACCCGAGGCACCCAGGCGGTGAGCTCGGGGACGGAGTACGTGTAGTCGTACCAGAGGGGGCTCCCGTGGCCGTGCCAGCGGAGGTAGGCGAACGGCGCGGTCACCTCGAGCGTCGCGGGGAGGTGGGGTCCGTCCACCGTCACATAGGCGAGCCCAAACTCGCGCAGGAGGTCGGTCGACTCCCGGACGAGCCAGGAGCGCTCGCGGAACTCGACCGCGACCGGAAGGTCGCGCGGAAGCGTCTCGTAGAAGTGACGGACGGTCGCCGGTTCGAACGGGAGCGACGGGGGGAGCTGGAGGAGCGCCGCCGCGAACTTCCCCGCGTCCCGAAGCGGCTTCAGCACCGAAAGGAATCGGGCGAGCTCCTCGTCGGTGCGCACGAGGCGAAGGTCGTGGGTGATCGTCTGCGGGAACTTTGCCGCGAAGCGGAAGCCGGCCGGGGTCCGTCGGACCCAGGACGCCGCGACCGAGGGCGGAGGGAGGCGGTAGAACGTCGAGTTGACCTCCACGATCGGGAAGAGGCCGGCGTAGTAGCGGAGCTTGTCGCTCGCCCCGCGGGGCGGGTAGACGCGACCGGACCACTCCGGATAGTCCCATCCGCTCGTCCCCAGCAGGATGTCGCTCACGACCGTCCCCGGGGACCGAACGCGCTCCCGGCCGGTAAAGATTGCGCCCGAGGCGAACCGTCGTCTTTCGGTCCCGGAGGTGGCGTACGAGAAGGGTTATGGTGCCGAGCCCGGTCGCCCGGCCGCCGATGTACCCGATGAGCTACGTGCGGGAATCGGCGGACGCGCTCCGGGCCGGGCTCATCGCCCGGGGACGCGACCCGGCGGAGGTCGACCGACTGCTCACGCTCGACCGGGAGCGCCGGGCCGCCGGGGACGAGGTGAACCGGTTGCGGGCCGAGCGGAACCGCGGCGCGCGGCAGGGCGCGAGCGCCTCGGAGTCGGCCGACCGCGCGCGACTCGGCGAGCTGCGCGACCGCATCCGAGACCTCGACTCCCGCACGACCGCGCTCGACTCGCAGATCCGCGACGGGCTCCTGCTGCTCCCTCAGACCCCGCACGCGAGCGTTCCCCGGGGAAAGGACGCGGGCGACAACGTCGAGGTGGCGCGGTTCCAGCCCCGTCGTCCACCTCCGTCCGCTCCGCGCCCGCACTTCGACGTGGGGCACGAGCTCAACCTGCTCGACGAGGAGCGGGGGGTCAAGGTCGCGGGAGAAGGGTTCTACGTCCTCTGGGGCGACCTCGCGCGCCTCGAGCACGCGTTGATCCGGTTCATGCGCGAGCTCCATCGCTCGCGGGGCTATCTCGAGGTCGCGCCCCCGATCCTGATACGAACCGAGTCGATGGTCGGGACCGGGCAGCTCCCGAAGTTCGCCGAGGATTCCTATCGGGTCACGACTGACGACCTCTGGCTCGCCCCGACCGCGGAGGTGCCGGTGACGAACCTGTTCCGCGACGAGGTCCTTCTCGCGGAGGACCTTCCGCTACGACTCGTCGCCTACACGCCCTGCTTCCGGCGCGAGGCCGGCAGCCACGGCGTCGAGACCCGGGGGATCGCCCGCGTCCACCAGTTCGACAAGGTCGAGCTCGTCCAGTTCACCACCCCCGAGTCCTCGTACGTCGCGCTGGAGGAGCTGCGCGCGGAGTGCGAGGAGGTCCTCCGGCGGCTCGACCTTCCGTTCCGCACGGTCAGTCTGTGCACGGGCGACCTTTCGGAGAAGGCGGCGAAGTGCTACGACCTCGAGCTTTGGGCGCCGGGGAGTGAGCGCTGGCTCGAAGTGAGCTCGGTCTCGAACTTCGAGGCGTACCAGGCGGTCCGCGCGAACATCCGCTTCCGTCGCCGGCAGTCCGAAAAGCCCGAGCCGCTCCACACCCTCAACGGGTCCGGGGTCGCGCTGCCGCGCCTCGTCATCGCGATCCTCGAGAACTACCAGACCGACGACGGGCGCGTCGAGATCCCCGAGGCGGTCCGGGGAGAGATGGGCGGGGCGCACTACCTCGAGGCGAACCCGTTCGTCGGGGAGCGGGAGCTCGGACGGGGACGGCATCCCCGACGGGGTTCGAAGGGACACGACCCGGCTCCCGCGTAACCCTAATAGGCCGCCTCGCTCGAAGGGGCCCAGGTCCGCGATGGTCCAGGTCGACATCGATATCGCGAAATGCACCGGCTGCGCTCACTGCCGCGACGTCTGCCCGGTCAACGTCTTCGAGCTGCGCCCGCGCGACGAGATGCCGGATGTCGTCGACGACCCGGCCGTGGGAGCGAAGTTCCAGTTCCGCGGGGAGAAGTCGCTCGCCATCCACGGCCCCGAGTGCATCGTCTGCGAGGCGTGCCTCTTCGAATGCGAAGGGGAGTGCATCCTGATCACGGACGACGAGAACCACGTCCACCTCTCCGTCTACAAGTAGACCGAATGGCGAAGACGGTCCCCGCCCTCTTCTTCGGTTCGGCGCAGGAACTGCGGGCCTGGTTCGAAGCCCATCATGCGGACGCTGCCGAACTCTGGGTCGGGTTCTACAAAGCGCACACCGGGAAAACTGGAGTGGTCTACCCCGAAGCCGTGGAGGAGGCGCTCTGCTTTGGCTGGATCGACACGACGGTTCGTCGCATCGACGCCGAGCGCTACGCGAACCGGTTCACTCCCCGTCGACCGGGAAGTTCATGGAGCGCGGCGAACCGTCGGAAGTTCGAGGAGCTCGAACATGCGGGACGGGTCCATGAGTCGGGCCGCCGCGCTTTCGACCGGAGGACCGCGAGCGCGACCCCGCAGTACTCAAGCGTGGTGAGACTCCGCCTCTCGCCCGAATTCGCCGCCCGGTTGCGCGCGCAACCATCGGCCGACCGGTACTTTCGCTCCCGTCCTCGAAGCTACCGACGACGTGCGACGTTCTGGGTGATGAGCGCCGTGCACCCCGAAACACGCTCGCGGCGGTTCGAGATGCTTCTGAGCGCGGCCGCTTCCCGGACGGTGCCTCGTCCCCTCCTTCTTCCCGGCGAGGTCGCCCCGCCCCCGGATCGGTCCGGGCGGTCTAGACCTCCCCGGTCCGGCTCCCGCCGTCAGCGACGGGCCGGGAGCCGTTAAATAGGCCAAAACCCCGCCGACGCTACCGTGCCCGAGACGGCCAAAGAGACCGGGCGTACCGTGGTGGTCGGCGAGCGCGAGCTCGCGATCGGCTTCCGATTGATCGGCCTCAAGGATGTCGTCGAGGTGACTCCCGCAACCGCGGTCGCGGAGTTCCAGAAAGCGATGAACGGTGGTTTCACGTTGGTGATCGCTACGCAGTCGATTCGCGCGCGTCTGTCGGATGCGCAGCGGAACGCCGCGGACGCTTCGCTGCATCCGTTGGTCGTGTTCGTCCCGACTCCGACCGGAGATTTCGAGGTCGAGAGCATCGACGCGCTCGCGAAGCGCGTCCTGGGCGTCACTCTCTCGGTCGCGGGTTAGGGGAGAAAGAGCAATGGCAGGGTCCGTCGCGCGGGTCACCGGTCCGGTCGTCATCGCCGAGGGTCTCGCGGACGCGAAGATGTACGACGTCGTTCGCGTTGGCAGCCTCGGCCTGGTCGGCGAGATCATCCGACTCGTGGGCGGGACGGCCACCGTCCAGGTCTACGAGGATACCACGGGCATCCGCCCCGGCGACCCGGTCGAGAACACCGGGCAGGCGCTCAGCGTAGAGCTCGGACCCGGACTCCTGAAGTCGATCTACGACGGCGTGCAGCGACCCCTCGACGTCATCCAGAAGTCGGTCGGGGACTTCATCACCCGCGGGACCCTGGCCGCGCCGCTCGACGAGAAGGCCGTCTGGGAGTTCACCGCCACCGCGAAGGTCGGAAGCGAGGTCTCGCCGGGGACGATCCTCGGGACAGTCCAGGAGACCCAGCTCATCCTCCACAAGATCCTCGTTCCGCCGGGACTCCGCGGGACGCTCAAGGAACTGAAGAGCGGAAAGTACACGGTCCGCGACCGGATCGGTTCCCTCGACACCGGTGCCGGCGTCGTTCCGCTCGGGCTCTCTCACAAGTGGGTGGTCCGGGTCCCCCGCCCGGTCGCACAGAAACTGCCGCCCGACATCCCTCTCGTCACCGGCCAGCGCGTCATCGACACGTTCTTCGCGGTCGCGAAGGGCGGGACCGCATGCGTGCCGGGGCCTTTCGGGAGCGGGAAGTGCGTCGCCGGAGACACACCGGTGCTCCAGGGAACCGGAGAGGTCGTGAACATCGAGGAACTCTACGAATTCGCGCGCCGGACCGGCGACGTCGTAGTGGACGGGGTCGACGAATGGGTCAAGCTTCGCACGCCCATCGCGCTCTGCTCGCTCTTGGGAAACACGTTGGTCCCCAGCGAGACCCGGCTCGCCTACAAGGGCAAGAGCGACACCCTGATTCGCGTGCGGACGCGCTCTGGGAGGAGCGTCCGAGTGACACCGGTGCACCGGCTTTTCACGTTCGGGCCGGACGGGTCGCTCCGAGAGACCGCGGCCCGAGAGGTGAAGCCGGGCGACTACCTTGCTTCGATCCGAAAGGTCCCGGGCCCCGAGGGACCTCAGAGACTTCGCATCCAGGTCCCGCCGCTCCAACGGCATGGGAAAACGATCCGCATCCCCGCCTTCATGTCCGGGGAACTCGCGGAGTTTCTCGGGCTCTTCGTCTCCGAGGGCTACATCCGGGGGGGACGAACGGTCGTCTTCACGAATTCCGATGAGATGCTGCTCGCGCGCTTCCTCACTCTCACGGAGCATCTCTTCGGCATTGAGGGCAAGGTGGAGCGTCAGAAAGGGAAGACGCCCAACGTGCTCGTAGGCAGCACCTTATTGGTCGCTCTTCTCGGCCAACTCGGGACCGGGCGCGTTTCGGGCGAGAAGCGAATTCCGGCGGCCGTGCTGTCCTCCGACAACGACACGCTCGCGGAGTTCCTGAGAGGCTACTACGCGGGGGACGGCGGATTCTCCGGTCGGGAGGTCGAGCTCTGCACGAAGAGCCGTCGGCTCCAGACCGAGCTCGTGTACGCGCTCTCCCGCTTCGGGGTCGCCTGCTCCCTCGGCCGCCGGTTCGTCAATGGCACCGAGTACTTCCGAGTCTACGTTCGCGGTACGCGCAATCTCAACCTGTTGAACTGCGCTCTGGGCGACGACACTCCTAAGCTCGCCGCAATCGCGGATTATGTCTCCCGCACCGCCCGGACCTGCACCTCCACGGAGGTCGTGCCGCTCAGCACAGCGGAGATCGAACGATTGTACCGCGCCCACTTCTCGTACTCTCGACTTCTGAACCAAGGGATCGAGATCCACAACTACATCGGGAACGGGGAACGAATGGGCGCCACCACGTTCTCTCGGTTCATGAACCCGTACGAAGTGCTCGGTTCGCTGGACTCGCTCGAACCCGTGGCGTCTCGGCTCCGGGACCTTTTGGAGTGGCTCTTCTGCGACGAGGTGGTCGAGGCTCAGGAAGAGAGGGGCCCCTTCGATGTGTATGATTTCTCGGTGCCCGAGTTCGGAGGCAATTTTGTCGGCGGACACGGGGGCGTCCTCCTCCACAACACCGTCATTCAGCAGCAGCTCGCGAAATGGGCCGACTCCGACGTGGTGGTCTACGTGGGATGCGGCGAGCGCGGCAACGAGATGACGGAAGTGCTCGCGACGTTCCCGAAGCTGCAGGACCCGAAGTCCGGCCGTCCGCTCATGGAGCGGACCGTCCTCATCGCCAACACCTCCAACATGCCGGTCGCCGCGCGCGAGGCGAGCGTCTATACCGGGATGACCATCGCCGAGTACTACCGGGACATGGGCTACGACGTCGCGCTCATGGCCGACTCCACCAGCCGATGGGCCGAGGCGATGCGCGAGATCTCGGGACGCCTCGAGGAGATGCCCGGGGAGGAAGGGTATCCGGCCTACCTCGGTCGTCGTATCGCGGAGTTCTATGAGCGCGCCGGCCGCGTCATCACGCTCTCGCCCGAAGGGCGGAACGGTTCGGTGAGCGTCGTCGGCGCCGTCTCGCCTCCGGGCGGGGACACCTCCGAACCGGTCAGCCAGAACACCCTGCGCGTCGCCCGCGTCTTCTGGGCGCTCGATGCGTCGCTCGCCTCCCGTCGCCACTTCCCGTCGGTCAACTGGCTGCAGAGCTACTCGCTCTACACGGGAGACTTGGAGGCGTGGTACGCGAAGGAGCTCTCGAAGGACTTCAGCGCTCTTCGGCAGAAGGCGCTCCAGACGCTGCAGAAGGAGTCGGAGCTCCAGGAGATCGTTCAGCTCGTCGGTGTCGATGCGCTCCCCGAGCGGGAGAAGGGCGTCCTCGATGTCGCGAGGATGCTGCGCGAGGACTACCTCCAGCAGAGCGCGTACGACGAGGTCGACACCTACACGTCCATTCAGAAGCAGGCCCGGATGCTCCGCACGATCCTTCGCTTCGGCGACCTCGAGCAGGACGCGATCGCGAAGGGCGCGACCGTCGGCGAGCTGCAGAAGCTCCCGGTGCGCACGAAGCTCTCCCGAATGAAGTGGATCCCTGAGGCGGAGTCCCAGAAGCAGTTCGACGACCTCGAGCGCGAGACCGACCTCGCGGTCGGCGCCCTCATCGCGAAAGGAGCGAGCTGATGGCGGCGAAGGGCCAGGCCGCGACCCCCACGACTCCCGACGTTCCGGTCGATTACCGGACGATCGACCGGGTCGCCGGGCCTCTGCTGTTCGTGCGGGATATCGCGAACGCCTCCTACGGAGAGATCGTCGAGATCCAGCTCCCGACCGGAGAGCGACGTCAGGGTCAGGTCCTCGACTCGAGGAAGGGGCTCGCGATCGTCCAGGTCTTCGGCCCGACGATGGGTATCAACCTCGAGCAGACGAGCGTGAAGTTCCTCGGCGAGGTCGCGACCCTCCCCGTCTCGGACGAGATGCTGGGCCGCGTCTTCACCGGCCTCGGCGAGCCGCGCGACGGCGGCCCGAGGATCGTGAGCGAGACCCGGCTCGAGATCGTCGGGAACGCGATGAACCCGTACTCGCGCGAGGAGCCGAGCGAGTTCATCCAGACCGGCATCTCCACGATCGACGTCAACAACACCCTCGTCCGGGGCCAGAAGCTCCCGATCTTCTCGGGCGCGGGACTTCCGCACAACCAGATCGCGGCGCAGATCGTGCGCCAGGCGAAGCTCCGCGACTCCTCGGAGGGGTTCGCGGTCGTCTTCGCGGCGATGGGGATCACGAGCGAGGAGGCGAACTTCTTCCTAAAGGAGTTCGAGTCGACCGGGGCGCTCGAGCGCGCGGTCGTCTTCCTGAACCTCTCCTCGGACCCGTCGATGGAGCGCGTCGTGACGCCGCGCATGGCGCTCACGGCCGCCGAGTTCCTCGCCTACGAACGCGACCTCCACATCCTGGTCGTCCTCACCGACATGACGAACTACTGCGAGGCCCTCCGCGAGGTCTCGGCGGCCCGGGAAGAGGTGCCCGGGCGTCGCGGATATCCCGGCTACCTCTACACCGACCTCGCGACCATCTACGAGCGCGCGGGCAAGATCCACGGCCGCAAGGGCTCGATCACCCAACTCCCGATTCTCACGATGCCGGCGGACGACGTGACCCACCCGATCCCCGACCTCACCGGCTACATCACCGAGGGCCAGGTCTACGTCAGCCGCGACATCCAGCGCCGCGGCATCTACCCGCCGATCGACATCCTGCCGTCGCTCTCGCGCCTGATGGGCCAGGGGATCGGCAAGGGCCGTACGCGGGAGGACCACCGCGGGGTCTCCGACCAGCTCTTCGCGGCGTACGCGACGGGGAAAGACCAGCGCGCCCTCTCCGCGATCGTCGGCGAGGAGGCGCTCAGCGCGACCGACCGTCTCTACCTCAAGGCCGCCGACCGTTTCGAGGCCGAGTTCGTGAACCAGCGACCCGACGAAGACCGGACGATCGACGAGAGCCTCGCGATCGCCTGGGACATCCTCGCGGACTTCCCGGACTCCGAGCTCAAGCGGATCCGTCCGGAGTTCATCGAGAAGTACAAGCCGAAGCGGACGGCCCCTTCCGCGTAAGCGAGCGCGACCGAGCATGCCGGCCGAGACCGTCCGACCGACCCGCCTCGAGCTCCTCCGGACGCGCCGGCGGATCGTGGTCGCGAAGAAGGGCTTGAACTTGCTGAAGCTCAAGCGCTCGGCGCTGATCGTCGAGTTCTTCGCGCTCTCGCGCGAGGCGATGAAGCTGCGCGGCGACCTGAAGAGCCGGATCGCCCAGGGGTACGAATCGATCCGTCTCGCCGAGATGATGGAGGGCCCGACCCGGCTCGAGAGCATCTCGATGCTCCTTCCCGACATCTCCCCGGTCGCGGTCACGACGAAGAACGTCATGGGGGTCCGCACGCCGCGCGTCGACCGCGGCGGTTTCGGTCCGACGCCGACCCCGGACCTCCTCGACATCCCGACCTCCATCCAGGAGTCGATCCGCCGGTTCCAAGGGATCTACGCGGTCGTCCTCGACATCGCCGAGAAGGAGAACGCGCTGCGCCGTCTCCTCAAGGAGATCGAGAAGACGAAGCGGTGCGCGAGCGCGATCGAGAACGTCCTCATCCCACGCCTC
>Ga0187782_10003820_pt1 | contig 11227 bp, 8 predicted proteins | sample 0715_SJ02_MP15_2_FD_132454 | JGI IMG/M metagenome (GOLD analysis project Ga0187782, IMG submission 132454) | Tropical peat soil microbial communities from peatlands in Department of Meta, Colombia - 0715_SJ02_MP15_20_MG | ecosystem: Environmental > Terrestrial > Soil > Wetlands > Peat | place...
CATAGGAGGTCCAGCCTTCGAGGATCGAGTGAATCAGTGCCGTGCCGCGCGTGTCGGTGAGCAACTGGCCGCGCAGGCCGATCAATCCGCGTGACGGGATGGTGAACTCCATGCGTACGCGTCCGGAATGATGGTTAACCATCTTCTTCATCTCGCCCCGACGGCTGCCGACCGACTCCATTACGATGCCAATGAAATTCTCCGGGCAGTCGATCACCAGAGACTCGAGCGGCTCCAGGCGTCGGCCGTTTTCGTTTCGCACCACGATTTCCGGCTTGCCGACCATCAACTCGTGGCCTTCCCGGCGCATTGTTTCAATCAGGATCGCCAGCTGCAATTCGCCGCGGCCCAGCACACGAAAAGCGTCGGTCGAGGTGGTCTCTTCCACTCGCAGCGAGACGTTGGTCAGAAGCTCCTTTTCGAGTCGTGCGCGCAAGTCGCGCGACGTAACAAAGGTTCCTTCACGGCCGGCAAATGGTGAGGTGTTGATCGTGAACACCATGGCCAGGGTTGGATCATCGATCGTCAGAGGCTCAAGCGGTGCGGGGTGATCGAGATCGGTGATGCTTTCGCCGATCTGGATATCTTCCACCCCCGCGATGGCCACGATATCACCCGCCGACACCTCGTTGGCTTCGTCGCGCTCCAGACCCCGAAAGGTAAATAGCTTGGTGATCTTGGCCGGCTCGATCCGAGCACTTCGTTTCACGATGGCGACTTCCGATCCGCGCTCGAGCGTCCCCTCGAACACGCGGGCGATCGCGATGCGACCCAGAAAATCACTGTAATCGAGGTTCGTCACCTGGATTTGCAGAATGGCCTTGGGATCGCCGGACGGCGGAGGTATGGATCCGATGATTTCCTGAAACAGTGGCTCGAGTGTTGTGAAACCGTCGCCCAAAGTGCGGTGGGCCACGCCGGTTTTTGCATTGGTATAGAGGATGGGAAAATCGAGTTGATCCTCGGTTGCGTCCAGATCGATCAACAAATCATAGATCTCATCCAGCACAGCGGCTGGCCGTGCGTCAGGCCGATCAATTTTGTTCAAGACCATGATCGGCGGCAGTTTCGCGGCCAGCGCTTTCTGCAGCACGTAGCGAGTCTGCGGCAACGGGCCTTCGCTGGCGTCCACAAGGACCAGCACGCCATCCACCATGCGCAAGGCACGCTCGACCTCGCCGCCAAAATCGCTGTGGCCCGGAGTATCCACGATATTGATTTTTGTTCCGCGGTAGATGATCGCCGTATTTTTCGCCAGGATCGTGATTCCGCGCTCGCGCTCGAGTTCGTTTGAATCCATCACGCGCTTCACCACTTCCTGGTTTTCGCGGAAGATTCCGCTCTGTCGCAGCATGGCGTCAACCAGCGTAGTCTTCCCATGGTCGACATGGGCGATGATGGCGATATTGCGAATCGGCGTCATGCTTGGCTTTGATCTGCGGCGAAAAGCCGATTGTTTCGGCCCGCCCGATTGCTTGCGAATTCCGAAGCGACGAAGCCAAATCATTTTAGCACGCGACCTTTCCACCGGACGCACCGTCGATCGCGGTGTTGTTGATCGCTCCTACGTCTTCCAGGTTGCGGTATAGGCAACAGAATCTGCCAGTTGGTCGTCACCGTCTGCCTCGAGCGGGTTTAACCTGATGACAGGGAGTCCAGTCGGTTGAACCAATTAAGTGATCGGCGCACCTATCTCGGGCCGCGCGGCTTCGCCTACCTCTTCGCGGCCGCGGCCGCTGGGATCTTTCTTCTGGCCGCCTGGTCGCGCCATTCTCCAACCGGCCTTGACACATGGCTCTATGGCGAAGTCGAGATCACCACCGGATTTCTCGCCCTCACCTTCGCCGCCCTTGCGCTGGTCCGATTCCGGGGAACCGGTGACCGCCTGCCTCTGGTTCTTTCCTGTGGCTTTGTCATCATTGGCGTCACGCTCATCAGCTCGAGCCTCGTTACCTTCCACTCTCCGGCACCGGATCGGAATGCGACTCCGCGCGACCCGATGACCTGGGTCATCGCCTGCACCGTTGTGGGGGTTCTGATGGTCGTCGCCCTGTATGTGGAGCGCCGGCTGCCGATGTCTCGCTATCCTGCCCGTGAGATCGCTGTGGCCCTGTGCCTGGTCCTCGTGCTGACGACGGCACTCAGCGGCACGCACCGGTGGCTGCCGGCCGGCTTCCTCGTGCACTCGGACGGACTCTTTCCAAGGCCCGGCAATCTCTTTCCCGCGCTGCTGTTTTCGATCGCCACGATCGGCTATTATCGGCGCCTCGACTACGCCCATTCCGCGTTCGATCACTCCCTTTATCTGATGACCGGATTGAGCGTGGGCTCGTGTCTGGCGGCGAGCCAGTCCGAGCGCCCTCTCGATGGACCGTTCGCGCTGGGCGTGGGGCTGCAGTTTGCAAGCTACGCGGTGCTGCTAACGGGGGCTCTGCTCGACAACGTCGAACTGTTCGAACATGTCCGTCGGCTGGCGGCGAGCGATCCTCTGACAGGGCTTGCGAACTACCGTCGGCTGATCGATCGACTGGGAAGCGAAATCGAACGCACGAAGCGCACCGGAAGGCCCTTTTCCCTACTGCTGTTCGATCTGGATAGGTTGAAGCGGATCAATGATGAATACGGCCACGCCGTCGGGAGCCGGGCCATTTGTCGGGTGGCCCACGCGATGCAATTGAACTCGCGCGCGATCGACACGGCTGCGCGGTACGGAGGCGACGAGTTCGCTCTCGTTCTGCCAGAAACCGGGAAAGAAGCCGCGCGGGAGGTTGCTCGCCGCGTGTCAGACGCGATTGCAAAAGACGAAGAACTGCCGCGCCTCACAGCGAGCGCGGGAGTCGCTGTCTATCCGCAAGAAGGAGATTCCGTGCTGTCCATTCTGGCCAGCGCTGACCATTCCCTTTATCAGGCCAAAGGGCGCACTCTACGCAATCTCGCGAGCGCAGGGTAGACTACGACGCTTTTCCGAACCTGACGCGGTGCGCCTCGGGTCCCGCTAGGATCACGACCGCTGCGAGCAAAAACGAAACGGCGGCAAAGCCACCCATGGCCTGAGCGTATGTGAAGTGACGGGTCAGTGCCGCCTCCACAGTCGCCGAACCCGCGGCAACCAACACGCCGAGCTGATACGCAAGGCCTGGGAAAAACCCGCGTAGCGCCCCTGGCGAAAGCTCGTTGGTGTGCGCGGGAATCACTCCCCAGGCCCCCTGCACCATGAACTGCATCCCGAAGGCTCCCACCACGATCCACGCCGTCGAGGGCGCGAAAACCCATGCGGGAATCAGGAGAAAAGCCAACAGAGCCGAGGTAATCATCGCTCGGCGGCGGCCATACCGGTCCGAGTACAGTCCGACGACGAGCCCGCCGATGATCGCGCCCACCATCGAGATCGCGTTGACGATGGCCGTCGTCTGCGTGCTGAACTGGCGCTGCTGCTCGAGAAAGGTCGGATAGAGATCCTGTGTGCCGTGCGACATAAAGGCCAGAACAGATATCAGCACGACGAGATACACAAAACGCTTCCAGTTGCTGACCACAGTCCCGAAATATTCCCGCCAACCCGCCCGGGCGGCCGCCTCTGCCTTCCACGCTTCGCTCTCCTTTACCTTGGAACGGATGAAAAACACCAGCAATGCCGGCAGACCGCCCAGGAAAAACATGGGGCGCCATCCCCAGTGGGGAAAAATCCTCCAAAACGCGATGGCAGCCAGCAGATTTCCGAGCGCGTAGCCTTCCTGCAAAAGGCCGGAAAGAATTCCGCGCCATTTTGCCGGGACCGATTCCATCGCCAGGGAAGCGCCCACGCCCCATTCGCCTCCCATGGCAACTCCGTAAAGCAGCCGCAGCACGAAAAACGTGCGATAGGTCCGGGCCAGCCCCGAAAGAACTTCGAAAAGGGAGTAAAAAAGGATATCCAGCATCAGCGGCAAACGCCGGCCATAGCGGTCCGCCAGCAAACCAAAGAGCAGCGCGCCGATGGGCCGCACCATGAGGCTGACGGTGATCGTCTCGGCCATCTCGACGATCGAGCGGTGGAAGTCGGCGCCGACTTGTGCCAGCACATACGTCAGCAGGAAATAATCGAACGCGTCGAGCGTCCAGCCCAGAAACCCGGCGATAAGCGCATTGCGGGAATTGGCGCGCTCCTCGGGCGAGCGTAGCGGAGAGGTATCCACCGTCATTGGGCTAGCGCTTCCTAGCCCGATTCAAAATGGCATCGGCGATCGCCACCACTTGGATCATTTCGGCGACATCGTGTACGCGAACGATGTGCGCGCCGCCGAGGACGCTGGCAGCGACGGTCGCGGCGGTGCCCCAGATCCGCTCGCCCCGAGCCCTTGTGCCCAACGCTTTCCCGATGAAGGCCTTTCGCGACGTTCCAACCAGCAGCGGAAAGCCGAGACGCGCGAGTTCAGGGAGGCGCGCCAGCAGCTCGAAATTCTGCCGCGTGCTTTTTCCGAATCCGATGCCGGGATCGAGAAGGATCTGGGATTTCGCCACTCCCGCCCTTCGCGCCCGAGCCACCGCGTGGCCTAAGCCGATTCTCACATCACCCATGACGTCGCGTGCGAAAGGTTTTTTCTGCATGGTTCGCGGCTCGCCTCGCATGTGCATCAGGATCAGCGGCAGCTTTCGGCGTGCCGCGATTTCGGCCAGCCGCGGATCGGCGCCGAGAGCCGTGACGTCGTTTATGATCTCCGCGCCTCGTTCGGCTGCCGCTTCGGCAACTTCCGACTTGCTGGTGTCGACGGAAATCGGAATTTTGAGGTGCCCGCGCAATCTCTCGAGCACCGGCAGCACGCGCCCCATCTCCTGCGCAAGAGAGATCCCTGCCGATCCAGGACGCGTGGATTCACCGCCCACGTCGAGAATGTCTGCGCCGGTACGCTCGATCTCGAACGCCCGCTGGACTGCCCGCTCCGGATCGCAATACTGACCGCCGTCGGAAAAGCTGTCTGGCGTCACGTTCAAAACACCCATGACGAGCGTTCGTTCGCCGAGGCGGAGCACTCGGGACGGCAACCGAAGACTGAATTTTCCTCGGCGAATCACGGACCGCTATTGAATCACGGTTTTCTTGAAAACGAGAGGAATCGGCGAGAGGAACCGCTAGGGCGCAGCCACGTAGTAGGCCGCGCGGTGCGACACCCGCGTGTTCGGCGAATCGATGACCGCGACGCTCAGCTGATGCCACCCGGGGCTGGCACCGCCGCTCGTTCGGGCTTCCGCCGGAGAAAAACCAAGGGTGTACTCTGCACGGATTTTCTCGGCAATTTTGCGAAAGGTATCGGCCATCGTCTCACTCTCGCGCAAAAAGTAAAGCTGGCCGCCCGCACGGCGAACCAACTCGGCCAAGTAGAGCGTGTAAGGCGGAATCCCCAACCGACGGGCTGCTAAACTCGCGAGCGTCGTACCTTCGTGCGCCGCGAGCCATTCCGGCGTCATCACGCGCGGGCGGTTTTCCGTCGAAACCGCAAATACCTGAATGTCCTCATCCGCGAGGATCCGCGCGACATCGTCAAAGGTGAGCCGGTCGGCCGCTCGGCCAGGTCCCGGCACAGTGCTGGCGGGATCGAGGGTAAGACCCAACCCACTATCCTGTCCATCGGTGAGCAACAAAATGGCTTTGCGGCCCCTGCGTCCCGGAAAAAGGTCATAGGCGGTTAGGTAGACAGCCTCATAGATGTTCGAACCACCCGTGTCGCCCAGCAATTCACGAACGTCTACACGCGCTACGGCGCGGCGAATCTGCTCGCGCACGTCCGAGAATCCGAGTAAGAGGTAGGTGTGCGCCGAAAAATCAACGACCGCGGCCTGATCGAGCGGCGCGAGCGATTGGATCAAGGCCTCGGCCGCCCGTTTCATTTCCTCCGAGTCGCGCAGCACGCTGGGGCTGGCGTCCACGACGAGTGCGATGCTGGCGGGCTCGGTCGAAGCGTCGAAATAAGAAATCGGCCGCACGGCGCCGTCATCGAGAATGCGGAAATCATCCCGGCCTAGCCCTGTGAGGGCCGTGCCGTCCGCCGAGGAAACGATGCAGGTGACGGCGACCATCTGCGTGCGCACGCGCAGGGCGCGGGGATCCGTTGCCATATCGTTCGGCGTGCCGGGTTCCCCCTCACCAGCCGTTTGCAAGTGCAATTCCCCCTTCGCCGGATCGCGGCGCCACTGGATGCCTCGATCAAGCTGGACGGGACGTTGGCTGGCTTTCTTAGATTGCGATATGAGGTCCGGGGGTGAAAGCAGAGCCGAAACAGCGGCCAGGAAGACAGAAAGCAGGGCTAGGCTGACGCATCCCAGAGCCGCGAGCCGAGCCATCGAGCCCTAATCGAGATCGAAGTCGCGCATCGGCTTTTCGATGGGCGCATCCTTTGCCTTTTTCAGGCCTTCGGCAAATTTCCGGGCGAGCACGTCTTCCTTCACCTTTTCGGCCTCGACCGACGCACGGAATTTGGCCTCGACGGCGTCGTCGTGTGCGCGTAGCAGGCTGGCCGTGTCGTCTAAATCAATCGAAGGCGGGCGAACCGGCACGGTGTGGGCCAGGATGACGCCCAGCACGCGATCCACGGTCAGCTTCGCGCCGCAACACGGGCAATCGAGCTCGAACGTGTCATGAGTCTGCTTAGCCATGGCGGTATTCTACGCCTTTTGGCAACCTGTCAAGGGCGAAACCGAGCCTAGACCAAGCCGAATCGAAGGGGCGATTCGCTTAATGGGCACCGGAGCGCGAGGAGTGTAGGAAGAGGCTTCAGGCCGGCGCGGGCTTTTCGCCTTTGGCCATACCAGGGATCGGGCGCGGTTCCGGACGCAGCGTAAGCTGCGGTTCTTTGGCCGGCACGGGTGGTGCGGCCGGAGGCGGGGGTGGCGTTTTGTCTGGCAACGGCTTGCCGTCCATCAACAGCTTGAGCTCGGCTGCGTCCAGCACTTCCCGATCTAGCAGCGCCCGGGCAATGCGCTCGAGCGTGTCGCGGTGCGTTTCAAGAATATTCCGCGCCTTCGCGTAGCCCGTGCTGACGAGGGTACGCACCTCGCCGTCAATTTTGATGGCCGTTTCCTCAGAGTAGTCGCGATGCTGCGGGATTTCCCGGCCGAGGAAGATCTGCTCTTCTTTCTTGCCAAACGTAAGCGGGCCAAGGGGGCTCATGCCCCACTCACAGACCATCTGCCGCGCAATTTCGGTGGCGCGCTCGATATCGTTGCCCGCGCCGGTGGTAATGTGGTGGAGGAAGATTTCCTCGGCGGCGCGACCGCCCATGAGAACCGCAAGCTGGGCTTCGAGAAACTCCTTCGTGTAGGTATGCTTGTCGTCGATCGGCAGCTGCATGGTGACACCCAGCGCCATGCCGCGCGGGATGATGGTTACCTTGTGCAGCGGGTCTGCCCCCGGAGTCATCGCCGCAACCAGCGCGTGTCCGGCCTCATGGTAGGCCGTGTTTCTCTTTTCTTCGTCGGACAAAATCATGGACTTGCGCTCGGCGCCCATGAGCACTTTGTCTTTTGACATTTCGAAATCCGCCATGGCGACGAACTTTCGGTTCTGCCGCGCGGCCCACAGAGCCGCTTCGTTGACCAGGTTGGCCATGTCGGCGCCGGAAAACCCCGGTGTGCCGCGCGCAATCACGGACAGGTCTACGTCTTCGGCCAGCGGCACCTTGCGTGTATGCACGCGCAGGATTTCCTCGCGACCTCTGACGTCCGGTCGCGGCACGACGACGCGCCGATCGAAGCGGCCGGGCCTGAGCAGTGCAGGATCGAGCACGTCGGGCCGGTTCGTCGCGGCAATGAGGATTACGCCTTCGTTCGACTCGAACCCGTCCATTTCGACAAGCAACGCGTTCAGAGTCTGCTCGCGCTCATCGTGGCCACCGCCTAAACCGGCTCCGCGATGCCGACCGACCGCATCAATTTCGTCGATGAAGATGATGCAAGGTGCGTTCTTTTTTCCCTGTTCGAAAAGATCCCGAACGCGGCTTGCGCCGACCCCGACGAACATCTCCACAAAGTCCGACCCGGAAATGGAGAAAAACGGCACGTTGGCTTCGCCGGCGATCGCCCGCGCCAGCAAGGTCTTACCCGTGCCCGGAGGGCCGACGAGCAGCACCCCTTTGGGAATGCGTCCACCAAGCTTTTGGAACTTTTGCGGATCCTTCAAGAAATCGATGATTTCGTACAGTTCTTCTTTGGCTTCGTCGATGCCGGCCACGTCCTTGAAGGTGGCTTTCTTCTGCTGGGCTGTCAGTAGGCGTGCGCGCGACTTGCCGAAGCTGAGCGCCTTGTTCCCGCCCGCTTGCATCTGCCGCATCATGAAAATCCAAAAGCCCAGAATCAGCAGGATCGGCGCCAGCGTCATCACCAGGCTCAGCCAGTTGGCTTCTTTGACTTCCTTATAGTTGAAGGGAACTTTCTGGTCCTGCAAGGTTTTGGTAACGTCGGGAATGGCAGCGTTGGCTACCGTTACACCATGGAACCGAGTGCCGTCCTTGTAATCACCCTGCAGCTCCGCGCTGTTCGGCGAAAGCATGACCGTGACGTCTTTGACGCTTCCGGCATTCACCTTGTCAAGGAAACTGGAGTAATTGGTCTCCTCTTCGTGCGGCGTGGGTCCGCCTTTCGAGGCCATCTGCCAGAGCACGGCCGCCAGCGCGATCATCATGACCCAAAAAAGAATGGTGCGTACTGTTGAATTCACCTTACCTCACCGCCTTCTGAGCCCTGCGTACGGCCTGTTTGGATCGACCCGTCCCTTTTGCGGCCACGTACGGCAAATTCCTGTACAGCCCCCGTGCGTCGCCAAGACCATAGCCCACCCAATGTTTAGATGCGGCATCGAAGCCCGTGTATTCAGCGCTGACGTTCACCTTGCGCGAGGCCAGCTTGTCAAACAGCACCGCCAGGCGCAGCGACCGCGGTCGGCCCTCCTCCAAGCGCTTCAGCAAGAAATCCTGCGTGACGCCGGTGTTTAGGACCGCATCCACCACCAAAACATCCCGGCCTCGCAGCGCCGGGGGCGGGCTGAAGAAAATCTCCCGGTAATCATGCCCGGCAAGGCGAACGTCGCGCACTTCTGATCGCACAAAATGACAGGCCACGGGAGCAGAAATCTCACGAACGAGATCTGCCGCGAAAAGAAAAGCGTTTTCCAAGACCACCACCACATCGAGCGTCCGGCCGGCGTAATCGTGCGAAATCCTCCGCCCCATCTGCTCGACCCGAGCCGCAAGCCGCTTTCGAGTGACCGCTACGTTCAGTTCGCCTCTCAAAGGCGCTCTTCCTCGATCACTACGCCGACCCGCGTGCCCTCCCCAGCTGAAAACTCGTCTGCCGGTGGCATCCCGCGGACCCAGGCCACACGACCACCACTCTCCAGTACCGGCCAGCTGGCTCGATCGCGCCTCGGCACATGTCGCGCCAGAAACATTCTTTTGAGCTTCTCGACCTCTCGATGTCCCCTCGCGCGATAGGCGTCTCCCTGTCGCCAATTGCGCAGCACCAGAGGCGCCGACAGTCGGTCTCGGTCGAGGGCTACCTTCTCTTTTGTAGTTTCGCGCTCCGTCAAAGACCAGTCAATCACTTTCAGGCAGAAGCGTCGTTTCAGTTCAGGAACCGAGACGGTCGTTTCGCCACGATCCGGCAGAGTCACCAGGTGCTGGTAGGCACCCTCCCCACCACTCGTTTTGCGCAGGGATCCCGAGCCAGGCCGCCCGGAGAAAACCAATTCGCTGAAGACGCGCTCGGCTACAACGCCGCCGGGCAACTCCACGTGATGCCCGCTCGAAGACTCCGAGGCTAGGTGAATCAGCTGCCTCACGTGTCGCGCCGTGAGTCCTTGCCGACCGCCAGAGACCTCTTGATATAGACGCCGGATCAGGCGTTCGGTCAACGCGCACAACGAATTCGGTTGGCCCGGCGGAACGCTCCTCTCGCCAGGGGCTCGATCTCGAGCCATGTCGATCGGCCCGAACAAGTCCGGAAGGGCAATCCGGAGGGTTTCGTCGCGTGGGGTCGCGAGCTTGCGGAACCGATCTTCGACCAGCACGTCCCAGAATGCTTCTTCCTGTCGCGCCAGCTCCGCCAATTGAGCGAGGTGCCTTGTTACATGTGGAGAGAAGTCTCGCTCGAGCAGCGGCAGCAGCCGGCTGCGCATCCGGGCGCGCAGCCGCCGCGTATCAAGATTTGTCGAATCCTCGCGCCAGCTCTGGCCGAGAGTGCGCAGGTATTCGCGAAGGTCTTCGCGCCGCTCACCCAGAAGCGGCCGGATAATGGAGCCAACCGACGGATAGATTCCCGCAAGCCCCGTCAGACCGGTCCCTCGCAGCAGGTGCGCGAGAACCGTTTCGGCCTGATCGTCCTCGGTATGGGCTACCGCAACGCGCGTCGCGCGGCCCCGCTCGACGAGGCGCTTAAAAAAAGCATACCGGAGACGCCGTGCCGCATCCTCGAGGTTCCATTTGTGCCTCCTGGCAGCGGACAGAACCCCCTCGTGCTCCCCAACGAAATCAAGCCCACGGTCGCTCGCCAAGGCGCCCGCAAACTGCGCATCGGCTTCCGATTCCGGGCCTCGCAGTCCATGGTTAAAGTGAACCACCAGGAGTGTGATGCCAAGTTCACCGCGGATCGTTTCGAGCAACCGCAGCAGCGCCACCGAATCGGAGCCGCCCGAGACGGCCACAGCCACGCGGTCACCTGGCATAACCAGCCGCGCGCGACGAATCGTTTCGCGGACGCGCTGCTCCAGTCGAGCTACAGCAGCTAGGTTCCACACGTGATCTTCCCGCCTGAGTTTATGGTAGCAGCGGGGGGCGGGTAGGTCGAGCCAACCGAAGCGACTACGAGCGATCGTTCCGCTGCTGCCTGAAGAGGTCCCGACTGCATGAAATTCTTCGGTCCAGCACGACCGCAGCAAAGTGGGAGCAGGCTCTTTGTTCCCGTCTTGCCCAGCAAGAAACGGCTGGGAGTGGCTCGCCGAGGAATCGGGCCAGCAGGCGCAGCAAGCTGTAGTAGGTTGCTACCCTGCGGATCTGCGCCGCATCCTTTCCCCGTTCCGGGCACAGGCGGGCGAGCTCGAGAAAGCGCTCGAAGTCGCCGGCCTTCGGCTTTCCGTTCGCTAGACCTACAGCCCGAAGCACATGACCCGACGGTTCAACATGTTTGGTGGAAGCGACAGCCGACCGGCAGTAGTAGACCCACTGGATGGCTGCCGCCAGTGAAGTGATGCTGATAAGTGCCG
>Ga0187782_10003822_pt1 | contig 11225 bp, 5 predicted proteins | sample 0715_SJ02_MP15_2_FD_132454 | JGI IMG/M metagenome (GOLD analysis project Ga0187782, IMG submission 132454) | Tropical peat soil microbial communities from peatlands in Department of Meta, Colombia - 0715_SJ02_MP15_20_MG | ecosystem: Environmental > Terrestrial > Soil > Wetlands > Peat | place...
CGCATGTGGTCGGCCGGGATTTGGGGGCAGCGTGGGAACTTCTTGAGCATTCCCACAGACTGTCCGCAGCGCGACGAGCGTCTCGGGTGGATGGGGGATGCCGCTGCTTTCTGGCGTACTGGAACTTACAACTTCGATATCGAGGCTTTCTCTCACAAATTCATGCATGACATTACGGACGCTCAAACTACCGCCGGAGCCTTCACCGACGTTTCGCCCGATTCACTTCGTCCCTTTGACAGCCCAGGCGCTCCTGGTTGGGCGGACGCGGGAATCATCATTCCTTGGACGACATGGCTGCAGTACAGGGATCGCGCCATCATCGAGCAGAACTGGAATTCCATGCAGCGGTTTATGGATTTCATTGTGAAGGCCAATCCGAATTTCATCCGCAAGAATGGAGTGGGGCAGAACTACTCTGACTGGCTGGCCCCCGACAATCAAACTGACAAGGATCTTCTGGCGACGGCCTATTGGGCATTGTGCGCCCATATGATGTCCCAAATGGCACATGCCGTTGATCGGGAAGAGGACGCGCAGCGGTACTCGGATCTGTTCTCCCAGATTCGCGCGGCCTTTCAGAAGGCTTACATCCAAGAGGACGGCAGAGTGGGAACGGGGACGCAAACTTCCTATGTCGTCGCGCTCTACTCCAACCTGGCACCCGATGCCCTCGAACCGACTCTCGTCACCAACCTAATAAAGGATATCGAATCGCGTAGCTGGCATCTGTCGACCGGATTCCTGGGTACACCCTTCCTTCTGGATACGTTGGCAGCTCATGGGCGCACCGATGTGGCCTACCGCTTGCTCCTGAATGAAACCTATCCCTCATGGGGCTATATGCTGGCGAAAGGCGCCACAACATGGTGGGAGCGGTGGAACGGCGACACCGGGGACCCGGCCATGAACTCCTACAACCACTACGCTTTTGGATCGGTTGTCGCCTGGGTGTACCGCCGTCTCCTGGGCATCGATACGGCTACGGACGGACCCGGCTTTCAACACATCCTGATTCACCCGCACCCGGACAGCACAGTGAACCAAGCCAGCGGCGAATACGAGTCGGCGTATGGAACGATTGCGACCGATTGGACGATGGACCCGGGTGGCGGCTGGTTTACTCTTCGTCTCAAAATCCCTGCAAATACCTATGCGACCGTTTATCTTCCTGCGATTCCCCATAGTCACCTGTGGGAGAGCGGCGCTCGGGTGGACGTCCAAGAGGACAACTGCTCCTACATCGTTTCGACGGGATCCGGGTCCTACGAATTCGAAGTCAGGTGAATTCTGTGAGTGAGCCGGCGCTGCCCTGCGGCTATCTTGCGGTGGGCAAACAATTCCATGCCCGGCCAGAATTCCTTGCCCTGCCGTTTTCGAACCGGACCATCAACGTGCTCTGGCTAGCCCCAGGTAGTTACCGTAGCCGACAATCACGGTCGACGCCACCAGCAGAAATAGGGCCACAGTTAGGAGGGATGCGGCGCGGGTACCGGCCCCCTTCCACTCTTTGAACCCGATTCCCCAAAGGCTGCTAAAGATAATGATGCTGGCCATGTGCAGTGTCCAACTTGAGAAGGCGTAGCGTCCCATCTGGCTCTCGCCCATGGTGTAAAAGAAGAATTGAAAATACCAGGTCGTGCCTGCCAATGCGCAGAGAAGGTAGTTGCGCACCATCGGTGCGCGCTCGATCGACGCGGCCGGAACTTCCTGCAACAGCAGGGCGGCTTTGGCAGAAAGTCTGGGAGAGGAGGCAATTTGCTCCACCACTTCGCGACTCGGGGCATCCACAGCAGTCTCGATGGTTGGCTCGTCCTTCAACCCATTCTTTCGAATGCGCGACTGGAAGAATTGATATCCGGTCTGGTTCCGCGCCAGCAGTATAAGACACCAGATGAAGTTAGTAAGGAATCCGCCGACCAGCACGACAACCAGAACCGGTAATCCTTGCCACAGCGAGGCCGTCCCGTGCTTCACGGTGAGGACCTTAATCGGATCGCCCGCCGCCAGACCATAGGCGAAGCAGGCACTCATGACTCCGGAAAGAACGGCGACCATAATGCCCTTGCGCAGATCAAATTCTTGAATGGCAGCTCTCTGCTGCTGGGGCGTCATGACGCGCTCTTTTGAAATGCCGGCCATCCCCGCCGCGGTAATGCCAGCCAGGCAAACCAAAATCCCTAAAAGAATGACTCGCCCGGAGGTCGTTCCCACAACCTGGGTCACGAACTGGCCACGGAAGATAGGCGGCATCAATGTACCGAAGGCGGCACAGAGTCCAAGCACAACCGCCATGCCAAGCGATAGGCCAAGGTAGCGCATCGTCAAGCCAAAGGTAAGTCCACCGACTCCCCACAAAAGGCCGAAGAAGAAAGCCCAGAATAGTGCGGAGACAGGAGCCTCGGCGAGCACGGCAAACAAGTCTTTGCTGAGAAAGTAAGCCAGAATCCACGGGGCGATGATCCAGCTGAAGAATCCTCCGGCAAGCCAGTAAGTTTCCCACGCCCAGTGCTTGACACCTTTGTAGGGAACATAAAAGCTGCCCGAGGCAAGTCCGCCGAGCCAGTGGAAAAAAACGCCAAGTGCCGGGTTTGGATTCATTGGGTCTGCCAACCTCAGCTATAGATGGAATACTTCTTCCAAGGGGCGCATCGCGCGGTCCGGCAAAACCCCGTTGGGCTGAATGAAGAAGCCCTCCATCTCGCGTTGCCATCGTTCATTCACTTCCCTCTGTGTCATGCCCGAGCGCGCCCGTTCAAAATCTTCCGTCTCCAGATATCCGACCAAGAGGCCGTCGTCGCGCAGGAAAAGCGAGTAGTTACCCCAGCCGGTTTCGCGCAAGGCAGCCTGCATTTCGGGCCAAACGTGACGGTGTCGCTCCTTGTACTCTTCCAAGCGTTCCGGCTTTACCTGCAAAATAAAACAGATGCGCTGCATCGTTCGCTCCTTAACGCAGGTAGGCTTCTGATAAACCACCGTCCACCGGGATTACATGCCCCGTGGTTTTGCCACTTTGTTCACCGGCCAGCCAAATGATGGCATTGGCACAATCCTGTGGCAGAATCGGGCACTTGGTTAGCGTGCGCTGGGCGTAAAAATCGGCCAGCTTGGTCCGAAGTTCCTCGATCGTCTCTTTCGCAGAAAATGGGATCTTGTACTTTTCGAGGGACTGCAGCACGCGATCCCGCGGAAACATCGTGGACCCGGTCACCACGGTCGCGGGAGCAATTCCGTTCACCCGTGCGAGAGGGCTCAGCTTGATCGCCAGCTCGCGAATGAGATGGCTCACCGCCGTCTTGCTGGCATCGTAGGCTTCACTCCCCATCTTCGGAACCACCGCATTGGCCGAACTCGTCAGCACCATGGTTGCCGGGAGATTCTGATCACGAAAAACCCATTCCGTTTGGCGCGCGAGATGATAGTTGCCCGTTACATTCACGAGAAAGGTCTTGGCCCATTGCTCCTCCGAAAGTTCCCCGCCGGCCGCGGCGACCGGATAGATCGCCGCGGTATTCACGACGATATCGATTCCACCAAATCTCAAGATCGTGAATTGGACCGCTTCTGACAAAGAAGCAGGGGAGCTGAGATCAACCTTCGTGGCAGCGACGAATTCGGAGGAGGATAAGCTTCCGACCTCGTCGGCTACCTGGCTCGCACCCGAATGATCGAAATCGGCGACCACGACATGGGCGCCTAGGCGTCCGAGTACCAGAGCTACTTCCCGGCCGATCCCACCAGCAGCGCCGATGACGAGCGCGATTTTGCGGCTGAATTCGGCTTCGGCGGGCATGCGTTGAAGCTTGGCCTCTTCGAGTGCCCAGTACTCGATGCGAAATGCCTCCGACCTGGGGAGCGCCACGTAGTTGTGGAACTGAGGGAACTGCTTGGATTGCTCAGGAGTCTGAGCCTGGGGAAGAGGGGAATCGACCTCGCCGTCTTCCAAAGCGTTGGCTCCGGCTATTACGTGAATCGCGTTAAGGAAGAACTCAGTCGTAATCCGAGCCTCTTTCTTGTTCTTGCCAAAGCCGAAGAGCCCCAGTCCGGGCACGACTACCACCGAGGGGTTGGAATCGCGAAGCTTGGGCGAATCCGCTGTCGCCCACGCTTCGTAGTAACTTCGGTAAGCTGCGCGATAGTCTTCGACCTCGTCTCGGATCCGAGCCTTGAGGAGCTGAACGTCTTCCTTTGTGTGATCCCAGCGAAGGAACCACGGGCAGACGCGGGTGCGGAGGAAGTGGTCGGGACAACTGGTGCCGAGAGAGCTCAGCTCCTTTGCCCACCTGGATCCGGCAAAAATCAACGCATCGTCCCCGTCCTCGTAATGCGCCACTACCCGACGATTGGAAGAGACAGCACCGCGCAACATGGGAAGAATCTGAACCACGATCCTCTTGCGCTCCGCAATGGGTGAACTTTCGATCCCCCCGAATAGAAACCCCTTCTTGGCTTGATGCCTCAGTATGAATTCCCCCATCTGGTCGATGGTATGGATGCTATTCAGATAGCACTCACGCTGCGTCATGCCCCAAGTGAACAGGCCGTGCCCGCCCAGGATCAGACCTTCCGCACCGGGGTTCTCCCGCACCGCCCGCTCCATCCGAAGAGCCAACTCAAACCCGGGGCGCTGCCAGGGAAGCCACACGATCTGGCGTCCGAATTCCTGGTTGAACTGCTCGAGTTTGCGTTTGCCGTTGGCACTGGCAGCCAACGCAATCGCCCAGTCGGGATGCAGATGATCGACATGTAAGAAGGGAAGGAATGCGTGCAGCGGCGTATCGATCGAAGCCGCCACTCGGTTCTCCCCAAAGGCACAAAGCGGATAGTAGGGGACCATCTCATCTTCCGCGCTCTCGCCGCGATACAACTGTTTGAGGGGCTCGAGCCGGTCAAGATAAAGAAGAGCGAATCCCGCCTCGGTGATCGAGCCGAGGTCACCCCCGCTGCCTTTAACCGCGAGAACCCGGACGCGATGAGCGGTGAAGGGATCTGGGAGTTCGATCTTGGAGCTGGTGTTGCCGCCACCGAAGTTGGTGATACGCAGATCCGCCCCCAGCAAGTTCGAGCGATAGCGTAGGAGCGCCAAGGGATTGGCGGCGAGCTGCTGGGTTTTCCCCTCATCCCACAAATCCCTCAAATGGGTGACTTCCCTGATTTCAGGCATAGATCATCTCGCAATACTGTTTGAAGCGTTCGAAATGCGGCTGCCACTTGTCGGTCTCAAGAGGCTCGAACACCTCGGCCGCGAAGGATCGATCGACCATGGCCCGAACCTCTTCGAGCGACGAAGCTTCGCCGGTGGCCAGGATTTGCATGGCGACGTTGCCAAGCGCGGTCGCTTCCGCCGGACCGGCAAGTACTCTTTTGCCCGTCGCGTCCGCTGTGAATTGATTCAACCATCGATTTTTCGACCCGCCGCCCATCACGCGGACTTGTTCGATGCGCTGGCCACAAAGCTGTTCCAGATCGCACAGAACCAGGCGATACTTCAATGCGAGACTTTCGAGGATACAGCGCACATATGCCCCGGGTGTTCCCGGTGCAGGCTGATGGGTTCTCCTGCAAAACTCATCGATCGCCGCTGGCATGTCTAGCGCTCGCAAGAAGGCCTCATCATCCGGATCGACCAGATGTGCGAATGCTGGTTCGTGTCCGGCGAGCTCGACGAGTTCTCGATAACCTGCGTGCTCGTCTCGCGCGCTCCATAAACTACGGCAGCCCTGTAATATCCAAAGTCCCATCACGTTCTTGAGCAGACGGGTTGTTCCATTCACGCCACCCTCGTTCGTGAAGTTCAGCTTCAGCGCTTCGGGGGTGATCACCGGGGCGTCGCGCTCGACCCCCACGAGCGACCAAGTTCCGGAGCTCAAGAAGGCGGTGCCATCGCGGGCGGTGATTGCGGCGACGGCGGACCCGGTGTCGTGAGCGGCGGGAGCAATGACTGGAGTCGCGCGTAGCAAGGAATTCCGGGCAACTGCGGGCACCATCGTCCCCAGAACCGTGCCTGCTTCGACGATCGGTGCCAGCAAATCCGGACGCAGATCCAACTTCCGCATCAGCTCGCTGGCCCAGCTGCGGCGGACGGGATCGACCAGTTGGGTTGTGGAGGCATTGGTGAATTCACAGACGGCTTTTCCGGCAAGCCAATAATGAAAAAGATCCGGAATTGTGAGCAATAGTTTCGCTGCCGCAAGGATGGAAGGGGTGTCGCGCTGTGCCGCATATAGCTGGTACAGGGTGTTGATCGGCATGAATTGAATGCCGGTAGTCCGGTAAATCTCGTCCTTGGGAACTTTGCGAAAGACCTCATCCATCACACCCTTCGTGCGAAGATCGCGATAGTGGTAGGGATTCTGCAGCAGTTCTCCACGTTCACCGATTAAAGCATAGTCCACGCCCCAGGCATCAACACCGACGCCGGCCAGCTCCATGTGTTGCACGCAGCCTAAAGCTTTACGCAGCTCAAACCACAGGCGGGCCACATCCCAGTGGAGCGCCCCACCATACTCGACCGGTTCATTGCGGAACCGGTGGACTTCTTCCGTGGTGAGAATTCCCCCATGCAGATGGACAAGCAGGGCACGCCCGCTTTCCGCCCCGAAATCGAAGGCCAAATAAGCTTTGGGGGGCCGGTTAGGCATAGGAAGAAGCCGTGTGGGCGTTCTTCGCCGCCCGCTCTCTCGTGATGCGCTCCAAATAGCCGCTTTGCCGGAACGCCTCCATCGGGTCCTGCGGCAGGCCTTTGGAGTCTCGCCACTCCTGAATGGCAGGGCGGACGTCGGTTGCGAAAGCATCTTGCAGCAGCGACTCAGCCTCCACCAAGTTGCAGTTCTTCTGCGCCTCTGCGAGCTTCTTGGCGTCCACTAACGCCGCCTTGGCAAAGAGCTGTTGCGCCATGGTCACGGTTTGAATCATCGACTCGATCTTGCCTTTGAGATTGTGGCTTTGGTCGACCATGTAGGCGATGTCGGCGGGCTGACCGCTCTCCCATTCGAAGAAGCGGATCTCGTGGAAGATTCGGAAGACCTGATAGGGATCGATCGAACCCATGGTCAAATCGTCATCCGCGTAACGGCGATCGTTGAAGTGAAAACCACCAAGCATGTTTTCTGACAGCAGCCAGGCAACGATCTGCTCGATATTCTGCGAAGCATAGTGATGCCCCGTATCCACCAGCACCTTGGCTTGAGCCCCGGCGGCACGCGCCAGGAGCAGCGCCATCCCCCAGTCCGCAATGTCGGTATGATAGAACGCCGGTTCAAAAGGTTTGTATTCGATGAGCAAGCGCTGATCCGCCGACAACTCGCGGTGAGCTTCCTTCAATGCTTCTTTGAACCATTGCTTGCGCTGACGTATGTTCGCAGTTCCCGGATAGTTCGATCCATCCGCAAACCAAAGGGAAATGTCTCTGCTCTTCAGACGCCGCGCGATTTCAATGCTCTCCTTCGTACTGTGGAGGGCACGTTTACGAATGGTTGGATCAGGATTGCCAAACGATCCATATTTGTATTCCTGATCTTGAAAGAGATTGGGATTGATCGAACCGGGTGTAATTCCATAACGCCCGGCCAAGCCTTGGATTCCATCCGTACTTTCGACACCAGCAGGACAATCCCATAACACGTGCAGGGCTATGGTTGGACAAACACCGGTAAGAAAATGCACCTGACCGGCGTCGCTGAACTTCTCCTCGGTGGTTGTAGCTGCAGCTGCCTGGATAAACTTCCCGAAACGCGTCCCCGTGTTGGCGAAGCCCCACGAAGGAAGTTCAATGCGGAATGTCTCGAGGGCGGCAAAAACCCTTTCACTCGTGGATGCGCTCATACGAACCTCTCTGCGTCACCGAATAGCGATGCTTTCCACGCCTAGGTCATAGTTCTCTTGTGGCGAAATCGCAACAATGCGATGCCCTAGCCGTAGGAGCCCTGCGGCTCAGACCCATACAGCGTCGGGTTGATCGTTCACTCCTCGCAGTTGTTAAGTGCATTCTACGCGCCCGGCGAAGCCTTACCCCGGAAGGAGATTTTGGCACGTTTTTGGACCTCCGGGTTCAGCTGGTGAACCTAGAAGCTCTAAAACCTCCACGCCATCATTTCTTCGTCGTTGCCATAACCCGATGATTCCGAGCACCGTCAGGTGGGGGAAAAGCAGCGGCGCCACCGGCGGAGCGCCGTAGATCACACTTTCCAGTGACCCGACGCGATACACGCGCGGCTCGATCGCACGGTGCGATCCAGACGCCGGCCGTGGCGAAAAATGCCTATTGTGCAATGAGCTCGGACGTGTCTGGACAAGTTGCCGGCCTCGCCGCGAGCTGCTCCAAGGCCTACCCCGTATCTCACTAGTTCTGCCAGCCTAAATAGTTGGACGAGGAGCCGTCTTCGTTTTGCGTTTATTCCCGACGGCAAACTCGCAAGTAACGAGCGTTCTCAATTACGCTTTGGAACTGAGCGGCGTTGTGACAAGATGGGGAGAAGTCTAGGTTTTTCAGAGGTTTATCGAAGCTTCCAATGAGGAACGATACTGCGAGTGATGCCCCGAAGCAGCCCTTTCCCTCGCCCCCGCAGCCTCAAAGAACGACCGTTGTTTCGCGCTCTTGGCAACCTGGCTTTTGGTCGCTGGTGGTAACCCAATTCCAAGGCGCATTCAATGACAACGCCTATAAGAATCTGGTCGTCTTCATCATCCTGGGCACAGGGCTGGACAAGGGGGATCGTGATCGGCTTGTCCTGGTCGCCGGAGCGTTGTTCTCCGTTCCATTCATTCTGTTCTCGATGACGGGCGGTTTTTTTGCGGATCGTTTCAGCAAGCGCAGCGTCACGGTCGGGACAAAGTTGTTCGAGATTGCTGTCATGGTCGTCGCGGCTGCAGGACTTGCTTGGCAAGACTTGCACCTGGAAATGGCCGCAATCTTTCTGGCCAGCACTCAGGCGGCGTTTTTTGGTCCATCTAAATACGGCTTGCTGCCGGAGCTTCTGCCCGAAGCAAAACTCTCCTGGGGCAACGGCGTAATCGAATTAGGAACGTTTCTGGCGGCAATCGCAGGACTCGCTTCCGGCGCCTACTTGGCGGATATTTTTCGCGGCCGCCAAGGCTGGTCAGGCCTGATCTTTATCGGCTTGTCGCTCGTCGGATTGCTCTTCAGTCTGGGAATCGCTAAGGTCCCGGCCGCTGATCCCAGCAAGAGATATCGGGCCAATCCCCTCGGCGATCTTTGGCAGCAGTTAGGTTTGATCCGCCGAGATCGCGTCCTCTGGCTGGCTGTTCTTGGTAACACATATTTCTGGTGTCTCGGCGCACTGTTGTCGGCCAACATCGTGTTCTATGGGGAAGACGTGCTGCATGGTACTTCCACCCGTACGGGGATTTTGCAGGCTGCCGTGGCCATTGGCATCGGCCTCGGGAGTCTTGCCGCCGGTTATCTTTCGAGTGGCAAAGTCGAGTATGGACTGATTCCACTCGGCTCGCTTGGCATGACCGGGCTAGGGATCCTGCTGTCGACTGGGAATCTCTCGTTCACGCAGGTGTTGATCCTGCTATCAGGCCTAGGCTTTTCTGCCGGCTTCTTTGCCGTCCCTGTCAATGCGCTGATTCAGCATCGGCCCGACGAGAAAGACAAGGGCGGGGTGATTGCGGCTGCCAACCTGCTTTCCTTTGTCGGCATTGGCGGAGCGGCTGGCCTTTACTATGTTTTTCAACACTTCGCCCATTTTTCTCCACCTGCGATCTTCCTCTCGGTTTCACTGGTGACGGTGGCAGCAACGATCTATGTCTTGTACCTGCTGCCGGATGCACTGCTCCGTCTTTTACTCTGGATCGCTACCCACACCCTGTATCGCATTCATCTCGAAGGCCGGGAGAATGTTCCATCGAAGGGGGGAGCGCTGCTCGTCCCGAATCATGTTTCCATGGTTGATGCGGTCCTGTTGATAGCCGCCATCGACCGCCCGATTCGATTCCTCATGTTCAAGGCTTCCTATGATCACCCGCTGGTGAAGCCCTTCGCGAAGATCATGAAAGTGATTCCGATTTCCTCCCAGCTTCGCCCGCGAGAAATGATCACGTCGCTGCGCACCGCCACGCAAGCGCTGAAGGATGGGGAAATTGTCTGCATTTTCCCCGAAGGCCAGATGACCCGAATCGGTCAGATGCTTCCTTTCCGGCGCGGTATGGAGCGAATCGTCAAAGGGGTGGACGTACCCATCATTCCAGTGAATCTAGGCGGCGTATGGGGTTCCGTCTTCAGTTTCGAACGTGGCAGATTTCTCTGGAAACTCCCGCGAAGAATCCCCTATCCGGTTACGGTGACCTTTGGCAAGCCTATGCCTTCGACGAGTAGCGCACCGAGCGTGCGCCAAGCCGTGCAGGAACTTGGCGCCGAAGCCTATCACTTGCGCAAGCGCTACATGCAGCCACTCGCTCGCTCGTTCCTACAAACGGCCCGTCGGCACCCATTTCGCTTTGCCATGGCGGACGGCCGCACGCCAAAGCTCCGCTTCGGTGGCGCACTCACCCGCACGGTCTTTTTGGCACGTCGTCTGCGTCCGGTTTGGCGCGACCAGAAGATGGTTGGCGTTTTGCTTCCGCCTTCCGTTCCCGGTGCGCTCGTGAATCTAGCCGCGCTTCTGATGGGAAAAGTCCCAGTCAATTTGAACTACACGGCTTCGAATGAAGTGCTCGCCTCCTGCGCGAAGCAGTGCAATTTGCAGACTCTGGTTACATCCCAGGCGTTCTTGGAGCGCGTTCCCATCCAACCCCCAACCCGGGCAGTGATGCTCGAGGATCTCGCGGACAAACCTCGATTCCTGGAACGTGTCACGGCAGCTTTGATTTCTTGGCTGTTGCCAGCTCGTCTTATCGAAAAATCTGTCGGTGCCGGCAAAAAGACGGGTCTTGATGACATCGCCACAATCATCTTCTCGAGCGGTAGCACGGGCGATCCCAAGGGAGTGATACTCTCCCACTACAACGTCGCCTCGAATGTGGAGCAACTGAATCAAGTGTTTATGCTCAGTCGAGATGACAGCATCCTCGGCATCTTGCCTTTCTTTCACTCCTTCGGATTCACCGGCACCCTGTGCTTACCGGCAGTAGTCGGCATGGGCGTGGTCTACCATCCCAACCCTCTGGAAGCTCGCGCCATTGGAGCATTAGTTAGCCAATACGCCGTCACCTTTCTGCTCGCCACGCCAACATTTCTCCAGTCCTATATGCGGCGCTGTTCA
>Ga0187782_10003823_pt1 | contig 11225 bp, 10 predicted proteins | sample 0715_SJ02_MP15_2_FD_132454 | JGI IMG/M metagenome (GOLD analysis project Ga0187782, IMG submission 132454) | Tropical peat soil microbial communities from peatlands in Department of Meta, Colombia - 0715_SJ02_MP15_20_MG | ecosystem: Environmental > Terrestrial > Soil > Wetlands > Peat | place...
ACCTCAGCGTTCACCAGCGGATCGTACCCGAACATTACCACGAGCTTGCTGTTCCTGATCAGGCTGGGCCACGCCGATGCCCTCGGCGCGGCGTCGCCGACCACGTGCGGGCTGATCACCGGCAGCGTGGGGGCGCTGTAGGAGTTGACGGCATAAACGTAGCCACCGAACAGCGTAAGGAGCCGCTGCAGCGCCGCGACGGCGCCGTGAAACTTGCCGGGGCTCTGCCACCCGTAGCTGCCGCCATAGATGGCGCGGTTCCCGTACTGGGTCTTCACCCGGCGCAACTCGCCGGCGACGATGTCGAGCGCCTCATCCCAGGATACGCGCACGAACGGCTCCTTGCCACGTGCGGACGGGTCGCTCTTGGACCGGTCCCGGTAGAACCCCTGGCGGATCATCGGGAGCTTCACGCGGTTGGGCGAGTAGACGAGGTCCGCCATGACCGTGACCATGCGGTTCGGATACGGGTCCCTGGAGAACGGCAGCGTCCGAACCAGCCGGCCGCCCGTGACCTCCGCCGTGAACAGCCCCCAGTGCGCGTTGCCGAGCGTGGTCACCGTCGCGCTCTCGGATGCCGCGCGGGCGGTCGACACCCCGATCAGCGGGGCTGCGATCAGACCCCCGATGGCGAGCCCGCCGCGTTGAAGCAACGCCCTTCGTGTGATCGGCTGCATCGTTTACCCCCCCCGAGGGCTTCGCCCTCACCGGATATGCCTAGTTAACGAGAATACGGTACCAACCTCCATAGACCTGCAAACAGGACAGACCTGCAAACAGAACAGGTATCGAACGCCGCCCCGACCTTGCTGCGGACGCGACCGCGAACCTCAAGAAGACACGGGCTCCCCGAGGCCGGCGTCGCGTCCGGACTGCAGGTCGTCGAGGACCGCGTCGAGCGCGGCTGGCGTGAGGTGGGGTAGCCCGGCATCGTCCCTGCGCCGCGAACGATCGGCGCCGCAGGGTTGCGCCGGCGTCCTCGTGGCGACGATGTGCGTCAGGTGGGTCCGACGGTACCGCCAAGACCGGCGATGACGTCGCCGCGCACTCTTGCGGCTGAAGCTCCCGCGCGCCAGCCGCGGTCGCGTTCCCGCCCGCCGTTGGGGCCGGCGACATCGGAGCGTGCGCGCCAAGGTACGCCGGCCCGACCACGGCACAGGCCATCGCGATCGGCCGGCGTAGCGGGTGGCGTTCGGGCGTCCGGCGGTAGAAGGTGGTGAACTGGAGCACCAGCAGGAACAGGACGACGGTGCCGGAGACGTGGACCCACCGGGCCGGGGACGGCCCTACTGTTGCTTCGCGTGCGTCTGCAAGTACTTCAACACGAGCGTGAGGTCATCCCCGCTAAGCCCACCCTGACTGGCCATGCCCTGGAGGGTACCGGGCCACTGGTTCGCCGTATACTGGTCGGGCGCATACAGCGAGTGACATGAGCTGCAGTGGGCCTCGTACAGTTGCCTCCCGTGTGCCCACACGGTCTGCACGTCGGCAGTCAACGCGTTCGACGGGACCCATCCACTGACCGTGACCTCGGTCCAGACCGTGCCATAGCTGTCTTTGGTCTGGGCGCCGAGATTTCGGTCCGCCTGATCGGGCGCGGTGAGCGTGACCAGCACGATCCGCACGCCGACCGCGGTGACCACCGCGCTGCTCCCCGCCGAGGAGTAGCCTGCGACAGTCACGTGGGCATCGGTGCCGCTCGTCTCCGTCACCGACATGGTCGTCCCCGGGGTGACTGTCCCGACGACGGCGCCCCCGGGATCCTTGCGCAACTGCACGGTCCCCGTGGTGTAGGCCGTCCGCCCACCCGGAGCGGCGGCGAGCGCCGGCACGGGCGTGACGGCGACCGACACCGGCGACGCGACGAGGCCGCTGCCCGCGGTCGCCTGCACAGGCCGGCCCACGGGACCCCGTCCTGCTGGGCCGCCGAACGCCACCGCGATCATGCCGGCCGTCACCGCCGCAATCATCCACGTTCTCGTTGCCCTCATCTGTCCCTCCCCTTTTCCCCCCGCTGAGATGCTGGTTCGACCGGGCGCCTCGCGATTCATGCACGCGACCCCACGGTACGCCTGCGCGCGCAAAGCAGCGTGAACGCCGTCACGGCACTCGTGGCTGACAACGCAGTGCTTCATGGGATCATCCTCTCGGCGTCAACCCTTCGGGGAGATTGCGGCATCCGTGAATCTTCGCCGATTGCGCGGTACCGACGCTCCTCGCGATCCGCACCGGAAACCCGGAGCGTCCCACACAAAGAATAGCACTGCGGTAGCGAATTCCCAAACCATCGCCCTGGTGGCACCGTTTGCGCGTCGTACGCCGATGGACGGGAAACCCGCAGTGCGGCGAGCATTCGCTGAATGTGGCAGCCATCGTAGTCGCTCTCCTGGGTCCGATCTCGACGGAAGCGCATTGCCGTCCACTCGCGTGACCGCCTACTACTGCCATGCTAGGGTATACTCAAGCGACAGTGGCGGACGATCGATGACCAACCGCGTGGGGGTGAACGAGACCAGATCGGCGCGGGCGGCAAGCGGCTCGGCCGATCGACCTGACTTTGTCATCGCCATGCGGGCGGGCGGCGCCCGACCATGGCGCACGTACATCGAATCCTGGGCCCTCCCTTATGCGCTTATCGGCGCCGCGGTGTCGGGAGGTGTCCCGATCCTCATGCCGCTCGCGGTGGCCCGCAGCGGAAGCCCAAGTGCGATCGGCTTCGTCATGGCCACCTTCAACCTTGGAAGCGTGCTGGCACCGCTCTGCGGCCTGCTCGCCGATCGATACCGCTGGCACCGGGTCTTGTTCGCCGGTGGCGCGCTCGTCACGGGCGGTGCCGTGGCGGCATTCCCGTGGGCACAGAACCTTCCCGCCATGTGTGGCCTCGCATTTTCGGCGGGCGCCGGCTCCGGCGCGGCTGTGACCATGGCCTACCTGTTTGTCACCGGCACGCATCCGAGAGACGAGTGGCCGTCTCGGATCGGCGCGGCGCAGCTCCTCTACGTCAGCGGCCAAATCGTCGGGTTGCTGGCGGCGTCAACGGTCGCATGGGTTGGGATTCGTGCGTGCTTTGCGATCAATGGCTTGGTGGCGCTCGTCGCGACGGTCCCGGCTTGGCGGACGGCCCGTCTCCCCTCACGATCGGTCCACCCGATCCCGGGGCCTCGGCTGGTGCGCCCCCGCCTCGTCTGGCATCACCTCAGGTCGCCGTTTGCCTTGTTCCTTGCCATGTGGACGCTCGCGCTGACGGGAAGTCAGATGTTCTACACGGTCTATCCCGTCTTCATGGCACGAATCTTCCGCGTCACCCCCGGGGAGTCGTCGTTCGTCTATGCGCTCGTCGTCGGACTCTCGCTGTTTCTCTTCACACCCGTGTGCACGTGGACGAACCGCCTGGGAGCGAGCCCGATGATCCAGATCGCGCTCATGACCCGCACCACAAGCCTCCTGGCCATCGCCGCTCTCGGGTATCTGGTCGGCCCGCCCGGCGCTCGGTGCGCGGAGATCGCGTTCGCTACGCTGCAATTCGCATGGTCTATCTTGAGCGTGAGCAGTGCAGCGTGTGCGGCACACCTAAGCCCCCTCGGGGAAGGAGAAGGCATGGGATTCTACAACGCAGCCGCGGCCATCGGAGGCGTTGCTGGCGCGATGATCGGTGGCGTCGTCGCGGCACTGTGGGGCTATGCCGTGGTTCCGGGTGTCGGCGCCGCCTCCATACTGTGTGCCCTGCTCTTGAACCGGCACCTCATGTTGCAGGGCGGCGCGAGACCTCCGTCGCGTGAGGCCGCGTAGTCCGGCGCTCCGGGGCGTCCGATGCGTTGCGCCGTCTCCTGCTCCGCGGGCACAACGCGAAGACGGCGCTGCGTCCGGCATCCTCGCTTGACATATGCGCCTCCCGAAAGCGGGGTTCGCGCCGCTCTTCACCGAGACGGCGCCAGGACGCTCGGCGGCGTCGGCCACCCGGTCAAGCGATACTCACGCGGTTGCCGCCGATATACTTGGCCTGGTACATCGCCCGGTCGGCGGCCTCGATCAGCGCGCTTGGCGTATCCCCATCGTCCGGCATGCCCGCCAAGCCGATGCTGAGCGTGAGCGGCGCACGCTCCACTTCCTGAGAGACCTCCGCAGCGTGGCATCGGACACGCTCCGCGATCCGTACGGTGTCTCGCTTGGACGCGCCGGGCAGCAGCAGGACGAACTCGTCTCCGCCGAACCGCGCGGCCAGATCTCCGGCGCGGGTATGCTGTTGAAGCACATCGGCCACCCTGCGGAGCACCGCATCGCCCTGGAGATGTCCGAAGTGATCGTTCGTGAGCTTGAACCGATCGATCTCCACCATCATCACGGACAAGGGGTGCCCGGCCCGTCGAGCCCGCGCGGTCTCGCGTTCCAGCGTATTCCATAGCGCGCGGTGGTTGGCCAGCCCCGTGAGGTGGTCCGTCAGCGCCAGTCGCTGCAGGTCGTCGTCGCGCTGTGCGCGCAGGATCGCCAGACCCGCCAGCGTGGCGAACGTCTCCAGCAGGTCGCGAACGTCTCGCGGAAAGGCGTCGATGATCGGACTTGCGACGTCGAGCACTCCGATGACGCGCCCATCGACGATGAGCGGATAGGCCACTTCTGACGCGATCCCGGGGCCGGCGGCCACATAGCGCGGATCGTGGGTGACGTTGGCCGCATAGTACGGTCGTCCGTACCGAGCCACCCAACCGGTGATCCCTTGGTCTCCGACTCGCAGCCGAAGCGTCTCGATGACGACCGGGTCGTATCCCCGCTGCGCCTCCGCGTGGAGTTCCTGTGTGCGGTCATCGGTCAGCCAAATCGCGGACGTCGGATAGGCGAAGACTTCCTGAATCTGGCTGAGGATCTCGTCGAAGACCGCGCGCAGGTCCAGCGGACGTAGCAGTCGCTTCGCGACGTCGGCCATGGCGGGCATGACACGCCCGACCTGTCGCGCCTGCGTGAGGGATCGCGCGATCGCCTGTACCGCCGGCTCCACGGCAGTGTCCGCCTCGGGCTGACCGGGTTGAGCACGGAGGGTGCCCCCGAGCGCCGGGCTCTGCTCCAGAACGCGGCAGAACGCGTCGACCACCTTCGGGTCGAACTGCGTTCCGGCGCCGCGCCGAAGGTCGTGCAACGCCTCCCGCTTGGCCCGCCCCTTGCGATAGGCCCGGTCGTCCATCATCGCGCTGTACGCGTCGGCCACCGCGACGATGCGTGCACCGAGCGGGATCGCGTCACCCCGCAGTCTGTCGGGATACCCCTGCCCATCCCACCGCTCCTGGTGGTGGCGCACCAGCGCGGCCACCGGCCGCATGCGATCCACCGGCCGGAGAATCTCCTCACCGATCACCGGATGCTTCCGCATGACGGCCCACTCGTCGTCGCTGAGGGGTCCCGGCTTGCGCAAGATCTCATCCGACAGCCCGATCTTGCCGATGTCGTGCAGCAGAGCCCCCCAGCGAATCGCCTGGACCTCCTGCTCCCCGCAGCCAAGCTCCCGCGCCACCGCCTCTGTCCAGACGGCCAGATGCTCGCTGTGGGTCCCGGTGTACGAATCCCGGGCATCGACCGTGCGCGCGAGGACCAGGACCATCTGCATGTAGGCCCGCTCCAAATTGTCGTGGAGTTGCGCCCGCCGAATCGCTGTGCCTCCGATCTCGGCGATGGCGTCGAGCAGCCGCACCTCGGCGTCGGAAAACGGACGCGTCTCGGTGCCCTTCACGCGGCCGAGGCAGAACGTCCCGACGACGTCGCGTTCCCACCGCATCGGGACGATCACGGCGGGCCCGAGGGTGTCGTAGTACGCGGAGCGCAGCCACGGAAGACGCGGCTCCCGCGCGAGATCATGAGTCACGTACGGCGTTCCCGTGGCGACGACGTGCTCGGAGAGACTCCCCGCGATCGGGAAGGTGACTCCCGTCTTTTCCCCCATGGCCCCCGTCGTGTACACGACCACGAGACGCCGCCGGTCGCCGTCCACGAGGTTCAACGTACCGTGCTGCGCTTCCAGCAGGTCCATCGACGTATCCACCAGGAGCGGGTACATCTGCTCCACGCGATCGGCCTCGCGGAGCCGCTTCCCGACCTCGGTGAGCGCCTCCAGTTGCCTGGTCCGGCGTTGTATCTCCGCTTCGGCCCGCTTGCTGGCGGTGAGGTCCAGAAGGACCCCCTCGTAACTCATGGTGTGATCCGTCGGATCCGTCACCGCGTGCGCGCTCGCGCGAACCCAGATCACCGCTCCGTCGCGGCGGCGCATCTGCATGTCGAAGTCCGTCACCTTGCCATCGCGCTCGAGGAACGCGCTCCACCGCCTGCGGTCGGCCGGGTCCGCGTAGAGCGCGCGTGCCGTGACCGTACGAAGCGCATCCACGCTTGGGTACCCCGTGAGGTCCAAGAACGCGGGGTTCGCGTGAAGAAACTCGCCGGCTGCCGTGGTGCGGCAGAGCCCGACGGGCACGCGTTCGACCAGGTTGCGATAGTTGGTCTCGGCGGCCCGCCGAGCGGCCTCCGCCTGTCGGCTGCGCACGCGGCGCCGGCGGTCATCGAGGGCACGCCGAACCACGGGGCCCAGCCGCTCGAGCCGCTCGTTCGAGAGGCAGTCGGTGGCGCCACGACGTACGAGTTCCGCGACGACTTCCGGCTCGACGGTCCCCGACACCACGAGGAACGGTGTGTCCATTCCGCGCGCCTCTAGCAATTCCAGGGCTCGCAGCGCCCCGAACTCGGCGAGCGACGTCTGGGAGACGATGACGTCCGGAGAAGCGGCGAGGGCGTCGACGTACGCCGCTTCTCCCTCGATGCGCTGCCACTCGGGGGCGAAACCGGCGCGGTCCAGTACCCGGATGATCCGCTTAACCTGGAGTGCGTGATCTCCCACCAGGACGACCCGAAGCCGTTTGCGAGCCGAATCGGGCGCGTTGGGGTCGGGTGAATGCGCGTCCACAGCGCAGGGGACGGCCCCATCAGCCTGGCGGCGGTCCACGCGGTCGACTTCACTCCGGGGCGTCCCCATGGCGTTCACCCGAACGCGAGCGGCACGAGTCAATGTACACCGAACGCTATCACTCCAGATACCCGAAACTCGGCGTGTGTAGACGTTGAGGGAAATTGCTCGGAGGCTTGAGGAACGTTCTACAGAAGAAGGCCCGGGCCGCGGACGCCGCGTCGCGACGGCTGTCTACGCGCTTTCGCTTGTGGGCACGAACAGCAACAGAGGCGACTTCGCTCCAAGGGGATGCGCGTTGCTTCGCCGGCCCCCCGCGGAGATTGCTCAGGGAGGTTCCCCACCGTGAGGGGTCGAGCCCGTCGTCGGACCACCCGGCACCGCGGTATGAGCGCGGCCGTTGTCCTGACACTCGCACTGGCGGCGTCTTCGGTCTCGACCCCGGCGGCGCTGGCGTGCTCCCGGGTACTGTGGCAGCCCACCGGTGGGCCCGTCGTCGGCCGGAACATGGATTTCTTCCGAGACGTGCGCACCAACCTCTAGATCTTCCCGCGCGGCATGGCCCACACCGGCCTCATGCCGATCAACCCGCTTACGTGGACCTCGAAGTACGGGGGCGTGGTCGCCACAGCGTTCGATCTCGCCGCGGCGGACGGGATCAACGAGCGCGGACTCGCGGGAAGCGAGCTGTGGCTGAGCGAGAGCAACTCCGGCGCGCAACGGGACGCGAAACAACCCGGCCTCGCGCTGAGCCCCTGGCTCACGTTCTTCCTCGACAACTTCGCTGCGGTCACGAGGCCGTTGCCTGCGTGCGCGAGCATCCGTTCCAGGTGCGACCGATCACCACCCCGCCCGCGGGAGGAATGTCGGTCCCGATGCACCTGGTGATCGGCGACAGGGCGGGTGACAGCGCGATCATCGAGATCATCAACGGCAAGCCGGAGATCTACCACGGCCGCGCGTACCGGGTGATGACGAACTCGCCCACCTACGACAAGCAGCTCCCGGAGCTCAAGCGGTACCAGGGTTTCGGTGGACAGAAACCGCCCCCGGAAGCGAAGACTCGACGCACCGGTTCGTGCGCGCCACGTATCATGTCGATCGCCTGCCCGCTCCCAAGAATGGACGAGAGGCCATCGCGAGCATCTTCAGCGTGCGGAACGTTTCTCAGCCATTCGCGGTGGCGAGCGCCCAACACCCTGAAGTGAATCCGACCATCTGGCGCGCCGTGGCGGACCTCACGAACGAGCTGTATTTCCTCGAGTCCACGACCAGCCCCAACGTCATTTGGGTCGACCTTGGACAGATAGACTTTGCCCGCGGGTCCGGCACGCGAATGCTGGATCTGGTGAATCACCCGGATCGGATCGGTGACGTGACGATGCAGTTCAAGCCGGCACCGCCGTTCAAACCGATGGTTCCGGACCCGGAGCGGGACATCCGGGCCCGCCGGTAACTTCCGCCCGTCCGCAACCCCTCACGGCGCCCCGAGCGCCGTGAGTCGCGCTGGAAGACCGATGTCCTCGAGCGCGCGTGCCACGCGCTCGGCTTGGATGCGAGTCCGATACGGAGGCGTCACCACTTGGGCCACTGTCCCACGCGGCACGACATCCACGATGTATCCCTTGCTCCGGACGAGGTGCATGACGCTATCCGCCTCGGCTGCGTCCGGGTAGGCTCCCACCACCACTCCGTACGCCGGCCGGGCGCGGGGGCGCACCGCCAACCGGGCGGCGTGAGCCGGTCGGAGCGGCCTCGCGGCCATGCGACGAGCGGCGACGGGCGATGCGGCTCCGCGCTGGGCCGGCGTGGAAGACTCCGGCCGCGTCGCGGATACCGGCGCTGCGTGCTGGACAGGCGTCGTCAGGGGTCCGGGGCGCTCCTGAACCGGCCCGATCCTGATCGGTCCAACCATGAGTGCTGCAGCCAGCGCCGCCGAAACGGCAAGCGCGCCCCAGTGGACCACCTCTCGCCGGATCGGCCGCGCCGTGGCGGCACGCTCGTGATGGTTGACGGCGTCGACCATGTGCAGGTATTGGCGCACCCGCCGCAGGGTGTGCAGCGACCGGTCCCCGGCGTGCAACGCCGCCATCTCCTCTCTCAGCTCGTCGTCGATGTGCCGCCAGACGTCGCGCCAGGCGCACTTGTCGATCGTCGCGGCATTCGCCGGACCCGCGAGCGGAATCCCCCGCGGGTCGAACAGATACAACTGTCCTTCGATCTCTCTCACCCGATAGCCGTCGGGCAGGGACAGTCTTTGACGCACCGTCGTCTCTCCGAAGATCTTGTGGATAAACACGGCATCCCCACACGTGGAGCGCTGCGTCCGCGAAGGCGATTGCACCTTCCTACCTGATCATGCCCACAATCCGGGAGCGAAAGACGGCGCGCAGTTCCGGCAGACCGGGGTGCGGACGGCACGATGCGTGCACGAGCGTGCGGAGAATGCAAAAGGGGCGCCGCTTCCCCCCGAGAGCGACGCCCCCCGCGACCTACGTTACCCGGTCGCACCGGAATACGAACCCAGTCTAACCGGCCCCCGCTTCTAAGGGTATCGGGCGGCGACCCGATCCCCGGCGTCGTTCCCAGCGCCAAACGCCGCGGCCCAGGCGGCGTCCCGGGTCGCGCGGGGGCCAGCCGCCCATCCCAAATCAGGTCCTGGCCCGATGGGCCGTCTCTTCGGCCAGGGTGTATGTAATCTGTATGTTGCGCGAACGCAAACCGCGGAGGCAGAGCGCCAAGAAGTCCGCAAGGAGCCACGCGAGGAGCCACGCGAGCAAGCCCGAATCTATAGAGCCTGTGACGGACGCATCCGGGCCCAGCGTGCCCAAGACCAGGGTATTGCTCGCGGACGACCACGCGATCGTACGCGAAGGCGTGAGGATGATCTTGACCGCGGAGCCCGACATCGAGGTCGTGGGCGAGGCCGAGGATGGCCTCGAGGCGGTCGATCTGGCACGCCGGCTCAAGCCGGACGTTGTCGTGCTCGACATCAGCATGCCGCGCCTCAACGGTGTCGAAGCAACGCGTCAGATCAAGGCTGCACTCCCGGAGACCCAGACGCTGACGCTCACCATGCACGCCGACGACACATACGTATTCCAGCTCCTCAAGGCGGGGGCATCCGGCTACGTCCTGAAGCGCGCCGCCGCCACGGATCTCGTGCAAGCGGTCCGCGCGGCCCGGCGGGGCGAAGCGTTTCTCTACCCGTCCGTCGCCAAGGCGGTCGTCGAGGACTACCTCAAGCGCCTCGAGGCCGGTGAAGGACGCGAAGCGTACGACGGGCTCACGGAGCGCGAGAAGGAGATTCTGACGCTCGTTGCCGAGGGCGCCTCCAACCAGGAGATTGCCCAGCGGCTGTTTATCAGCGTCAAGACGGTTCAGACCCACCGAGCCCACATTATGGAGAAACTCGAACTCCACGACCGGACCCAGCTGGTACGGTACGCGATTCGCAAGGGTCTAATCGAGCCGTGACCGGCGAAACGGAAGCGGTGTATCCCGCCGATCGCGAGACCGACGCGGTCCTGCGCGACGGCACCGCCATCCGGATCCGACCGGTCCGTCCCGATGACGAGCCTCGGCTCAGCGCGTTCCTGGTCGCGTTGTCGCCGGACTCGCGGGCGCTCCGGTTCTTCGGCACGACGTCGGACGACGCCGTGGTCGCATACGCCCGCCGCGCCGTCCAGGTGGATTACGATCGACACTTCGGCTTGGTCGCGGTGACGGGAGTCGACGGACGCATCGTCGGCCATGCCGCGTACCAGACCACGAAGGCCGGCAGCGCGGAAGCATCGTTCACGGTCGCGGACGACTACCAGGGGCGCGGTCTCGGTACGATGCTGTTGGGACACCTCTGCGAGATCGCGGTCATGCACGGCATCGGCCTCTTCGAAGCGCTCGTGCTGCCGCATAACGCTCAGATGCTCCAGGTCTTCCGCGAGTCCGGCCTGCCGATCGGCATCCGCTTCACCGGTTCGGAGCTCACGGTGACCTTCCCCACCGCGCTCACGCAGGACGCGCTCGACCGCTTCTACCGGCGGGACCAGATCGCGGCCGGGCATGCGCTGCGTGCCTTCTTCGCCCCGATCGGAGTGGCGGTGATCGGGGCGTCGCGCCGGCGGGGAACGATCGGGGGCGAGATCTTTCACAACCTCCTCGACTACGGGCTGCGGGTGCCCGTCTACCCGGTCAATCCCGCCGCCGCGACGGTCCAGGAGGTCCCGGCGTACCGCACGGTCGAGGAGATCCCCGGCCCCGTCGACCTGGCGATCATCGCCGTCCC
>Ga0187782_10003824_pt1 | contig 11224 bp, 9 predicted proteins | sample 0715_SJ02_MP15_2_FD_132454 | JGI IMG/M metagenome (GOLD analysis project Ga0187782, IMG submission 132454) | Tropical peat soil microbial communities from peatlands in Department of Meta, Colombia - 0715_SJ02_MP15_20_MG | ecosystem: Environmental > Terrestrial > Soil > Wetlands > Peat | place...
CAGGCTGCCGTGATGTGCGGCAACTTCTTCCGGTAGCTCTTGGATTTCTGAGCCTCGAGCGGTATTTTTCCGGAACTCGTATCGCGCTTCAGGAGCTTCAGATCGGCGCGGATTTCTGCCGCGGTTTGCGAGCGCACGTCGCGGTCTTTTTCCAAAGCTTTGCTGATGATGTGATCGAGTTCCTCCGGGATGGAGGGATTCAGCCGTATAGCCGGGATGGGGCGTTTGTTCAGTATGGAATCGAAGATGACTGCAGTCGTGGTTCCGGAGAAAGGCGCCGTTCCGGTCGCCATTTCGTAGAGAACCGCTCCAAGAGAGAAAAGATCGGAGCGCGAGTCCAATTCCATGCCCAAGGCCTGCTCCGGAGACATATAGCTAAGCGTGCCCACAACGCTTTCGGGACCACTCAGCAGGTTCTGCGAGATAGTGGTGTTAGCCGTGCCCGGAGTCGTGAAACCCGAAATCTGGAATTTGGCCAGCCCGAAATCCAGAAGCTTGGCTTGGTTGCGATTGGTGACGAAGATGTTGGAGGGCTTGATGTCCCGATGAATGATGCCCTGCGCGTGAGCGGCGTCGAGGGCATCGGCGATTTGCATACCGATTTCGATAATCTCGTCGAGAGGCAGCGGATGCCCGCCGATGCGTTGCCGAAGATCTTTGCCATCCAGAAGCTGCATGGCCAGAAAAGTGCGGCCCTCGTGCTCGCCGATCTCGTAGATTGTGCAGATGTTCGGATGATCCAGCGCCGAAGCGGCGCGGGCCTCACGCTCGAAACGCTCCAAAGCGCGGGGGTCGTGACAAGCGGCATCCGGGAGGAATTTCAGCGCAGCATGGCGCCCGAGGCGTAGATCTTCCGCCTCGTACACTTCCCCCGTTCCACCGGCGCCGAGTTTCTGCAGGATCCGGTAGTGGGCGATGGTCTCAGTGACCATAGCGACACGCAGTCGGCCCGAACTACCGCGTGGCAAGCGCAGAGTCTGTGATCGAAGGGCCGAAGCCTGTGGCGACTGTCACTTAGCAGTCCCCGGAGCTAGAGGTGACAAGGCCGGGAAAGCTCAGCACAAGGAGGACAGAAAAATTGAGGGCGCATGAACCTTGCGATTCTTGCGCCCTCTTTCAATTGCGCCGCGAAGTTTTTTAGGCTCCCCGGCTCAATCTGGCGTGAGAGTAAAACCATCCCGGAAGCTTGGCAAGAGGTCTCCCCCAGATTTTCTGTGGAAACGTGTGCACGATTGTGCAAAAGCAGCTGCGCAACGCTGCTTCACCTGTCTTCTCGTACCGGCCCACCCTACGGGTCACGCCGTTTCCGAGGACCTAGCGCATTTTCCCGCCTAGTTGTGAGGTGGCTCCGAAGCCTTTGGTGCGGCATCTTGCTCTGGCGCTTTGGAAGGTACACGCGCTTCAGGCTGCATCGCGAGGAACATCACGCGACCGTTTATTTCTTCCGAATATTCGGAATTGCTTCTTTCTAATGTGAGTCGAATCCCTTCCACCGATCGCTCGCGGGGCACATCGCCCAGCGCGCAATTCACCTGCAGCACGGCAGTTGTGGACCGGCCTGACATTGGCAAGAGGAGTATACGAAATACTGCAAGCCCACCTGTCGGCATAGGGCCTCGGGCCATCGGCATGCGTCTTGGCATCATTACAGGGCCGAACGCTACGCCCAGACGCGGCAGCGCACTTGGTGCAACCCCGTACGAGTCAAAGCTCACGAGTTCATTCGCAGTCCACACGCCCGTCTCCAACACATTTCCATTGGGAGACTTGTGTGTGAATGTTCCGGCTGCCTTTACCGATTTGTTCTGCGCGTCGAACGTTCCCGCGCCGCTCATCTCGAAGCTATCGCCGGCGTTTGCCTTCACTGTCGCGGGGCAAGTCGAAGAATCGCCCGAATCGCAAAGGAAACCGGAAGCCAGCAGGAACATGTAGTTGCTGTTGTTGCTCTGTGCCGTCGCCGGAAGGGTCAATAAAACAGAGACCAGGCTCAGCATGGCCGCGCTCGCCGCCAAAGCTATCAAGTATGTTCTTGGTTCGCGCATAGATACTCCTCTGATTCCGAGACTAGAAGAGGTTGCAGATCAAGGATGGAAGGCGCGGAGAAAGGATGCCGTGCCTTCCAGTCTTTTTCTACCACAAGCAAGTGTGACTAATCGGGGTTGGGCAACCGAATAAAGCCGTGAACCACGTTGTTCGCGTCGGTGTAGAATCCGCTGATCGCCCCCTCCGGGTTGATGGACGCCGGCTGGGTGCCCTGATACCAGGTACTGCTGGATGAGCCGGGAGTGGTGCCCGCGCCGGGAGCGTCGAACGTGACGATCTTGCCCTCGCGAGTGCGCAGGAAGCCGTGCATCACATAGTTCCCATCTAAGAAGCCTGCGGTGACCGTGCCCTGCGGATTGATTCCCCCAAAACACACGATGGGCCAACAAGCAGTAGTCCCTTGAAAGGTCCCGGTGCCCGCGTTCGGAACGTCCACGATGGTGAACGTGCCGTCCGGTGAGCGCAGATAGCCATGAAACATGTAGTTCGTGTCTATGGACAATCCCCAAATCTCACCGGCCGCATTGATCCCGAGGGTCAAGGTGCCTTGGCCGGAGTCCACGCCCGAGCCCGCGTTCGGAGCGTCAATTTCCGTGATATGGCCATTGGGACTCCGCAAATACGTATGCCACACCCAGTTCGCATCCCAGTACTCTCCGACGATCGCACCCTCTGGGTTAATGCCGTCGAGCGGCGTGTTGTAGGTGCCCTGTCCTGCGCCCAAGCCCGCATCCGGAGGATCGTACAGTTTGAAGCTGCCGTCCGGGTTGCGCACGCAGCCGTGCCACGCGTTGTTCGCGTCGAAATACATTGCCGAAATCACACCCGATGGACTCACGGACGACGCTGCCGAGCCACCCGGCCCTGCGCCCGGACAGTCGAATGCCGTGATCTTGCCGCGCGGATCGCGGATGAAGGCGTGATATGCCCAGTTGGAATCAAAGTAGTCTCCCACAATCTCCAGCTCCGGATTCATTCCGAAAACTTCAACAAGGCCCTGACCAGCGCTCGTGCCCATTCCGAGGACGTCAAACTTGGTGATGGCGCCGTCCGGAGCCCGCAAAAAACCGTGATACACTCCGTCAGCGTCGATGTAATCCCCTGAGACCCATCCCAATGGGCTAATGTTCCACGCCAAGGTGCCTTGACCTGGATTCGTGCCCGCACCGGGAACATCGAATGTGATGATGTTTGTCGCTGGTTTCTTCTGCGGCCACGCGCTTACAGCAAGACAGAACAAAAAGCCCAACATCAAAATCCCAATGCGCTTCATGAAAGAACCCTCCTGGAAATCACTCGTTTTTGACTTGATGGCCCGGTGGAAACTCAAACTACGAATTCGCGTGTCGATGACTGTTCTTCGCGGAACGGCTTGTCAGCGCCGCGGATTGCACAAGGCATGTTCTGCAAACTGCACCAGCGGAGATGAATGCAAAGTGGCGTAGACTCTACGGCGCTTTACGGGATTAGCAGGAAGCTGTGAATTACATTGCCGCTGTCGAAGTAGACTCCGGTAATCGCTCCGGCTTGGTTGTTCGTCAAGGGGATCACGCCCTGGCCGCTGCCCGTTCCAGCGCCCTTGATGTTGAACTCGGTGATTTTGCCCCAGGGGGAGCGCACGAACGCGTGGTTCAATCCGCTTGCGTCTATGTAGTTGCCAATTACTACCCCTGCGCTGATGCCCTCGGGGACCGTGCCTTGGTACTCGGCTGTGCCTGCGCCTGATATGTCGAACCTGGTGATGTGGCTATCTGGAGCACGCACGTAACCATGGTCAACGTTGTCCACGTCTACGTAATCTGCCGTGACCGATCCCGCCGCATCGATGCTCCAGGAATAGGTGCCCTGACCAGCGCTTGCGCCTGCCCCCTGAACGTCGAACTCGGTGATGATGCCATCAGCTGTGCGCAAGAAGCCATGGGCCACGTTGCTCGCGTCTGCGTAAAATCCCGTGACCGCCCCTGCCGGGTTGATGCATGAGGCCCATTCAGGGAACGTGCCTTGGCCAGCGCCGGTGCCCGCCTGCGGGGCGTCGAAGGGGATGAGCTTGCCGTTAGGCGTGCGCAGCAAGCCGTGTGTCACGTTGCCTGCATCAACGTAGTATCCAGCGATCTCTCCCGTGGGGCTGATGTTCGCGCCAAAGGTTCCCTGGCCGGCACCTGTACCCGCTTGCCAATAGTCAAAGATCTTGAATTTGCCTTCTGGCGTGCGCAGAAAGCCGTGACCCACGTCGTTCTCGTCATAATAGAATCCGGCAATCGACCCTTCGTCGTTGACCGCTATCGCATAAGTCCCTTGGCCGAAGTACCCAGCCGGGGTTGGCTGAAATCCGGCCACGTTCTGATTGCCTGCGCCCGGAGCGTCGAATGTTATATACCTTCCTTCAGGTGTACGCAGGAAGCTATGCACAACGTTGTTTGTATCTGCATAGAATCCCGCAACTTCTCCTGACCAGTTGATGCCCGGGGCCTCCGTGCCTTGACCGGGGCCTGTGCCCGCGCCCGGAGCATCGACTGTGATGATCTTGGGCGCCCATTGTGCCTGTGCTTGCGGCCACGCAGTTAAGCTAAGACAGAAGAAAAAGACCAACATCAGAATCCCCATGCGCTTCATCAAAAAGCCTCCTAGAAATGACTTGCTTTTGACTTGATGGCCCAACCGGGATGGGACTCCGGGACTCGCCTTAGGGGAGTTGCATTCCGGGACAAGGATTGCACTCAAGGGAGGCCCTGATGGCCTGGATGGAAGTAACCGCCGACTCGGCGGGAAGTGTTACTTCCGGGGAGGTCAACGGTCGCTGTTTACTTCAACGAGTCAAGCATGTCTGTATCCGCAGTCACCCAGCCTTGCCCAGATGAACACGTACTGTAAGGCAAAAAGCCGGCAACTCCCCGGAGTTGACGCCGCGATTGTGACGCACATTCTAGTCGCTGAAGGGCGAGCGCTATATAGTACGACCATGGTGACGGCACACAGTGAAATTCACAGCTCAAAAAGTCATGCGGTCGACATGGAGACAAAACTTCCCGGACGGTTGCTTTGCCTGGACGTGTACCGCGGCCTGATGGTCGCGGGCATGATCATCGTGGATAACCCCGGCAGCGACGAAAACGCCTATTGGCCCATCATGCACGCGAAGTGGAATGGCTGGACGCCGGCGGACTTCATTTTCCCCTCGTTTCTCTTCCTCGTAGGCATTTCGCTCGTCCACTCCTTCGCGGCGAGGCTGCAGCGAGGGGAAACTCGGAAACACATTCTGCTGCACGCTTTCAAGCGGTGTCTGATCCTGATTGCCATCGGATTGTTGGTGAATGCGTCGCCCATTATTGGGCTCGACTTTCACACCTTTCGCTTTGAAGGAGTCACCCAGCGCATCGGGATTTGTTACCTTTTCGCCGCGATTCTCGAATTGTGGGCCGGGCGTCGCGGCCAATTGTTGGCGTTGGTAGGATGTCTCGTCGGCTATTGGGCAATCCTGCGCTTCGTGCCGGTCCCGGGAGCTGGAATGCCTGGCCGCGACATTCCATTCATGGACCAGGTCCAGAATCTTCCCGCTTGGTTGGACCGAAAACTGTTCATGGGTCATCTGTACGATGGGACGCGCGACCCCGAGGGAATTATCCACACCCTTCCGGCCATCGGCACGACACTCATCGGAGTGCTGACCGGTCACTGGCTCCGATCGAAAAAGAACGCCGTTCAACTCATCGGAGCGATGGTGCTCTTCGGGATTTTGGGGATGCTCGGCGGAGAGCTGTGGAATCGCTGGTTTCCGATAAACAAAAATCTGTGGGCAAGTTCGTTTGTGTTGTTCAGCGGAGGCTTTGCCCTTCTCTTCCTTTCCTTCCTGTACTGGGTCACGGAAGTCAAGCGCTGGCGAGGATCATGGACCATGCCGATCCTGGTGTTCGGCATGAATGCGATCGCCGGATTTGTGGCAGATTCGCTGATTTACGGGCCGGGGTATACGTTCACGATCAAAATGGCAAACGGGGCCACGCTGAACTGGCACGAAGCTGCGCAAGCGCGATTGGAAGCCCCCGGATTGAGCACAGCGAACGCATCGCTTGTTTATTCGCTGGGTGCCGTGGCGATTTGCTGGATATTGCTTTGGATACTGTGGCGACGAAGGATTTTCTTGAAGGTTTAGGGTGCCCAAGTAAAGAGCCTCTGGACAAGCGCTAACAGCAGCATAGGCAGGCTACACGGAATGACCAGAGGCACTGAAGGGGTTTGCGACGTCGAGCCCAAACTTTTTCTTCGCGCGTTCCTGGACCCAGCGCTCGGCTTCGCTGCGCGAGCGAAACACCCGGGTTTCCCATCCAATCCCATCAAGGATTGCTTCCCACATGCGGGCGAGGCCGTAACCAAGATCGTTTGGAGAAGCGACTGCGAGAAGTACTCCGGGAACGGACAAGGCGGCAAGTTGCCGATTCAGCGCCACAACTCTCTCAATTTCACGATAATCAATGTCCATCGAGTCAACGAAAGTAAGATCGATGAGGGTGTATCTCCACTTCTTGATATCTTCGGGGGTGAGCAGGAAGCTCTTGGTGGCCTCGTAAAAATCGCTGATGGTCATCGCGCCACGGCAATCGTAGATGACTCCGGCACCCTCTTGAAGAACTTCAATCTGGATGGGCATGGCAGAAAAGTCAGATTCTCATACACGTCCTATCCTTTCAAATTGAAGGTGCGGAACACGCCACGACTTTCTCACCTGTTCCACCGGCCAGCGTGACGCATTGGAGTAGTACCGTTGTGGTTTCGTCTCTTAGAGGCGTCTGCATTGTGGCCTACTTGGTGTAGCTCGTGTTCAGCAGACTCCTTTTGCAAGGCATCTTCAACGAAGGGGCAAGTATGAAGAACGCGCTCGTTGTCGGCACAATCCTCCTTTTCGTGTCTTCGATTTCTTTGACGTTGGGTACGGAACGCACCGCGGCCCAGGGGCCGGCCGGCTCGGGGGCAGCCGCTGCCGCGCAGGAGAGTTCGCGTCCCCTGAATCCCATCAAGTGGATCAAAAAAGATTCCAAGAATCCCGCAGACGCGCCCGAAAATAGAAGCGACGCCGAGAAAAAGCTTACGCCCATCCTGCAAGCCCAGGGCGTATTGGCGGCTAACGTCACCGCCGGCGACGCGTGTACGTCGTTCACGACATTGGACGGGTGCCTTGCCGCTCTTCACGCCAGCCACAATCTGGGACTCGATTTCAGTTGCCTCCGTGCTAATGTGACTGGTGTCCACCTCAGTGCGGATATGTCCGGTTGCAAAGTCGCTGATAGAGACAAGGCTCAGGGCTTGAACAAGGCCATTCACGAAATGAAGCCCGAGGCCAACGCCAAGCAAGCCACCAAGGATGCCGAGCAGCAGGCCAAAGACGATCTCAAGGGTATCGGCGGGTGAGGAGAGTTGCATGCGCTTCGCGAATGGTTTGTTGCGACAAACTTGGATGAGGCTACCGCTCAGCCTTCTGGTACTCATCGGCTTGCTTCACGGCGCGTCGGCCTGCGCTCAACAGAATGCTGAAATGCAACTTCCCAAGGCAGATTTCTTCCTCGCCACCAATCCCAACATCGCGAAAACTCTTGCCTTCATCAACGGCGCGCTCGTCGGCAAACTTCGCTTCATCGGGCAGCACAACCCTGCCGGCAAAGTTCTGATGGGTATGTCTCAGTTGCTTCTCCGGAATGACAGCGACCGCCATCATCGCACCTTTGTGAGGTTCGAAACCCGCGTCATGGAGGACATGTCGAACGGTTCAAATCCTCCGCGGAGCCATCTGAGCGTCGCCACGGCATTCCGGGACGATTTGAATATCGAAGCAGCAAGCTCGAACGGCGACTATGTGCTCGTCCCCTGCAAGACCGGAAAGAAATGCGTGGATAACCGGCTGCTTCTCTCCAGCTCTTACTACGAGGCTCCGGCGAGTCTCCCCGGGCTCGGCGCGCTTGTAAGAAGCGTTTGGGCGCCGCCTTCGGTGTTAGCCGTAGGCCCATTCCCCGAAGGACAAGCCGAATCCATGGTGCCCGTGGTGAGGTATCTGCTCTCCAGGTGACGCGTTCCGCATCTCCCTTAAGAGGCGGGCATCGCTTTCTCGAAGCGCCGCACCAAACCGTGGTACTCATCGCGTAGTGGTGTAGGCAAGCGGCCGCCAAACTTTGCAAAGAATTCGCGCGTATCGGCCAGGTCGACCTCCCAGTCATCGGCTTCCACACGGAAAAGTTCCCGCAAAGCTTCCGGAGAAATATGCAGGCCGTCCAAGGTGAGGGCGTTGCGCGTCGGCACAAAGCCGATGGCCGTTTCCTCGGCTTTGCCGCGGCCCTCGATGCGCTCCAGAATCCACTTGAGCACGCGCACATTGTCGCCGAAACCTGGCCACAGGTATTTGCCGTCCGAGCCCTTGCGAAACCAATTGACGTGGAAAATCTTCGGGGGATGCGGGATGCGCTTGCCCATTTCCAGCCAGTGTTGAAAGTAATCGGCCATGTTGTAGCCACAGAAGGGCAGCATGGCCATGGGATCACGGCGCGTAATGCCGACCTCACCAGTAATCGCGGCCGTCGTTTCGGACGCCATGCTGGCACCCACATACACCCCGTGCTGCCAGTTGAAAGCTTCATACACGAGCGGAGCGAGTCGGGCGCGACGCCCACCGAAAATAAAAGCGGAAATAGGCACGCCTTCCGGATCTTCGAATCGGGGAGAGATGCTCGGAGATTGCAGCGCCGGGACCGTGTAGCGCGAATTGGCATGAGCCGCGGGACCTTTGGAGGAATCCCACTTCTCGCCGCGCCACGTCACCAGCCCTTCCGGCGGAGCGGAACCGATTCCCTCCCACCACGGTTCGTCCTCGGCGGTTACGCCCACATTGGTGAAGATGGTGTTGCGGTTCAGGGCGCGCATCACGTTGGGATTGGTCTTCATGCCAGTCCCAGGGGCCACGCCGAAGAACCCCGCCTCCGGATTGATGGCATGAAGATAGCCGTCTGAGCCGATGTGCATCCACGCGATGTCGTCCCCTATCGTCCACACCTTGTAGCCCTGGCCCTCGAGCGCGGAAACCATCATCGCCAGATTCGTTTTGCCGCAGGCGCTCGGAAAAGCAGCAGCCATGTACGTGACTTTGCCGCCGGGAGATTCCAGCCCGAGAATCAGCATGTGCTCGGCCATCCAGCTCTGCTGCCGCGCCATGTAGCTCGCGATGCGCAGCGCAAAACATTTCTTGCCAAGAAGCGCATTGCCGCCGTAGCCGGATCCCACGCTCCAGATGAGCCGCTGCTCGGGGAAATGAACGATGTACCGCCGCAACGGATCGAGATCGCCAAGCGAGTGAAGGCCGGGAACAAAATCATCGGAATTGCCCAGGCGATCGGATGCCACCTTGCCGATGCGCGCCATGATGCGCATGTTCGCCACAACGTAGGGACTGTCCGTGACCTCCGCGCCGACCTTGCTCAGCGGCGAATCCACCGGGCCCATGATATACGGCACCACATACATGGTGCGCCCGCGCATCCCGCCGCTCAGCAGCGAGCCAACCTTATACTTCGCGCCATCCGGGTCCATCCAGTTGTTCGTCGGGCCGACATCTTCCTTATCGGGGAGGCAGATGAACGTCAGGTGCTCCGTGCGGGCCACGTCGCTGGGACTGCTGCGATGCAAATAACAGTTCGGATAAGTCTTGGGATTGAGCGGAAAGGAGTCGGCGTGCTTCAGCATTTCGTGCACGATGGCCTGGTTCTCGACTTCCGAGCCATCACAGAAGATCACGCGATCCGGTTTGGTGAGCCGGGCGGTTTCCTCAACCCAAGACTCCATTGGAGTCGCCAAGATCAACCCCCGAAAAAATGTAAAAGCGCAAGAATACGAATTGTCGGTCCAACCGTCCCGCAGGCAAGGAGCTTCGAAGCGCGAACCCGCTTCGCGTCCACACAGTGTAAGTTACGCGTCGCAAAGGGCGCAAGTTAAGCGGTTGCGGCGCTCAGTTTGCAGGGCGACTTGCTCAGATTTGTTCGGAGTTGCGGACAAACCAGGAGTCGACTAAGAGTGAGATGCCAAAAGAGCATTCCGCCAAGATTGCCGCTGACTTCTAATTGGGCCGGAAGTTCACCTCGAACGGCACGACGGTTGGAACCGGCTTCCCGTTCAGCAAAGCGGGCCGACACTTCCAGGTTTCCATGGTCTTTCGGGTGACCTCGCCGAGTCCGGGACCGTCATACACGACTCGCAGGGGTTTGACTTTCCCATCCAAGTCGACGAGTGCCTCCACCAACACCGCCCCGCTGAAATGGGCCTGTCTTGCCTCCTCCGTGTATGGGGGATTCGGGAAATAGAAGCACATCGGCATACCGACACCTCGAACGCCCGCGCGGTATACGTTCTCTCCGTTTAGCGTGTCTTCGAGAGGCGGAAGCGCACGAAGAGTATCGGTCGGGGAAAGATCGAGAGCGCCATCACGAAACCTCGCAGTGAGTTTCAAAGGATTCTGTTCGTCCTCTTTTGCGCCAACAAAATGGGTGGTCAGGTCAACGTCTTTCTTGCCCTTTTTGGTTAGCTCGCCGGTCACTACAACATCCGCATTCAGCTTTTTGGCCAACCAACGAGCCACTCCAATCTGATTCACGAAGCGTGAGGGAATGCGTTCTTCCTCGAGGAAGTCCTGAACGAGAGAACGGTCGAGAACGGTCAACGATTTGTCTCCCTTTGAGAGGGCAACCGAAAGCATTTCTGCCGACTGGATTCCAAAAGGAGAAGTGCGACCATCTGGCAACACGAAATCGGTAACCAAGATTTTGCAACCAGCAGGGTTACATCCGAGTTTCTCTTTGTTGGCCACAAACTGCGAGACGATGGGCAACAGCTGTTCCGTTCGTGCCGAAGTCGGCTCCTGAACGCTTGTTGCCTGCTGGGCGTAAGACCGCGCGGGTGGGACGGTAGCAAGACAAATCATCCAGAAAGAGAGCCAACAAACTGAGATTTTCATTTTGGTTCTGCTTGAGCTAGAGCTGATCGCGGCACAATTTGATCAATTCTCATCATCTTGGAATTTACTCCAGGAATCGCGCCCGAGTACAGCAACTTCTATCAACCTCGGCGAGTAATTGCGCGAGAAGCATCGGGAAATAACCCTGAGCGTAAGCGAGCATGTCAACTACAGGGTTGATGTCATAGACTGACACGA
>Ga0187782_10003825_pt1 | contig 11224 bp, 7 predicted proteins | sample 0715_SJ02_MP15_2_FD_132454 | JGI IMG/M metagenome (GOLD analysis project Ga0187782, IMG submission 132454) | Tropical peat soil microbial communities from peatlands in Department of Meta, Colombia - 0715_SJ02_MP15_20_MG | ecosystem: Environmental > Terrestrial > Soil > Wetlands > Peat | place...
AACCGGACCTTTGTGAACCTCCTTGATATCAAAATGGAACACCTCACCCCGGAGGCGCTCCAGAAATGCGCGTACCTTGCCATGGTGGACTGCTCGGGGCCGGGCGCAAACAACGACGTTCCGCCCCAGACAAAGATCCAGATCATCATCGACCATCACAAGGACGGGAACCATGCGGCCGGGCAGGGCACGTTTACCGATATCCGCCCGGGCATCGGGGCGACCGCGAGCATCCTGACCCAGTACCTCCAGGAACTCGATATCCCGGTAGACAAGAGGGTGGCGACCGCGCTCCTGTACGGGATCCGGACCGACACCAAAGAGTTCAAGCGGAACGTGACCCCCCAGGATCTCGGGAATGCCGGGTTTTTGCTCCCGCTCACGGATGCTGATCTCCTCGACAAGATCATGTCCCCGTCCATGTCGCAGGAAACGCTGGATGTGATAGGTAAAGCGATCCAGAACCGGAAGATCCAGAGCGGGTACCTTTTCTCCAATGTCGGTTACGTGATGAACCGCGATGCCCTCCCCCAGGCAGCAGACCTCTTAATCACGCTCGAAGGAGTGAACACTGCGCTCGTGTACGGGATCACCGATACCTCTATCGTGATCTCGGCCCGGAACCGGGATATCCGGCTCCATGTCGGGAATGCGCTTGCGGAAGCGTTCGGGGACATGGGGGATGCCGGCGGGCATCCCAACATGGCGGCCGCCAACCTCCCGCTCCACTATTTCGGGAACGTGGCAGACAAGGTGGCGCTCCTCGAGATCACTATCGAGCCGATCCTCCAGAAATTCAAGAACCTCGTGGGCCTGGAAAACGAGGACCGGAAAAATGAGGAGTGAGGCGGCCCTTCTGCCGTTTCCGGTGGCCGGGTGCCGGTGAGGTATGGAATTCTCCGCCTGGGAGCCGCATTACCGTGAGATCCTCGCGTACTTCGGGTTCTCCCGCGAGGACGATGAGAAGGCTGCGGCCCTGCTAGCAACGCTTTCCGATCGCGACGACCTCTCTGCGCTCGTGCGCCTGGTAAAAGGGCGGGACGTTGTGGTCTGCGGGAATGCCCCCGGCCTTGCGCGGGAACTCTCCCGGATCCCCTCGGGAAGCATAGTCCTTGCCGCCGATGCCGCAGCCGATGTGCTTTACACTCGCGGAATCCGGCCGGATGCGGTTTTCACCGACCTTGACGGGGCAACCGATCTGCTCATCGAAATGAACCGGGCGGGGACCATCGTGGTGGTTCATGCCCACGGCGATAACCTCCCGCTCCTGCAGCACTGGGTAAAAAAATTGCCCGGTCCGCTTGTCGCCACTACGCAGAGCACGCCATTTGGACACATGCACAATTTCGGCGGCTTCTCGGATGGGGACCGGGCGGTTTTTGCTGCCGATGCGCTTGGTGCAAAGACGATCACGCTTCTCGGTTTTGACCTCGATGATAAGAATGTCGATCCGGTCAAACGCGGAAAACTCCTGTGGGCAAAGAAACTGCTTGCCCTGATCGGCCATGACCGCTGACGCCAACCGGAATACAACGGCTGTTATCCTTGACGGGTACGTGGACGAGCCCGCGTGCCTGGGCGTCCCGCCGTACCTCTCCCCCTATATCCGGACTGTTGCCGGGGCCCTTTGTGCCCATGGTTTTTCCGTCAGGTACATTACCATCGACCAACTGAGAAGCGACCCGCAGATCTTTGCCGTAATAGACCGGGCCAGCCTGCTGGTCATGATCGCAGGAGTCACGGTGCCGGGCAAGTACCTCGGCGGCACTCCTGCCACGCTCACCGAGATCCAGCAGGTGGGTCACCAGCTCAGGGGCCCAAGAAAACTGATCGGCGGACCGATCGGCTTTGGGTACTCCGGTGAAGGCGGGAAGAAAGCAGTCCGGCAGGTGATCGCCGGTTTTGATGCACTGCTCGAAGGGGACCCGGCCGTTGCCCTCGACCGGTACCTTTCTGGGGGAGATCCGACAAGGGTTTTCGATTATACGCTGACCGATCCGTGGAGCGTGGCTGGCGCCGGCATCATTGTACAGCATCCGGACTTCCCGTTTGTGATGTGCGAGCTGGAGACCGCCCGGGGCTGCCCCCACGGGGCAACCGGCGGCTGCTCGTTCTGCACCGAACCGTTCTATGGCCGGCCCCGGTACCGGTCCGTAGCCGGTGTTGCCGCCGAAGTTGCAGCCCTCGCCTTGCACGGGGCCCGACACTTCCGGGTAGGCCGGCAGCCGGATATCCTTGCTTATGGGGCGGGGGAAGGAGAGTACCCGGCGCCCCGTCCGGAACTCCTCGAATCGCTCTTCTCTGCGATCCGTGCCTCGGCACCGGATCTCAGGACGCTCCACATTGACAACACAAACCCCGCAACAATCGCCCGTCACGAGGAGAAGAGCCGGGAGGCTCTCGCCGCCATCATTCGCCATCACACTCCCGGCGATGTGGCTGCATTCGGGATGGAGACCGCCGATCCCGCGGTGGTAGCGGCCAACAACCTCAAGGCAGAACCGGACGAGGTCTTCCGGGCATTAGAGATCGTCAACGATGTGGGCGGGGTACGCCGGGACGGGATACCGGAGTTGCTGCCCGGCCTCAATTTTGTCTGCGGTCTTGCCGGGGAGACACCGGCAACCTATGACAGAAACGAGCAATTCCTCACCAGGGTTCTCGCGGCCGGCCTCATGGTCCGTCGCATTAACATCCGGCAGGTGATGCCCTTTGAGGGGACGCCGGCTTATACGAATAACACGCTGGGAAAAAATGAGCGCCGGTTCCGTGCCTTCAAGGAATTTGTCCGGGAAAAGATCGATCTTCCCATGCTCCGGCGGGTATATCCCATCGGGACCATCCTCCGCGATGTACGCATCGAAGTCCCGGGGGAAATCTCGTTTGGCCGGCAGCCAGGGTCGTACCCGATCCTCGCGGGTATCCCGGTAAATCTTCCGGCCGGAACGGTAGTCGATGCGGTGGTGGTGGACTGGGGTATGCGCTCGGTCACTGCGCTCCCGCTTCCGCTCAATGTCAACACGATGCCGGCCCCGGTCCTCCGCTGGATGCCCGGCGTGGGGAAAAAGAGAGTGGCAGCCGTGATGGCAAAGCGGCCGTTTAAAGATGTAGCAGCGTTTGTGAAGATCGCCGGGAGCTCGGCGATCGACCCGTATCTCGAATGCTCAAAAACAGATACGCAAAAAAGGGTTTAAATCTTTTTTAATTCCGTCACTTTCAGAATATCGGTCCGGGTCACGATCCCGACAATGTGGTCCTCGCTTACGATCGGGATCCGCCCGATATTCCGGGAGGACATGATCCGGAGGGCATCGATCACCGATGCCGTGGGCGGGAGAGTAATCACTTCCCGGGTCATCACATCTTTTACCTGCATTGCTTCGCGGTCGATAGGCGAGGTCCGGTTCACGTCCGCAAGCGTCACCATACCTACCAGTGTATCGCGTTCGGTAACGGGAAAGCCGAGGTGCTTGCTCGAGTACATCATCTCAACGACTTTGACCAGCTGCGTGCTGGCAGGAACCGAGATCACCGGTGCACTCATCATCTCGCCCACGGTCACATCACGGAGCAGGACATTGTACTGCACCGCAGTTGATTCAAGGCTTGCCCCCACGTACACAAAGAGGGCGATCAGGATCAGGAAGGGATCGAAAGGGGAGACGTACCCCGGGATGCCAAAAAGTCCGACAATACCAAAAAGGATCGCAAATCCCTTTCCGATATTTGCCGCAATCCGGGTGGCTCGTTCCAGCGGCATCCGGGTTGCAAGGGCAGCCCGGAGCACACGGCCCCCGTCCATGGGAAAGGCCGGGATGAGGTTGAACGCAAAGAGGATGATGTTAAGAAGGCCCACATATCCGAAGATAAAGATGAGCACTCCCTGCAATCCGGGATCCGGTGTAAGGTCCGGAGTTACGTACACCAGTCCACAGCAGGCAAGACCGAAGACGAGGCTGGTAAATGGCCCGGCAAGCGCCATGGGCAGCTCCGTTCTTGGATCCGGGGCCCCCTCATCCATCTGGGCAACCCCCCCGAACATCAGGAGCGTGATGCTCTGCATCCGGATCCCTTTGGCCCGGGCCACAAGAGAGTGGGCGAGCTCATGGACAAACACCCCGAAAAAGAGACCGAGGGCAACAATGGTCCCGAGGATCCAGGGCACGTAACCGTCCGAGATGATACTGGTGTCAATACCAATGCCAAAAAGCCCCCCGATCAGGTTGGTGGTGGCATCGATCTGGCTCCCGATGAGAAAGGCAAACACCGGGATGATCAAAAGAAAAGTCCAGTGGAGCATGATCGGGATCCCAAAAAGCCGCCCGATCCGAAGAGATCCATCCATAAAGTATGGATTATCTTTTTAACCCATATGGTATATACTTTCATCTGATAACGATGGAAACCCAGATTACGGACTTATTCGGGCTTGCGATCTACACGGATAAAGGTATGTACATCGGCGAGGTCGACGATGTGGTCATTGACGTGGATTCAAAGAAGATCGAGTCCCTTGTGGTGGGCAAGGTCAACGACCAGCTCTTCGAGCTCAAGAATTACAAGGGCCTCAAGATCCCGTACCGGATCATCAGCGCCATCGACGATATCGTGCTCATCCGCCACCTGCCGGGCGCCTTTGCCGGCTCGGGCTCGATCGAGGAAGAATAACCGCGGATTTTTTTATTCCGGTACTATCCCGCCGGGTGGGGCGGGAAATTTTGGCCTTTTTGTTTTTCTCCCGTTAAAACCTGCGGAGCGCTCCATGGATAACTACGAGATTTTCTCCAATCTTGCCACGATTCCCCCGGTCTTTGTCCGGCTCGATGGCAGGGCGTTCCATGGCCTTACCAAAAAATACGGGTTTGCAAAACCGTTCGATGATCGGTTCTGTTCGGCGATGGTGACCGTATGCCGGGCCCTGGTTGCCGAGAGCGGCCTTGCACCGGTTTTCGCGTACACCTTTTCAGACGAGATCAGCCTGTACTTCACCGGCCTCCCGTTCTCGGGCCGGGTGGAGAAGATTGACTCGGTGGCGGCCTCATATGCCGCAAGTGCCCTGACGCTGGCCCTTGAGGCAGATGAGCCGCTTGCATTCGATGGCCGGGTCGTGCAGGCAACCCCGGAGACCGCGGTTGAGTACATGACCGGCCGGCAGGATGAGGCCTGGCGCAACCACCTCAATGCCTACTGCCAGCAGGCGCTGATCTCCGAGGGGATGGATGGCACGGATGCGGCGCGGAAGCTCAAAGGCGTGCCGGCAGCAGAGCTGCACGAGCTCATGCACAAGCGGGGGGTGAACCTCGCAAAAACGCCGGCCTGGCAGCGCCGGGGAATCCTTGTCTGCAAAAAAGAGGAGGAGAAGGAGGGGTTCAACCCGGTCACCGAAGAGCACGTGACGGTCATGCGGAGCCGGGTTTTTGAAGACCGCGATCTGCCTCTCTTTACCACTCCCGAAGGACAGGCATTTTTGCGGAACCTGATCTGCGGAAAATAGGGCAGGTTTCCGGAACTCAAAAAGAACCCCGCGAGAAAAGAAAAAGGGTTCTGCCGGCCTTAGGCCGCTCTCGAGATCCCGATCGTCATCGCGATCCCTTCAACGTCCCAGTCTTTGACAAGCGAGTGAGGAGTGCCGGCCGGCTCCGCGGCATCATGCAGCGCAAGCGCTTTTGCCCGGACCTCTTCGGCAATCCCGGGTTTCCAGCTCGTACCCACAAGCCCACACACACGCTCGTCCTTTACGTCCACATCGACCGTGATGAAGTCCTCGACTGCGAGATCGAGCTGCCGGCGCATCTCCTGGATCCGGCGGATGATCTCCCGGGCATAACCTTCCGCTTCAAGGTCGGGCGTAAGTGCCACGTCCACGTACACGGTCGCGTCCTCCATCGGGGCCGAGAAGACGTCGGCCGGAAGTTTCTCGGTAAAAGTCACGTGCTCGGCGCCGATCTCAAACATTGCGCCATCCTTTTCAAGCGTGTACGTTCGCCCGGCATCGACCACAGCCTTGATCGCGTTCCCGTCTGCTCCCTCGATCAGGCCCTTGACCGCGAAGGAATTTTTACCGAACCCTTTTCCGAGCGCTTTCATCACCGGCTCTGCGTGCCAGCCGATCCGGTTCCACCGGCCCATCACGACCGTAACTTTGCGGGCGTTTGCCCGGTCCATGCAGACCGCGTTTAACCGGGCAACGGCATCCTTTACTTCCGGTTTTGCGGTCACGATCACGACCTCGTCCACCGGCCAGCGGAGTTTCCGCTTTCCTGCCTGCCGGGCGTTCTGGACCGCATCGTCGAAAGAGCGGACAAGTTCCATTGCGTGTTCGAGCTCGCGGTTCACTTGAGCGTCATCGCAGGCCTGCCAGTCAAGCATGTGGACGCTTGCCGGGTCGTCAGCGCACCGGAGGTTCCTGTAGATCTCTTCGGTGATATGCGGGGCAAACGGGGCCATGAGGCCGACAAGCCGGCGCATCACGTAATAGATCGTCTCGTACGCAAAGATCTTCTCTTTGGACTCGCCCTCAAGCCACATCCGGGGCCGGACCAGCTGGACGTACCAGCGCGAGAGGTCTTCGAGAATGAAGCTGAGAATCTCCCGGGTTGCCCGGTGGAGCTGGCACTCCTTTGTCGCCGCGTCAACAACACCGGCGACCGTGTTGATCCGCGAGACGATCCAGCGGTCCTCGTCCGGGAGCTCGCGGAGGTGCGAGCGGATAAACGAGCCGTCCCAGCGCCCGTTCTTTGCCTCCGGCTCGAACCTGTCGAGGATCATGTACGGCATCGGGAACCGGTACACGTTCCAGAGGATGTTTATTGTCCGGTTGACGGTTGCAACCCCGTCCCAGTTGAACTTCAAATCGTCCCATGGCGCGGAGCTCGAGAGAACGTAGAGCCGGAGTACATCGACCCCGACCTTTGCCACCACTTCTTCGGGAGCGACCACGTTCCCGAGACTCTTGGACATCTTCCTGCCCTCGGCATCGAGCGCAAAGCCGTGCATGCAGACACTCTTGTACGGAGCTTTCCCGAATGCAATGGTGCTTGCGCCCAGCTGCGAGTAGAACCAGCCCCGGGTCTGGTCCTGTCCTTCGGTGATGAAGTCCGCGGGCCAGAGTTTTTCGAACTCCTGTGTCTTTGCCGGGAACCCGACCGTTGCCCACGATGCAACCGCGGAGTCGAACCAGACATCGAAGATGTCCTCGACCCGCTTCATAGTCCCGCCGCACGCACAGGGAATCGTGACCTTGTCCACGAACGGGCGGTGGGGATCGGGCACAGATTTCCCGCTTGCCTTTTCCAGTTCCGCAATTGTGCCGATGACGTGGTACTTGTCGCATTTGTCGCAGACCCAGACCGGGATCGGGATGCCCCAGTAACGCTGGCGCGAGACGCACCAGTCCCGGGCTTCCTTGATCCAGTCGTAGAACCGGGCGCTGCCGGCCCATTCGGGGTACCAGGTGACTTTCCTGACCTCCGAGAGCATGAGGTCCCGCATCTCCGAGGCTTTTAAGAACCACTGCGAGGTTGCCCGGAAGATGATCGGCGTCTTGCAGCGCCAGCAGTGGCCGTACCGGTGGGTGATCTTCTCGGTTGCGAGCAGGCGCTCTCCCAGGGCATCGAGCACCTCGCCGTTTGCGTCCCGGACAAATTTGCCGGCAAAGATCCCGGCCTCGGGCCGGAACTTCCCTGCCCCGTCCACCGGGCAGACAATGGCGAGTTTCTCTTTTGTCCCAAGCACATAGTCGTCCCACCCGTGTCCCGGTGCGATGTGCACCATGCCGGTGTTCTCCATGGCAACAAAGTCCGCGGCAACAACCCGGTGGGCGATCTCCTTCTGGAGCGGGACTTTGTCGAGCAGCGGGGAATCATATTCCCACCCGACCAGTTCGGCACCTTTTTTCTTCTCAAGGATATCGAACTTCTGGTACCGGCCCTTCTTGAGCACGGATTTTACGAGGTCCTCTGCCACCCAGAGAAATTCTTCGTTACCGTTCTTCTCCGCGTGGACCCGGGCATAGACAAACTCTTTTCCCACTGCAACTGCGACGTTTGCGGGGAGCGTCCATGGCGTTGTTGTCCAGATGACGAGGTACTCGTCAGCCTTTCCCCTGATCGGGAACTTTACAAAGACCGAGGGGTCGGTCTCGTCCCAGTACTCGACTTCGGCGTCCGCGATCGCCGTCTCGCACCGGGGGCACCAGTTTACAACACGGTACCCGCGTTCGAGCATTCCCTTCTCCTGCGCCTTTGCAAGCGTCCACCACGCTGCTTCCACGTACCAGGGCTCGATTGTCTGGTAGGCGTTGGGGAAATCCATCCAGATCCCGAGGCTCTCGAACTGGGCGTCCATGAGCTCCTTGTTCTTTATGGCAAACTCCCGGCACTCGCAAATGAATTTCTCGATCCCGAAGGTCTCAATATCCTTTTTTGAGGCAAAGCCCAGCTTCTGCTCGACCTTGACCTCAATGGGGAGGCCGTGCATATCGTAGCCGGCGCGGTCGATTACGTTTTTGCCATTCATCCGGTGGAAGCGCAGGATCGAGTCCTTGAGGATCTTGTTCCACGCAGTCCCCAGGTGGATCTGGCCCGTGGTGTATGGCGGCCCGTCAACAAAGAAGAACGCCTTGCCGGCGCTGCGCTGCTCTTTTACTGCCTGGTAGGTGCCGTGGGTACTCCAGTACTCCTGCACCTCACGCTCGATATCTTTCGCGGAAAAGTTCGCGGTGACTTCCTTCACAACATCCCTCTGCTACGGTGGCGGGATCCCCAAACGTATCGATGTATGTTGGCTCTTTATCACAAAGTAGTTTTCTTGTGCAGTATGGTTCAGCACGTGTTTCGTCTTGGGCAAGATCCGCAAAATTATAGCCTATTTTATTCTGTGCACCTTGATCCCGAGACCGTTGGAATATATCTATATTATTCAGGATATAATTGGATTTATGAACTGCCCGTATTCTGTCTGGATGATTGCCGGCCTGCTCGTCATTCTTGCAGTTTTGTCCGGATGTACGTCCACGCAATCTGCCACAACCTCCGCTGTAACGCCCTCCTCCCCGCAGGGTGGCGGAGGAACCATTCCCGCAACCGGCACGACATTGCCTGCGGAAACAACCACATCCGGCATCGATACTGCGATCTCCATTCACTACAACGATGATACTTGTATCAATATCCCCCATACCCTGGGTGTGGAGTACCTGAACCCGGGTGAGCAATACACAGTCTGGGTGGCGACCCCGGGAGCCGGGACAATTACTCCAAACCTCCTCGTGCTCAATTACAATGATTATCTCCGGTTCAGCTCCATGATTCCAGTATGGGATAGTGTGCAGAAGACCTGGACGTATTCCGGGATCATGCCATTGCTCCAGCTTAACGATGTCATTTCACCCCAGGGCGGAACCGTGACGATAAAAAGTCAGGGTTGGTATTTCCTCTGTATTGATGACCGCAAGGAAAACGGGGCCAGCAGTGCCGTTTACCAGGTGCCGGTGAAGGTGGTCCGGGACTGAATTTTTCTGTTTTGTCGGAAAATCTTCGGGTGACAAAAATAATCGTGGACCTCCCCCAAAAAATTTTGTTCCGATTCTATCCCCGGTGTTCCCCTGCTGTTCTCTCGGGACCGGAAAGTAATGATGGGAAATGAGTTGCCTGCAGTGATTGCGTATCCCCCGCATATGCGGGATCTCTCGGCAGGTGGTCCCCGGGGGCGGTAAGAGCGTTTTGGCACTTCACTCGAAGGTCAGGATATCCGGGCAGAACATCCTGAGCAGGTTCTCGATATAGGTATAGGCCTTCTTGTGATCGATGTACATCCGGAAACTGGTGCCGTCGATCTTTTTAAGATCAAGGTACCCTGAAAGGAGGACTGGTTTTTTGAGAACCACGCGGGAGAGTTCCCCCCGTTCTGCCCAAAAGACCCGGAGATTTTCCAGTTCCCCTATGGCCTTCTGGCGCGTATCCGATGAAGTCCCGAAGAGCTCGTCCATGAGGAATGTACCGAACTGGACTCCTGCCTTGGGGGCGGAGATATCCAGGTCGGGGTTACGGATGACAAAGAGCCTGCGGGTGGTTGCATAGATCCCATAGCCCCCGGTGGCCGATCCGATCGCACCGGCAATAGTACCGCCGACTCCATCTCCCACGATCTTGAGGGTCAGGCTCGAAAGACCCCCAAGGTATTCCTCCGCCTTTGTACTGCCTGTCTCGTTCCGCGCTTCGGTAACCGTGATCGCCTCAATTGCCGCGATCAGCTGGCCTGCTGAATCCTGGACCGGTGAGCACTTGGCCTGCAGGATCATCGGCCGTCCCCGGATGATCGCCTGTTCCCTCTCACCGATATAGGTGTCCCCCACCTTTTTTGCTGCAGGGAGTGTGCTCCCTGTTCCGGCCCCGGGCAGGGAAATGATGTGATCGATCAGCATTGGGCCGGGTTTGCCATAGAAGGGTACCGCATATGCCTGGCCGGCCTTCCCGATCATCTCGGTTGCGGGAACACCGGTCAGCTGGGCAAGTTTTGCACTCCAGGCAATGACTGTGCCTTTAGTATCAACCGCAAACACCGGTGCATCGAGCGACTGGAGTGTTGCCATCAGATCGCTCCAGTCATCAGCATGTTCGCGCGGAACAGCAGCAGATGTCTCTCCTGCCGGGGCCGGGTGATCGGCAGCTTCGGCTCCAGCTCCCACTCCTATCCGGATCAGATGGGAAGTATCCCGCCCTATTACCTGGTATTCCTGAAGAGCATCGGCCTGGGAGAAGAACCCGTGATAATTCCATTCAAGAAGGACGCTGCGACCGTCACCGGCAATGATATGATGTTCCAGGAGGCAGTCGGGCTTTTCAAGGGATAGAGACTGGAGATGGGAAAAGATCCCGGCACGCTCGCTGTCGGGAACAAAGGCAAAAAAATTCTCCTTTACCAGCTGGCGGTAGGGCTTTTTGTACAGGTGGACGCAGGGCTCGTTCACGTAACTGAATGTACCGTCCGGCCTGATCCGGCATATGAGCTCTGTCCCGCTGTCCACGATCGAGTTGTAAAACCGTGCCCAGGCGATCAATTCGTACTCGGCATTTTTCTGCGGGACCCTTACCCGGATAAAGTCGATGAGGCGCGCAACCTCGCCGGCCATATCTGCGCCTTTCTGGAGATAGTAGTCGGCTCCGGTATTAAGGGCGTCACGGGCGATATGCGAGAGCCTCTTTGCCGTAGCCATGACAAAGAT
>Ga0187782_10003826_pt1 | contig 11220 bp, 6 predicted proteins | sample 0715_SJ02_MP15_2_FD_132454 | JGI IMG/M metagenome (GOLD analysis project Ga0187782, IMG submission 132454) | Tropical peat soil microbial communities from peatlands in Department of Meta, Colombia - 0715_SJ02_MP15_20_MG | ecosystem: Environmental > Terrestrial > Soil > Wetlands > Peat | place...
AGAACATGCGGTCCAGGATGTCGGCATGCGACTCCACCAGAATCCCGGCCTTGCTCATCTTTTCTTCCTGCATTTTCAGAATCTGGCGCAACGAGTCCATCTGCCGGCTCATGTGCTCCATCATCTGGTGCACGGCGTTGACCTTGATCTCGCCCTTCTGGTAACGCTCCAAGGCGAAGCGAATGGCCATGTGCTCGGCCGCTTTCATCAGCAGAGGCGTGTCTTCCTGCTCCTGGGAAGCTTTCGCCGCCAAGCTGCCTAGCAACTGCTGCAAATTCAACCGCGTATTGGGATCGGTCTGGGTGAGTTCCTTTTGCAGGTCTTCTTCTTTTAGGGTGGGATCGCGCTGCACTTGCCCAAACCGCGTGAGCAGCCGAATCGCCTGAATCACTTCTTGCTCCTGGAGAGGAACCACCATGCCGCCCCAGGCCGGGGCTACTCCCGGTCCCGCGCCGGTTCCAGTTCCTGTTCTTCCACCGCCTCCCGCACCACCACCACCGCCCCAGCCACCTCCACCTCCGGTGCCGCCACCACCGCCCCAGCCACCTCCACCTCCGCTACCAGCACCGCCGCCAGCCCCTCCCCAGCCGCCAACTCCTCCTCCGCCTCCGGTTCCGGCTCCGCCGCCGCTCCCTCCGCCTAGGGGGATGTTGGGCACGCTGCCCAGAGGAACCATGGGTACGCCATTCGCGTTGGTTTGGCCTCCGCCGCCTGAACTTGCTCCCTCGGCAGCGGCGATCAACTGCAACAGTTTTTGCGGGTCATTCAGCCATTGCTTGAACTCGGGGCCTAAACTCTGCGCCGCGATCTGGGCCGCGATACTCACGTCTCCGGTAAGCGGATCGGCAGCCACAAATTTCACTTCATTGATCTTGATGGTGCTGCCTTCCTTGCCGCCGCCCAGCGCCTCTTTGATCTGTTTGGCCACGTCGGTGGCCTTCGAGCCTGCGACCGTGAAAGCTCGCACCAGGCGCGTGAAGTCTTCCACCGTTACGTCTTTGGAAAAGTTCAGGCTGGCCAGTCCGGCGGTGTTGAGCAGTTGCGCGAAACTCTTCTCGGCTTGTCCCGTTTCCAGCGGAATGCCATCCAACAGCAGCTTGTTGTCGGAAACGCCCAGCAGAAAACCGCTCTCTGCGTTTGCCGGGAGGGCATTTTGCAACTCGTTCCAAGTAATTTCAAACTGCGCTTCCGTGCGTTTGTGGTCGTAGCCGTACATGCGCGCATACTTGATCAAAATGTTCAGGCTATGAACAAACGCGCGCGCCGAGGCGGTACGTGCGCCCTGTGATGTGTTGGCGACAGAAATGAGAGACTCCTTCGGAATCTGTTCAAGGGTAAAGCGAAAAGGTAAGAGCTGAAACGTTACCGAGGTAATGGACCGGACTGCGTGCGAGCTACCAACTCACGGCCGGAAATACGACTCGCGAGGGCTGGACCGCAGGGCAATATCCTCGCGGCTAACAGGTAGCAGTGATGCGCATCACGCCCGGCCGGGCGCCGAACTCCCCGGCTGGTACGGGCAGAACGGGTCTGTGCCCAGCACGTCGCCGGTATGTGCGTAGGCCCGGGCGCGCGATCCGCCGCAGATATGGCTGTATTCGCAAGCCCCGCAATTTCCGTGGAACTGGTCAGGCGAATGCAGCGCACGAAAGATCTCGGAGCTGCGGTACACCTCCACCAGCGAACCAGTTTTTACGTTGCCGCAGCGCAGCGGCAGAAATCCGGAAGGATAAATGTCTCCCAAATGCGAGACAAAAACGATGCCGTGTCCGTCTCGAATCTGAAAGCCCTTATACACTGAGGTCGTCTTCATTTCCGGCGCGGCCATGCCTGAAGATCGCATCTTTTCAATTGCGATGCGACGGTAGGAGGGGGCCTCGGTCGTCTTCACGGCAAACGGCGCGTGCATCGACAGATCGAACACCCAACGCATAATGGCTTCGCCTTCTTCCGGCGTGACTTCATTGAGAGCTTTGCCTCTTCCCACCGATATCAGGAAAAACAGGCTCCAGCGCATTACCGGGAAACTGGTGCGGAGCAGTTTGTAAATCGCCGGCAGATCGTCGGCAGTTTCCTCCGCGACCAGCGTATTGACTTGAATCGGCAGCCCCAGCCGTCCGCAGTGGCGAGCCGCTTCCATGGTTCGCTCAAATGTGCCGGGCACGGCACGGATGGCGTCGTGTTTCTCGGCGCAGGAGCCGTCAAGGCTGAGCCCCATGCTTTGAATGCCGTGCTCTTTCAGCTTGGTGATGGCGTCGTTGGTGAGCTCGGGAGTCGCGCTCGGCGTGATGGAAACTTCCAGCCCCAGCCCGTTGGCATAGTCAATCAGCGGGTAGATGTCTTTGCGGCTGAGAGGGTCGCCGCCGGTCAGAATCAGGTGCGGAAGAGGATCGCCGAAACCCACCAGTTGCTTTAGAAAACGCTTGCTCTCCTCCGTATTGAGTTCCAGAGGATGAGGGCTCGGCATGGCCTCGGCGCGGCAGTGCTTGCACGCCAGCCCGCAAGCCTGGGTCATTTCCCAGTAAACCAGCATGGGATTCTTAGAGAAGTCAGGAGCCACACGGCTCATATTCGGAGTGGCGCTCGCGACCACCATGATATCCCCCTTCGGGCGAGTACTGCTCGAAGCCCCACAGGCAAGTCTAAGCCTACTTTTGAAGATCGAGAAAGGCTGTGATTAGAATCACACCCCGCGGTGACCGCCTTCGCAAAAAGCCGGGTTTCGAGCATTGCGGTTGCATGCGTCAGCGAAGGAATCGAGTCCCATTGGCCGTCCAAACCGCGACACTCTGAGACCCTTAAACCCCGGGCTTTGAAACCTCCGGCTCAAACAAATACCCGGGTCTGGGGGTGAGCACCGAGACCCGGGCTGGCTGTTCCTTGATGTGACGATTTAGGAGGGATATCCAACTGCCTGGCTTGAAGGCCAGAGCACGCCGGCGGCTGGATCACCTGCCCTCACCCGGCGCCGCGGTCGCCGCGGCTTTGCGGGTTCGCCCTGGAACAGCAGTCTTGCGAGATCTTCCTTGCTTGCCTGCTACTTCTGCGAGCCGCGAATATAGGCGATCAGCATCTTGACCTGGTCTGGCGTCACGCCCTTGTTGGCGAACGCGTGCATCGCTTTCTTAGTTTTGCCGCCATTGGCGATCATGTCGGTCAGATCATCGTCCGACACTTTTTTGGCGTCGTCAGAAACCAAGCTGGGAACTTTGGCTGCCGGTTTGCCAGCCAGGTCCGCGCCGTGGCACGCAGCGCACTTAGCTTTGTACAAGGTCGCGCCGTCATCTGCGGCCCAGGACAGATTGGGCAGTATCAGGAATAATGCCAGAGCGATCGCCACGATCAGAATAACCAGTCGCATGATTTTCATGATTGCGTTTCTCTCCCACAAAATCGTGATTCTCGTGTCACAAAACAACCGTTTTGCAGTTTCCATGCTGGCTGGAGATATGGCTGTGATTGGAGTCACATTCAATGGTGATTCAACTAGGCATCCAACTCCTTGCCGGGGGATTGGTATCGTGCAAAGCCCCACATAATCCGCGCGATATGCCGCATCAATGCGATCCTCACCCTGCTGTTGTCTTTTTCATCGCTTGCAAGCCATTGATTGCGCGCCTCTTAATTCAGAGGAGCATGGCTCCAATTTTGGTAAGAGGCGTGCCCTTCAAGGAATGGCAACTTGCTCCCGAGGTGTTCTCATGGAACCTACCCTCATGGTGGTCGGGCTAAACCATCGCGCCGCGGCGATCGCTATGAGGGAGCGGTTTTGGCTCACTGAGAACCGGCGCTACGAGGCTTTGCGGCAGCTTAAGAGCGCCGAAGGCGTCGAGGAAGTACTGGTCCTTTGCACTCGTTGCCGTACCGAATTCCTCCTCTGGGCCGATGACGCGATCCTGGCCGCGAATTCGCTGGTTCATTATCTGAGCTCTGAGCACGGCCTGAAGCTCAGCGAGTGGGAGCATTTCTACAGACGGTTGGATGAGGCCGCGCTCACTCACATCTTTCGCACGGCCTGCAGCCTCGATTGCACCAAACTATGCGGCTATGACGCGATATCAAACTTAACTGCGGCTTGGGAGCAAGGCCGAACTGTGGGGGCGGCGGGCGCGCATCTCAATGCGGTGTTGGAAAAAGCTCTTGCTGTTTCCGAGCGCGTGCGCACGGAAACTGCGATCGGAAAGATCGCAGTCTCGCTTCCCGGGGCCGTGCTTGACCTCGTGCGATCGATTCTTGGATCGCTCGAGGGTAAACAACTCCTGTTGCTCGACGCGGGACCCACCAGCGAGACCTCCGCGCGCTTGTTGGCCGACGAAGGGGCGCGGCAGGTGGTTGTCATCGATCAATCCCCCGCGCGCGCCCGGGAGGTGGCGCACAGGCTGGGCGCCACCGCGGCCACACCGGCGGACCGCTGGCGCTGCCTGCTGGATGCCGACGTCGTTATCACTGCCGGCGCATGCCCGCATGTCGTCCTCGCCCGCGAGGAAGCGGAACGAATCGCCAAAGAACGCAACCGCGTGCCGCTCGTGATCATCGACGTCGGCTTGCCTCGCGATGTGGACCCGGAAGTGCGCCACGTAAACGGAATCCTTCTCTATGACCTTGACGGTCTGGAGGCTGCAATCCATGTCAATGCTGCAGAACAGGCAGCGGCGGCTGCCGAGGCGGAGAAAATCGTGGCGGCCGAGGTGCGGGCCTTCCGCTGGCCGATCTGGGCCGAGACCAACATGCCAACCGCCGCGATCCTGCGCCGCCGTCTGGACGAGATTTGCCGTGAGGAAGCTGCCTCATTCGCCCGGGAGCGGGGCCCGTTCACTCGCGAACAGGATCAGTTACTTCACGCCTTCAAGGCGGAGATCACGGAGGGGATCGCCAGTTCTCTGGCGCGTGAACTGCGCGAGTTGCCCGAGAGAGAGGAACGGGAGCGAATCGCTGCTGCCGTGACTCGCCTGTTCCGCCTGAACTCGCCCCAGGAGGGATCCCTTGGCAGCAAGGTGCAGAAGAGGAAAGATGAAGCAAAACAACCAGCCGCAATTAACTACTAGCTGGCCCTACTAGGGCGCTAGAAGCTTGAAGAAACTTCTGAAGAAAAGTCCGGATCATTCGCAACAGAGGCAGGTCGAGCAGTACATCAAGGCTAAAGAACACGCCGCGCGCGGCTGAGGTTCATTTGGCTGTTCATAATCTTCATTTCTGGCGCCACGGGGCTTCCGCGAGGGGAGCCCCCTTTTGTGAGGCCAGTCACAGCTTTTTGCGGAAGTCGTACAACTCTTGGCAATTCTCTACACTTTTCATACATCCCTTGACGGACCGCGAACTACCATAGCAGTGAGCACTTTTGGGGTGTGGCTATCGCGCCTCAACTTACGCTCTCAGTAGGCAGTCAAAATTGTTGGAGCGCCGCACCTGCGAATAAGCGAGGTCGAAAATGCCCACTTGGTCCCGGCTCTTTTATTCTCTGCGATTCCTGCTGTTATTCGTCATCCTTTCTAGTTTTGTGCAATTGCAAAGCCAGTCCGTTTCCCGCATCACGCAGCCTATTGATGAGCGGGTGCGGATCACTCTAAAGGGGAACGTGCATCCGCTGGCACAACCGCAATACGACTTGGGAGCGGTTCCAGATTCGCTCCCGGTGGAGCGGATGTTCTTGCTTCTGCAACGTCCCGGCGAGCAGGAGGCCGCGCTCCGCCAATTCCTTCAGGCCGCGCATCGCCCCGGAAACCCCAGCTATCACAAGTGGCTGACGCCGGAGCAATTCGCCGCACTCTACGGCCCGGATGATGCGGACGTCGCAGCCGTGACCGGCTGGCTGGAAGAGCACGGCTTCTCTGTCGCTCGCGTGACACGGGGCAAGACGGCAATTGAATTCTCCGGCAGCGCCGGACAACTTCGCAAGGCGTTCCACACAGAGATTCATAGCTATTTTGTGAACGGCCAAGTGCACCACGCCAACAACAGCGATCCCCAACTTCCCGCAGCGCTGGCGCCTGTCGTGGCTGGAATTACGCCGTTGAACGACTTTCAGCCGACGTCGTACCTGCGCGATCTGGGGAAGGCTGTTTACGACCGCGAGGCGCACAAATTCGTTCCCCAGTGGACGTTTCCGTCCAGCCAGTTTGAGCTTGAGCTTTCGCCGGGCGATTTTGCCCTGCAATACGATTTGAATCCGCTATATGCGGAAGGAATCACTGGCACAGGCGTCACAATCGGCCTGATTGGCGCGTCGAACGTCGATCCGACAGCGGTGGCGAACTATCGCTCGTTCTTCGGGCTGCCCGCGAGTCCGCTGAATGTGGTAATCGATGGGCTGGATCCTGGACAAAACGACGCGGTGATCGAATCGTATCTCGATGTCGAGGAAGCGGGAGCTGTCGCGCCCGGGGCGACGATAACTCTGTACACCTCGGCGGGAACTTCGGTGCAGTCCGGGCTTTATCTCGCCGCGCAGCGAGCCGTGGATGATGATCAAGCCTCTATCCTCAGCACGAGCTACGGTTTGTGTGAACAGGATCTGGGATCGGCAGGAAACCAGTTCTGGTATTCGCTGTGGGAGCAGGCGGCGGCGCAAGGGCAAACTTCGTTTGTTTCGGCGGGAGATGGTGGCCCGGCGGGTTGCGACAACTTCAATAACCCGCAACCAGCGCAATATGGGATCGCCGTAAACGGCTTCAGTTCGACTCCGTGGAATGTCTCAGTGGGGGGCACTGATTTCTACTACACCAGCTACAACGGAACCTCCGCGGCGCAGCAGGCCGAACTGCAGACATACTGGGACATGGTGGCGACCATTTTTCCCACCACGTCGCTGCTGCAGACAATCCCCGAACAGCCCTGGAATGATTCTTTCGGCTTGAATCTCGCAAACGGCGGCGTCTACAACGCCAACAATCCAAGTATCGCGGCTGGCAGCGGCGGGCCGAGCAATTGTGTGACGGGAGTCGATGCTTCCGATGGCACGTATGCTTCCTGCTCGGCAGGATATCCGAAACCTGCCTGGCAGAGTGGAAAGGGCGTTCCCAGTGACGGAGCGCGTGATCTTCCGGATGTATCGCTGTTTGCCGCGGCGGGGGAGAACGATAGCTTTTATCCGTTTTGTCCGGGGGAGGGCTATTGTGTCGTTTCCGACGGGGATCTCACGATTGCGCTCGTGGGAGGGACATCGGCCTCGTCTCCGGCAATGGCAGGAATTCTGGCGCTGATCGAACAAAAATACGGACCTCAAGGACAAGCCGACTACATCCTTTACCCATTAGCGGCACAGCATCCTTCCGCTTTTCATGACATCACGACTGGCAGCAACATCGTGCCGTGCCAGCAGGGCACTCCGAATTGCACGCTCAGCACCGCCAGCGACAATACCAGCGGTTACTACACGCTCGGTTATTACGCCGGCGCCGGATACGATCTGGCAACCGGACTCGGCAGCGTGGATGCGAACGTCCTCTTCACTAACTGGAATTCGCTTACTTTTAAGTCTACCTCCACGAGCCTGAGTCTCAGTCCGACCAGCTTCACACATGGCACTCCGGTCACCGTGAATGTTGGCGTGACCGGCAGTGGAGGCCTTCCTTCGGGCAGCGTTGCTCTGGTGACGACTGCCACTCCGCAGAGCAATGTGGGGGCGGGCCCTCTCGCTCTCCAGAGCGGAGCGGCCAGCGCAAACGTAAACAGTCTTCCCGGAGGCCAATACAAGGTGAGCGCGCGCTATGGCGGAGACAACTTCTTTGCCTCCAGCACCTCAACTCCCATATCGGTGAACGTCACCTCGGAAGCCAGCAACTTGTCATTGTTTGGAAGTTATTACCTGTACACCAACTATACCAGCGGCGTCCTTGCCAATGGGGGAAGCTATCCTTTCGGTAGTTCCATCGCGGTCGAGGCGCAGGCGGTGGGAGTCAACGCGCCGGCGGGATCAACCGATGGAATCGCAACCGGCACGGTCACGTTTACGGATTCGGGAAGCGCGGGCACGGTGAGTTCCGGCCCAGTGAGTATGGGGACCGCCAGCACGGCGGTGTGGGTGCCGGCTGCTTTTAGCGCCGGCAGTCACAGCGTCAGCGCCAGCTATTCCGGCGATGCCAGCTTTAACGCCTCCTCCAGTTCGACTCCGTTGAATTTCACGGTGACTAAAGCCAGTTCCTACCCTCAACTGTCGGCGAGCGCTTCTACGAGCGCGCCCGGTCAGAGCGTGACGCTCCAGCTTATCGTTGGCACCGCCGTCAACTTCGCGGCTCCTGCGCCCACCGGAACAGCCACGTTCTATTCGGGGAATACGGTGCTGGGCACCGCGACAATCGTGCAGACAACACTTACCTACCCCCCCTATATCAATTCTGCGGCAACCCTGAACGTCACGAACTTGCCGGTGGGGACTGACTCCATTACCGCGCAGTATAGCGGTGATGCCAACTACCAAGCCGCAACCTCCAGTCCGGTGCAAGTCACAGTAGCTCAGGGGCCGGTCGCTACTCTTACTGTTACCCCAAACGGGATCTCGATGCTTCCGACACAGGATCTGACTGTCACTGTCAATGTTGCCGGAGTGAGCGGAAAGCCTACTCCGACCGGATACATCGGTTTCAATGCTTATGGTCCCGGCGGAGGCTACACCGCTAGCTGCACGTTGGTGAATGGTTCCTGCAGCCAGGACTTTGGGAGCAGCTACTGGAGCCCCGGCACAGTTACCGTGAATGTGAGTTATGGCGGGGATACGACGTACGCTGGGAGCAGCACCGTGGCTTCTGTAACGATGCTGAATGTGTTCACCATGACGGCGGCGAGTTCTGTATCGTTTGCAGCGGGCGCGACCACGGGCAACACCGCTACGCTCACGGTGACGCCACTTAACGGATTTACCGGGCCAATCTACTTTGCGTGCACCATCGCATATTATCCGCCGGGAGCGCAGCATCTGCCCACGTGCTTCGTTCCAGCATCTGTGAATCTGACAGGCACGAGTGCGGCGACGGCTGCAATGACCATTAGCTCTACGGGACCGACGACGGTCTCGCGCAATCAGCCGGTCGACACTCCCCGATGGCTGGCGGCGCAGGCCCTGACCTTTGTCGCAGGAGTTTTCGTAATTGGGTTGCCGCTGAGAAGACGCGTTCGCCCCCGCGGAACCGCTCTGTTCTTGCTCATGGTACTCGTGGGGAGTGTGGTCTTGGTGAGCTGCGGAGGAGGAGGTGGTGGCGGAGGCGGCGGCAAGACGATTCCCGGCACCACGCCGGGAACCTACAAATTCATGGTTGACGGCGCTTTCACACCAAACACCCGGTCACCTGAGCCGCTGTTCTCTTCTACGCCGCAGGTGTTCGTGGTAAACGTCACGATCCAGTAGCCTCCTGATAGCCGGGAGCTTCCAGAGTCACGGAAGCGGTTGGCCTCGTAGGCGCACTGAGGGCGACACCAAGGTCCGACCGTGCAGCACCGCTGGGTTCCGTTTTGAACATCGCGCCAAACCGGGAAACGACCGGTCCAAGGTCCGCATACCCGCATTGCCCGGACTCAAGAGTTTTCAGCTCCCGCCGAAATGGCAAGGATATGGAACCACAACTGCCCGCCCCCTACGGCCGTCGCCGAAGCGATCGCGTCTCGATCGCGTTTGCGCTCGAGGTTGCCAGCGTGGACCACGCCGGCCAGCGTTTTTCCGAGAAAACCAAGACCACCACAGTCAGCCGCTACGGCTGCGCCCTCGCCCTGCAGCACATGCTGCAGACTGATCAGAAGCTTCATCTGCGCCGGCTTGACACCGACGAAATCACGATTGGGCGGGTCGTCGCGCCCATGGGCGCCCACGCTGACGGCCATCTGTACGGCATCGAGACCCGCGAATCGTGCGACAGTTTTTGGGGCATTCACTTTTCATCCTCGTTCTACGAGAAGCTCCTCGATAACACGCACGACGGCGTCTACTTCGTGAACCGCGATCGCAAAATCACCTATTGGAACGAAAGCGCGGCGCGTTTGACCGGTTACACGTCCACGGAGATTCTCGGCAAGCGGTGTTTTGACAACCTGCTCGGGCACGTCGACGAAACGGGTCGCCCCCTCTGTGTGGATGGCTGCCCGCTAACCAACGTGATGCTGGACGGCCGCGAACGTACGGTCGATATCTTCCTGCGGCACAAGCAAGGGCACCGTGTGCCGGTTACCGTGCAGGCAGTGCCTCTGCGGAATTCAGCCGGCCAGATTGTGGGCGCAGTCGAAATGTTCCGCACGCCGGAAGCAGAGAGAAGACTCCACAATCTTTCGGCCAGCCTGCAACAGCCGACTGTCCGTGACCCTCTGACAGGCCTGCCCACACCCCGCTACCTCGAATTGAGGATCGAACAGGCACTGCAGGAGCTTTCGAGTTTTGGCCGGCGTTTTGGACTCCTGCTGTTCGACATTGACCGCTTTCCAGCAGTGAGCGGCAGCTACGGACACGCCGTGGCAGAGTCGCTGCTGAAGGCAATCGCTCAGACTCTCGTCTCGGGACTCGGGCCTATGGATATTGTGGGCCGATGGGAGAGCGAGAGTTTCCTCGTCCTGGCGCCCGATCTCGATGCGAACAGCGTCTTCGAACTTGCCGAGCGTTGCCGGGCTCTGATCCGGCAGACCTCCGTGGACGCGGAATCGTCGCGCGTGTCAGCAACCGCATCCGTGGGCGCCACGGTGCTGGCGCAGTCCGATTCTGCCGCATCAGCGATTGCCAGAGCCAGTGAGCTCATGTCTCAGAGCAGGCGTTCGGGCGGAGGTCTCACCACAGCCGGGTAAGAAGAGCGAGGTCCGGCAGGGACACTAGCCTGTCAGAGCTAGCCGGCAATCAGCCTTGAGTTTTGTCTTCGACGGGAATCGACTCGGCGGGTTCCTCATCTCCGGCCGGCACCAGTTCGAATTTCTTCAGCTTGTAGCGCAGCGCGTCGCGGCTGATGTCGAGCAGGCGGGCAGCGTGAGTCTGGTTGCCGTTGGCCTGGCGCATGGCCAACTCCACCATCGCTCGCTCGACCTCTTCCAAAGAGGTTCCTTCGTCCGGAATGTAGAGCCGCGGAAGCACGCGCCCGTTGGCCAGGTGCTTGCCGCCACCGTTGGCCGATGAGCTTGTGTGCTCGAACGCGGTCAACCCGCTGCGTGCCGCTTCTCCTACGGCGAACGGCATGTACACCGGTCGCAGAACAGGCTCATCCTCCAGAATCATGGCGCGCTCAATTGAGTTCTTGAGCTCCCGCACGTTGCCCG
>Ga0187782_10003827_pt1 | contig 11220 bp, 8 predicted proteins | sample 0715_SJ02_MP15_2_FD_132454 | JGI IMG/M metagenome (GOLD analysis project Ga0187782, IMG submission 132454) | Tropical peat soil microbial communities from peatlands in Department of Meta, Colombia - 0715_SJ02_MP15_20_MG | ecosystem: Environmental > Terrestrial > Soil > Wetlands > Peat | place...
CCCTCGGCATCAATCGCCTTCACCCGCGCCGCTACTACCGGATCGCTGGGCACGGCGAACGGCAGACGGTCAATAATGACGCAGCTGAGTTGTTCGCCCTGTACGTCCACGCCCTGCCAGAACGACGCCGTGGCGAACAGCACTGCATTAGGCGTGAGCCGGAATTCCTCGAGCAACGCGGTTTTCGGAGCATCGCCCTGCCGCAACATCGGGAACTCGACCTCGCCCAGCAATCGCTGGTAAATCTCGTTCATCTGCGCATAGCTGGTAAAGAGCACGAACGCGCGGCCGCGAGTAATCTCGAGCAAGCTGCGAACGCAGTCGGTGGCCTTGGCGGCAAACTGCGGCGTGCGCGGATCGGGCAAATCCGGCGGCACATACAGTAACGCCTGATTCTCGTAGTCGAAGTGCGACGGCAGGACTGCCTCACGCGCATGTTCCAGACCCAGCCGCTGGCGGATGTACTCGAATCCTCCGCCGACAGCGAGTGTGGCCGAAGTCAGCACCGCGCACTCGAGCTTCGACCACAGGCATTCGCGCAGGATCGGGCCAACATGAATTGGCGTGGCCTGAAGAAACACGTTCTGCCGCCCGAGATGAACTTTGTCCTTGCTTTGCTCTGTGCCCCTGTGCCGCCGGGCAGAAAACGATGATCCTCGCCGTTCAATCCAGAAAACCGTGTTGCGATCCTCCGACTCCAGAACAAAAGTCAGCTGCACCTGGATCTCCTGTGCTCGCCGGACGAAATTAGCCACATCTTCCGGCTTCTGCGACAGTCCTTCCAGTTCCCCCGCTAGCCGCGTTAGCGCCCGGTTTAAGGCCACAAACTCATCTCCGTTTTCTTCCAGGAACTCCCGCCGCGTCTCGAAGGCAAACCGCCCTTCGCCCGGCGGCAAAAGCGAGAAGAACAACTGCGAGCGTTCGCGCAAACTCCCCAGCGCTCCTGAAAGCGCAGGCGAGAGCAGCCGGTTATGCTGCAGCGCGTTCTCCACGTCGCGTGCCAGCTCTTCTACGCGCAAATTGCTTACCGTAATCCCGAAGTAGCTCCCAGCTACGTCTTCCAGTTCGTGCGCTTCATCAAAGATCACTGCCGCCGCGTCCGGCAGAATTCCCGCGTCCGGCGCGCCATCCGCCTGCAGCTTGATCGACAGATCGGCAAAGAACAGATGATGATTGACGATGATGATGTCGGTCTCCGCCGCCCGCCGCCGCATCTCCGTGATGAAGCACCGATCCCACTGGCTGCATTTCTGCCCGATGCAGGCTTCGGTGCGAGCGTCCAGCTTCGGCCATAACAGGCTCGCCTCAGGCAGTTCCGCCAGTTCGGCGCGGTCCCCCGTGGCCGTGGTCTTCTCCCACGCCGCAATCGCGCGATACTGCTCAATCTCTTCCAGCCCGCTCAGCACGGGCTGATCCGTCAAGTCATACAGTTTCTTGCGGCACAAATAATTGTTGCGGCCTTTCATGTAGCAGACCGAAAGCCGCCTTTCCCCCTGCCAGTCATTCCGAGACCCACTCCCGCTGTCATTCCGAGCGGAGGGAGGAATCTGCTTTTTGTCCGTCTCGGCGGAAGCGACTCCATCCAGCGCCTGCTCCAAAAACGGCACATCCTTGTAGAAGAGCTGTTCCTGCAGATTCTTCGTCCCAGTCGATATGATGACCCGCTTCCCCGCGCGAATCACCGGCACTAGATACGCCAGCGTCTTGCCCGTGCCGGTGCCCGCTTCGACGATCAGATGCCGCCTTTCCTCAAGTGCCTGCTCGACCGCTTGTGCCATCTGCAACTGCCCGCGGCGAAATTCATATGCCGGATGCGTGCGCGAAAGAACTCCGCCAGGCGCGAAGAACTGATAGAGCGAGGAGTCTTTGCCGGCAGGGGTAGATCGGCTAGGAGGAGATGACGCGGGCTGGGAACTCAAGGCCACGGAGTCTCTATAATAACGAGTCCGGGACGTGAGCATCGTCGCACCGTGTGTGTAGGGGCAGCCGCCCTCGGCTGTCCGGTCGGGTCGAGGACCCGACGGCATCAAACAGATGCAGCTGAACGGACCGCCGACCCTTCGGGTCGGTACGAACAGCCGAGGGCGGCTGTCCCTACATGACGCGATAGTGAATCTTGAGCGTTCCCACTTACAATCCGAGCGGCACTGTCAGAAGCATTCCTGCTCTCGTCATCGTGGGCCGTCCCAACGTCGGCAAGTCTACGCTATTCAACCGCATCGTAGGCTCGCGCCGCGCCATCGTGGGCGAAGAGCCGGGCATCACCCGCGACCGGCTCTATGGCGAGGCTGAATGGCGCGGACGCCATTTGCGCGTGGTTGACACCGGCGGCATTCTCCCGAACGAAAAAGACCTGATCCCCGCGGAAATCTTCCGTCAGGCTCGCGTCGCGCTCGAGGAAGCTGCCGCCATCATCATGGTTGTGGATGGCCGCTCCGAACTCGCTGCGCCCGACCTTGAACTCGCGCGCCTGCTGCGCAAGGCCAACCGCCCGCTTTTTCTGGCCGTCAACAAAGTGGATAGCGACAAGCAATCATCCCTCGTCGCCGATTTCCACCGTCTCGGCATTCCGCAGATGTTTCCCATTTCTGCCGAGCATGGTCGAGGCGTGGACGATCTTCTGGATGCGATTCTCGCGACTCTGCCAAAACCCTCAACCACAGAGGACACAGAGATCACAGAGGAGAAGACAACGACCTACGACCAACGACCGTCGACCAACGATGATTTCAAGGACAACGGAGTTGTTCGCGAGATCAAGGTCGCCATTATCGGCCACCCCAACGTGGGCAAGTCTACGTTGCTGAACTGCCTTACCGGCTCGGATCGCGCTATCGTCTCGCCCGCGCCCGGAACCACGCGCGACGCGGTAGACGAAGTCGTCGAGCGCCACGGACGCCGCTTCCGCTTCATCGATACCGCCGGCATTCGCCGCAAAGGCAAGACTCACTTGATGGCCGAAAAGCTCTCGGTTGTCATGGCGCGCAAGCATCTCGAGTCCGCAGACATCGCTCTGCTGGTCATCGACGCCACCGAAGGCGTCAGCCAACTCGATGCCGCCATCGCCGGATACGCCCACGAAAGCGGACGCTCCATCATCATCGTGGTCAACAAGTGGGATCTGTGGGGTGACCAAGAGAAGCGTGGCACAGGTGCCCCCGCCCGCGAAAGCCCAAAAGAATTGGCGCGTACCGGGGCGTCCGCACCGCACAAGCAGATGCCGCGCGATCGGGCCGGATACGAGCAGCGCCTGCGCTATGCACTCAAGTTTCTGCACTATGCCCCGGTCGTTTTCATCTCTGCGCAGACGGGCAAAGGCACCGAGAGAATCTTCCCGCTTTTAGAGCAGGTTGCCACGGAGCGCCGCAACCGCATCAGCACTTCTGAGATGAATCGCTTCCTCGATCGCGTGGATTTCGACCGCGCGTCAGTCCCCATGCGCCAGCGCGTGAAGATTCTCTACATGACGCAAGCCTCAGTCGCGCCGCCGACATTCGTTCTCTTCACCAACCGCGCCGTGAAGCTGCATTTCTCGTATCAGCGTTTCCTGGAAAACCAGATCCGCCGGGCATTCGGCTTTTTGGGCACGCCGATCTGGATCAAGAACAGAGCGAGAGGTTAGTACTTTGCCACAGCCAATCCACAGGCTCCCGTAGTACCTTCCAGGACATCATTGCTGTGGAAATCCGACGATCTGCCCCGAATCTAGCCCGTCATTGCTGGCGATACAACATATGGTGTTTCCCCCTTGACAGGTACAATCCACGGGAGTAACTTTGCAATCCCAGAGGACGGATTTCCGCCTCATGAGAATGGGGAGGGGGATCGTGCATTCTTGGAGTTTGTAAGAAGGTTAACGAGTTGAGCAGGTCAGAGTGAAGAGCAACGTTGCGAGCGCGTCCTTCACTCCGACCCGCTTTATGGCGTCAGTAGCTCAATTGGTAGAGCTAGCCCCTCGTGATGGCAAGGTTGCGGGTTCGATTCCCGCCTGACGCCCCAAGACGCCGCCGTAGCTCAGAGGCAGAGCAGTGGACTTTGACTCCAAAGCGCGTGGGGTTCAATTCCCCACCGGCGGCACCAAGCTTTCCTCTAATCCCTATCGAAAGAACGCTTGACCCGCGACTCGTCGCGGAATTCCTTCTCTGACTCTGAGGCCCGAAACACTAGACCCCGACCCTTCGCCCGGCAATAGCACTTTCGTGCTATCCGCGCGTGTTTACTATCTAGGTACTTCAACGATACCAGAAAGTTGCGGTATCGTTGCTGGCGCTATTCTAACGCACATTACGTTACAAACGCGCCTAACGAAACTAATACATCAAACGATCCTGTGAATGCAAGCAAAAACGTCGGCGAGGAAGATGGGGCGGCAACTACTCCGGCTAGCACGCGTAAGCCCAGGGTGTCAAAGCCGGGCACCGAGACCTTTCAGCTTCTGGACTTTCCCTCAGTCCTGCTTAATCAGGTAAACAACACTGCGGGTTATCTTGAGACTCCACGGCTGGATTTCGTGGTCAGGATACTTGAGGCGGCGATGATCGAGATTGAAGTTCCCGAAATGCAACAAAGACTCAAAGACAAATGGGAGAAATGGTGCAAACAGCACCCCAAAAAGGAGGAGTAGTTCTGCCGCGCTGACCACGGTCAACCTGTGAGCAAGTTCCATCTGCAGCAGGTGCGGAAGCCGCGAGCGGACGAACGACGCAACTGCCGTTCGGTCCGATGCGTCCGGCCGAAACAGCACTATGCCCGCGTGCTGGGGCAATGGACTCTGCAACAGGCTGGCTATGCCTTTGTCGAGGGTCATCAGAATGCGGGTCCGCGCCACGCGCAGCCTGAATCAGGACTCGGTCCTCGACTCCGGCCAGGCCCTCCTCAACGACGGTTTCGGCGTCGTGCCCGAAACCCCGGAGATCATCGGCGAGTTCTCGCGGAAGATTCTCATCCAGCTTGAATCTCATTTGGTTCGAATCGGTACCAGACGTTCTTCGTGAACCAATTCCGCGGCGTAGGCTAGGGCAGCGTCAATGTGTTCGGGCCGCAGAGAAGGGTAGCTTCGCAGGATGTCTTCTTTAGCCGATCCTTCCGCCAAGCTATCGAGAATCACGGTTACCGGAATTCGCGTTCCTTTGGCGCAGATTTCTCCCCCACATACGTTCGGGTTACTCTCGAGTAGGCTCTGCCAGGCGACCATGATCCTATTCTAACCGCGTCCGGCGGACCCGGCCAACGGCCGGGAACTGCTCCGCCAGATAGCTGCTGTTAATGCAAGGGAGACCTGCCCTGCTCAACCAGAAACGTGACTCTGAGAAGACCGGCGGAGCGAACGCCGTCAAGAACCGGTTTGACCGTGCCCCAGCGGGCGTGGGCGTCAGCTTTGATGTAGATCTTCCGTTCGACACCAGGGTCTTTCAGGCGATCTTGAATCCTGCTTGCCAGGGAATCCGTAGTAATTCGGTCGCTATCGAAATAGACGCTGCTGTCACGCGTCACGACGACCAGCATTGCATCTTCCCTGTCCGCATCCGCCATCGGGATCGGATGTGACACCTTCGCCAGGTCAACTGGGACACCGTAATGGTCCGGCGCGGTGTCCGCCATGAACACAAGCAGCATGACAAAAAACACCATCCCCATTACGCCTGCGAACTGGAGATTGTTGAAGTCGCTGAAAAGCTTCGATGAATTACGCCATGTCTGCAGCATAGTCGCGGTCCACTCATCAACATTTCATCACGTCGCAGTAACGACAGAAGGTCACCACCGTAACCTCCACAGATCACTGCGGGAACAGCTTACTCCCCCTCCACCATTCGATCTTGCGTCAGCAGCCCCACCCGCTGGACGCCAGCGTGATGGGCCACATCAATCACATCGGCGACGTATTGGAAATCCACGTCGGCATCGCCGCGCACGAACGCAACTTTTTCGACCCGGCTGAGGTAAATTCGCTCCAGACGAGTTTCCAGATCCTCCCAGCGTACGTCCTCCCGGTTGATCTTCACGGTTGGCGGCTGGCCCGTCGCCGTCAATACCACTTCGATGACCACCGTGCGCGGCCGCAAGACATCGGTTTTGTCATCCTTCGGCGGCGCGGGAATCTGCGCCTTTTCCTGGTACTCCTTGTCCATAGAGACGATCAGCATGAACATGACAATCAGCGTCAGCAGCACGTCAATCAGCGGCGTGACGTTAATCTGGGGTCGGGACGCACCTCCGCCTGCCATTGAGAAAGCCATGGACGTTCCCCTCTCCGGCACGCGTGTCTATTACATCAGACACCCCACGCGCGGCCGGAGTTCCCGCCCGGCGCGGCATTGGCCGATATGGTCGGGATGGCGGTCTGCCGTCTTCGCCGACGACCGCGACGAGCAACTTGACCGGGCGTTAACCAATTGGCTCGGGCAGAGGCATTAGCGGTGGCGGAGGTTCCGGCGGCCCTCCGCCCGTTGACGGCCTCGCAGGCGGGGTCGGCGGATACAGCACAAGGCTCAAGGTGCGGTATCGCGGAACAAAGCAATATCCTGACATGGCATAGTACGCGCGGCGGCCTCCCAACGCTCCAGCCAGGGCTCGAGTTCGCGCAACGCCAATTCGCATTGCAACCTGTGTCGCTCACTTCGATCCCGGATCTTCTTGTCGAGGGACGGCAAGAGATCGAACGTGATATTCGCCGGCTGAAAGTTGTTGGCGTCGGCGTGGGTAACGTAGTGTGTCAGCGAACCGAGCGCCGTAACCCTTGGAGCCGGTACCAGTTTGCCGCCCGAAACCAGCGCCGCCGCATGCATTCCTGCCATCAGTCCGGTTGCGATCGACTCCAAGTATCCTTCGACGCCGCAGATTTGTCCGGCGAAAAAAACGCGCGGGTGCGACTTCATCTGCAACGTTTCTCGCAACAAGGCCGGCGCATTGATGTAGGTATTTCGATGAATCTGCCCGTAGCGAAGAAATCGCGCGTTCTCCAAGCCCGGAATCAGCCGCAGCACTCGCGCCTGCTCACCGAATTTCAGGTGATTTTGAAAGCCCACCAGATTGTACGAGTCTGCCCGCTGATTTTCCTGGCGCAACTGAACTACCGCGTAAGGCATCTTGCCCGTGCGCGGATTCTTCAGCCCCACCGGCTTCATCGGACCAAAGCGCAGCGTATCCCGGCCGCGGCGCGCGATCTCCTCGAGCGGGAGGCAACCCTCGAAATAGTTCAGCTTCTCCCAGTCGCGCCCCTCGACCGATTGCGCTGCCGTCAGCGCATCGTAGAACCGGTCATATTCTTCGTGAGTCATCGGGCAGTTGATGTAATCCGCTGTTCCCTTGTTATACCGCGCCGCCATGTACACGCGCGTCATGTCGATCGAGTCTGCTTCAACGATGGGGCTGATGGAATCGTAGAAATACAAGTTGTGTGGAGCGGGCGCCCCCGCCTGCTCAGAATCTGATTTCTCCCTCCCTTCACTCAGTCGGGTAATCTCCTTTGCTAGGGCCTCAGAGGTCAGCGGTCCCGTGGCGATGATGATCACAGGACCCTCTTCATCGATTGCGGTCACTTCCTCCCGCCGCACCGTAATCCGCGGATCGCGTGAAATCGCCTCTGTCACCCGGTGTGCGAATGCGATTCGGTCAACCGCCAGAGCATGGCCCGCTGGAACTGCGCATTCGCGAGCGATCTCCATCAGTAGCGAGTCGGCCCTGCGCAGTTCTTCTTTCAGCAGCCATGGAGCCGTGTTTTCGCTGTCCGACTTCAGAGAATTCGAGCAGACCAACTCGGCGAAGTCTCCCGTCTGATGCGCCGGCGTCGACCGCAGCGGACGCATCTCGAACAGCTCGACGTCGATGCCTCGCCGCGCGCACTGCCACGCCGCCTCTGATCCGGCCAAGCCCGCGCCGATGATTCTTACTGGCGGCTTCACAATGTCTCCCCTCGAGCGCTGTGGCAATACCACCTGTGCAGGCGTGACGCGGGAGTTTTCAATTCCGCGATTCCCCCAGTTGGTCAATTCTCAGAGGATCTCTCTTACATCCCCAGCGCGCTTCGTCACGCGCTCCCGATCCAAAAACTCCAGCAATGGAATGGCATATTTTCGGCTGACTCCGGTCAACTCCTTGAAACGCGCCACGTCAATTTTCCTGGATTTGGCTTTTTCTGCCGCAATTAGGTGCCGCAATTCCTCCAGCGCCGTGCGGTGAAATACCAGCTCCTGCGAAACCTTGACCAGCAATTTCTCCCGGAGCAGCAGTGTGACAATCTTCTGCGCGCGGGTCTTGTCCACCGTGAGCGCTGCGATCACCTCTTGCAATGCGGGAACCTTCAAGCCCGCCGAGGCAAAGGCGTCCTCGATTCTCTTTTTCGACTCCGCTTCGTCATCCTTCATCACAACGCCGCGGCTAGGGAGGCGCACGAGGTCGCCAGCGATTTCGATCTTGCGTTCCGCGGTTAGCGCCTGCAGAATGGCTTCGAACACAGCGTGGTTACTCGCGTCTGTCCAAATTTGCAGCTCCTTCTTGCTCATGCCCTCCACCAGCGGATTATTCTTATGAAACTGTTCCAGGGACGGGACGATCTGTTGTTTCAACGCTTCCCACGCGTCTCTGATCAGAAACACGTCGTTGATCCGCACGATTTCTCGCGCATTCAACGGTTCGGCCAACTCACGCTCGATTGCGTCTTTCGCCCAGCCAGTCTCCGCGATGAGATCAGCCAGAGGGGCTCCATCGTGGTAGTAACGCCAGATTCGGACTCGAAGAATTGCTCTGCGATCATCGCCCGCCAGAGTCTGGAAAATCTTGTCGTCGCGCAGATCGCGTGAGACTGGTGTCGCATCTAGGACAACTCCTCCTCCAATCGTCACCACCGGTGAAAACTGCCGGATGATGAACCGGTCGCCCGGCAACAGTAGCGCCGCTTCCGGCAGAAGAACTCGCGCAAAGGCGGCTTGGCCTGGCGAGAGTTGTGAGCCGCCATGCAGCCTGAGTTCAGCCACGGTTTCCATGGTGTAGCAATGAAGGTGCACTCGCGCCCGGCTCTTCAACGGACGGGACGCCGAAGGCAACAACGATAACTTCACATCGGCACGGCGCGTTGCCACGAACGTGTCCGGCGGAGCCAGCGTCATTCCGCGCACCAAGTCTTCTGTGCTGGCTCCGGCGAGATTCAGTGCGGTGCGCTGGCCTGCCTCAGCCACATCGGCCGCTTGTCCATGCACCTGCACTCCGCGCACTCGAACCCTACGGCCAGTGGGAAACACTTCCAGTTCTTCATCCTTGCGGATCGTGCCCGAGATCAGCGTTCCGGTCACCACTGTGCCGAAGCCTTTCATGATGAAGACACGATCGATGGGCAACCGTGCCAGTGCAGCGGAGTCTCTCGGCTCGACCTCCGCTGCAGCCGCGACCAGCGCCCGTTTTAGCTCTTCCAGTCCTGCGCCCGTCAAAGCACTCACGGCCACGACGGGAGATTTTGAAGTTTCCAGGAACGTCCCGTGCAAAAATTCCTCAACCTCCATCCGCATCACATCCAACGTTTCTGCGTCCACAGTGTCGGATTTGGTGAGCACGGTGATTCCGCGCTTCACCCCGATCAATTGCAGGATGTCGAAATGTTCGCGCGTTTGCGGCTTGATGGATTCATCCGCCGCGATCACTAGCAGCACCAGATCAATCCCTCCGACGCCCGCCAGCATGTTGCGCACGAAACGCTCATGCCCAGGCACGTCGACGAACCCCAGCCGCAGGGTTTCGCCGTTGGCATCGCGCAATTCCATGTGCGCGAAGCCCAGGTCAATGGTGATGCCGCGCCGCTTCTCTTCTTCCAGTCGGTCGGCATCAATCCCGGTCAGAACCTTCACCAACGCGGTTTTGCCGTGGTCAATGTGTCCGGCCGTGCCGGCGATAATCGATTTCACGAAGGAAATCGTAACAGGAGACGGCAGAAAATCGGCCTGATCTCGTGGATGAAATCAACCCTACCTTCCTGTGCCCCAAAATGCGACAATACAACTTACCTTCATGGCCACATCTTCTCTGACCTCTTCCTTTTCTCCGGAAACCCTCCGGCAGCACGGCCTTACGCCCGACGAGTACGAAAAGATCAAGCAACTGCTGGGCGGCCGCGAGCCAACCTTCACCGAACTGGGCATCTTCAGCGTGATGTGGAGCGAACACTGCTCCTACAAGTCGTCGCGCGTGCATCTGGAGCTCCTGCCCACGCGCAGCAAGCGCGTTCTGCAGGGTCCCGGCGAGAATGCCGGCATTATTGACATCGGCGACGGCTGGGCCTGCGCTTTCAAAATCGAGTCGCACAATCACCCATCGTTCATCGAGCCATTTCAGGGCGCGACCACCGGCGTAGGCGGAATTTTGCGTGACATCTTCACCATGGGGGCAAGGCCGGTCGCGGTCATGGATTCGCTGCGCTTCGGTCCGATCACTCGTTCCAAAGAAGCTCCTGAGAAAGAGATTCATCGCAATCACTCCATCCTGGAAGGCGTGGTCAGCGGCATTGCCTCCTACGGAAATTGCTTCGGCGTGCCCAACCTCGGCGGCGAAACCAAGTTCGAGGCGTGCTACTCTGCAAATCCGCTGGTGAACGCCTTTGCGCTTGGCCTGGTTCGCAAAGACCAAATCTTCTATGCCCGCGCCGCAGGTGAGGGCAATCCGGTCATTTATGTGGGCGCCAAGACCGGTCGCGATGGCATTCACGGCGCCACCATGGCCAGCGAAGAATTCTCCGAAGCTTCGGAAGCCAAACGCCCCAATGTGCAAGTCGGCGATCCATTCCTCGAAAAGCTCTTGCTCGAGGCCTGCCTCGAAGCCATGCAAACCGGCGCCATTGTTGGCATCCAAGACATGGGCGCGGCGGGCCTGACCTGCTCGACCTGCGAGATGGGCGGGCGCGGCAAAGTCGGCATCGAAATCGAACTCGACCGCGTGCCCCAGCGCGAAACCGGCATGAGCCCCTACGAGATCATGCTGAGCGAATCGCAGGAGCGCATGCTGCTGGTTGCGCAAAAAGGACGTGAGAATGAAGTCTTCCGCGTTTTTGAAAAGTGGGGGTTGGATGCCGTCGAAATCGGCAAGGTTACGGCCGGCAACAGGCTGCGTGTGCTCCAGCACGGAGAGGTCGTAGCCGAAATTCCCAATCCGGCGCTCACCGACGAAGCACCCTTGTATAAACGTCCACTGGCGCTTTGGGAACCTCCTGTCGTGCGCGAAATGCCGGAACAGATC
>Ga0187782_10003828_pt1 | contig 11219 bp, 8 predicted proteins | sample 0715_SJ02_MP15_2_FD_132454 | JGI IMG/M metagenome (GOLD analysis project Ga0187782, IMG submission 132454) | Tropical peat soil microbial communities from peatlands in Department of Meta, Colombia - 0715_SJ02_MP15_20_MG | ecosystem: Environmental > Terrestrial > Soil > Wetlands > Peat | place...
GACCCCTGTGTCCACGCCAGCGCCTTGAATCCTGTCGAAGACGAGAACGTCGTCCCAGGCGTTGCCCCGAGATTCACCACGAGGTTCCCCGAATTGTCGAACAGCCCAACGTCGTAATTGTTCGAGGACTTGTCCGCGGTCGTAACGTCGTAAATGATCTCCGTGCTCGTTACGTTGTAGGGCAGGAGAATTCCCCACAACTTTGTCACGTTCGCAGTCGTTGCTTGCGAAGCCCCTGTATGCCCGGTGCCGGTCGTAAAAAATGGCAGCGTCGGTGCTCCTCCGCCACCCGACGCTGAAATCGTGATCGAACCCGGTCCATTCGTGATCGAAATGTTCGACCCCGCCGTCAGCGTGCCCAGCACCGGAGCCTTCCCGCTCGATCCAATCAGAATCTGGCCGTTCGTAGGCGCCGCCGTTGAAACTACGCTCGCCGGGTTCGAGAAGTAAGCCATTCCATCCGTCGTCCCTGATAGATTCGCGCCCAGCGAAACCGAGCCTCCCAAAACCACCGTCCCGCCTCCCGACAAACCTGTGCCCGCTTTCACGGTGAGAGAGTCGTTCGCCAGCATGGCGTTCGTGACTCCAGCCGAAGGGATGCTGATCGTGCCACTCGTCGTAATTGGTCCTCCGGTCAATCCCGCCCCGGTGGCAACGCTCGTCACCGTGCCGCTGCCCGTGCCGGGGAAAGTCTGCCCGGAGGCAAAGGTAACAATCCCGCTTTTGGCTATGGACAATCCGGTCTCGTCAATACCTGAACCCGAACCCCACAGCAGGTTGAGCGATGAGCTCGTAGCCCCACTATCGTTGCCTTCAGGCTCAGCCTGCCACTGAAAAACGTAAGTCACCGGCTCTGACAAGCCCGAGTTGTAAACAGAAGCTTCGATTTGCAGCGGATTGGAAATGTACCCTTGCGAGGTCGTGGCCGTACCGGTTGGCGTCAACGACAGCGCACCTCGAACGACTTCCGTTCCCGACACATCCAGCGTGCCTGCCGGCGTCGTATTACCGATTCCGACGTTGCCGCCGGATTCAAAGATGGCCGAATTCTCAATGTTGCAGGCAGTGGTGAACTTCGCGACTTGGTTTGCGGTGGCAGTCCCGTCGCTGGTAACAGCAGAACAGGCTGTTTGCGGCGAAACGAGCAACGGGAGCGTTGTAGAAGCCGTGTCGCTCGCCGCGCTTGCCGCGGGCCCTTGCGTTGCAAGGTTCTGACCACCCGCAAGAAGATAGGCCGACGCGGGACGGCCTCCCAGCATCTCCGTGTCGGCTGCTTTGAGCGCATACGCCACGCTTACGAACAGAATCCGGGGCTGCTCCTCCTGTCCATCCGGGCGCACACCCAACCAGCGCGCATTGCCCGACGAGAAAATTTCCAAAGGCAGACCGGCCTCACTCGTCGCTCCGAGCAGCGCGTTATAGCGCCCGGAAGAGTCCAGTTGTACGTTCTGCGTCTCTTGCCAGACCGGCAGCTGGCCACCCTGGTCCGGGTAAAGGGTAAAAGTGACTCCACAATTCCCAGAGAGCGGTTTGCCTGCCTCATCGCGCACAGACCCGGTGATGCGAATCAGCCGAGGCACTGTTGTTGTGGGCTGCGCATCCGCCTGTGCGGGCGCCAACGCACTTAGCATCAAACACACTGTGAACATGCCCACCGCAGTGTAATCAAGCTTCACAACCACCTCCTGCTGGCAGGTTAGGCGAGAACTCAACGGTCGGTGAGCAAAATCCTTTTACTTATTACTACCCTCCGCTTGAGGCTTAATCTCCGCTTGAGGCTTAATCTTCGATCGATCCCTCGCCATGATGTAAGGTACGGAAGCCTGCACCGTGATGTTGCCCGTCACGCACACGCTCTTTCCCTGGTAGGCGGAAATCGCCTCTTGGGCCCCCCCGGGTTGCGCCCCAAAAGTTACGAAGTAGAACACCGGATTCGGCTCAGGTTGATCGAGATCGAAGATTACCGGTTTCCCACGGCCTGCGATGCCATACTTATTGACCCTCGTGTCCACAACCTTTCCGCATACCGTTACTTGCTCGCCGACGTGGTTCTTTGCCTCGGAGGGCGTTATGCGCGGTCGCTCCGCACTTTGAGCGAAAGCCAGAAATGAGACGAAGGTCATACAGATTATCGCGATTAGGTTCCTGATACTTGTCATACTTCTCCACTCCGGTGCGAGCTGAGTCGACCAACTTTGAGATTGTATTCACCAATGCGTAACTTGAGTATTCGAGTACGGGGTCGCGACCAGTTCAAACAGCTTGGTCGTGCCGCCTGACTCCATTGGCTGAGCACAAATTACGGCTCAAACCCTGGGGGAGGGGAGGGCCGCCCAACCTTTTACTTCTTCGCGGTGTCTTGCGACGGCACTAAGGCAGCGCTCTGCTTTTTTGCGGTGTTCATTACAGACAGTTCCTGCAGCACCGTCTCCCGCAGTTTGGCGTAACCGATGGAACCACTCATGAAATGATTATTAATGAAGAAGCTCGGTGTAGCCGACAATCCGAGCTTCTGTGCTTCCTGGGAATCCTTCTTCACGACCGCACTTTGTTCTCCGGAATCGAGGCATTTGTCGAAGCGGTCGCCATCGAGTTTTAGCGCTCGCGCCTCCTCTTTCAGTTCGGCGGTATGAAGTTTCTTGGATTCAAACAAGCTGTCATGAAACTCCCAGAATCTCCCTTGCGCGCCGGCGCAGCGCGCGGCCTCTGCCGCTCTGGCCGCCAGTCCGTGCATGGGAAGGGGAAAGTCCTTGTACACCAACGACACTTTATCGCCAAATTCTACGCGCAGCCGTTTTAGATCGCCGTTCACGTTTTGGCAATAGGGACACTCATAGTCCGCAAATTCCACGATCTGGACCGACGCATTCTCGGAACCCAGCCGCGGATCATCCTCGGCCTCGACTTTCGCACTTGGCTGCATCAATTCGACCACAACACCGTATTCGCCTCGCAGTTCGGCGATGTATGCTTCCAGCGCCTTTTTCGTGCGCAGCTGGTGAATCGTGTCGATGATATGGGGCCGCGCCGCCTCATAAGACTCGTCGGTTTGAACGCCCTCGTAGTAGAAGCGAAGCTGGTCTTCGGTTGGCTCTGGAATATCCGACGAAACGTGGCGCTTGACTAACTCCTCAACCGTTACGCCTTCCTTCTTCGCCTGTAATTCTAGTACCTCATTACCAATGAATTGCTCCAGGGCATCGCGCTCCGCAAGATAGTACTTGTATCTCGCCTGAAGCAGTTTGCTCGCCTCCCTCTGCTCCAGTTCGCTCGCCGTCACGCTGTGACCGTTGATCTCGGCTACTACGCTGGAGTCATTCTGGCCCATTGCGGGGATGGAAAAAGCGCTCAGAGCTATTCCCAATCCAAGCGCGATCAGAGTCCCTTTGCTTAACATGATTGACATTGTGGAAATTCCCTCTTTTCAAGAAGTGGTGAGTTTTGGAAAGGAGGGGGAGGGCCCAGACGCCAAGTGTAACACGAAAGCTGGCGTCTGGGGTCTTCTAGGTTTGTATGCCCTCCGAAAGAAGAGAACGACTCTAGAAGTCTTCGTCTTCCGGCGAGCAACCGCACCAGCCGTAGCCGGTGTTGTCCACCAGCCCGTAAGAGCAAGCGGCGCCGAGGTTGTTCAGCTCAGCTGTCGAGAGGTTCGAATCGGCCAACGCGGTTTCAGTAACGTAGAACGGCCCAGTCTCCACGGGAGGTTCCGGGGTCAGCTTAACCTTCGTGGCCTGGATGTGCGTTGCCCATCCGCGCAGTCCGGGAGTCGGGCTGGGGGTGGTCGGGTTGCCATTGTTAGACGAAACGACCTTGATAACCCCGCGCGTAAATTCTCCCCTCGTGCTGAATGTGGAACCGTAGATACCAGGACCGGTAGGCCCGGTGGGATTGACTAGCTGTTGATCAACGGACTCGGAAAGCAGACCGTCTGACGTGATCGCGCAAGAGCAGCAGGAAATCAGCTCCTCGCTGTCGTCGAACACGTAGATGTCCGCCCACAGCGTTCCGTTGCAGGCTCCATCGGGACACGATGTTGCCTGGGTGCCGTCATTGATGATGCGCAGCGTTCCATCCGGCGCAGCCGTTACGTTAGCGTTCGAGAAATAGGTGACGAAGTAGACGCTGTTGTCACCAACGTTTTGTGCCATCGCCGTTCCCAGGCAGATGACTAGCAACAACAATACGAATCCAACCCTTTTCATTTTGTGATCCTCCAGTTTTGGTACGCCTAGGGCTGGGGGGAGCTCAGCTGGCGCTGCAGGAACTTTAATTGATGGTGAGAGCTTTACAAGTACCCACGTGGCTTAACCCGATACACTAGCAACCGGGAGCTACTGCTTATGGAGTAATTCTTCGAGTGCAAAGTTCTGCACATCGAAATCGGTAGGAAGGCGCGCTGACAAAACACACGCGCGCCGATTTTCATACATTCTTCCGGGCGATTCCCTCTGCGTTTTTGCTGCGGACGCTGCTATTGCGGCGGCGGGCCCTGCTGGTCGGAGGAATCACGTTTCGCCGGAAGCTTCGATTTCATTGGCTGGCCACTAGCATCCACAGACGTTGACCCCGGGGGCGGCTGGACACTCTGTGCGGGCGCACTCGCGTCCGGCACTGCGCTTCCAGGTGCGTGATAGAGAAATGGGTTTGAGGAGGTTAACGAGGCTGGTTCCGGAGCCGGTGGGGCAGGAGTTTGGGACACGACTTCAACTTCCCCGCCGGCCGGCCTCACCGAAAGCACCACCTCCGCCAAATCCTGCGGACGTTGTGGCGAATTGACCAGGATGAAATTGAACTGCGAACCGTTCAGCAACTGTGTCAGCACGTCGTTCGGCGTCCCCGGACCCGCATGCTCCACGATGCGCTCAAGCCCGGTTCCCGCTGGAACATCGATCGTTGCTCCTGTCTTCTGAGCGACTAGCTTGAGCACGTCCGCCAGAGTTGCGTTCCTCGCGTCAATCGTGAGTTGCCCATCGCGATAGGTCACACGCGCGGAGTCGTACGGCATCGTTTCCGCTGGCGTCGTGCTTGTCGTCGGCAGTGACTGCGAAGCTGCCGTTCCCGTCGGGATCTGGTTCTTCGCCACGAGCGTCGTTTGTGTTTTCGCATTTGGAACCGGCGACGCCGCAATGCTGCCGGGAATCCGCGCCGGGGAGGACGCGTTCTGCGCGGTCATTGGAGCCGGCAGCGGCGCCAGCGCCGCTTTGTTCGCGCTCTGCTTTTCAGTCGCTGCTGGCGCGCTCACCGCCTTGGGCAGCGGCATCGATTCCGCGCGGTTTCCCGTCTCCTGCTTCGCCACCGTGGGTGCCGCCATCACCACTGTAGGCGTTGGTATCAACTCAACCGACCGGGGCGTCCCCGGGGTCAGCGTCTTTGGCGCCGCACTCACCGGCCGGTCGAGCGGCATCGATTCCACGCGGCTCGAAATATCCTGCTTCCCAACCGTGGGCGCAGCTCCCACTACCACTTGCATGGGCAACTCTGCGCCGCGTTCGTTCCTCGTTTTCCCCACCACCGGCGTGGCCGCAACCGCCGCCGGCACAGGCATTGTTTCAGTCCGGCCTGCAATGTACTGCTTGGCAACCACCGGCGCGGAAGCCACTACCGCCGGCAGCGGAAGCTGGTCGCTAGCGCGGGCAATCGTCACCGTGCTCACTGTCGGGGCGGTTCCGACCGCCGAGGGGACTGCCATTGTTCCAGCCCGGCCCGCAATGTCTTGCTTGGCAACCGTCGGTGCGGAAGCCACACCCGATGGCAGCGGCATCGTGGCCGCCGCGCGCGCCCCGCTCACGTCGACTTCAGGGGCCGCTTCCACTGAGCCAGGCCGCGTCGTCGATTCGATCTGGCTCGCGATTTCCTGTCCGCTGCTTTGCGGACCTGCATTTTGCCCAACTGTCGTCTGCGCCCCCGCCGCCTGCTGCGCCTGCTCGGGCGTTGCCTCCTCCAGCTTGATCTGCGTCAGCACCGAAAAGTGCGGATCCGAAATCACAACCCCTTCGAGCGTAACCAGTCTTGGCTTCGGCAGCGACACCGGCGGGTGATACACCCCACCCGCATCGATGCTCCCGCAGCTCGCGCCGTAGCATCCCAGCCCGGAGATATTCCACCGCACGGCCACTGGCTTGCCCTGAGCATCGACCACACCAAAATGTTGGGTTTGATTGGCTGCGACAGTCGCCGCGCTTGGGGAGATCACGTACTTGCGCGAAATCACCCGCATCGACCGCTGAATCGTCGAACTGCTCGGCACGGCTGGTTCCGATGCCATCACTGGTTCAACAGCAAAGCAACTCGTCAAGGCGATAGCCGCCGCGATGAAGGCGCCGCTTCGAGTCGCGCCGCGCAGACGTGCGCTAGCCGCTTTTCGCGATCCACCTTTGCGATCAGAACCTATCGCCATATTCCTGGGCATAACGAACTTCACTTTGCCGTCCTTACAGTCACCTGCAAGCGGCACATTATTAATTAACAGCTGCCCGCCAGCCTCACTACGGTTTGGTACACCATGGTGCGACGCTGCTCAGTGGGAGATCGAAAGGGGAGGGACATTCAACGATGCTTCGAACCGGCGACACATGAGCAGTGCGCCATGCATCTCTTCCACAACTAACCCGAGTATAGGGCCGAAATCGTGCCCGAGCAATAGCCATTTGAGCCACTTTGCAGCATCGCCGCGTGCCTCGCGGCCCCAAGGTTAAGCCCTTGTTACGCGTGCCTGCCGACTGCACAGTGGAGAACGAAGCATTTATCGCTTCTTGCATGCACAATTACGCTATCGCAACCGCGACCGGAATGCTTCCCACTCGGTTCTCTCTCAGTAGACTACGGAAAATGGGTGCCCAGCAATGCCACGATCGGACTAGCTAATCCGCCCAAGACCTCCTGGATCTCCTAGTTCATCTGGAGTGGGTCATTAGTGGAGGACCGAAAGAGTGTCCCCATGCTGGCGACCACGGCCCAAAAATTCGTTTGCCGCAGGACACACCCGCGATTCTGTCCCCTGTGTTTGTTGCTCTTGCTCTTTTCGGATCATTCCGGTCCGAATTGAACCGACTATCCCTTCGAATACCCCCAAACGTACACTACCCCAAACGGGTTAGTTCGAGTTGAGGATTGCACAGTTTGATCCATTCGAATAAGTTCCACTAGTCTAGTTTTTGTTGTTACGAGCCTTCCCCCAAGGCCTGCCACGGATTTCCAAAATGAAAAACCTTCCAGCCATGCGTGTCATCGCTCTCTTCATTTGCTGCGCGACGCTTCTCAATTGTGGCAGCGGTAGGTCGGCGCAGCAAACAGGCTCTGAGCAACCCGCTCTTCAAACGATTACGATCTCTCCCGCCAATCAAACCATTGCCGACGGAACTGGTTTGCAGCTCAGCGCCATGGGCACTTACAGCAACAGTTCCACGCAGACTTTGACGTCGTTGGTAACTTGGCAGACCAACAAATCAGCTATCGCGACGGTCAACGGTCAGGGCTACGTAAACGGTTTGACGCAAGGTGCGGCGCAGATCTCCGCGTCATATGAGGGAGTCACCGGCAGCACTCTTCTGACAGTTGGCACAGCGGTCTTGGTCAGCATCTCCGTCAGCCCAGGCTCGTCGTCTTTGCCCATCGGCGAATCGGAACAACTCGCTGCAACCGGAAAGTTCTCCGATGGCTCCACGCAGGACCTCACTCAATCAGCCAGCTGGAGTTCCCTTAGTACTGGAATCGCCAGCGTCAGCTCCAGCGGTTCGGTCCTCGCCAATACCACCGGCAACACGACAATCACGGCTGCTTCGGGTTCGGTTTCCGGTCAAGCCTCGATCGCAGTGGGGCAAGCCGTCTTGACAAGCATCACCGTCAGCCCCAACTCGTCGTCCGTGCCGCTTGGCGACTCAGAACAGCTCACCGCGACCGGCAACTACTCCAACGGCTCCACCCAGAATTTGACTCAATCCGCTACTTGGTCTTCCGCCGGAAACGGAATTGCCAGCGTGAATGCAAGCGGCACGGTCACTACCAGTTCAACGGGCACGACCATGGTTACTGCGACCGTCGGATCCGTAGCGGGAAGTGCATCTGTCACGGTTGGGCAAGCTGCCTTGCTCAGCATTAGCGTGGCTCCAGCCCAGTCCTCAATGGCTCTCGGACAATCCGGGCAGTTCACTGCAACCGGCAGCTATTCTAACGGCTCCACGCAGAATCTCACCCAGTCCGCTACTTGGACATCAACCGGGGGGGCCAGCGTAGCTTCGAACGGTGTGGTTCAAGCCCTGTCCCTTGGCCCCGCGACTATCACAGCCTCAGCCGGATCCGTAGCCGGTTCCGCTTCCCTGACGGTCACTCCCCTTCAAGGGGACAACAGCGTGTACTTTGTCACGCATTTTTCCAACAACGTGACCGCGGCACCCGATGGGACCGTCCGGGTTATCAACGACGGGACCCAGGCAACGGCGACTCTAAACGGAACGCTCTACGCGGACATTTACGTATTTGATGACAGCGAGGAGATGATTTCCTGCTGCTCGTGCCAAATAACAGCAGACGGTCTGCTTGCCGAGTCCGTAAGTCAGCAGCTTGCGAATCCCGGCGGGCCTACCGGTCCAGGGGTGTACGGCTCCACGTTCAGCACCAGGGGAGAATTTTCGCGTGGGGTTATCAAGATCGTTTCGTCTTCGAGCAGTGACCCGACCAACCCAGTACCTGTTCCCGGACTGCGCGCATGGGCAACGAAAATCCAGGCCACGTCGGTTGCATTGGGCGTGCCTCCCACCGAGGTTGGGCCGTACTACACTACCGAAGCGCCGTTCGCCGATTCGAACCTCTCGCCGGCCGAACTATCCAACCTCGGGTCCGTTTGTTCTTACGGGCTACAGGACAATAGCGGCTACGGCTGGTGCGGATGCTCGCCGGAAGACGAAGACTTCTAGTCGTTCGGTCTTTAAGGAGGGTAGGCAAACCTTTGAGACCCTGAACGTCGAGACTCTCATCGCACTTGCATGTGGATGAGGCTGAGCGCTGTAGCGGGTCAGAATGACTCCGGCTGGGAGCGAGGGCCGTCGTTCAGCTTGCGACAAACCGCAGCCCGTTGATGTAGTGCGTATCCTGTCCCCGTTTGGCTGTCCACCGCACCTGCATTAAGGCTGGAATGGATACCGGGATGTCAGGAACGGCAATTTCGCAAAATACAAACGTTGAAACGGGGAGCGGCTGCGAACTCATGATGCAAACCCCACCTTGGCTCAGGTTTTGAATGCGTCCGCGCACTTTTTTCGGAGTTGGGTAGGAATCTTGAACAGGCGGCAAACCTCGGGCGCACACTTCAAGGGCCTGGGGAAAGCGGGCATGCTCCCGGCGGTCTCGTTCCTCGGGACGTTTCACGGGGTTGGATCATGCCGCAAACACACTTCCGGCGTAAAGTCCTCAATTGGACTAATTCACAGCGGCTATACAAGATAGGTGTGCCCCTAGCCCATGGCCCGGGCGCCGGTCAGCCTGCCCACAATGCCCGACCGCGTTGAAACATTCATTTTCACCATCACGATCCGCACGAACGCTTTCACCGTATTCGGGCTGATCGACAAGCGGTTGGCAATCTCTTTGGTCGTTAATCCCTGTACGAGCAGCTCCACGGTTTCCCGTTCCCGCTGCGTCAGGTCGAACTGGCGGCAAATCTCTTCCAGCGCCAGATCCGCCGTTGCGGTTCGCTCAAACAGCATGGCGACTGCAGGCTGTAGCGAATAACGCCCGTTACAGTCGATCTGGAATTTCCGGCAGATGTAGCGCCGTCGACCCGATTGATATTCTCTGACCCCATTGCTTTCCGAAGATTGCGAATCCGCCAGAACCGTCCGAATCCGGTCGGCAAGAAAAACATTAAGTTGCTTGATGCGGTCCGGTTTACTTGGATAGGAAAGAATCTGAACGGCCTCGGGGTTGGAGGCGATCAGATTCAGCGACGTATCTAAGAGCAGGAAACCACATCTGCTTGGTGCGATGGCCACATTCCACCCTTGCTACGACGATTTTTTTCTTTACCTGGTTCGCGTATCTTGACAACCGCTAGCCCGGCGGCGGTCTTTTGGGGGCGTACTACTTCCCGTGCAAAAACGAGCTATCAAAAGCAGTCCTAAGAACCTGATCGCTGGGGAGGGAGGCGCAGATCAGAGTGTTTCTATTACAAGTTCAGCGCGGCTAAAATTGTCGCCGGAATGACATTTCTTGTCAAGCCGACTTTCCGTCGTCGCATCAGTTCATTCGATCTAATCCGATCGAACTAGCCCCAATTTGTCCCGCCTATTCGAATTATTTAGCCCGAAAGATGAAATGTTCTGCGCACGAGTTGGAGCAGCTGGCCGCCGCTAGGTTGGCCTAACACACTGAGGACGCCTTTTTTGCAGTCATGACTGTCCGACCACTCTACTTTGGTGCCACTGACAGTACAGGAAAGGGCTCATTTTTCCATTTCAAGCTCTTTCTACGACCATGCGCGAAGCCCGCGCCAGTAGCGGCCGAAACACGCGTTGAAACAAAACCACGGACGAGTCTCCGAGTCGCTGATTCCTCGTCTTGTGCCGCACCTGACTACCAGCCAGCATCGTCCTCCCGGCGCCATCTCAAGAACCCATAATTAACGTGGCTCGCAAGAGACGGATCGACCGACCGCCAAACCGGTTAGCCTATCCGACTAGCCACGCGGATTACTAAATATAGCTAGCACGTTAGGGCGATTGCGCGACTAATGCATTCGGAGTTGTTTTCTCGAATTAAAGAAAAGCCCCATCAGCAAAGTGGAACGGCCGGCAAGTGGCGCGAGATTCGGTCTCAAATTCTAGCCTGACACGACACGAAAAATCCCCGAGCCACGAATCCCCATGTGAGCTTGGCCGGATACCAACACGTACACGCACGTGCACGAGTACTGCACGACCGCCACTATGCAGGCCAAACTCCCCCGAACGTACCGGCAGCGTCTTGGATCGTTGCAAGATCGTCTCCGAGGCCGTTCCGAACCAGGCCGCACGGCGCATTGAGCAGGGAGTAACCGAGTTTAGAGATAGTCATAATTCCCTTACGGGAAGAACCAAGGGAGCCGTTGCGCAGAATTGTATAATCAAGGGGATCAGGAACTTGCGGCTGATTGCGAAAGTGGCGGAACTGGCAGACGCACCAGACTTAGGATCTGGCGGGGAAACCCATGGGGGTTCGAGTCCCCCCTTTCGCACCAAGAATTTTGC
>Ga0187782_10003829_pt1 | contig 11218 bp, 9 predicted proteins | sample 0715_SJ02_MP15_2_FD_132454 | JGI IMG/M metagenome (GOLD analysis project Ga0187782, IMG submission 132454) | Tropical peat soil microbial communities from peatlands in Department of Meta, Colombia - 0715_SJ02_MP15_20_MG | ecosystem: Environmental > Terrestrial > Soil > Wetlands > Peat | place...
AAACTCGCTCCGTGTGAGAGGTGGGGGCGGGGCAGCCGCCTCGGGGGAAGGCGGCAGAGAGAGGCCGATCAGCGTTCGCGCTCGAGGCTTTGGGGCCGAAGGCCCACGAAGCGTCCCTGTGCATCGCGCGCCACCGAGACGGTCCTGCCCTCGAGAGCGAGAGCTTCGGGCGTCGCCGGGACGACGATGAACCGCGCGCCGTCCGAGACCGCAAGGTGACCGGAGCCTTGCGGCCCGGCCTGGACCCGGCCGACGAAGCCGCTCGGGATGGTCGTCAGGAATGTCATTCGATGCTCGCGCGCGAACGCCTCGCCAGCCGCTCGGCCCGCGAGCTCGCGGTGAGCACCAAGCGCCTCGGCGAGGACAGGTCGTCCGGAGCCGTCGCGCGTCACCTCGACGATCTGCCCGGTCCGTGAGCGTGCCTCGGGCGCGTCCTTGACCAGGACAAAGCGCACCCCGTCGGATACGGCCAGGTAGGGGCTGCCTTCGGGCCCGCGCTGGAGCCGACCCCGAAAGCTGGGCGGGGCGCTCTCCAAAAACTGCTGGCCGCTGTGCCGGGCCATCGCCCCTCCTACTGCCCTCTTTTCGAGGTCGGCGACCTTGCCCTCTCGCTGGGGATCGTCCGGGGCGATCCCAAGTTCCCGCAGCACTTGGTGCCGGCGCGCCAGGGCCGCGAGAACCTCGGCGCCAAATCCCCTGGTCGCGACGCGCGCCGTGTCCAGGGTGTCGAGCCAGACGGGCCCCCGGCGCCCGACCTGTTCGTCGAGTCCAAGCGGCATCGCTTCGAGCGAGACCCGGTAACGAGCCGGCGCCTCGCGGTGCCGCTTCTCGATCTGCTCGAGCAAGTCGGGAGGTACGGTCCATTGCCCGGACGCGGACGGCCGGGAGGCCACCAGGCCCATACGCTCGAGCTCGCGTAGGCGGCGAGCCGCAAATCGAGCGCCGTCGTCGCGCCGATCGGCGTCGCCGGCGAGCGGGTAGACGCCACCGTGAGCGGCAGCGACCTCGGCGAGGTGTCGATCGACCGGTTGGAGCGCGGGCTCGCGCCGAGTTTCGAGCGAGACCAGGTCGCCGACGCGCAGCGCGTCGGCCACGCGCGCGGCGACGGTCACGTGGTAGGCCGCCCCCGTCGGAGTCTCGACCACCGCGTAGAACGTCCGCCCGTGGAGCTCATCACCAAGGCCCTTGCGCACGAGGCGCCCGACGACGGTGCCCTCCTCGACACCGCCGTGCCCATCGGGTAGCCCCTGACCCGGGCGGACGACATGGAAGCGCTCCGGGTCGGCACCGTGCAGGCCGCGGTGGATCTGCTTGAGGATGTCACCCCGCTCCCCGAGCTCGCGCAACCGCAGTCGCCAGTCTTCGGCCAGCACCCAGCCACTGGGCGCGACCTTCTCGGCGAGCCCAAGACTCTCGAGGTGCTTCAGCCGTCGGAGCAAGAGCGCCGGCTCCGGATCCCCCCTGCGCCGCTCCGACAGCGACCCGGCATCGACACGGCGCTCGGTCGCTGCGCGCTCGATCGCACGATCCAGGGAAGTGAAGCGCTCTTGGTGGACCTCCCGCTCGCGCGTCCGCTGAATCTCGCTCTCGAGCCGTGGCCCCAGCCGCTCGGTCGCCAGCTCCTGGGCGCTCCAGCAAAGGCCCCGCGCGATGTAGGCGCGTTCCATCCGCAGCTGTCGACCCTCGCGGCAGACGCCGCGAACGACGACGTGCGCGTGCGGGTGATCGGTATCGAAGTGATTGACCGCGGCCCACTCGACCGACCGTCCGAGGTCGCTCTCGACACGGTTCATGAGCTCCCGCACGTAATTGGTGAGGTCGAGGTCGCGCGCGTCTTCCGGCGACACGATGAACCGGAACTGGTGACGCTCGCCGAAGCGAGGCTGCTCGAAGGTCTCGCGGGCGACCGGTCCTTCCGGGCCGTACAGCACGCCGGGCGAGCCGTCCTTCTCGACGCCGTCGCGCTCGATGTACCGCAGGTGCCTGGCGGCCGCCTGCGCGCCACGGGCTCTCAGCCTGTGCACGTGCGCTTTGACGATCACCCGGCGGGCGCTTTCCTGGGGGCCGAAGCCGCCGGTCGGTGGGAGCCTCGCCGCCGCCCTGGAAGCGAGGCGTCCCTGCCCTCGACGCACGAGCGTCGCCACGCGAAGGGGGCTCGAGGCGACCCGCTCGCGCGCATGATCCGTTCTTCGGCCGATCCGAGGTCGGAAATCGTAGAGCGTGTCGTCAGAGTGGCTGCGTTTGCGCATCGAACTTCTTTCCCCTCGCGCGTGTCGCGTGCGCGGTTCTGTCTGGTGACGTCGCAGACTGCGCTTTCAGGTTCAAACTCAAAGGAGCCGGCAATCTCCTCTGATATCCAATGGATAATTCCAATAAGGGGCCTCCCCTTTAACTTGCCGTTCGCTTTCGCTCACGGTGTCGGCCCCGACTCCATTCCGAATCAATGAATCCGGAGACGTCGCCACACACGATCCATGGGGTGCTCGTTGATGTGCGCATGGCAGCACCGCCGTAATCGTGAGTAGTGTCTCCGGAGTGGCTCGCGACGAGACCTGAGGAACGTCCTGGTCGCGAACAAGCGATCCAGCACCGAATCAATCGGCACGAAGCGTCGATCCATTCCGTGAGGTCGCAATGCCAGAGCGTCGAACCCAACGCGCTGCGCCCAGCGTCGGGGCTCATGCCATTGCGATCGCGGAACGTCTCGCGCGTCCGCGAACTAGACCGTCCGGATCGGACGCAGGACGCCGCGAGGAAACGGTTCTTGGTCGGTGCCTGCTGTGCGACCGAGGCAGAACGCTGGACTCGTGAGCCCCATCGGCTGGTTCCTTGCCGCGTGTTCCGCATTGTAGCGCGCCACGCCCGATGCACGGATCCTGCGAGCAAGATGGTCGTTCACCGTCCCAACGAACATCGCCGATCGACGGAGGCGTAACCCCTCCCGCATACGGTTGCCGCACCGCCGTCCATCGCGCGCCGCACCCACCCTCAAATCTCATCGGTATCCGGCCGTGGTGTGAAGGAGGACCGACGCAGTTCCTGCTCACGTCGAGGCGTAGCCGAGTGCGCGTGCTGCATCGCGACGGCGGATGCTGGCGGCGCCCCCGGCGACTGCGGTTTGCTCGCTGGAGGCGTCTCTCCGATTGGGGACGGCAAGGGCGGCGTCGGCCGGGTCGCCGGCGAACGCGCGACTGCGCGGCCGTCGCGCGAATGCTTCACCGCGGTCCGCTGAGCTTCGTGGGGGGATTCTTCGCGAACCCGCCGCAAGTACGTTCGAAGCGCCGCCACCGAGACGGGCACGCCTCGCTCCGAGAGCATCGCCGCGACGGCGGTCCAGCTATAGCCCTTCGAGCGGAGAGCCATTATCTGGGGCGCCAGCGCGCAAATGGTTTGCTGTTTGCTCAACTCGGTCGCTTGATGGGGCGCGACCTCGTCGAGCGATTGTTGTAGCTGCCGAACCGTCTCGGCCGCGAACTTGTTCTTGTGGTCCATCGCCTCTCCCTTTGTCTTCATGAAGACGCCTCCCGTGGGCCGCACGCTTTCTGCGGCGACGCCGCTCTGATCGTTTCGAGTCCATCTCCTCGCGGACATCGCAAGGCGTGTGCCGGCACTCGCACGGAGCAGCATCGCGCCGGCCGCACCGTGTGCGGAGCGATGACAGAAACCCGCTCCGTGGCCTGTCGCAGGCCCGATCGTTTCGCTCTCGGGTGGGTGGCTAGTGTCGCGCGGGTACGGATACGATTCCCGACGGGTTCTTCGCTCTTGGAAGAGGGGGCAGTAGGAGCGGAACACCCGGTCGCGTACCTCGTTCCGTCGCGCCAACTGTCCCATCGGCGCGGCGAGTGAATCGCGCGGGCTACGGGCGGCCGGTTCACATTGGCTGCCCACCCCTGGTCATTAATTACTGACCACCGGACACTCTCCCGTCGCCCGTGCGATTCGATTTCGCGTCCGATTCACGGGTTCACGCGCGACGATTGCCGCGGCGGTTTGCGGCATCACGCTTGCGGATTGGGCGCCGCATGGACGAAGAAAACGATTGGAGAGGACCCCCGGCGGCGACCGGCGGAGTGCAAGCCGGAGGCGAGCTACGGGCGAAGGGAGAGCGGCCGTTCTTTTCGTGTGTGCCGCGTCACCCCTCGAGTTCTTCGGAACGCCTGGACGCCACGTCTCACGGCGTTCGCCGCGACTCTGGGAATCGTCGTGGCAGGGACAAGACCATGACGAGCGCCGGCCCTCGTCTTCTCTCTACGTGCACCGGCGTTTCGCAGCGCCGTAGCTCACTTGCTCCCAACGAAGCGACCTCGAACGAAGCGGCTCCCGAAAGCGCGCGCGTGCACCGTCTGCTCACCGTCGAGGAAGCGGCCAGGGTTCTTTCGATGACAGCGACCGCGCTGCGTGCGCGGTGTCGACGGCGCGCCCGCCGTGTCGGTCGCGATGTCATTGCCCGCCTCGGTGCAGGCGTCGTGGCGTTCAAGTTCGGGGTCTCGTGGCGTCTGCGCATCGACCCTCCGTAACTGGCGACGGCCACGCGCGGGGACGCGCTATGCTCCGCCCGCTCGTGAATCGTCGCCCATGAGGTTGCCATGGGCACGAGAAATATCAGTGGCGTTCGCAAGGTAATGAGGGGCGGCAAGCCCCGCTGGTTCATTGACTTTCCGTACACGGACAAGGACGGCGTTCGGCAGCGGTATCGCCGAGACGCAAGCGTCCACAACTACGCTGCGGCGCTCGCGGAAGCGGCTCGGTTGATGCGGCGTGCCGCCGAAACGGGTTGCGTCGAAGAGGCGGCTGCAGCAGTAACAACCCAGCGTACGGAGACCACGTACAGCGCATTCGTGCGAGGCCTATTCGAGCAGCTCTACATGCCCACGTACCGTCCCGCGACGGCACGGCGTTACCGGGAGCTGCACGAGCAGCGCCTCCTGGCGTTCTTCGGCAACAAGGCGCTCGACGACATCGGGCCGACCGATTTCCGAGCCTTTGCGGCAGCGCTGCATGTGGATGGGATCCAGACCAAGGGCCCTATCACGTTGGTCCGGACGGTGATTCGAGCTGCGTTCGAAAGCGGCGTCATCGAGAAGCTGCCGGACTTCCCGAGCGGCCTGGTGATGGCCAGCCGCAAGGTCGCAGACGTGCCGAGCATGGAAGAGGTCGAAGCGATGCTCCGAGCTCCGGGCTGGCTCGGGCTCGCGATCGCTCTTGGTGCCATGGCCGGGCTCAGGATGGGGGAGGTTCGCGCGCTCGAGGTGAGGGACGTCGATTTCGAGCGGCACCGTATCCTCGTCCGCCGCGCGATGTCGGAGGAGGAGTCGCTCACCCCCAAGAGCGGTCACGAGCGGGAAGTCCCGCTCGCGGAGGGCCTCGAGGCCCGGCTCCGCGAGGCGGCGAAGGACAAGCTGCCGCGGGCTCGAGTCCTACTCGACGACTCCGGTCAGACGCCGAGGCGGCAGCAGGTGCTCCACCAGTTCAAGCGGTACGTCCGCAAGAACGGCCTCCGGGAGCACTCGTTCCACTCGCTGCGGCACTACTTCATCTCGGAGCTGATGAAGTGCGGGGCAAGCGCGGAGGCTGTGCGCGTGCTTGCCGGTCACTCGAAGCTCGAGATGACCCAGAGGTACGCCCATGCCGCACCGGCCGACCTGCGAGCGGCCATCGACCGGCTCGGAAAGTAGGGCCGCACACCCTCCGTTCGGCCTGGCTGGGCAACTGGGAGGCAATGAAACCCGCGTCCTTCGCGTTTGTGCCGTTTTTCCCGACAGATCATGGGGATTTGTCGGGGAGGCGGGATTTGAACCCGCGACGACGAGCACCCAAAGCTCGTGCACTACCAGACTGTGCGACTCCCCGTGCGTGTCGAGTGTGCGGCTGGTTCTAGCACATGCGCCGCGCTGCGGGCCGCCCGGTCACCGCCGTCCGTTGCGCAGCGCCGCGAACGCCTGCGGCAGACCGCGGGGGCTCGCGCGGAATGCGACGTAGAGATGATCGCGATCGGTCTCGACGGCGCGGACGTTGAGGACAGGCGTGAAGATGGCCAGGGCCAGGCGCAGTCGCGCGCTGTCGGCCACGGACGGAATCTTCATGAGATCGAGGACGATGCGGTCACCCTCCGCATCGACGACCGCCGCCGGTCGGCGCGGCAGAAACTTGACGAGGTTGCCGGGCTTCGAGAGGTCGAGGGCACCCGACTTGATCAGGGTGGCGACGGCCGTTTCGCTCTCGCCGAGCAGCGCCAGCTTCACGTCGCTCAGCCGAAGGCCGATCCGCAGCGCGTCGGCGGAGAGGTCGATCTCGTCGACTCGGATCGCCGCACTCGCGCGGACTGGAGTCCCCATGGCGTCGACCGACAGGCTGATCCGCAGCGCCGGCGGAGAGCTGCCGATGTCGATGTCCTTGGGGGCCTTGCGGGGCAGGTTGGCCTGCGTCGAGAGCCAGCGGAGAGCGGCGAGCGGAACGCCGAAGCGCAGGCCAGTGGCATTGAGGGCGGCGCGCACGAGCTCGTCCGGGTTTTTGCGGACGTAGTCCACGGCAGCGTTCAGCAAGGCACGAGGGTCAAGCATTCGGGCGGCCAAGGCTAGCATCCCGTGAACCGAAGCGACCCCCCGTTTCCCGCGCGCCTCGGAGGTCGACCGTGCCCCGTTCGCCCGTTACCGGCTCGCCTTTACCCCTTGACGATGGCGTCCCAGTTCTCGGCGATCTCTTGCGCTGTCCAGACCCCGTCGTTCGTTTCCTTGAAGCGCCCGGGCGTCTCGATGACCTTGAAGGCGTAGACGCGCGCTCCCGCGATGGCCAGCACGTGACCTGTGCGATCGCCGCAAAGATCGCTCGACAGAAAAAGCGCGGCGGGCGCGATGTGGTCGGCCGTCAGCGATTCGACGCCGTGGAACATGGGCAGGTCCTCGGTCATGCGCGTCTTCGCGAGCGGGGCGATGGCGTTGACCGTGATGCGGTGCTTCTGGAGCTCGATGGCCATGGTGCGCGTCAGCCCGTAGACACCCGCCTTGGCGGCCGAGTAGTTCGCCTGGCCGAAATTGCCGAGCATTCCGCTGATGCTCGTCGTGTTGACGATGCGGCCGCCGCCGCCCTGCGTCACCACCTGCCGAGCGAAAGCCTGCGAGCACAGGTAGGTTCCCTTGAGGTGCACCGCGACGACGGCGTCCCACATCGCCTCGTCCATTTTCAAGAAGCTCTTGTCGCGCAGGATCCCGGCGTTGTTCACGAGAACGTCCACTCGCCCAAACGCCTCGACGGCGCTGCGGACGATGGACGTGGCGCCCGCGTGGGTGGATACGTCGTCGTGATTGGCGGCGGCCTCGCCGCCCCCAGCGCCGATCTCCTGGGCGACGCGATCGGCCGCCGTCGGCGCACCCTCGCCGGAGCCGTCGCGGGCGACCCCTACGTCGTTGACGACCACGCGTGCCCCTTCCGCAGACAGGAGCAGGGCATGAGACCGTCCGATACCCCCCCCGGACCCGGTGACGATGGCGACCTTTCCGTCGAGGAGGCCCACCCGGGCGTGTGTAGCCACGCTGTCGCGCAGCGTCCAGGGCAGGTGGTAAGATATTGGTGGCCCCTCGTTTTCAACGTGAGCGACGAGGACATGAGCGACGACAAGAAACAGCCAAGAGAAGGCAGTACGCCGTCGAGCAGAAAGTCGGGCGAGGGTCGCCAGCGCGCCGACGGCTCGTTCTTTCCCCGTGCCGGTTACGACTGGATGGAAGAGGAGATGAGCACGCGGCTCACCGACACGACGGTGGCCATGCCTCCGCCGTCGTCGCCGATGGGACGGACGCGCGCCATGCTGACGGTGATGTCCGGACCGAGCGCTGGACGCGCGTACTCGGTCAGCGAACGTGAGACGCTGATCGGGCGCGGCAGGGAGGCGCACGTCCGCCTCGATGACGCCGGCGCCAGCCGGCTGCACGCCCGCATCGTCGTACTCGAGGACGGCGAGTACCTGCTCGAAGACCTTGGATCGACCAACGGGACGTTCGTGGGGGGCAAGAAAGTCGATCGCGCTCAGCTGCAGAGCGGAGACCGGATCCACGTCGGTCCGAACGTCACGGTTTCGTTCGCCATCATGGATTCGCAGGCCGAGCTCATGACGCATCAGCTCTACGAGTCGGCGATGCGCGACGCGCTGACGCGGGCGCACAACCGGCGCTATTTCCTGGAGCGGCTTTCGAGCGAGCTCGCATTTGCGCTGCGCCACGACGGGCTGCTGTCGCTCATCATGTTCGATATCGATCACTTCAAGCGAATCAACGATGCCCATGGTCATCCGGCCGGCGACGAGGTGCTGCGCGAAGTCTCGGCCCAGATCGGCAGGATGATCCGCGCCGAGGACGTGTTCGCCCGCTATGGCGGCGAGGAGTTCGTGCTGCTGGTGCGCGGCATCGATCCGGCCAAGGTCGGTCGTTTTGCCGAGCGGATCCGCACGTCGATCGAGAACCTCGAGGTGGCGTCGGAGAGCGCCATTCTCCGGGTGACGATCAGCGCCGGCTACGTTTCGCTGTCCGAGCTGCCGAGCGAGACGCAGACCGAAATGGCCCTGCTTCGCCTGGCCGACGAGCGCCTCTACAGGGCCAAGGAGGGCGGTCGCAATCGCTGCTGCGGAGGGAGCTGAGCCCGGCCTGGACCGAGCCCGCTTGACGGCTGGGGCCATTCAAGCTCCACTCCGCGCCCATTGCGCTCGAGCCGGATCGACCGCCGGGCGCTCCGAGGAGGCTCAACCGCATGGCCGTCGACATCAAGAAGCTGTTTGGTGAGGAATTTCCGGCGACGCTCGCGAAGAACGCGAACGAGGCGCGGGCCATCGGTGCGAAGTATCAGCTCAACATCACCGGTCCCACCGGCGGCGAGTGGACCGTCGACGCCAGCAGCACGGGTCCCTCGTGCACGCCGGGCAAGATCGGTACGCCCGACTGCACATTGACGGTCAGCGACGAAGATTTTCAGAAGCTGTGGGAGAATCCTCAGGCGAACGCGATGCAGCTCTTCTTTGCGGGCAAGCTGCAGGTTTCGGGCAACCAGATGCTCGCGATGAAGCTGCCGAAGCTCTTCGGCTTCAAGTGATCGGCCGATTGCGGCCGGGCTAACCGCCCGTGCCGCCGTCAGCGATCACTGCCACTGATCGCCGCTCGTCGCACCCGTGGGGTTCTCGCCGTTGATCGAGTTCAGGTCCGGCTTCACGTTGAGCTGCTTGATGCAGTGCCAGTCGGCGGTCTTGTCCGAGTCCTCGAGCGCGTACTGACCTTCGAGTTCGGGGATGTCATTCTGTCCCATCTTGTAGAGGAAGACGCCGTTGCCGCGGAGGTCTGCCGCCGGCCCGACCGTGCCGTACGTGTGCTCGGTCCACTTGAAGCGCAGAAGGTTGCCTTCGACCGTTCCGCTCAGCTCACCCCAGTGACTCGAGTCGGTGCGCTTCCATCGACCGACGATGCTGGTGTCCTGCGCGGTAAGGTGCAGGTTGCCGTAGACGGGGTTGTAATAGACGCCCGCCCAGGTCTGCTCCGCGGGCATCGCTCCCGCCTTGAACTCTGGAAATGTTGCGCCGCGACTGCCGCATCCGGCCGCCAGGCTTGTGCCTGCGGCGACCACGACGAGCGCCACCGCCGCCCCGCACCACCATTCACGACGATTCATGGCGCCGGATGCTATCACGCGCGTCAAACCACGGCGTCGTCGGCGGCGCTCTCGCTCTCATCTTCGAGGGCCGCGCCGTGGCATTTCTTGAATTTTTGACCGCTGCCGCACGGGCATGGGTCGTTTCGACCGACTTTCGGCCCTTCGCGCCGAACCGGCTGAACCGTCACGCGCGGCTGGGGGCGCCCGGTGGGTCGGGCGGCGGGCCCAGGCGGGGCGGATTCTTCGTCGCCTGCAGGCTCGGACCCGTGACGCATGAGCATTGCGCGCTGTTGCGCAGCATGTTTCTCGGCGTCCTCCCGCTCGATCCGCTCGATCTCGTTGTCGCGGCGGACCTGGACCTTGAACAGCTTGGAGCAGACGTTGCTCGTCGTCGCGGCCATCATCGTCATGAAGACGTCGTAGCCCTCTTTCTTGTACTCCTGCTTGGGGTCGCGCTGACCGTAGCCGCGTAGCCCGATGCCGTCTCGCAGGTGCTCCATGTTCGTGAGGTGATCGACCCACTGACGATCGATCTCCTCCAGATAGAAGTGGCGGAAGACGCGCAGCAAGAGCTCGGTGCTCGTCTCCTTCTCCTTGGCGCGGAACTGCGCCTCGGCGCCCGCGAACAGATTTTTGGCAATCTGCTCGGGATCGTGCAGTTGTTCGACCTCGGGACCGCGGGCGGCGAAGTTTTCGACGAAACCGCTCTTGATGCCCTTCCAGTCCCAGTCCTCGGGCGGGTCCTTCGCCGGACAGCACTCCTCGACGATCGCGCCGACGATCGCGTCGAGCAGATCCAGAAGCTGCTCGCGCTGTTCGGTGAGGCTCTGGGGGATCTCCTCGAGCAGTCGCTGCGCGACGGCCTGCGCGTTCTTCGCGTCGCCGTCGCGGTAATCGAAACGGTATCCCCAGAACTGGTAGACGTCCTGCTGCAGCGACGGCAGCGAGAAGATCTCCCCGACTTCTTCGAGCTTCGCCGGCGCCCGCGTTCCGTCGGATGACGCGAGGGGGGTGCCGTGGTGGAGAACGAGGTCCACGATGGCCTGCTTGACGTCCTCGGCGATCCGGGGGTCGGCCTTGATGTCGCGCATCTTGCCCGTGGGCTTGCCGTCCTCGTCGATCTTCTCGGGCTTGTAAGCTCCGAGCAGCAGCTGCTGGCGCAACTTGTAGACCGTCTTGCGCTGCTCGTTCATGACGTCGTCGTACTCGAGCAGGTGTTTGCGGATGTCGAAGTTGCGCTCCTCGACCTTGCGCTGGGCGTCCTGGATGCTGCGAGTCACCCACGGGTGCACGATCGGCTCGTTGTCGGGCATCCCCATGCGTTCCATGAGCGCCTTGACGCGATCACCGGCGAAGATGCGCATCAGGTCGTCCTCGAGCGAGAGGTAGAAGCGGCTCGTCCCCGGATCGCCCTGCCGCCCGGCGCGCCCGCGCAGCTGGTTGTCGATGCGGCGTGACTCGTGCCGCTCGGTGCCCAGGATATGCAACCCGCCGAGACCGACGACCTCGTCATGCTCCTTGTCGGTCTGCTGTTTGAATTGCGCGAACAAACGGTCCCACTCTTCGCGCCGCACCCGATAAAACTGCTCGT
>Ga0187782_10003830_pt1 | contig 11217 bp, 9 predicted proteins | sample 0715_SJ02_MP15_2_FD_132454 | JGI IMG/M metagenome (GOLD analysis project Ga0187782, IMG submission 132454) | Tropical peat soil microbial communities from peatlands in Department of Meta, Colombia - 0715_SJ02_MP15_20_MG | ecosystem: Environmental > Terrestrial > Soil > Wetlands > Peat | place...
ACCCCTGCGCCAGGGTGCGGCGTGAGGCGCTTTCGGCCGCGAAGTCCATGATCGGGCACAGCAGGAACTGAAAAGCCACTGCGCCCTCGCGGGCAGCCGTCATGAGCTGACAGACGACCGCGGCCAGCGTCGCCCCGGCAGAGTCTCCACACAGGCCGACTCGCGCCGCATCTATGCCCAGCTCGTGCGAATGCGTGCTCACCCACCGCGCAGCCGTACGGCCATCCGCGACGGCTGCCGGAAACGGGAACTCCGGGGCCAGGCGATAGTCCACCGACACGACCCGGCAGCCGCTGGCGTTCGCGAGAGAGCGACAGATGGGGTCGTGGGTGTCGAGGGTCCCGGCGACTAATCCGCCGCCGTGAAAATAGATGAGCCCCGGCAGAATGGCGCCCTCCGGCGCATCGTGCGGCGTATACGCGCGGGCGCTGAGCGGGCCGTCGGGCCCTGGCATGGTGAGCCCGCTTACCGATCCCACGGACTCGGGGGTGCCGCAGAAGCTCAGCAGCTGCGCGAGTGCGTGGCGACGCTCCTGCGGAGTCAGCGACAGCGCGCTCGGCGGATTCATCGCGGCCAGCGTGTCGAGGAACCGCCTGGCGCGCGCGTCGAGCGGCATGGATCACGCGCCCCGTCTTAGCTGCGAACTCGCACGCTCAAAATCCGAGCGCGGTTCGGGTCGAGGCCGGCCAGCGCGCGGGATCCACCCCGTGATTGGCGAAGAGCGCGACCGCGAGGCGGTCCATGCCGAACGCCACGCAGCCCGTATGGGCGAGCTCGTTCTTGCCGTCCTGAATCCCCCATACCTGACCGAAGTGCTCACGGTGGTAGTTGAAGCTCATGCAGGCGGTCGGCTTCGCGGTTCGATGATAGGGAATCAGCAACTCGAACTTCAGCGATTGCTGTATCTGACTCACCGCCATGATCTGGCCCACGCGCCCAAAAAACGGATCGTTGGCCACGTCGACCGTGTACGGCAACGACAGCTGATCGGCGAGACCGCGGGCGCGCTGCATCCAGCCTTCGCGGAATGCCGTGATCTCTTCCGGCGAGCCGATGCGCACGTACTCACGCATGCGAAAGGACTGCAGGCGATCGAGTGAGCGCGAGGGCTCGCGGCGGAAGCAGTCGGCGGCGACGTCGAATATCAGGCCGCCGTCGGGCAGGCGGCCACGACCGGCGACCAGCGGATAGAGGGGATAACAGGCCGCCGGCGAGAGGACCAGGTCCGAAGCCGCAAGCGCGCTCGTCCAGTCGCCACCGCTCTCGTGCAGATCCGCGGCCGAGCGAATCGCAGACTCGCTGCCATGCAGCGCGCACACGCAACCGAGCAGATTCGGGAAGCTCTTGAGATACCCCGACTTCTCGAGCTGGCGGCGGCTCATGACCGGTGGGAAACGCAGAACCTCGGCGCGCGGGTCGCGCTCGCGCGAGATGAACGCCGCGAGGCGCTCGATCACGCCCTCGTACAAGGCGGTGCGGCCATAGACGCCATCGACCCCCAGCGGCCTGAAGAGCTCCTTTGCGATCGGGGCCAGCGGGTCATCCGCCGCGGCGATGGCTTCGGATCCGGGAACGGTCATGCTTGTGCTCCGGCGCGTCTTCGCGCGCTGTAAATGGCCTGCGACTTAAGGTCGTCCCTGAGGGGTTTCAGTCGCGTAGCGACGTCGCGATTGGGCTCATCAACGACGGCGTCGCCAGGTTGGCGAGTATGCGGTCGTTGTTGATCATGATCGGCGAGGACAGCACGTCGCGCAAATGTCGGCCGATGCTGTATTCGCTGTCGTTGCGGTAGCCGGACAAGCCGGTGGCGCGCATAGCGTGCATCACCGTGGTCGCCGCAAGCTCCGAGGCTTCGACCTTGGTGAGCGTGATCATCGTCTGAAAGTCGAGCGCGGCGAGCGCCTGTGGGTCGTTCATGCATTGCTCGTAGCGCCGAATCGAGGTCGAGAGCATTCCGCGCAGTGTCCGCAGCGTCGCCAGCGCGCGTGTGAATTGCGGCGCGCCGGGCGGAAGCTGTCCGCCGTGGCGCATGGCGTTGCGGATGAACGCCTGAGCGCGCGCGGTCGCAGCAGCCGCAATTCCGGTCCACACCGAGCCCCACAGCAGATGTGCGCTCGGCACCATGGTGCGCATGTGAATGTTCTCATAAGGCTCGGGCAGGACCTGCTCGGCGGAAGCGTCCGCCTTGAGCGTGTAACCCTCGCTGCAGGTGCCACGCATGCCGAGCGCGTCCCAGCCCTGGAGCTTCGTGAGCGTGTAGTCGCTCTTGAGGAGCGCGACCAACACCTGGTCGGATGCGGCGGCATCGGCGGACCGGCGCGCCGTCGTGACGACCCCATCGGCATAAGCCCCGTAGGAGATGACGCTAGCACGCCGTTCGAGCGTGACGCGGCCGCCGTCGCGATGCTCGATCGGGGCTTCGCTCGAGCGAATGTTGCCGCCCCCCTGGCCCTCCGTCGTCGAGGAGGCGAGCAGCAGCTGCTCCGCACACAGACGCCGCAGCATCTGCTGCAGGGTAGCGTTCTCGCCCATGTGCCGGCGGATGCACGCCACCTTGATCTGGTGCATCGCGAAGATCATGCCGGTCGAGGCGCAAGCCTGCCCGAGCTGAAAGCACACGTCGGCGACGTCGCTGATGGGCGCGGCCTCCCCGCCGAGCGCCTTCGAGACCTGGATGCCGAGGAGCCGCTGCGCCTTGACGGCAGCGAAAGCCTCTGCCGGAAAGCGCGAAGCGCTGTCCACTGCGAGCGCGTGCTGGGCGGCGACGGCCGCCACGGCCGCCGTTCGGGTCGCCAAATCCCCCGCAGGCGCAACGCCTGCCCCCACACGTGCCTCCGCCATCTGCTTCAATTCCATTACGAGACCCCTTGATTAGTTTTCCTTGTGCTCCAGAGATATTCTGGCAAGCCCATAATACATCAGGACCTTACGCTGCCTTGCAGGCGGCGTCACAAAAGGAACTGCAAAATAAGTGAAATCTCATGCCCGTAGACGTTGAGGCACGCACCCCTTCGGTGCCAGTGGGGCGGGCCACTGGCACCCGGCATGTCCCAGGGCAGCCGCTCCTGATCGGCCTCGTGAATAACATGCCCGACACTGCACTGCACGCGACCGAGACCCAGTTCCAGGGGCTGCTACAGGCCGCGGCGGGTGGGCGGGAGATCCGCCTGCGCCTGTCGTCCTTTCCTGAGCTACCGCGTTGCGGTGAAGCCCGCGAGCGTGTCGAGCGTTGCTACTGGGCGCTCGACGAGCTGCTCGCCGCCCCGCTCGATGCGCTCATCGTGACCGGAACCGAGCCACGCGCCAGCCGACTTACCGACGAGCCGTATTGGCAACGCTCGGTGGAGCTCCTCGCGTTCGCGGAGCAGCATACCGCGGCGAGCGTCTGGTCCTGCCTCGCAGCGCACTCCGCCGTACTGCACCTCGACGGCATCGAGCGGCGGCGCCTGCCCGAGAAACGTTGCGGAGTCTACGAGCACAGCATCCTGGCCGGACACCCGCTGCTCGAGGGCGTGAGCGCGCCGATGCGCATGCCGCACTCGCGCTGGAACGAGCTTTCGGCGGATGAGTTGCGCGCGGCAGGCTATACGCTCCTCAGCTGGTCGGCCGAGGCGGGGGCAGACGCCTTCGTGCGGCAGGAGCGCAGCCTGCTGCTGTTCTTTCAGGGCCACCCCGAGTACGAGGATCTCACGCTGCTCAAGGAATACCGCCGCGATGTCGGGCGCTACCTTCGGGGCGAGCAGCCACATTACCCGAGCCTGCCCTGCGGCTATCTGTCGGCGGAGGCGGTGGCCAGGCTCGGCGCGTTTCGCGAGCAGGCACTCGCCGAGCGCAGCGTGGGGCTTCTGGAGAAGTTTCCATTCGGCGCGGTGGCCGCCGAGCTCCAAAACACCTGGCGCCCGGCGGCCGTCGCCATCTACCGGAACTGGCTGTCGTTCATCGCCGCTGCACGGACGCCGTCGCGCACGGCGGAAACGGTATGATGCCCCGGCTATGAGCGACGGGCTTCCTCAGCCGGAACCACAACCCGCACTCCGTGACCGCCTGCTGCGCCTGGTGGCGCAGATTCTCGGCAAGCCGGAGGCTGCGGCGAGCCTGCCGGTCGAGGGGCGGCTGAGCGAGCTCGGGATGAGCTCGATCAAGATGGTGAGCCTGATGCTTGCGGTGGAAGTGGAATTCGATCTCACCATACCGCAAGGCGATATCACACCCGACAACTTCCGCTCGGTCTCCTCGGTCGAAGGACTGCTGGCAAAGCTTCTGGCGCAGAAGTGCTGAGCCCGGCGGGCGGCGCAACCTCGGCCGCCCCACAGGGCGGGCGGCCTTCGGCCCGACGGGCAGGGCACTTCAGCGCGGGCGCGTAGCGACGCCGAGCGCCTGGTCGAGATCCGCGATGATGTCGTCGATGTGCTCGATGCCGACGCTGAGGCGTATGGTCTCGGGCCCAACGCCGGCCGTGCGCTGCTCCTCGGGTGACATCTGGCGGTGCGTGGTCGAAGCCGGATGGCAGGCGAGCGACTTCGCATCCCCGAGGTTCACCAGGCGCTTGAAGAGCTTCAGCGCATCGTAAAAGCGCGTACCGGCGTCGTAGCCGCCGCGGATGGCGAAGGTTAGCAGCGAGCAGGAGCGGCCCCCAAGGTACTTTTGCGCCAGGGCGTAGTAGGGATTGTCGGGGAAGCCGGCGTAGCTCACCGACGCCACCCGCGCATCGGCACGCAAGAACTCCGCGACCCGCCGTCCGTTCTCCACGTGGCGCTCGACGCGCAGCGCGACGGTCTCGATGCCTTGCAGCAAGAGAAACGCGTTGAACGGCGAGAGCACCGCGCCCATCGTCCGCTGAAACACGCTGCGCGCCCGCCCGAGGAAGGCCTTCTGGCCGTAATGCTCGGTGTAGACGAGCCCGTGATAGGAGGCGTCCGGCTGCGTGAACATCGGGTAGCGCGCGGCATGCTTCTCCCAGCGGAAGTTCCCGCTGTCGACGATCGCCCCGCCGAGCGTGGTGCCGTGACCGCCCAGGAACTTGGTGAGCGAGTGAATGATGATGTCGGCGCCGAAATCGAACGGCCGGATCAGTATCGGGGTCGGCACGGTATTGTCGACCACCAGGGGGATCCGGGCACGCTGCGCCACGGCCGCGAGCGCCTCGAGGTCACAGATGTTGCCGGCGGGATTGCCGACGGTCTCGCAGAAGAGCGTGCGCGTGTTCTCATCGATGAGCGCGGCGAGCTCGGCGGGTGAATCTGTCTTGCCGAATCGCACCTTGACGCCGAGCCGCGGCAGGATGTGGGCGAAGAGCGTGTGGGTGGTGCCGTAGAGCTGCGGGACCGAGACAATGTTCTGCCCGGCCTCCACCAGGTTGAGCGCCGTGTAGTACAGCGCCGACTGACCGGAGCTGACGACGAGCGCGTCGATGCCGCCCTCGAGGTCGGCCATGCGCCGCTCGAGCACCGCGGTGGTCGGATTGCCGATGCGCGTGTAGCGAAACCCCTCGACCTCCAGGTCGAAGAGCGCCGCACCATGCGCGGCGCTGTCGAACGCGTAGGCTACCGTCTGGTAGATCGGAACGGCCACGGACTTGGTCGCGGGGTCGCAGTCGTACCCCGAATGCAGGGCGATCGTTTCAGGTTTCATCTGCGCTTCATGCCTGAGCCTGGCACGTACTGGCTGGAATTATTATGGCGGTTTCTATCATAGAACTGCGCGGGCGTCTCAGGCGTTGCGATCACATCGGGTATTGGGGTGCTGCACGGTCTCACGAGTGACGCCCCGCCCTTTACTTAAAGAGGGCCTTGGCCACGCGGATCCACTTCGGTGGCCGCGGCATAGACTCACTGAGCTCGTAGCGATGCACCAACCCGTTCATGAGGGCAACGCTGGCCAGGATAAGTGCGTAATTCACCGCGGGTGGGCAAATGACAACGTAATTGAGCACGGCCAGCGCCTCCGCGAGGTAAACGTGCAGCACGAAAGCGAGCAGGGCATGGCGCCCGAAGCGGCTGACCAGTGCCGTGACCCGAAGAGGCCGAAGCCGTGGCCAATACACAATCGAGGCGAGCCATACCGTCGCAATTATCGGCACGTGGTAAGCCAGGCCAAAAAGATTGAGCGGATGTGTCGATATCAAAGCCGCGGGCACGCGCTTGCCGTGAACGAGCAGCATCGACGCAAGGAGGATGAGACCTGACGCCACCAGCCAGCGCTGCGGCTGTCGTGGGGGCAGCGAACCGCTCAGCCGCGCGCGCTTTCCCAGCAGACTCCCCGCCACGAAATACAGCTGAAACAGGAGGAAGGGAAAAATCGTGGGTTCGCCGAGGTCGAGCAGGTGCGGGTGGAAGTGCCCGATGCAGAAAAGCCCGAGGCTGAGCAACATCAGGGGCAGGTCCCAGCCTCGCGAGAGCGCCAGCAGAATCGCCGGGCTGATGGCGAACAGGGGGATGAAAGTTGGCAGAATGTGCAACAAACCGATCTGATTCAGGAATGCCATCGACTGCACGATGAATACGGCGAGTGATTGGTTGGCGCCAACGCCGGGGAAGCCCATGAGATAGAGCGGTACGCCTAGAGTCAGGATCATCAAGTACTGAATCACCAGCACCCGCAAGGCTCGCTTCCACACGACCCAGCTCTGGCGCAGCGGCTCCCGCTCGAACTTGCCGTAACCCCAGCCGACGACAAAACCGGCCAGCAGCACGAACAGCGCCATCGCGGTCTCGGTGTAATCGATCAATTTTTCTGCGCCGCGTGGCAGATAGACCGCGTAGTGCGTTACGAGCATCTCGAAGATGGCCACCCCACGCAGGAAGTCGATGACTTCGAGCCTTCCTTCGTTGCCCGGCGACTGCAACGTGCCTCCCTGGCGCAACGAGCCGGACACGCCTAGCGCGCGTCTCTCTTGTCTTGAAACGCCAGTTGAGCACCCGATGCGATATAGAGCATCCTGTTGAGCACAATGACGTTCCAGAACAATGAGGAGTAGAGGAGCTCGTAGAAGATGCTGCTCACGCAAAATGTGAGGAATACCACGCGCAGCCCGAGTGCTACGGCTGGTACGTACCCCGCAGGAGATCCCTCCATGTCGCCGGCTGAGGAGCCGGATAAGTCGGCCGCATGGCGGCGGATTCGCCGGTTGGTACGAAAGAAATCCACTACCAGCACCAGCACGATGACCACGCCGACCAGGCCGTACTCCGCGAGAATGCGCATCGGCGCCGAATGAGGAACCCTCTCAAAGAGGGACCCGCGCGTATATCCGCCGACTCCGATCTCCTCGCGACCCAGAACTCTCAGTCCCGCAGGCCCGTAGTCCGCGGTCCCGACTCCAACTATCGGACTGGAGAGAAACTCGCGCCAGGCAATGCTCCAAACGGCCGCCCGATCGGCGCCGGTTCCTTTCTCCATCCCCTCGCCGGTAATGCTCTGCATGGTCGCCAGGTATTTGCTCGCGAGTTGGGGGGCAACAAAAGAAAACGCAACAACAACGAGTGCTACGGCGATGACGATGGCAAGCTTGCGGCGCGACCTCAGCCACATCGACGTTGTTGCCACAAGGAAGCCAAGGAACGCACCGCGGCCGAACGATGTAATGAAACCTAACAGCGAGAGCGCCATGCTCAGCACCCCACCGATCGATCGCACGCGCGTTCTGACGGCGCGATTGGCCCGCAGGTAGTAGATCGAATACGCGAACCCGGCCACCATGAGGGGCCCAAATGCATCACGATTGTCGAAGTCGGGGTGCCACGCGATGATCCTGCGAGCCCCGGGATTCACCGCCTCAGAGAGCGGTGAGGTCTTGAGGCTAATGAGCCCCCAGAGTCCATACCAGAGGAAAGACCCGAAGTAGAGACCGAGAAGCGGTCGTGCCCTGGCGAGCGTGGTGCAAAAGGTCAGTGTAATCAGGCCGAGAAGATAGTCCTGGTACATGTAACGGATGGTCTCGCGTGCCACTCCCCAATTCCCCAGCATGAAAGCGACACCCGTGCCGAAGATCATGAGCAGCATGAACCCGGTGTACGCGGGGTAACCGTGCTTGGGGCCGGGCCAGCGTATCCACTGAATTGCACACAGCCAAAGCAGCAGCTCCGGAAGCCAGCTGAGCGGTCGCGTCGGTGGGATGTAGTAGGGGATCAGCTTGAAGGGGGCAAACAAACCCAGAAACCACAGTATGACCACTAGCTGGTAGGGCCACGGGCCAGCAGCCCGCCAGCCGCGCCGCGGCTCATCGATGTCCGCCGATCCTGCAATGACACTCGCGCTCGCCTGGACTCCGCCGGTAGTGCCGGTAGCATTGTCGATGATGACGCGGGTCGGTCCGCCCGACATGACACTAGGTATCCCGGTGACCCGAGGAGTAGATCAGGTTACGCACCATGGCAGCGGACAAGGACGAACACAAGAGATCACCTCTCAAGGCGTGGGTGCGTGCACTCGAGCGCACGGCCGCGATCGAGCGCGAGCGCACCCTGACGCTTCCTGTTCTGCTCGGACGACTCGCCGATCGGTTCGGCGACGCTCCGGCGCTCGTCGGCGTGGATTCGAGCCTGAGCTATCGGGCGCTGTCGGCAGCCTGCAACCGCTACGCGCGCTGGGGCCTCGCGCGCGGGCTCACCACGCGCGACGTCGTCTGTCTGGTGATGGCGAACTGCCCGGAGTACATCGCCATATGGCTCGGACTCTCGGGGATCGGCGTGACGGCGGCGTTGATCAACACGAACTTGAGGGGTGAGCTGCTCGCGCATTCCCTGAACCTCGTGGCCCCGCGTTATGTCATCGCCGGCGCCTCACTGAGCGAGGCCGTGAGCGAGGTGCGCACACGGCTGAGTGGCAGTATCGAATGCCGCGTGAGCGGTGCGGGCGTGGCCGCACCGGACCTGCAGCGGCTCGATCCTGAGGTCGAATCCTTCTCGGGCGATCCGCTCGAGCGAGCGGAAGCGCGCCGGCCATCCCTCGACGATCGGGCGCTGTGCATCTACACCTCCGGCACCACGGGGCTCCCCAAGGCCGCTAACGTCAGCCATTTCCGCGTCATGCAGTGGAGCCACTGGTTCGCCGGGCTGATCGACGTGCGTCCCGAAGATCGCATGTATAACTGCCTGCCCATGTATCACAGCGTCGGCGGTGTCGTCGCCACCGGCGCGACGCTGGTCGGCGGCGGCACGGTGGTGCTGCGCGAGCGGTTCTCGGCGAGCAGTTTCTGGAAGGACGTCGCGGCGGAGCGCTGCACGCTCTTTCAGTACATCGGCGAGCTGTGCCGCTACCTGCTGAATAGTCCGACCCAGAGCGATGAAACCCGGCACGCGCTGCGGCTCGCTTGCGGCAACGGGCTGCGCGGTGACGTCTGGCCCGAGTTCCAGCAGCGCTTTCGCATCCCCGAGATCCTCGAGTACTACGCGGCGACCGAGGGCAACTTCTCGCTCTACAACTGCGAGGGTCGCATCGGCGCCATCGGCCGGATTCCACCATTCCTCTCGCATCGCGTTCCGGTCGCGCTGGTGCGCTTCGACGTCGATGCCGCTGCACCGGCGCGCGATGCGGCAGGCCGCTGTGTGCGCTGCGCCGTGGGAGAGGTGGGCGAGGCCATCGGCCAGATCGTGGCCGCCGCGGGCGCGACACGTTTCGAGGGCTACACCGACCCCGCGGCTTCCGGGAAGAAGATCCTCCGCGACGTCTTCACGCCCGGCGATGCCTGGTATCGCACCGGCGACCTCATGCGCCAAGACGAACAGGGGTTCTTCTACTTCGTCGATCGCGTGGGCGATACCTTCCGCTGGAAAGGGGAGAACGTCTCGACCACCGAGGTCGCAGGCGTGATCGGCAGTTGCTCCGGTATCGGGGACGTCGCCGTTTACGGCGTGGCCGTGCCGGGCGCGGACGGGCGTGCCGGCATGGCGGCGCTGGTCGTTGAGCCGGGGTTCGACTTAAGCGCTTTGCGGCGGGCGCTCACGCAACGCTTGCCGGGTTATGCCCGCCCGGTGTTCCTCAGAATCGTGCCGGCGATCGAGCTCACCGGCACCTTCAAGCTCAGAAAGCAGGAGCTTGCGCTCGAGGGCTACGATCGCGAGCGCGTCGCTGATGCGCTCTACGTGGACGATGCCGCACGCGGGGAGTACGTGCGCCTCGATGAGCCGCTTTACCAGCAGCTGCGCAGCGGGCAGCTGCGGCTGTAGTTGCGACGGCTCACCTCGGCCGCACGCATGGCGCGACCTAAGCTCAGGCGGTGTTGCCCGCATCCACCGTGAGGGTTGTGCCGGTAATGTTCTTCGCCTTATCGCTCAGCAAGAATTCCACCGCGGAGGCGATGTCGGCGGGATCGGGCAGACGCTTGAGCGCGCTGCGCCGCGCGATCTGCTCGCGCTGCTTATCGCCGAGCTCACGGGTCATCTCGGTGGCGACGAATCCAGGCGCCACCGCGTTCACCGTGATGCCGAGCGAGCCGACCTCGCGGGCGAGTGAGCGGGTGAAGCCGATGAGGGAAGCCTTGGTGGCGGCATAGGCCGACAGGCCGTGGTAGCCGGTCGCGGCCACGATCGAGGAGATGTTGACGATGCGCCCCTCCCGCTCGCTCATCATCGAGCGCACGACGTGCTTGGTGAGCACGATCGGCGAGATCGTGTTGAGCCGCACGAGCGTCTCGATCTGCTCGTCACGCATCAATGCCAGGACACCCGCGGTGCCGAGCCCGGCGTTGTTGACGAGCCCGAAGAGCGGGCCAAACTCCTTGCGTAGCCCGGCGACGAGCTGTGGCATGGCGGCGGTGTCGAGCAGGTCGAAAGCGCGGAACGCGAGCGCGCCGCCTCCATCGTGCGGCGCCGTGCCGAGCGCGCGCAGCGGCTCGCTGAGTGAGCGCGCAATGGCGAGTACGCGATAGCCGCTCGCGGAGAGCGCCGTCGCGATCTCGAGGCCCAGGCCGCGGCTTGCCCCGGTGACGATGACGTTACGCAAGCGGACGCACCAGCTTTCCGGAGGGCGACACCTCGAGCGACGGCACGATGCGGATCATGGCCGGTACCTTGTGGGGGGCGAGCGAGCGGCGGCAGCGCTCGGTGAGCTCGCGGGTGAGCGCATCCGCCGGTGGGCGTTCACCCGAGTCGTTGCCCTCCTCGGCCAGCACCACCTCGGCGGCGACCACCGAGCCGGTGATCGCGTTGCGCCGCGCCCGCACCAGTGACATGCGCACCCACGGGTGGCCATTGATCACGGCCTCGACCTCCTCCGGGT
>Ga0187782_10003831_pt1 | contig 11217 bp, 4 predicted proteins | sample 0715_SJ02_MP15_2_FD_132454 | JGI IMG/M metagenome (GOLD analysis project Ga0187782, IMG submission 132454) | Tropical peat soil microbial communities from peatlands in Department of Meta, Colombia - 0715_SJ02_MP15_20_MG | ecosystem: Environmental > Terrestrial > Soil > Wetlands > Peat | place...
ACGCGGACGCGGATTCCCAGCACACGGTCGAGGGCCCCCTGCAGCCGCTGATTCAGCTCCTGCAACGCTCCGATCTTATCTTCGAACATCGGCGGCGTTACCTCGACCTGGACTTCCATCTGGTCAAGGCCGTGTTCGCGCGTAAGCAGAATCTGGTAATGCGGCAGCGTGCCCTCGACTTCGAGCAGCGCCGTTTCAACCTGCGAAGGAAAGATGTTGACGCCGCGAACGATCAACATATCGTCGCTGCGGCGGCCGATGCGGGCGATGCGGCGGACGGTGCGGCCGCAATCGCAACGGCCGGGCAAAATCGCCGTGATATCGCGCGTGCGGTAGCGAATCATGGGCATGGCCTGCTTAGCAAGCGTAGTCAGCACCAGCTCGCCCAACTCGCCTTCGGGGAGCGGTGTGCCGGTTTCAGGGTCTACGATCTCCGGATAGAAGAGGTCCTCCAGGATATGCAAACCCTGGTGGCGCCGGCACTCGCATCCCACGCCTGGGCCGATGATTTCCGACAAGCCGTAGATATCGAATGCTTCGACACCGCTCGCGTTTTCAATGTACTGTCGCATGGATTCGCTCCATGGCTCGGCGCCGAAGATGCCCGCGCGAAGCGGCAGTTGCCTCATGTCGATGCCCATCTCCGCGGCGCGCTCGATCAGGTGGAGGAAATAGGTGGGTGTGCAGCACATCGCCGTCACGCCGAAATCTTTCATCAGCATGATCTGGCGGTCGGCGTGGCCGCCCGACGCTGGAACTACGGCCGCGCCCAAACTCTCGGCGCCATAATGGGCGCCAAGTCCTCCTGTGAACAGGCCATAACCATACGCGACTTGAATGACGTCTCCGCGATGCAAACCGCATCCGGCAAGGCAGCGAACGATCGCCGACGTCCATATATCCACATCTTCCTGCGTGTAGGCAACGACGATGGGTTTGCCGGTGGTTCCGCTGGACGCATGCAGGCGAACCACGTCCTTCATCTCGCTGGCGAAAAGGCCGAATGGGTATGTGTCGCGCAGATCGCTCTTCTGGGTGAATGGCAGATGAGCGAGGTCGGCGAGAGATCTGACACCGGCGGGAGCGAGCCCGCGCTCGTCCATGCGCTCGCGGAACAGCTTCACGTGGTTCCAACAGCGGTCGATCACGGCCCGAAGACGCTGCAATTGGAGACCGCGCAACTCGTCGATGGGAGTGAAATCCGGCGTGCAAGAAGAGTGAAGGTCCTCGGCGCCGGTTTCAAGCTGCGGTTTCATCGCGCGTTTCCACCCAAAGCCCTAAAGGAGTCGAGACTGTCTGTCGAGGGTCTGCCGGGATAGCCGGTGCCGAGGGTAACTGCCGCATCGAGCGCGGCCAAAGCGACCGCCATATCGCCGTTCAAAAAGGACTGCGCATTCTGCAATGGAAGGCCGTTCAAGTGAGAATCCGGATGTGAACGTTTCTTAGTTAAGTGTAAGCGATCTTGGCGCCCGGCGCCGACGGTCCATTTTGGCTGAGACGCTTTTAGGTCACTTCCGAAGCTTGCGTATGTGCGGCTCGATTGCAGGCATCTCGTGGTTAGAGATGGACAGGCGACCTGTTGGTCTTTGTGTGGGGCGCGGTCCAAGTGCGGGATGCTGCAAAGCCAGGATCGCATCGACGGGAGTATTCCTCGTCACGGGCGAGAAAACGATTTGCGCGTAGATTATCCCTGAATGACACAGAGGTGGATGGGCACGATGAAGGTTCTTGCGCTATTCGCAATGCTTGCAATTGGAGTGCCGACGCTGAGCGCTCAAGTGCAGTTTACGCTGACGGGATCCGATCGGATCGTAGTGACAATTGACAGCCGATACTACACCACGTTCTATCTCGCGGTGAATGGGCAGAAGCCCTATATCTGGCCGCTCAGCACGGCCGATGGGCTTGTGGTGACGCGGCACTTTCCCATGGAGCAGTTCCCCGGCGAGACGAACGACCATCCGCACCACAAAGGCCTGTTCTTCTCCCACGGCGACATCAACGGCGTCGACTTCTGGGATACGGAGCCGCGCAAGTCGCCTGAGGCTCCGAAGAGAGCAAGCATGAAGTTGGTCCGCGTGGAGGAAATGCGCGGGGGCGAAAAGTCGGGAACGATCAAGGTCGTGTTCGACGGACTGGATCCGGCGGGTAACGCGGTGATGCGGGAAACGCGCACGGTAGTCTTCCATAACGGAGCGAGCCTGCGCATCATCGACTACGGCGTCACCATTGAACCGCTGGCGTCCGAACTGGAATTAGGAGACACGAAAGAAGGGACCTTCGGGATTCGACTGGCGACCTCAATGACCGAGGACGCCGGCAAAGGGGGCCGCATGGTGAACGCCGAAGGAGCAGAGACGGAAAAGAATGTCTGGGGCAAACGCTCCGAGTGGATTGACTACTCGGGTCCGGTGGACGGCAAGGTCGCGGGAGTAGCCATCTTCGATACGCCTTCCAATCCGCGCTATCCAACATACTGGCATTCGCGAGCCTACGGGTTGGAAGCGGCGAATCCTTTCGGGCTGCACGATTTTCTGAAAAATAATCTTCACGATGGAGATATGGTGGTGGAGCGCGGTCATCCAGTTCACTTCCAATACCGCGTGGTGATTCACGACGGCGATACGAAATCGGCGGATATTGCCGGACTCTATAAGGCGTATCTCGCAGAGAAACACTGAAAAGTCGATCAAAGAAGAAGCCGGGGGAAATACGATGACTATGAACCGCAGACATTTCTTGATGACTTCGCTGGCCACTGCGGCGGCGGGGCGGACCCTTACTGCAAGCGCCAATGATAGGGTGCGTATTGCGGTGGTTGGTTTTCACAATCGGGGCAAAGCACACCTTGCCGCATATCCGCGAGTCCCGAACACCGAGATCGTGGCGCTTTGCGACGTGGATGAGTCGGTGCTCGCCGAAGGGATTCAGACGGTAGAGAAGGCGACGGGCAAACGTCCCGCGGGCTATCGCGATCTGCGCAAACTACTCGAAGACAAATCGATCGACGGCATTTCGATCGCCACGCCTAACCACCAGCACACGCTGCAGACGATTTGGGGCTGCCAAGCCGGTAAAGATGTTTACGTTGAGAAGCCTTGTTCATACAACATGTTCGAGGCGCGGCAAATCGTAGCGGCGGCGCGAAAATACAACCGCATGGTGCAGCATGGGGCCGGCGGCTCGGGAGTGCTGCTCGAGGCGCGAGAAGAAATGCGCGACGGCCTGATCGGCGATGTGTATCTAGCGCGCGGCCTTTGCTACAAATGGCGGGATACGATTGGCCGCGCTCAAGTGGAACCCGTGCCGCAAGGCGTGGACTACGAGTTGTGGCAGGGACCGGCGCCGCGGCACCCTTTTACGCGCAACCGTTTTCACTACAACTTTCACTGGTTCTGGGAGTACGGAAATGGCGACCTGGGCAATCAGGGCATTCACCAGATGCACGCGGCGCGTTTTGGCGCGGGACTGGGTTATCCGAAGAAGATCACGGCGGTGGGCGGGCATTTCATGTTCGACGACGATCAGGAGACGCCGAACACTTTGAATGCCGTTTTTGAGTTCGAACGGGAAAACGGCAAAAAGGCGATGCTGGAGTTTGAAGTACGCCATTGGATCACAAATAACGAAGCAGGCATTGCGCTGAGCCGCAACGATCCTTCCTCGGGGAAGCCCGATCCGAATGCGCCGGCGATGACGGTGGGCAACATCTACTATGGTTCGAAGGGTTATCTGGTGATGGATGGGAATTTCCGCAACTTTAAGACATTCATGGGGCCTGGCCAAATGCCGGGACCGGTATCGACGGCGCAGTTCGGCAACACGTTCGCGTCATTTGTGGATGCGATTCGCAGCCGGAACCGCGACGATTTGACGGCGGAGATTGGCGAAGGCGCAATTTCGACGACGCTTGTGCACCTGGCGAATATTTCCTATCGCCTGGGCCGCACCATCCATTTCGACGAGAAGACGTATACCTGCATCGGCGACGAGGAAGCGAATCGGATGTTCACGCGCGAGGAGTATCGCGTACCGTTTGTCGTTCCCAAACTGGGGTAACTTTTCCGCATCGCGTTTTGACGCGCCATCCAGCTATTGCACATGCTCGGCACACAAAGCAGGCCCCGCACGAAGGCGGGGCCTGGCAGTCTGGGGAAGGGGGCGGTTATTCCTGGGAGATGCTGAACTGCGTCGACGGGGTGTTCGCGTCGACGCAGACCATCCGCTCCCGTGTGTTGGAGTTGGTGGCCTTGTCCACGCTAATGGCGATGCAATAGAGCTGTGTCTGCGCCGTTCCGCCCTGCGGCGTCAAGTTCGAGTCGAAGATGCCGTATGTGCCATTGGGATCGTACGTTGTATCGGGCACGAGCGTGCAGGTGACAATTCCGCTGTAATTGGTGCACGGTTCGTCCCAGTCGGCCCAGTTCTGGCCGCCGTTATCCTGGGCCATGTAGGTGAAGGCGCCGCTACTGTTGACGGTTATGGCGTTCGATTTGAAGGCGGCGTTGTAGTCGCCGTTAGAGACGCTGTACGAGAAGACGCTGGCGGCTAGATCGCCGAGGGCCCATGTGCCGGAGGTAGGAGGCGTCTGCGGCTCAATCCAGCCGAGCTGGTTTTGCGGGGTGGTGCCGCCACTGCCGACATCTCCGAATAACACCACGGCGGAACCGGTGTTGTAGACGTAGAAAACGTCGCCTGTCGTGGTTCCGCTACCGCCGGAAAGCGTCGTACGGCCGGTTGAGGAGTTGATGGAGAGCCCCATACTGCCGATATTCTCCGTCTTGAACGTACCCCCCGCGTATTCGAGCATTGGGCCTGCCGTCATCGTTGCAGTGCTTGTGCTTCCCGTAAGTTGCGCCGCCTGCGCCTTGTACTCGGTGGAACTCGTGTTCAGCCCCGAGGTGTACAACACCATGGGTCCGCTGAGCGGATAGGCGGCAGCGACAGCCGAAGCGTTTTGCGCTCGCGCTTCGCCGATCATGAACGTGGCGTTGCTGGATGCATTGTGCGGGTTGGCGCTCATCACAACAGCCTCTCCCGCCGGGTTGTTGGTCAGGTACAACACCAATGGATCGATGTTGCCTCCGGTGGCGCCGAAGTTGAACGTCACGCGTCCGTAAGAGTCCGCCGCGCTGAGAGTGTTGCCGGTCATGGTCACGTCGCCTTGGTACTGTTCCTTGCTGACCCCGTCCATCACGCCGGAGAACGTGCCGCTACCGAAGTCAACGTAACCGACACCGCCAAAGAGGCTTCCGTCGCCCGCCTCGCCTCTCATGCCCCACACGTAACCGCCGCCGGGCGCGCTGCCGGAAATGGCAGTGGTGTTCTGCAAGTAGCAGTGGCCGATGGCGTGTTTGCCTGGTGGATTAGCGCCCACGTCGTCCATCCCCGTGAAGGCAAATTCGGTGAACTGGCCGCCACCGTTGAGGTTTCCGCCGGCGATGGCGTCGATTTCCGGACTTCCGTTGCCGGCCACGCTTGCAGCGGTGAACACAAGATAGCCGCGATTATCGGAACCGACGGCGTAGGATCCGCTGAGAGCGCCCCAGGAGGAGGCGCTTTCGTACCCGTTCTTCGGATCGTTCGTATCCATTTCGCCGCCCGTGATGTCGCCTTTGCCGTCGGCCGTGAACGCGCTGACCACTCCGGCGCGGTAGAGCGTGGCGCCTTGGCCGCCCGTGACTCCGCCATCGAAGTACTGCTCCGTGTAGCAGGCGTATTGGCCCTTCAGCTCGCTGTTGTTGGTTGCGACGGTTTCTGGAACTACGTTGATCGTGAAGGTGGCGGACTTATGAGCCGAGGCGCTGTCAGTCACATTGACTGTGACCGTCGTCGAGCCCGCCGATGTGGGCGTGCCGACAACCCACCACGCATACGACGTCGACTGTTCCAGCCCGGCGGGCAGATTGGAGAAGCTGATGGTGTAGGGGCTCACGCCGCCGCTGATATACACGCTGTTGGAGGTGTACGGCATGTTCACCATGCCCTGCGGGACGGGGAAAATCGCGATCGCGAGGGTGGACGGCGCGTTCACCGTGATGTTGTAGGTCTGCGTCTGGGTGGAATTCAGGCTGTCGACGACTTTCACGTTGAGCAGCTCGATGGTGCCTGTGAAGCCGTTGCTGATGGTGCCGGCGATGGAGAGGGAGTTTCCGCCGCTGCTGGTTGCGGTGAGCCCCTCGCCCACAGACAGGCCCGAGCTCGTCGCGGTTGTTCCATTGACTGACCAGGTGTATGGCGGTACGCCGCCCGAGGCGTCGATCGCGCCGGTGTAGGGCTGGCCTTCATATCCGGTAGGCAGCGAAGAAGGTTGCGGGCTGGGCGCCGGCAGCGACACCGGGGTCGGGGTGGTTACCGTAATGGTGTAGCCGGTTTGCGTAGCTGTGGCGCCGGTTACGGTATCCTTTAGCGTCGCGCCGAACGAGACAGTGGTGGCTGACGTCGGTGTTCCGCTAATCGTCAGCGTGGTTCCGGTGGTTCCACCGGAAACGGTCAAGCCGTCGGACAAGCCGGAGACTGTCCAAGAGTAGCTTCCGCTGCCGCCAGAGGCGTTGATCGAGCCGGTGTAGGCGACGCCGGTATAACCCGTAGACGACAGCGAGCTGGGATTGGGCGTGGGTAGCGAAAGCGCGCTGTAGATGGTGATGGACAACGCCTGAGTCGCTGTGTTGCTGGCCGAGTCCTTTACATTCGCCGTGAAGCTCGCAGTCCCGCTTTGGGTTGGCGTGCCGCTGACGACGCCGGCGCTCGACAGAGTTAGCCCGTATGTGGAAAGGTTGCTGCCGGTAGCCGACCAGGTGTAACCGGTGCCCGATCCGCCTCCGGCATTGAGCGTCTGAGAGTAGCTTGCTCCCACACCGGTGGCAGGCAGGCTGGTAGTAGTGATGGTCAACTGCGAGTAGACGTTGATGGTGAAGGTGGCTTGGGCGGTGTGACCTTGGGAGTCCGTGAGGACCGCGGTAAAGGTCCCGGCGCCGGCGGTTGGCGACGAGCCTGAAACTGTGCCGCCGGAAAAGGCGAGGCCAATATTGGATAGGGTGTTGGTTCCCGTGGCGCTCCACGTGTAGCCGGAGCCCGACCCCCCGGAGGCAGTGAGTTGTTGCGAGTATGAGACGCCTACAGTGCCGGAAGGCAGCGCGGCGGGGCCGATAGCGACCGATGCCTCGATCGAGATCGTAGCGTTGGCGCTGCCTTTGTTCCCTAGCGAATCGGTTGCCGTGACCACAGCGTTATATGTCGCTGTCGCTGTTCCCGAGTTGGCGGGGCTGGCCGCCGAAATCACGCCGCTGCTGCTGCCGATGGTGAAGCCGCTGGGTAGCGATGAACTGCTGGCGGCGGCCCAGCTCCAGGTGTAGCCCGTTCCCGAGCCACCTGAAGCTGCGAAGGCGGACGAGGTATACGGAGTGCCCGGATAAGCCGCAGCCAGTGTAGGAGCTGTGACCGTGACACCCGCGGCGATAGTGATCGCGAGAGTAACGTTGGCCGTGTTTGAGGCCGAATCGGCGGCGGTAACCACGACGCTATAGCTGCCCTTCGTCGTGGGAATCCCAGTAATTGCGCCGCTGCTCGAGCCGATGCTCAGGCCCGCCGGCAAGCTGGATCCGTTGGCCGCGGCCCAGCTCCAGGTATAGGGCGCGCCCGCGCCGCCCGTTGCCGATAAGGTGGCCGAGCTTCCCGTGGGCGGATAGTTCCCGTTTGCGAAACCGGTTGGCAGCGTGATCGCATTGATCGCGATGCCTGACTTGACGGTCAGCGTGAAAGTTGCCGAAGCTTTGTTCGATGCCGAGTCTGTAACTTGTACAGCGAACGTAGCGCTGCCGCCAGCCTGCGGCGGCGTGCCGGAAAGAAGGCCCGCCGGAGACAAGCTAAGATTCAGCGCCGTTAGCTGGCTCGCGCCCGAGGTGACGGTCCAACTATATCCCGTGCCCGATCCACCCGAGGCCGCGAGGGTTTGCGAATAGGAGGAATTGCCGTATCCCACGGGCAAGGTTGTGCCAGTGGTGATGGTCAACTGTGGATAGCTGACAACAATGGTGTAATTACCGGAGGTTGCGGAGTCTCCGTAGGCGTCTGCGGCGCTGACGGCAAAAGTGAAAGTGCCGACGTCGGCGGCTTTTCCGAGCGTGCCTGAGAGCGTGCCGCTCGAGCCTAGCGCGAGGTCGGGAGGCAATGTGCCGCTTGCGAGACTATAGGTAAGTGCGCCCGCGCCTCCTATTGCAGCCACTGCGCTCGAGTAGGTCGTGCCAAAAGTTCCCGTGGCTGTTGGCGCGGCGCCAAAGGCGATGGCGGGAGCCGGAGCGATAGTGATGGTCAACCCCAACGAAGTGGCAGTAAGGGGCGTTGGCGTGCCAGAGTCGGTGAATTGAAAGATCAAATTGCTGTAGTTTCCCGCGCACGACGCGGTAGGCGCGGTTCCCGAGGCGGTGGTAATCGCGCCTGCGGAGCTCAACGTCAAGCAGGCCGGAAGCGAATTGCCTCCGCTTGCCGTGTCTACGGTCCAGTTCTTATAGGGCGGGATACCGCCGCTTCCCTGTAACGTCAGGGACAATGCAGTTCCCACAGCACCGGTGAGACTTGTGCTCGTGGTGGTAACTTCCGGCGCAGCGGGAATCGCGATCGTCGCGGTTCCGGTCTTGGTGGTGTCGGCCACCGAGGTCGCCGTGATGGTAGCTGACTGAGAGGAACCGGTAGCTGCCGGGGCAGTATATGTCGCCGAGCTCGTGGTCGTTTTCGACAGCGCTCCGGCGCCGCTCAGCGTCCATGTAACTCCATCGGAGTTCTTATCGTTGGCAACGGTCGCTGTTAGCGTGGTGGTATCGGCGCCATCGACAGTGTTTGCGGCGGCCGTGACTGTCACACTGACTGACTTCGAGCCTCCGCCGCAGCTAGTGAGAACAATCAGAGACACGAACGACACCATGGCCGGAACCGCAAACAGCGAGGAAAACTTGCGATGAAACATACTTCCTCCTCGTGCACACTTAGCGGTGCAAGGAATCTCCCGATCTTCGCGTCGGACCTTTCGCGAACGATCCACTGACGGACCTGCGTTTCAAGGCAAGTGAGGCCCCGTCTACAGAAACCGTGAAATACGGGTGCGCAATTGCGAGGTTCAATACCGTGGTGCCGGCGTGTGCTTGATTGCTTCGTGGATAATGTGGGCGCAACGGGCAAAGACGCCGCGGCGGCGCGAACAGCAGCGGCGAGTCGCGTTTTCACATCGAGCTTGCGAAACACATGCTCCAGGTGTTTCTTTACGGTACGGGGACTGATGTGCAGGGTTACGCCGATTTCGACGTTAGATTGTCCTCGCGTGATGCAGAGCAGAACATCCGCTTCGCGGCGCGTCAATCCGAATTTTTCGAATGTAGATAAGACGGCGGCCTTATTCATCCAAGACCCCTGCCCCCAAAACCCATGGCTGCGCGACAGGTACGCGGCAATCGCGCACTTGCAAGCAATCCGCAATCGCGGCATACGTTCGCGAAGCTACTTTGGTTTTGGCGAAATCATTCTTGCCGTTAGCGGGCAGGATGGCAATACGCTTTTCGGCGTATTACATAAGCCCGGCGCGCGCGCCCGCTCGATTGCGGCTTAGGCGATTTCGTGATGGCCGTTGTTTCCAAGCGCTACGGCTGCCGCGGCGGTGCGTGTTTCTACGCCGAGCTTCGTCAAAATATGTTCGACGTGCTTTCGTGCTGTGGCTGTACGCATCTCTAGGATAGCGGCGATTTCCCGGTTAGTTTTTCCGCGGGCGATCCAACTCAGCACTTCGATCTCGCGCGCCGTGAGCCCAAATGAGGCGAAGGCCTCGCTGCCGGGCGCCGTGCGCTGCTCCTCCATGAGAATCAAGTGCATGCCGGGTTGTGAAAGTAACCGCATCGCCAGGCGTTTGCCTTCTCTGTCGTAGACCAGCGGCGAACGAATGGGCGGGGCGTCGTCGATTTTGCCCAAAGGCAATTGCTGCGATCGCATCCAAAGCAGCACATCGTCGGGAAGCCGGCGGTCCATTTGCCGCTTGACGCCAAGGTATTCCGCCAAATATTGCCGCGCTGTCGAGTTGATGAAATGCACTCTGCCGTGCTCACTCGACAGAATTACTCCCGCGCCTAGAGCCTCGACGCCGCTACCGAGCATCTGCAGTTGGATTTGCTTGCGGGTCATCAACCGCGCGTTTTGCCAAGCCTGGCTGATGTGGGGGCTGACGAGATGGGCGATGAGACGTTCGCGGCCGGTGAAGGCACGGCTCCCGTGCCAGGCAATACCGATGAAGTGGGGCGGCGGGCAGGGGACGCTGACACACAGGGAGTCTTCGATGCCGGCGAGACGGTAAAAATCGTAATACAAGCCCTTTTGATGGAACTGTCTCTGGCCGATGAAATCGGAGATTCGCATCGCCTGGCGATCTCCGGTTTTGAGAACGTGCGTCAGCACCGGCTGCTCATTCATGTGCAGCTCCCACAGCCGGTTCATTTTAGGCGTATCGAGTTCCGCCGTAGTGATATGGTTGCGAGATTCCGAGCGCGCTGGAATCATCTCGTTGTAAGTGACGTGCAAGGTAGGAATAAGCCTGAGGCAAGCAGCAGCCAAACGGGGAACGAAATCGTCGACCGGCCCGGAACCGCCGAATGAATAGCACTCGCCCAGGAAGGCAAGCACGGACTTAAGATCGGACTGCCTTAATCGTTCCATTCAGGGTCAATCCGCGCGCCCGGGCAAACCCCATCACGCACTTGTCAGGCGCTCTACGGCTAAAGACGTAGTTTGCGGATCATCATACGCCGCTCGCTATTCCCCCCGCAATGGGACTTTACTGGTATGCACAAGCGCCACTTTGCGTTATCTCTTCTGGTGCGGAATACGCCATATGTCGCGAAATGCCCCATTCGGCGATGGGATGTCGAGGGCGAGTATGAGAGAGACATTGAAAGCTGTTGCGGCGGGATCGGCGAATTAAACCTGTAGTATGCGGGCCGTTCCTTAACAGATTCCTTATCGATTCTCGTGTAAAAGAGGTATAATTGCCGCCAAACTCTTGCCGATCCGATGGCGGCCAAGGCCGGGATGCCGAGTTCCTCAATCATCCGCTCGGCTTGGCTTTTTCAAGAACACAAGAACAAGAACGCATAAGCAACCAAACCTTTTGGAGGAGGAACGCAATGCCGCATCCTATCACTCGGCCCTTCGTACTCTTTTGTTCCCTGATCTTGGGCCCTC
>Ga0187782_10003832_pt1 | contig 11215 bp, 8 predicted proteins | sample 0715_SJ02_MP15_2_FD_132454 | JGI IMG/M metagenome (GOLD analysis project Ga0187782, IMG submission 132454) | Tropical peat soil microbial communities from peatlands in Department of Meta, Colombia - 0715_SJ02_MP15_20_MG | ecosystem: Environmental > Terrestrial > Soil > Wetlands > Peat | place...
CTCGGCCTGGTGCAGGCGATGCACGCTCTCCCAGCAACGCATTAGCTCGTGGTGATTCTCGGCGGCCAAAAGGGCTGCATCCGTTCTCAGAAACGCCAAAAGCTCCATGCCCTTTTCGAGCAGTGAGCCGCTGGTTTTGAACTGGCTGGATACACCACCGGCATACTCGTCCATGATCTTTTGCATGCGGTACATGAACTGTTTGGGGCGAATGTAAGCGGGATTGATTTCGGCGTCGGTGGTGTCGCCGCGGTTGGCCTCGAATGTATTCAGCGGCCTAAGAATCTCGGCCTTCAACGACTCGACCAGTGCCGGGTCAATCTCTGGGGCTGCATTGTGATCGACTACGTAGGAAATCGCTCCTTTGGCCGCAATGCGTCCCTCGGTGAACGAACCGGAGGAGAACTTGTGGCTCGATGCGCCGGAGGCATCGCCCGCAGCAAACAGGCCGCCGACGGTCGTCATGTTGGGATAGCCCCAGAAATAGTCTGATTTGGTGGCAGCTGTCTGTAGATCGGCAGGTCCGGATACCCAAGCGCCGGAAGCGCCGGAATGCGAACCGATGAAATAGGGCTCGCACGCCATGATCTCGGACGGTTTGACCTCGGGCTCGACATTGGTCGCGGCCCACAGGTTGGCTTGCGCGATGGTCATGTCCAGGAAGTCTTCCCATGCTTCCGATTCCAGCTCTTTCAGCTTCTTCTTCGCCGTCTTTTCGTCGGGCGATTCTTTCGCGATGCGCTGGATGGCATTCGCCGTTTGCATGTAGATTGGCCCTTTGCCCTCCATCACGTCGAGCATCATGAGCCAGTTTCGCAGGTTCGCGGGGACGGGCTTGACTCGGCTGTAGGGCTCCCACTTGTTGAGCTCGGCGGCATTCTCCACCATGTAGTCTTTGCCCGCAGCATTGGTTGCCAGGGCTTTGAACAGCAGGAACCACGCGCCTACCGGTCCGTAGGCATCTTTGAAGCGAACCGGAATAAACCGCACTTCCTGGCACGTCATTTCGGCCCCGGCGTAGAGCGTAAAGAATGCGCTCGCTCCGGAATTGAACGGCGGATACCAGGAACGTCCGAACCCTTCTCCCGTGGAACGAGGCTTGAAGATGTGCACAGCGCCGCCCATCGCCACCAGCGTGGCTTTGGCTTCGAACACATAGACGGTGTTCTCTCGAGTGCTGAACCCGATTGCGCCCAAACAGCGGTCGCCATCCATCAACGGATGGGTGATGAATACTCTCTCGAAATACTGCCCACCGGCTTCGGCCAGCGCATTCTTTGCCGCTTCCGCCACGATGACCTTGTAGGATTCGCCGTTAATCATCAGCTGCCAGCGGCCTTCGTGCACGTATTTACCGTCCTTGTCTTTCCAGATGGGAAGGCCCCACTTTTCAAACATGTGAACCGTAGAATCGACATGGCGAGCGATGTTGGCAACCAGGTCCTCACGGGTTATGCCCATCAAGTCGTTGCGTACGTAATCGACGTAGTCTTTCACCGTGTTCTGGCCGCCATTGAGGTCGACGTACATGTTGATGGCCGAGAGTCCCATGGCCACGGCGCCGGAGCGCTCCATGGCCGCTTTGTCGACCAACGTCACCTTCAAGCCGTGCTGGCGGGCCCAGTAACTGGCTTCGACAGCCGCGCCGCACGCAGCCATCCCCCCTCCGCAGATGAGCAGGTCCGTCTTGACTACTACGGTCTTGAAATCCGCCATATTTGACCTTTCTCCTTGCAGATTCCGAGTTCTGATATCTAGAGCGTGGGGACCTTATCGAGTTTGACCGGTCCAATTTCCCTGTTCAGACCCGCCGGCTCACCCATCAATGTGGGACCTTTGAGATCGGCATCGGCAGTCGGGTACTGATCAAAAGGCTGGGCCTTGCCCTCCGCAACCCCCCGCCGGATGGGGAATTTGAACCGCTTAGGACGGATCTCCTTGTTGCGGAACTGGACCGTCCACAAGATATCCTCGCTGCTTCTCATGGGAGTTACGCTGGCGCCCAAAGGAACAAAGTCGGCATAACCGCGCACTTCAATGGCTTGGGTTGGGCAAATCTTGACGCAACTGTAGCATTCCCAACACATCGAGGGATCGCGATTGTAGGCCTTCATGAGCTGCGAGTTGAGCGCCATGAGGTCGTTGGGGCAGATGTACTGGCAGGCGGTCTTGTCGAGCGCCTTGCATCCGTCGCACTTACTGGCAATGACGAAACTGGGCATTTTGCCTCCAGACTTCAAGCAAACGGCTAAAACAACTATGGCGTCTCCAATTCGTTACAGCTTCCATGCGGAAGCCCATTTCGAGAATTGGAGTGACGCGGGAATATCCGGCACCTTTCGATGCCAACCAAGCCATGACCATCTTCTTGGTAAGGCCCGGCATTCGAATACAAGATCTGTGTCCCATCCGGACCAGGGCGACTGAACCTCCTGCTCAGATGGCCCGACAATCTCTACAATATCTATCAGGAAAGAGATACTGAAGTCTGTGAGCCACGTCACAGCTCTGTCTAACTGATTCTGCAGGTAGTTACGGCTGCTCGTAGCTTTGGCCGTTCCGGGTTCTTGCCCAGTGCAATCAGTCCGTTAGTTGGAGGTTTCAAGCACGCAGCATAGTCGCTACCATTCTGCGACGTAGACGAAGTCGGCCGCTGGGCGATGCAGCGCCTGGGTAATCCGCATCGCCAGTCGCATGCCGGTGGCGAATTTCGCGGTGCGCAGGCCGGTGAGTTGGTGTGGAGTGCAGTACAGATGATCGGCCGCCTGCTGCCACGTGGCACCGCGGGCGGTGCGCGCGGCATTGAGTGCGCGGTAGAGCTTGCTCAAGCTCCAACGCAGCCGATGCGCCTCGTCCGCCGCAGGTAGTGGGACACCGGCAGTCCCCGGCTGGGGCACGGCGATGAATGTTTCGGGCGGTACCTGCAGCCAGCGCAGCAGGAACAGCGCGTGCTGGCAACTCACGTCCCGGCTTTCGGCCAGCTTTCTGATTGTCGCGGGGCTGATCGGATGGTCGTTGCGTCGCTGGTTCAGCACGCGTGATTGTTCCCATATCACGGTAGCCAATGCTGGCCAACTCAGCTGCTTCTCGCGCCGTCGCGCATCCACGGCAGCGAAGAACGCCGGTGTGTCGAACCCCTTACGTGAGGTCACGTGGTGCTCCTTCTTCATATCATATAGTCCCTGCGATATGAAGTGCTTCGTAGGACACTCAATCCGGGTCACAAGGGTGCAGCAAGGATCCGGGACATTGTCACAGGCTGATCGGGCTCAATGATGTCGCGCCAGACCTCGGTGCCGATTTCTCGGCAACGCAACGAAAGCCTAGGAGAAAATCACAGTTTGCCAATCGGTAGGGCGAAGCGCAGTTCTGGACGCTTAGGGCGCACCTAAATCATCACTTCAGGGCGCGGCCGTATGTGCGATATTCCAGTTGTGTGCCCGGTGCCGAACCCGGCAAGATACCTACGATGCCTAAGCCGATCTGGAATGTGCCGCTGTTCCTGCTGTGCGCAGTCGCCGTCGCGCTCGCGGCCGATACCGTTCTGACTTGGCCGCCCAACGGTAGTGAGGCTATGTTGCGTTTCACCATTGGCAAGTTGCGACAGATCAATTCCGTTTCCGGGCAGAGCGACTACCTGGGTGAAGCCCTGGCGGAAAACCTCAGCACGAAGGCGATTCCTTCCGCCTCTTTCTATCTCTACCTGCTGGACAAAAACGGTAAGCGAGTTGGCGAAGGCTACCTGGAAGTCACCAATCTGGCGCCCGGGCAACAGGCCAACGTCCCGGTCAGCGTGCATGCTTTGGGTACCTTTGCCAGCATGGAGTTGCAGCCGCAGCATCTGCCCTCCGACGAACCGATGAAGATCAAGACGAGCATCACCAGCGTGCCTTCCGGGGCCAGTCTCAAGCTCGATTCTCAAGAGTCCGGCGTAACTCCGCAGATGCTCCCGATCGCTCCGGGAAAGCATCTGCTGGAGTTCAGCAAAGAGGGTTATGCCACCGAGAGCACGCCCGTGGAAATTGCGGAAAACGCCCTGCCCGGTAGCGTCGAAATGGAGATGAACCCGCTGACACTCGATACTGTGGTCTTACGCGACGGAACCGTGCTGCTGGGCAACCTTATCTCGGTGACCACGGCCGGGGTAAATATCAATGTGAAAGGCAAGCCTACGAAACTCGATCGCAACCGGGTGGCGCGGATTGTGTTGGGAGTACGCAAAGCGTCCGCCGGCACGCCCGCGACAACCACCGGCAAGAATTCGTCCCGTAGTAAGAAGTGATTCGAAGCTATCTCGGACACCGGATCATCACGCTGTATGAGAAACGTCTGTATTAGCCCACGGAAGGGAATCTTTTCGCTCGGCCCTACAATGATTCCCGAGAGGAAAAGCCAGGACGTTCTGAAGAACGGGCGTTGGTTCCTCTCCAATTGCCCACTAGGCGAGCAAAATCCTGGTGCAGGGGAAAACATCTTCCTCTGAGTTGCAATTGGTTGCCACAAGGAGTTTTGCGGTGCACCGCTGCATGGGGAATAAGGTCTTGGATTCAGGATTCTTGGCGTTGGGCCAACGATTGCTAGGCTTATAATACTCTAGTATTTTTATGGAGTTCTGCGTGATTACACAAGGCAAGACGGAGGACGAACTTTACACCCTAGGTTCTCTGCGAAAGGGAAGACTGTGGGAATCCATCGCAGTGCCTGAGATTCGGGTTCAGGTTGTGGAATTGGCGGACTTGCTTCTCGCGGATTATCCGCAACCAAGCACCGAGACTGCACGCCCATCTGAAAACCGAAGGGTCAGCAGTTGGTATGAGTAGTTCCCTTGGAGGAAACATGCATTTCGAGCAGTTTTATCTGGGTTGTTTAGCCCACGCGTCGTACATGCTGGTATCGAACGGCGAAGCCGTGGTAGTCGATCCACAGCGCGATGTTGACATCTACCTGCAAGCGGCTAAACAGCATGATGCGACCATACGTCACGTCTTCGAAACTCATCTTCACGCTGACTTCGTTTCCGGCCACAAGGAGCTCGCGGAGCGCACCGGTGCCAAGATCTACATCGGCCCGAATTCTCAAGCGACGGTTCCGCACGTCGAGGTCCGTGAGGACTTTCAATTACTGGTGGGAAAAGTCGAGATTTCGGTTCTTGAGACGCCGGGCCATACGCCGGAGAGCATTTGCCTGGTGATTACCGATGCAGAAAAATCAGCCGAACCCTGGGCAGTACTAACCGGAGACACACTTTTCGTTGGCGATGTGGGCCGCCCAGATCTATCGAAGGCCTTTACAGCACCTGCGTTGGCTGGAATGCTCTACGATTCTCTGCATACCAAGCTGCTAACCCTGCCCGATCACCTTACAGTCTATCCGGGACATGGCGCCGGTTCTCTTTGCGGACGTAACCTAGGAACGTCACGCTCGACGACGATTCGCACCGAACGACTGACCAACTACGCCCTTCAGATCAAAACTCGCGAGGAGTTCATTCAGCAACTCACCAGCAATCTGCCTCCGCGCCCTCAATACTTCCCGCAAGACGCACAGATCAATCGCGTCGGGGCACCTTCACTTGCTGACTTGCCTGAACTTGTCCCCATCGCGGCTAAGGAACTGAAAACTCTGCTGGAGAATGGTGCAGTCACGATTGACGTGCGCCGCGGCGACGAGTTTGCTGCGGGCCACGTGCCCGGCTCGATCAACATCTCGCTTTCTGGTCAGTTCGCAACCTGGGCGGGAACCCTCGTCGATCTTAAGGCTCAGCCGGTGTTGATCGGCGATTCACCAGAACAACTGTCCGAAGCTCGGATGCGCCTGGCGCGCATTGGCATGGACGATGAGCGTGGTTATTTGCAGGGTGGTGTGAGGGCATGGGAAGAGGCAGGGTACGAACTCTCATCACTACCGCAGATTTCCGTGCGGGATCTACGCCAAGGTTTGGAGACGCAACAGTTCCAAGTCCTTGATGTGCGCCGGAAACCCGAATGGCAGGTTGGACATATCGAAGACGCCACAAACTGGCCGCTGGATGAATTCCTGATCTCTCTGCCTGAAGTGAATCGTGAGGCGCCCTTGGCGGTAATATGCAAAAGCGGTTATCGCAGCATGATCGCTTCGAGCATCTTGCAGCGAGCCGGATTCAAAGATGTGATCAACGTAACCGGCGGTTTCGATGCCTGGCAGAATGAACGACTGCCGGTGGCCCGCGAAGAAGTATCGGTCGTATAGTCGCGAGATGCAACCAACCCAAAGCTGGTGAGCCGCAAACCTGATAGTAACTTTGGTCAGGTTTAACAGAAAATTCACAGAGAAAGCGGGAACCTTCCGTGGCATAATCCGGGCCATGGAAACAAAAAGTCTTGATTTCCTGTACTTGGAGAGTGATCCAAGGACAGGACAGCCGTCTGCTTGTATTTGTGTGAAACCAACTGGCACGCAGGACTACGCCGGCGTGAAGGCAGAGAGACTGGTTTCCGCCCACTGTATGAGCTTTATCGAACTGGACGCTGAGCTTCGTCGACTTCAGGCAGAATTGGACGGGATTCGCGCCCAGGCCAAGAAGAAGTTCTACCAGGCGGAAGCGGTTGCCGTCGCTGCTGGGGCATAGCAGGGACGCTCGGTTCAGCAATGCCTTCCCGCCGTTCTCTCTTCTAACAATGTCCCTCGATGTCGTGAACCATCCTCCGCTTATCCGCTTGGAATCAGGGTGATTACTTGCCGATAGTGCACGTATGGGCAATACTCCGGAGCGAGGAGATGACCCATGCAACTCGGCGAGACCATTGCCACCTACGATGTCGCTTTAGCTCTGCGAGGCGAAAGTGGCAAGTTTGAAGTGACTTGCCCAACCGGCGGGATCTATCACGTCACCTGCGACCCAAGCCATTCCATCTCCAGTTTGGAGTGGTCAGGCAATCAAACGGGTTCGCAACCATTTCTTGTTCGCAAGGTTGCGGAACCTGTTCCCCAGGAGCTCGGGAAGGTGGTTGCTCCGGGCAGCGCCAGCAGCGCGGCGCAAACGGGAATTGGTCGAACGCCGTTCTTGCTGGAGAATCAAGAAGCCGAAACGAGACCGGTGTCAAGTGGGGATAGGGTTTCGTTGCTGCCGAGGATGGTTGACAATGAGTCCCAGAATTCAGAAATCGCAGACTTGGAACTTCTTTGCGTGGAGAGCGACCCTGGGACAAAGCTGCCCTCAGCTTGCGTCTGCGTAAAGAACGCACAGCAGAATGCCGGGCAGTGGATCACTTTTCCGTGCACCACACTGAATGAATTCGATACGGAAATCCGCAGGCTGCACTCGCAGTTGGATGAGATTCGCTACCGCGCAAGAAAGAGGTTCTACCAGGCGACGCAGGCGGTTGCAGCCGGGGCGTAGGCAGGCCTCGGGAAAAAAGTACAGCCATTGAGCCGTCCCGTCTCACCGGGGTGAGCGTCTCGACCGGCATGCAGTTGTTCTCCGCGCTCGCACTCCGCATAGTTCCTCGAAAGCAAAGCCTGCCGGCATTCAAGCCGGCAGGCAGCCTGTTCCGCAGCTCACCCCGACAACCGGAGCCGCGAAAGCATAGCCTGCCTACTTTACCGCAAGATATCCATTATTTCAATTAAATTGATTAATTAACTAGACTTTACGCCTTATTTCGTTCTTCGCCGAAGACCCATTACGGGACTTAACAAATCCTCCAACGCACACGGAGCCGTGACCCAAATCACAGACGGCATATCCGCGGACTTGTTATATACTGACATCACCCCGACAAATCACTCTGCGAGGTGCAGGTTCCAGGAGTCGGCATCGCGCGTATATCCACGCGACCTCTCGGCCTGTGGGGCCGGGCTAGATCGCTTCCCGTCCTTGGGTGGGCGGCGCAGCTACAAAATTCTCAGGACTAAGGAGCTAATCTCATGGCGACTGCAGAAGTCCGTCATACGCTGACCGAGCAACAGGCTCGCCAGCTTTCGACTGTCACCAAATCTGTACCGATGATGGAACAGATCACCCCGCGCTGGCTGATCACGTTCCTGTCGTGGGTGCCGGTGGAAGCCGGCGTGTATCGTGTAAACAAAGTCAAACCCACTCGTCCGGGAACGCGCACCATTGAGTGCGCGCCTGACGAAGAGATTGATCTGCCTGAAATCTACGTGGACTACGATGAGAAGCCCCGTGAGTACCAACTGAATGCGGTGACGAGCGTTTTGGACGTACAGACCCGCATTTCGGACCTCTATCGCAGCCCGCACGACCAGATTCGGGAGCAACTGCGTCTCATGATCGAGAAAGTAAAGGAGCGCCAAGAGCGGGCACTCATTAACAACACCGAGTACGGCTTGCTCAACAATGTTGCCCCGGAAATGAAAGTTAAAGCCAGGAATGGCACCCCAACGCCCGATGATTTCGATGAGCTCATCGCGCGCGTGTGGAAGGAGCCAAGCTTTTTCCTGGCACATCCGCGTGCGATAGCGGCCTTCGGGCGCGAATGCACGCGCCGCGGCGTTCCGCCGCCGACGGTCACCATGTTCGGTTCCCCGTTCGTAACCTGGCGGGGGATTCCCCTGGTCCCATGCGACAAACTGCCGTTGAAGGCTGAGACGACCGACATTCTTCTGCTGCGCACCGGCGAGAAAAAACAAGGCGTGATTGGCCTGTTCCAGCCAGGACTGCCAGGAGAAGTGTCGCCGAGTTTGTCGGTTCGATTCATGGGCATTAACCACAAAGCAATCGCGTCGTATCTGATCTCTCTCTATTGCTCCGTTGTGGTCCTGACCCAGGACGCAGTTGGGTTACTGGAGAACGTCCATGTCGACAAATACTTCGAGTACAAATAATGGAGCAAGCAACGCGGCGAGCAGGCCGAAAGGTAGCACATCGGCAAAATCGTCCTCGTTGACACGCGAAGGGGCGAGACAGTACCCCTTCGGCACCTTTCCCTTACCAGACCCGGCCACCCTGGAAAGACTCGCCAATGAGTTTTTCACGGCTATGCCGCGCGATCTCGCAAATGGAGACGGCATAGTTGAGGAGGCTTCTCCAGAGAGCGAGTCGGAAGAAATTCCGGTCACGATGTTTGAGGAAATTCTCCCGGCTAAAGAGCCGTCGGTGTCCGGAGCTACTCCGAACGTCGCAGCATCACCTCCCTACACCCAACCAGGGCCGCTGAGCGAGGCTGATCTACGCGCCATCGCAGCATCCTTGGCGGGTTCGACGGCACTTATTCCGGGAACTCCAGGAACAGCGCCGACGCCGCCGATGCCGGGGGCGCCGCCTGGATTTCTCGCCGAAGGAACGATCTCGCCGATGTCGGTTGCGCCAACCTTGCCGCCGGCCAGTGAACTGTTCTCATTTCCGGGAGTTCCGGCGACACCCACCTCGCCACCAACCAGCCCGCCGAGCGGTGCGGAGATGAGTGCTGTTCCGCAATCGACGGCAAGCGCTCCAGTGTTCCCCAGTTCGACGCCTTACTCGGTTGAGGGCGAGAAAGGCACGTCTCCGGGAGCGGCGCCCGTCTGGCCGCCCCTGAACGACTGGTTCTCATTTCCCCGCATTCCTGCTATGCCGGACATGCGTGGCATAGAAACCGTACCAAATCCTCCAGCTCCACCTACGTCGCCGTCAATTGCAGCACCGAGCCTGTCACACGGGACTGTGGTTCCTACAGAAGGTCATGACGTAAGAGGCATAACACCCCAAGTGCCGGGCCATCCGACGCCACAGAAGGGTGTTTCGGAATCCTCGACCGGCGTGCAAAGTGCCGCTCCTTCGTCGGCGCCAGCATCGCTGCCCTCATGGAGCGATTTGTTTTCCTTCCCCGGAGTACCAGGTGTGCAAGCGGCGCCGAACATGCCGGCACAGTCTTCATCATTGTCACCAGAGGCGGACCTGCCCAAAGCGAGTCCGCCTCCGACTGGGGACGCGGCGTCCAAGCAAGCCGAGGCTGCGGTCGCCGCGCCTACCAATGGAACTCATCAGGCGCCGGGAGTGACATCTGGCATTGAGGCTTTTGAGTTTCGCCCTGATCTTGAGCCAATGGAACTGGGGATTGCGAAGCGTCCATTGGATGCCAAGCTAATCCGCCGCGACTTTCCGATTCTGGAAGAGCGCGTGCATGGACGCCCGCTCATTTGGCTCGACAACGCCGCAACTACTCAAAAGCCACAGGCAGTCATTGATCGTCTTGCGCAGTTTTATGCGCACGAAAACTCTAACATTCATCGCGCCGCTCACGAACTGGCAGCGCGCGCAACGGACGCTTACGAAGGCGCACGCGAGAAGACTCGCCGCTTTCTGAATGCGCCCTCAACCCGCGAAGTCGTCTTTGTCCGCGGTGCGACCGAAGGCATCAACCTGGTTGCTCAAGCCTGGGGCCGTCGCAATGTGCGCGAGGGAGACGAGGTCGTGATTACCTGGCTCGAACATCATGCCAATATCGTTCCGTGGCAGATGCTTTGTTCAGAAAAAGGCGCACGTTTGCGCGTCGCCCCGGTGAACGATCGAGGCGAAGTAATCCTTGAAGAGTACGAGAAGCTGCTGGGTCCGCGCACACGGATTGTGGCATTCACCCAAGTCTCGAATGCGCTCGGCACCATCACCCCAGCCCACGAGATGACCGAGATCGCGCATCGCTACGGCGCCGTGGTGGTGCTCGACGGGGCTCAAGCAGTCTCTCACATGCCGGTGGATGTGCAGACCCTCGACTGCGATTTCTACGTTTTCTCCGGGCACAAAGTCTTTGGGCCTACGGGAATCGGCGTGCTTTACGGAAAGCAGGCTCTACTCGACTCCATGCCCCCGTGGCAAGGTGGGGGCAACATGATCGCAGACGTTACGTTCGAGAAAACTACCTACCAGGCCTCGCCAGAACGTTTCGAGGCGGGCACGGGTAACATAGCCGATGCCGTTGGCTTGGGAGCAGCTCTTGACTATGTGGAGGAGGTGGGAAGGGAAAACATAGCCGCATACGAGCACGAACTCCTGAACTATGGCACCGCAAAACTGCTGACTGTGCCGGGGCTGCGCCTGATCGGCACTGCACCCGAAAGGGCGGGCGTCATCTCTTTTGTGTTGGATGAGGTTCGCGCAGAAGATGTCGGTGTTGCGCTCAACCAGGAGGGCATCGCAGTCCGGGCGGGCCATCATTGTGCCCAACCCATTCTGCGGCGCATGGGGGTTGAGAGTACCGTGCGTCCGTCCCTCGCTTTTTACAACACCTGTGAGGAC
>Ga0187782_10003833_pt1 | contig 11213 bp, 9 predicted proteins | sample 0715_SJ02_MP15_2_FD_132454 | JGI IMG/M metagenome (GOLD analysis project Ga0187782, IMG submission 132454) | Tropical peat soil microbial communities from peatlands in Department of Meta, Colombia - 0715_SJ02_MP15_20_MG | ecosystem: Environmental > Terrestrial > Soil > Wetlands > Peat | place...
CGCGCGCCCATCCCGATGACTCGGGGTGGAGAATGCAGAAGACGTGCGACTCCGCTCGGAATGACGCGATACTGGGCTCTTCTTGTCCATCGTTGCTATTGCCGCGCGCGGGAGTCGACTTCTTGGCGGAGGTCGGCGATGAATCGCTCGAGCGGGCGCGGGCCGAGATCGCCTTTCGAGCGATGGCGGACGGAGACGGTTCCCGCTTCAGCTTCCTTGCCGCCAAGGATCAGCATGTAGGGAACTTTCTGGAGCTGCGCGTCGCGAATCTTGGCTTGCAGCTTTTCGTTGCGGTCGTCGTAATGCACGCGGAAGCCCGCGTCCTTGAGTTGCTGCGTCACTTTCTTCGCGTAGTCCTCGAACTTTCCGCTGACGGGCAGCACAGACGCTTGTATCGGAGCGAGCCACGCCGGAAACGCTCCTGTGTAATGCTCGATCAGCACGCCGAAAAACCGCTCGACCGAGCCCCAGAGCGCGCGATGGACCATCAGCGGCTGGTGCCGCGACCCATCCTCGCCGACGTATTCAAGATTGAATCGTCGAGGCAGGTTGAAATCGAATTGCACGGTGGTGAGCTGCCACGGGCGGCCGATCGCGTCGATCATCTTCACGTCGATCTTCGGGCCGTAGAAGACCGCCTCGCCGGGCATGTATTTGTACGGAATGTTCATGCGCTTGAGAGTGCTGATGAGGGTGCCTTCAGCGCGTTCCCATTCTTCGACGGTGCCGCCGTAGTCGCCGGGGCGCGAGGGGTCGCGCGCGGAAAGCTCGACGACGTAATCGTCGAAGCCGAAAACGCGCAGTGCTTCCCAGGCGAACTCGATGCAGTCCTGGATTTCCCGCTCGATCTGATCGGGCATGCAGAAGATGTGGGCGTCGTCCTGCGTGAAGCCGCGGACGCGCATCAAGCCGTGGAGCACGCCGGAGCGCTCGTAGCGATAGACGGTTCCCAGTTCAGCCAGACGCACCGGCAGCTCGCGATAGCTGCGCAGGTGCGACTTGAAAATCAGGACATGGCCCGGGCAGTTCATGGGCTTGAGCTGGTAATCGGCCTTTTCGACCTCAATCGGGCCGAACATGTTGTCGCGATAGAAATTTGCGTGACCGCTCGTCTTCCAAAGATCGAGCCGCATGATGTGCGGCGTGTAGACCAGATCGTAGCCATGGTGGGTCAGCTCGGTGCGCAGCCAGTCTTCCATCAGGCGTCGAATCGTGCCGCCCTTGGGATGCCAGAAAATCAGGCCGGGGCCGGCTTCGTCCTGAATGCTGAAAAGATCGAGTTCCTGCCCGAGCCTGCGATGATCGCGGCGCTTGGCCTCTTCGAGCTTGTGGAGGTATTCGTCGAGATCCTTCTGCTCGACGAAGCAGGCGCCGTAAATCCGCTGCATCTGCGGCTTTTTTTCGTCGCCCTTCCAGTACGCGCCGGCAACGCTCATCAGCTTGAACGCCTTGATGCGGCCGGTCGAGGGGATGTGCGGGCCGCGGCAGAAGTCGATGAATTTCCCAGTGGTGTAGAAGGACACCATCGGCTCCGTGGCTTTTTCCTCGACGAGCTCGCACTTGAATTCCTGATTGAGGCGGCGATAGAGATCGAGCGCGTCGGCCTTGGGCATCAGCTTGCGCTCGTTCGGAATATTCTTCGCCGCGAGCTCGTGCATCTTGGTCTCGATTTTTTCGAGGTCTTCGGGGGTGAAGGGCTCGTCGCGCACGAACTCGTAGAAGAATCCGGTTTCGGTTGGGGGGCCGACGCCGAGCTTGACGTCGGGATAGAGTTCGAGGACAGCGGCGGCGAGAAGGTGCGCGGCCGAATGGCGGAAGACCTGCACCGCATCGGGATCTTTCGCGGTGAGAATCGAAAGCTTCACGTCATGATCGAGCGGGCGCGAGAGATCGATCAACTCGCCGTCGGCGCGCGCAACGAGCGCTTCCTTCGCGAGGCGCGGAGAAATTTGGTTCGCGATCTGCGCGGCGGTGGTGCCCTGCGGCACCTCGCGTGTCGCGCCATCCGGCAGCGTGATGTGAATATTTCCCATTTCTCTTTTTGGCTCGAAGCCGATTCCCGCAACTTCGGGAATTTTGGCGATTAGAGCTGGTCCTCGACCTGTGTTTTCAATAAGTTAGCTTCGATTCTACTCGCGGAGTTTGGCGATTAGAAGTCGGCCTGTCGTGAGGCCAGCGCCGAGCGGCCCGCTGCTCTTGCGACTCCCTATTCTCGAATTTTCTCGCTTTCGACATCATCATCGTAACCCGCGATTACCGTAGCACGATCATGCAGTGATTTCACGCCGTTGTTGGTGTAAACAAGCTGTGGAGGGGGCTGCGCGTTAGACGCCCTAGCTGTATGAGCCCTATTGAGCGGGTCGATGGCAATTCGAATCGAACTGGAACGTCGCGTAGATTCGCTGCCCTGCTGCGCTTTGCGGGAAATGCCAGCGCGTCACAGCGTTTGTGACTGCGCCATAAAGGAGTTGCGGCCCATTTTCTAACATGAAGCTGATAGGCACACCGTTAAAGCCGATCTCGAAGCTAACCGAGATTGAACCATCGAAATGGATCATTCTGGCGATGGGTGGATACTCCGGCAGCACGAGGGTCTCCGGGTCGAGCGGATCAACACTTACGACTCGCACCGCGGGAATCACCGGTGGTTTCTGAGCCGCAACGTACAACTCGGACGCCTTGTCTCGGGCACCTTCAAACAGAAGATCGTATTTGCCGGACGCCAACTTCTCACGGACCTCGGAATCGAGGACTTCATCGGATGGCTGCGCCGGCTCGGCACCTGGGAACATCGGCTTTTCCATCACTCCCGGTCCGACGGCCTTGTCTAGATGGTCTACGAGGGTCATCGTCCAGAGCGTGTTCTTCGGCGTATTGGGAAATTTCTCAAACCAGTCTTGTTCGAGAACCCTCGCCTTGATGACGCGAGTTCGAGTCCCACAGGGGACCTGCATCGATACATCGGCGCCGCTAAAGACGAGGCAATGTTTGCATCGTTCTTCCTCCTTGTGCAGAGCCCGTTCCGGGATCGCGCATGGATTCTCGGGTCCGAGCAGATCCGACACGGACTCTTTTAGCGGCGCGGAGCCGACCTCCAGTTTGGCGGGGACGAAGCAAGCGTCGGTCGGTGGCGTAAGAAGTATCCTAGTCGCTACGCTCCCGGTGTCCGCAGGCCGAACGACGAAGATTTCGTAGTAGTCGAAGGGCGGTCCGAAGTCGAAAAAGGTATCTCGGCCGATTTCGAATCGGTCTGGCTCAGCCGGGATTTCTGACTTTTTCTGTGCAAAGCTTGGAGCGCACAGAGCCAGGGCCGAGATGAGGATCATGACATATCGCATTGGTCGAATACCGACTAGGAAGGTCAGTGCGGCCGGACGGTTGCCCGCTTGAATTGCTCATCAGACGACGCTAAGGCGTTTGGCGATGCAAGGGGTCGGCGCCGATGGTGCCGACGAGTTCGTCGAGATAGGCGGGCGAGGTGACGCGGACTAACTGGGCGTGGGCAAGCGCGTCGCGGTTTTCGAAGTCGATATCGCCGCGTGGCGTGGAGCCGCTAGGGTTTCAGTCCGTAAACGGAGATTTCGCTGCGCGTGCCCACATAGACCTTGCCGTTCGCCACGAGAGGCACGGTGAGTTTGACGGCGTCGCCAGCCTGATCGGAGGCGACTGAGGAACTGTTCCAGAGCTCATTGCCAACATTGGTGGCGTCGTAGGCGTGCAGAACCGCCGGACCATTCGCGCAACATGGCGTACCGTAGGCGCCGGAATCGATGGCCCAGACGATGCCATTTGAGGTTCCACTCGATGACACCGCGGGTGAAGCGCCGGGGAAGTTGTAGGCCGTCGGGGAAGTCGACGAGGGGCTGCCATCAAACTGCCCAGGGGTATTGTGGCTGAACGCCCACGCCGCCACGTTGTCGTAGGCACCGCCTCCGTACATCGTGTTCTGCCAAAAGGCCGGAGTGCTCCAGAATCCGCCACCCGAACCGAGGAATTCCTGAACTACCTGATCGGACTGCGTGTTGTATTGGCCCAGGTTATCGCGATTGAGTAGATAAATGGTGCCGCTCTTGCTGCTGATAAAGAGCAAATGGGCGATTCCCGAGGTCTGGTCCGGGAGAATGACGATGCCACCGGCGCCAAGATCGATATCGTTATCCGCGAGAGCCAGCTGATCGTTCGGCGTGAAGAAATCGGTGAGCGAGATTCCGCTGGAGACGTTGAATTGCAGAACGGAGTCGCCGAAATCGTCGGCGAGCGGCGCGAGCGGAAGAGCGCCGTCGTACGTTCCGTTCCCAGTAACGGTGTAGAGATTGCCCGCCGCGTCGGCTGCGAGGCCGTTGCCTCCCATCCAGATTCCGCCGAGACTACCATCAGGCGTTGCGTTGAATACGGCTAGCGGCGGTAATGACAGGTTGGACGCAGTGTAGCCGATGATCCAGCCATGGTAGGGGGGATTATCGCCGTGCGAGGCCCAGGCTGCATACACGACGCCGTCTAAATAGGTGAGGGCAGGCCGCTGGTTCTGCGTGAGGGGATTGAACGTTACGGTGGTCGAACCATCGCCGATGCCCGAGACAGTCGCTGAGATCTCCACGGGCCCGCCAAAGAGTTCGGCGCCAGTGGTCAGGCTCAGAGCATGCAGACGCTGATAGCAATTCGAAGAAGGAGTGCAGTTGCTGCCAACCGCTTTTGACTTCGCTACGACGTAGAGCGTGGTTTCGGCCGGGTCGATCACGGGCGTGCCAATGATTCCGATGTCGGGAGTGATATCGGTGCTGTTGACGTCGGTCGAGCTGACCCAGGTTTCGTCGGCGCCAAGCAGGCTCTGTTGCCAGTACGTTTGGCAGGTGGTGTTGTCGGCGTCGAACGCGTAAACCGTATCGTGGACGGTGGCGACAAAGATTACGTTGTGGGTTCCACCGCCGATGTTCAGATTGGGAACCCAAAGAGGCTCGGCATAAACGGGTGAGTCGACGGCACATGCGAAGAGCTTTCCAAAACCGGACCCACTGGCCCCGCTAACGTTGGCTGGGGTGAGCGCGTACTCCTGCTGATTCGCTCCGGCGCGCGTGTTGTCGTAGCGCCAAGTGAGATAGCCGGAGAGATCGGTGACTCCGATTGTGGCCGACGCGGATTGCGCACTGTCCGCGACACTTGTGGCCGTGATGGTGAAGAAACCAGCCGTCGACGAGGAGAACATCGCGGACGTCGCGGTCTGACCGGTCAACGAGCCGCCCGTTTCCGTCCAAGTGACGCCTTGGGCGCCGACGTCGTTCGTCACCGTCGCCGTGAACGCGATTGTTTGAGACGTTGTGATCCCGCCCTGTCTCGGAGTGAGCGTGACGCTGATTGCCCCGCCGGAAGCGGATGTTGTGGCGCTGGCGACGTTGGAGAATCCGCTGAGATTGCCTGCGGCGTCGGTGGCCCGCACCCGGTAGCTGTAGGACGTGGAAGCTGCGAGTCCTGTGTCGCTATAAGTAGTAGTGGTGGGCGCAGCAATCTGGGCGAAGTTGGAGCAGCCGGCACCCTGGCAGCGCTGGACTTGGTAACCAGTGACCCCGACGTTGTCGGTCGAAGCGGTCCAAGTCAAATTGATCTGGGAGCTGGATACGGCCGTCGCCGCGAGGTTCGACGGAGCCGTCGGCGGAATCGTATCGGGTGTCGCAGCGGTGGCCGTGCTGGAGAATCCGCTGACATTGCCCGCAGCATCGATGGCGCGGACGCGATAGGTATAAGAGGTGGCGGGAGTCAGCCCCGTGTCACTGTACGTCGTCGTCGTGGGCGTGGCGATCTGGGCGAAGTTGGAACAGCCGGCACCCTGGCAGCGCTGGACCTGGTAACCAGTGACCCCGACGTTGTCGGTAGAAGCATTCCAATTGAGATTGATCTGAGTGCCGGATACGGCCGTCGCCGTAAGGCCCGAGGGCGTCGTCGGAGGTGTCGTATCAGATGGAGGAGTATTCGTTGCGACCGTTCCCGCCCCGCATCCGACCAGCATGAGGAGCGCGACTGCGACGGGCAGCCGGGCGACTTGTGGAACGAACCGAAGATCACTTGTTCTTCGCAGGTGAGCGAGGCGCATCTGCGTGGTCTCGTTCGACGATCTCACGTTCGGATTCGTGACACGAAATGACAGCCATCTGCCCCGGGTGGGACTCCCGAGAGCGTCGCGAATCGACCACATATCCTAAACCCAGATTGGCTTCGATTCCCGCTTTTTTGATGTGAAGCAACCGCCGGCCATCTGGGTGGCAGGGCGTTGCTATCGGAGCAGAACAGGGACGGCTACGGAATAATCACTCCCGGGAGGCCACGGAAATGAGTGTTGGCGGTGACGAGTTGCGCCTGACAGAAGCGAGCGGTTGCGTAGACGATCGCGTCGGCGCCTGCGAGCCGATGGTCGAGGCTGGCATTCGCGGCAGCGAGAGCGATAGTTTCGTCCATCGGCACGACGCGACGGTGCAGCGCCTGAGAGACAAAGCGATCGGCGAGCGCGCGGCCGCGATGCTTGGCGAGATGTTTGTAGACCTCGTAGATGATCAGCGAGGGCACGACGACGGCAACTTCGTTTTCGAGATAGTGGCCAAACGCCGCGGCCTTCGAGTCGTCGGTCATATACTCGAGCCACCCGGAGGAGTCGACCACGAAGAGATCAGAAGCGCTCCGGGTGGTCACGATGCTCCTCTTTCCAGCGCATGCCTCGCGCAATGCCGCGCAGCTCCTTGATCGGACGATTCGGCACGAGGCGAAGCGCGCCGTCGATCGAGTAGATCAAAAGCTCTTGGCCCACTTCGATCTTGAGCTCCTCGCGGAGCGATTTCGGAATGACAATTTGAAATTTGGGAGAGACTTTTACTTTTTCTCGTTCCATTCCCCCTCACTGTCGCGCGGATAGTATCGACGGGCGATTGGTATGTCAATCGGCGATCGATGGCCACAGCGTAATACGCGGTTCCGATCGTGTAGCCATCAAATTGAAACCGTGGATGTTAGCCTCTGAGTAATCGAATTTCATTTTGGAATTATTTCGTGGAACGGATGCTCGCGCGGTCGTGCTGTGAGCCACGCCCTCGCGGCAATTTGCGCGCATCGCGGCGCGCGAACTTACTCGGTCGACGCGCCGACATCTCTTTTCGTGGATGAAAATTTCTTTTCCCGGAGCGCTTGGTATATAAGCGACTCCATGGGCAAGGTGGCGAAGATACTTGGAATCCTCGCGGGGATATTCGTGCTCTTGCTCGCGGCCTCCGTTTACGTCGGATACCTTGCACTGAAAAAATTTGCGCCCAACGCGAATACATCGATGCCAGCAGAATTGGAAAAGGCTCGAATTACGGATGGCACCGGCAAGCTTGAGAAGACCAGTTTCTACGCGGACGCCAGCCTGGGAACGATCACTGAAATGAGACGCGACGCAGGTTCACTGGCAATCATCGGAACGCGCAGCGCGGTGTTTCTCGACGGCAAGAAAGCGGTCCAAAGAAGAGTTTCCTTTCCGACGAATATGCAACTTGGCCCCGTTGAACTGATTGAGATGTCGGGTGCAGCGGAACCATTTTTTCTGGGCCGCGGTTCGTGGTCGACGCCCGTGATGTTCCTTGACTCGTCGGGAAAAGAGCTCTGGCGATATGGCGGGTCGCCTGGTGTTGACTATGCTGCGGCAGGCGATCTCACGGGCGAAGGGAAAGTCGAAGTTGCGGTGGGCATGAACGGAGGTGGAGGAATCCTTCTGCTGGACGCGAACGGCAACCGCATATGGTCGAAACCCGACGGTAATGTTTGGCACGTAGAAATTCTGCAGGGAGGTTCTGGCATTCCGGGCCGAATTCTTCACAGCAATGTCGACGGACAGCTGATCGTAAGGGATCCACATGGAAACGTCCTCGAACGGCACGCTCTGGACATGTATCTCAGCGATTTCAGCCTTACACGCTGGAATGGCGAACCGGAGGCCACGCACATCGTCGCCTCCGACTCGGATACGGTATATGTCTATACGCAATATGGCCAGTCGGTTGCACGCTTCGAATCGCCAGCGCCTCAGATCTACAACGACATTCGCGCGGTGACCGTGACTTATTCCAATGGCTCAACGTATTTCGCAGTGGTCCGGCGCTATCGCCCGTGGGGCCGCTCCATTTTGACGATCAATTCGGTCAAGGGGGGCCATGGAGATCTGGAGTACCGAGAGATTTTCGAAGATGCCTGCGATACGCTGTTGACGGCACCTTCGGGAGATGGTCAGGCTCTGCTGGTTGGTTGCCGTGGAGCGGTTTTCCAATACGACGTGCCGCGCTCGCCACCGAACTAGCCGATGAGATTGCGCCCGCCGAACGACCGACTAGCTTCCGGCGCCATCGATGGTGAGGATGGTCCCCGTCGTGTAGGCGGAGCGAGGGGACGCGAGAAACGCGACGGCGCTTCCGACTTCCTCGGGCGTTGCCGCGCGGCCGAACGACATGCTGCCCAGCAACTCTTTCCAGCGAGTCTCGTCTCCGAATTGCGTTTTGGCACGGCCGCGCATCATCACTTCGAGGCGATCGGTGGCGACGGGCCCCGGATTGATGCCGATCACGCGCATTCCGTCCTTTACGGCGCCTTTCGCGAGCGATTTTGTAAACGCCATCAGCGAAGCGTTTCCGGTACTGCCCGCGACGTAGTTCGGGTCCAAGCGTTCGCCGGCGGCGCCAATAATATTGATGATGACGCCGCCTCGTCTCTTCAAGCTTGGATACAGAGCACGACACATACTGACGTAACCGAATACCTTCAGATCCCATGCCGCGCGCCAAGGATCGTTTCCAGTCGCGAGAAGATTTCCCGGCGGGATCGCGCCGGCGTTGTTCACCAGAATGTCCAACTCGGAGACTTCCGCGGCCACGCGCTCGATTGCGTCCTGCTTGGAGAGGTCGGCTGGCATGGTGCGCACGGAGACGGACGCGCGCAAGCGGATGGCGTCGGCAGCTGCGTTCAGCGTTGCCGGATCGCGCGAAATCAATACGAGATCGCAGCCCTCCTCTGCCAAAACCATGGCCGTTGCGCGGCCAATTCCTTTCGAAGCGCCGGTAATGAGCGCAAGCCTGCCGGATAGTTGAAGGTCCACGCTTGAGTTCTCCTTTCGTGCGGGTTCATTTCTTGCGGGCAGCCGCCCACGCATCCCATGCCGAGTCCGGCAGGTCGATCAAATGATTGAACTCCCCCGCTCCGCGGAGCCACTCGCCGCCGTCAATCACGACCGACTCGCCGTTGATGTAGCCGGATTGCTCGCTCAAAAGATACGCGGCGAGGTTGGCGAGTTCTTCGGGGCGACCGAAGCGCTTCATCGGGTGGCGGTTTCTCGCGCGCTCTTCAAAGTCTTTCGACATGAACAACCGCGAGAACGCGCCTTCCGTAGGAAACGGCCCAGGGGCGATGGCGTTGACGCGGATGTTGTAGCGGGCCCACTCGACGGCGAGAGACCGCGTCATCGAAAGCACTCCTGCCTTGGCACACGCGGATGGGACGACGAAGCCCGAACCGCAGTTTGCGTCGGCATACGTGGTGACCATGTTGAGAATCGTGCCGGGCTGCTTCGCGGCGATCCACCTGCGGCCCAGCGCGAGCGTGCAGTGAAACGTTCCGCGGAGCACGATTCCAACGACAGCGTCGAAGGCATTCGGCGACAGTTCCTCGGTGCGCGCAATGAAGTTTCCCGCGGCGTTGTTTACCAGCGTGTCGATTCTTCCGAGTTCTCGTTCCGCCGCAACGATTGCTTGCTCGACTGCCGCGAAGTCGCGGACGTCAGCAGAGCACCAGGCCGCACGCGCTCCTGTAGCGCGGATGTCGCCGACCGTCTGATTCAGCGGACCTTCGCGGCGGCCGACGAGAAACAGGCTGGCGCCGAGTTCGGCAAAGCGCAGCGCCATCGCACGGCCCAGCCCAGTGCCGCCGCCCGTTATAAAAATCGTGCGGTCCTTCAGCAAGTCGGTTTGAAACATCGGCGTACCCCCCAAATCGAGCGGTATTGTTCGCGCATCACGGCCCGCACTGCAAGTGACAATTGCCGGGCGGGCCCTCGCGAATGCCGGGAAACGAGTCAGATAACGGGTGCCAGCCGGCGGGGCATTGTGCTATGTAGGAACGGCATCTCAAGAAGCTCGGGGAGGTTGCCATGGGGAAATTTGTGTGGGGCTTGATCATTGGATTCATTGCTGTTCCTGTTTTGGGCGCTTTGTATCTGCTAAGCGGCCAAGCGCCGGCCGCGGTGACGGACAAATCATTCCCATTCGAGCAATACATCGCCGGAGCTGCGCTGGAATCGAGGATTCACCGACAGGCGCCGAAGCGAGAACTCTCCAGCTTTGGTGCCGCGGATATTCAGGCCGGCGCACAGACGTATCGACGCGCCTGCGGCGGATGCCACGGACTGCCTGGGCAAATGGAAGCCTTCCCGGAGCCCAAGATGTTTCCTCCCCCTCCGAAGCTCTTCACGCCTGATGGTTACGTGACGGACGATCCGGTCGGCGTCACCTACTGGAAGATCAAGAATGGGATCCGAATGTCGGGCATGCCGAGCTTCGACGGGTTGCTGAAGGATGATCAGATGTGGCAGGTGGCCGCGTTGCTCGCGAGCGCGGACAAGCTGCCGCCGGATGTGGTCGATATCTTGAAGCAGCCGCTCTTCCCGCCGCCTCCGCCGCCAGCGACCGGGACGTCGAGCGCAGCACCCAGCGGAGCGCCTACGGGCCAGTCGACCTCCAAACATTAGAAGAGAGGTCCCTCAACTGGTCCGGTCTGGCGGACTCGCTCGGGATGACACTCTCGTCGAAACGTCAGAAGTCAGTGTGGAATCGTAGGCCGCCAACCGTGACTGGGCCACGCGCCTGGTTGTAGCCGGGATTGTTGATGTGCTGCAGATCGAATGAGGCGAAGAAGCCGCGCCAGAGATGCGCGGTATAGAAACCTTCGAAAATTTTCTCGGGGCCGTACGTCAGGCCGCCGTCGCCAAGAAGGAAACCAAGCCCTCCCAGCGCGAGATACTGCTGGTGCGCCGCCACGATTCCGTTGGCGACAAACGCGACGCCGGCGCGATCGTTGCGGCGATGCCACGCGCTGCCGGTGGCGAAACCGCCCAGTTCGAGCGTGCGGTCATCCTCGGTGTAAGCGAAGGATTCGTTGTGGCCGTCGCTCCAGCCGAGGCGTCCGAAGACTCCGACTACTGGCGTAATCTC
>Ga0187782_10003834_pt1 | contig 11212 bp, 8 predicted proteins | sample 0715_SJ02_MP15_2_FD_132454 | JGI IMG/M metagenome (GOLD analysis project Ga0187782, IMG submission 132454) | Tropical peat soil microbial communities from peatlands in Department of Meta, Colombia - 0715_SJ02_MP15_20_MG | ecosystem: Environmental > Terrestrial > Soil > Wetlands > Peat | place...
GCCATCACGCCGGCGGTAATCATCCGGGGGGCGGCGGCCATCCGGGCGGCGGCGGCCACTTCGCCCGGGGTCACCGCGGCGGCGGAGGCGGTGGTCACCCCGGGGGTGGCGCGCCTCATTTTGCCGGCAGAGCTCACGGTGGCGGCGGCGGTCATGGTGGTGGTGGACATGGTGGCGGCGGACACGGCGGGGGCGGTGGACATCGGCGCTCCGATATCCGACTGAAGCACGACATCATCATGCTGGGCCGCCTCGACAACGGGCTCGGCATCTATCGCTTCAGCTACAACGGCAGTGACAAGATCTATGTCGGCGTCATGGCGCAAGAAGTCGAGGCGGTGATGCCCGAGGCCGTCGTGCGGGACGATGACGGCTATCTGCTCGTGGACTACGATCGCTTGGGTTTCCGCATGCAGACATGGGAGCAGTGGCTGGCATCCGGCCAAAACGCCCCGACCGTGACACTTGTTCGCCACTGACGGCCGGTATCTTCGCAGCAAGCAAGAACGATGAACCATCGATTCATCGTTCTGTTGTTGGATGCCATATCTAAAGCGTCGGTCAGCGCGGACGCCGCGCGTCGAATGCCGGTCATACCGATCACGGCCGAACTCTTCTCGCGATCCGAGACCGCCCGGGCGCGCGCGGGTCCCCGCCCGCCAAGAGACCGAAGATGAAAAGTCATCATCAAGATCTTGTCCGCAAGGCCCGCGGGCTTCCTCCTCTTCGCACAGCGGTCGTGCATCCGGTGGATGCGGTATCGCTGGAGGGCGCCATAGAGGCCGCCAGGCAAGAACTGATCATCCCCGTCCTGGTAGGACCCGAAGCAAAGATTCGCGCGACTGCGACAACAGCCGGGCTCGACATCTCCGGTTACCAACTCGTGCCGACCGAGCATAGCCATGCGGCGGCAGAGGAGGCGGTCGCGCTCGCCCGCGACCGCAAGGTCGAAGCACTGATGAAAGGCAGCCTGCACACCGATGAATTCATGGGCGCCATCGTCCACGAGGAAAAGCTGCGGACCGAGCGACGCATGAGCCACGTCTTCGTCATCGACTGTCCGCACTATCCACGGCCACTCTTTGTGACCGATGCCGCCATCAACATCTACCCGACGCTCGAAGACAAGGTCGACATCGTCCAGAATGCCATCGGCCTCGCCCACGCGCTTGGCATCGCGATGCCGAAGGTCGCGATCCTCTCCGCGGTCGAAACCGTATCGCCGAAAATCAAATCCACGCTTGACGCCGCGGTGTTGTGCAAGATGGCCGACCGCCACCAAATCACCGGCGGCATCCTCGACGGCCCGCTCGCCTTCGATAATGCCGTCTCGCGAGAGGCGGCGGCGACCAAGGGCATCGTGTCGCCCGTCGCCGGCCAAGCCGATATCTTCGTCGTGCCCGAGCTCGAATCCGGCAACATGCTGGCAAAGCAACTCGAATATCTGGCCGGGGCGGAAGTCGCCGGGATCGTGCTCGGCGCCCGCATACCGATCATCCTGACGAGCCGCGCCGACAAGACGTCTGCGCGGCTCGGCTCCTGCGCCGTGGCGCTGCTGTTGGCACGGTACAAGCCCGAGCTGCAGCAGTGAGCGAGGCCATCCTCGTCGTCAATGCGGGCTCGTCGAGCCTGAAATTCTCGCTGTTTCCGAGCGCCCAGCGGCCGAGCCGGCCAGATTTGCTCTGCGAGGGCGAGTTCGCGGGCATTGGCCACCGGCCGCATTTCACGGCGACAGATGGCGGTGCGGGCTCGCCGATCGCCGATGAAGGCCTGAGGGAGGGTGCGAGCCATGAAGAGGCGCTCGCGGCGTTGCTGCGCTGGCTCGAACAGCGCTTTCCACGGCACGCGTTGATCGCCGCCGGCCATCGCGTCGTCCATGGCGGCGCCGTCTACGGCAAGCCGGTGCGGATCGACGATACGGTCATCGCCGAACTCACTCGCCTCGTGCCGTTGGCGCCGTTGCACCAGCCGCATCATCTCGCCGCCATCGCGGCGTTGGCAAAGCTTCACCCGTCCCTGCCGCAGGTCGCCTGCTTCGACACGTCGTTCCATCGCACCCAGCCCGAGGTCGCCACCAGCTATGCGCTCCCGCGCCGCCTCACCGCCGAAGGGGTTCGCCGCTACGGATTTCACGGTCTGTCCTATGAATACATCGCCAGTATGCTGCCCGAAGTCATCGGTTCGTCCGCCGCCGAAGGCCGCGTGGTCGTCGCGCATCTCGGCAGCGGAGCGAGCATGTGCGCCATGAAAGAGCGACGCAGCGTCGCGACGACGATGGGGTTCACCGCGCTCGATGGGCTACCGATGGCGCAGCGTTGTGGCAGCCTCGATCCCGGCGTGGTGCTCTTTCTGTTGGAGCAGAAGGGCATGACGGCCGCTGCCGTCAGCGACTTGCTTTATCATTCGTCCGGCTTGCTCGGCGTGTCCGGTATCAGCGACGACATGAAGACGCTGCTGGCGAGCACGCAGCCGGAAGCTCGCGAAGCGGTCGACCTGTTCGTTTACCGCATCTGCCGCGAATTGGGATCGCTCATTGCGGCCATGGGCGGCATCGACGCCCTGGTCTTTACGGCAGGTATCGGTGAACATGCTCCTGAAATTCGCCACCGTGTCTGCTCAGGATCGACGTGGCTCGACTTCGACGTCGACGAAGCAGCGAATGCAGCCGGCGGTCCGCGCCTGACCAGACCCGGCAGCAGAACGTCGGCCTGGATGATTCCAACGGACGAGGATTTGATGATCGCGCGCCACACGTGGCGTCTCGTCCGAGCGGAAGGCAGACACCAATGAAGCGGGACTCCGAAGATTTTCGAGGGCAATCGATTGCCACTGGATGCACCACCTCTGGCCGAAACACATCGCGAGAACGGATTGATTTCGGTCAACTGCCGGACTCCGACGACGGTGTCTACTCAAACCCCACCTTGGCAGGTTAACCGCGGCGGCGGCTGCACGTGTTGGCGACGCTCGCGATCGTGCGATGTCCTGCGCGGCTTGCCTTTTGGGGGCAACGTCTGAATTTCCAGGGTCGGCGATAAGGTGCCTATCAACCACTCATCAACCTGCAAGATCATGCACGCACGCCAATCCGCGTTCTTTCCACCGCACGCATGACGCCGGCGCTGGAGCATAGCCACACGCGGCAAGCAATCCAGGCGCGGCTGGCGCGTGGCCCGAGCCGCTCTTATCTCCGCGATTGGATCTACGGCGGGATCGACGGCACTGTTACGACGTTTGCAATCGTTGCCGGCGTGGTTGGCGGCAATCTTTCGGCCAGTGTGCTGCTCATCCTAGGCTTCGCCAACCTGTTGGCGGACGGCTTTGCCATGGCGGCCAGCAACTATACCGGCACCAAGTCGGAGCACGACGACTACGACCGCGTGCTCGGGATCGAACGCAAGCACATCGCGCTTGCGCCGGATGGCGAACGTGAAGAAATCAGACAGATCTTCGCCGCCAAGGGCTTCTCCGGTGAGGATCTGGAGCGCATCGTCGGCGTGATAACGTCCGACCCGGCGCAGTGGGCGAGGACGATGGCAACAGAAGAATACGGCCTGTCACCGACGCTGCGGTCGCCGCTGATTGCCGCGCTTTGCACATTTGCCGCATTCGTCACATGCGGCTGCGTGCCACTCCTTACCTATCTCCTGCCGGGCGGCCTTTACGCCTGCGTGGTCGCGACTGGCGCTGCGTTCTTCGGCATCGGCGCGATCAAGAGCCTGTGGTCGCCCGCCGGCTGGCTGCGGTCTGCCATCGAAGTATTTGCAATCGGCATGAGCGCGGCAGCACTCGCCTTTGCGGGCAGCTATGGCCTCAGGCTGTTGCTGAATGCATCAGGCTTGTAAGCGCCGACCCTGGATCAAGGCGGGGCCAGGATACCGCACTCACCTGCGATCCATGCTAGAGATTTGGATCAACCGGGCACGTCTTGGCGCAGGCATCTTGGCGCAGGAATCCTGGCGCAGGCAGGGGATGAGTGGTGGAGCATCATGCCGAAGTACTGCGAGGCAAAGCCTGGCATCCGCCGCGCGCCAACTGGCGCGATGGGGTTGCGCTCGTTCTGATCGTCGCGATCATTCTGTTGGTCGGATCCGGAACAAAGCAGATGCTTGCGCCGGTCGCCACGATCCAGCAGCCGGAGATTTCGCTGTCGCCGCTGGCACTGCCAAACTACGCGCTACGCACGACCATGCGCATGTTTGCCGCGTTGATTGCCTCGCTTGTCTTCACCTTCAGCTACGGCACCGCGGCGGCCAAAAGCCGGCGCGCCGAGACGGTGCTGATTCCGCTTCTCGATGTGCTGCAGTCTGTTCCGGTGCTCGGCTATCTGTCGTTCACGGTCGTCTTCTTCGTGTCGCTGGCACCCGACAGGGCGTTCGGAGCCGAGCTCGCCGCCATATTCGCCATCTTCACCAGCCAGGCTTGGAACATGGCCTTCAGTTTCTTCCAGGCCTTGCGGACCGTTCCGTATGATCTCGACGAAGCGAGCCGCAGCTTCCGCTTTTCCGCCTGGCAGCGCTTTTGGCGCCTGGAGGTTCCGTTCGCCATGCCGGGGCTGATTTGGAACACAATGATGTCGATGTCCGGCGGATGGTTTTTCGTGGTCGCCTCGGAGGCGATCGCCGTCGGCAATCTCCATATCGAGCTACCCGGAATCGGCTCCTATGTCGCGCACGCGATCGCGGACCGCAATCTCGCGGCGGTCGGGTGGGCTATTCTCGCCATGACCATCACGATCACGATCTACGATCAACTGATGTTTCGGCCGCTGGTGGCGTGGGCCGACAAGTTTCACTATGAACTGACCGCGTCCGCGATCGCGCCGCGAAGCTGGATCGCGGATTTGTTCCGCCGCGCCGCTTTTCTGCGGGCGGTGGGCCAAGCGATCGGCACAGTCGTGCAAGGCGTGGCCCGCGCCAGGTTGGCGATGCGAACGCCGGCGTGGCCCGTCCGCGCAAGCGCACTGCCGCCCCATCTGCTCGACCTTGTCTGGTATGGATCCGTCTTTCTCCTATTCGGCTATCTTGCCTGGACATTGTGGAGCTTCGCCGGGACCGAACTGAGCTGGACGGACCTGATAGTCGCGGCAAGCAACGGCAGCATCACGCTGCTGCGCGTCGCTATCCTCATCGTCATCGCCACCCTGATTTGGGTGCCGATAGGCGTCGCCGTCGGCCTCCATCCGCCGGTGGCGGAAAAGGTGCAGCCGCTGGCGCAGTTTCTCGCCGCCTTCCCGGCCAATCTGCTGTTCCCGGTCGCGGTCTATTTGATCGTCAGATACGAGCTTTCGCCGGCGATCTGGCTTAGTCCGCTGATGATCCTGGGCACCCAATGGTACATTTTGTTCAATGTCATTGCGGGCGCCAGCGCATTTCCGACCGACTTCCAGGAAGCGGCTAAGACGTTTCGCATCCGCGGCTGGCGGTGGTGGCGTGACGTCATGCTTCCGGGAGTATTCCCCTATTACGTCACCGGGGCAATCACGGCATCGGGCGGTGCCTGGAATGCAAGCATCGTTTCCGAGTGGGTCAGCTGGGGCCCGAATACGCTCAATGGCGGAGGACTGGGCGCGTATATCGCGCAGATGACGCAAAACGGCGATTATCCACGGATTGCGCTCGGCATCGCGGTCATGTCGGTGTTGGTGGTTGGAATGAACCGTTTGCTGTGGCGTCCAATGTATGCCTATGCCGAAAGGCGGACACGGCTCGATTGAGGCCTTTGAAGTGACCGAAGCCAAGAACGCCATTATCGACCTGCGCCGAATCTGTAAGACTTTTCCTACGCGATCCGGTGAGCCGTTGACCGTCCTGCACGACATCGACCTATCGCTGCACGAGGGTGAAGTTCTGGGATTGCTCGGCCGCTCCGGCAGCGGGAAATCGACGTTGTTACGCATCGCCGGCGGACTGATCCGACCGACGGCCGGTGAAGTGCTTTATCGGCACACGCCGCTTGCCGGCCCCGCGGAAGGGATCGCCATAGTCTTCCAGACCTTCGCCCTATTTCCCTGGCTTACGGTTCTGGAAAATGTCGAGGCCGGCCTCGATGCGCTGGGCTTGCCTCGCACAGAGTCGGTAAAGCGCGCGGAGGAAGCCATCGATCTGATCGGGCTGGAAGGTTTTCAGTCCGCCTATCCGCGCGAATTGTCCGGCGGGATGCGTCAGCGTGTGGGTTTTGCCAGAGCGATCGCGGTGCGGCCTGACGTGCTGCTGATGGACGAGCCGTTTTCGGCACTCGATGTGCTGACTGCGGAGACCCTGCGTACGGATTTTCTCGACCTCTGGATGGAGCAGCAGTTGCCGACCAAAGCGATGCTCATGGTGACACACAATGTCGAGGAGGCCGTGCTGGTGTGTGACCGCCTGGTGGTGCTCGCATCAAACCCGGGCCATGTCGCCGCGGACATTCCGGTGATGCTGCCGCGGCCACGCAACCGACTCGACCGCGAATTCGACAACATCGTCGATGCCGTCTATTCCGTGCTCACCGCACGCACGGTGGCGTCGATCGGCACTTTTAAGCAGAGCCACGGAGGCATAGTTCAGCCCCTGCCGCATGCTTCGGTCAATCGCATGAGCGGGCTCATCGCGATCCTTGCGGCGCCGCCGTACCACGGCCGCGCCGAACTGGACACGCTGGCGAACGCGCTGGCCCTGACGACCAACGACCTTTTTCCCATCGCCGAGGGATTGCACATTCTGGAATTCGCCGAGCTCAAAGACGGTGGCCTGAAGCTGACCGCAGCCGGACAAGCATTCGCAAACAGTGATAATGAGGAACGCAAGAAGCTGTTCCGTGAACATCTTTTGCGCTTTGTGCCGCTGATGGCGCATATTTGCCGCGTGCTGCAGGAGCGAGAGGGCCGTACCGCACCTCGCGTGCGCTTCGAGGCGGAACTGGAAGACCACTTGAACCGGCAAGAGGCCGAGCGAACTTTGCGCGCGGCGACCGCGTGGGGACGCTATGCGGAACTGTTCAGCTACGACGACAAGAGGGGTGCGTTCTCCGTCGTCGCGCATGCGGGATAAATGCCGGAGCCCTGCCGCCGACCCCGATCCAGCTTCCTATGCAGGAACGGCCAGCGTGCCCGTCGAAGTATTGCCGCGCCAACGCTCGACTTCCGCCAACTCGCGCTCCAAACGCTGGGCAATGATTTTGCCGCGCCCGAGGAAAATCATCCCGGTCCCGCCATCCATCGAAAGCCAATCGCCCTCGGCCACGGTCGCCCGCGGCAGACGCGCGCAACGTGCACCGGCATCGATCGCGAGCTCGGCGCAGCCGACAATGCAAGGCTTGTCCATCTGCCGTGCCACCAAGGCTGCATGGGCGGTACGGCCGCCGACCGCGGTGACGATTCCGGCCGAAACGGCGAAGCCCCCCACATCGGCGGTCGAGATATGCGGCCGCAACAGTATGACCGGATCCCCACTGTCCGCCAGCCGCGTCGCGCCCGCGGCGTCGAAGGCCGCCCGCCCCACCGCAATGCCAGCGGAAGCACCGGTACCATTGCCGATCTGCGCACCGACGTCGACGAGCCGCTTGCTTACCAGCATATCGGGCTCGATACCCTTCAAGCGACGCAGCGCTTCCTCGGGCGAAATGCGGCCCTGTTTGACGAAATCGATTGCCAAACGCAGCGCCGCCAGCGGCGAACGCTTCGCCGGGCGCGTCTGCAGAATCCACAGCTTGCCATCCTCTATGGTGAACTCGACGTCCTGGACGTCGCGGAATTCCTGCTCGAGCCGTGCCAGCGCCTGTCGCAGTTGCGCAGCTACCGCTGGCAACCGACGAACGACCGCCGCCTCGGTCTCCGGGGTATATCTGCCCGAGACGATATCCTCGCCTTGCGATCCGAACATGACTTCGATCACGGGGCCGTCGTCGCCGGTGGAGGGATCGCGCGAAAACGCAACGCCCGCGCCGGACGAATGTTCGCTGTTGCCGAACACCATCGCCTGAACGGTCACCGCCGTTCCGCGCAGATCGTCGAGATGCTGAAGCCGCCGATAGGTAATGGCACGGTTGCTCATCCAGGAGCCGAACACCGCTAGCACGGCGGCATGCAATTGCTCCATGGCCGTATCGGCGAATGCGTGATTTTCGTCCTCGATTGCATGTTGATACGTAAGCGCAAGCCGCTCGAGTGCCTCGCTATCAAGCTCACGCTCGCTTGCCGCCGCTTCCGCCGTCATCATCTCTTCCCGGCGCGCCCGGAAAATAGCGGGATCAACGCCGAGCACGATGCTGCCGAAATATTCCAGAAAACGTCGACGGCAATCGAAGGCAAACCGCGGCCGGCCGGTCACCCTGATCAAGCCTCGCACAGCCGCGGGCGTGCAGCCGACATTGAGGACCGTATCCAGCATCCCCGGCATCGATCGCGCCGCGCCGGAACGCACCGATACCAACAGCGGCTGGCGCCGGTCGCCGAACCGCTTACCAGTCGTCTTCTCCAGAAACTCGATGCCTGCGGTCAAACCTGCGGCAAGTTCTTGCCTCGCTTGCCGGTCACCCGCGATGATGCCGGCGCACAGATCGACCGGCAACACGAATGCCGGCGGAACCGGCAGACCCAACGCTGCCATCCGCGCAAGGTTCGCCGCCTTTGCACCGATGACCTCGGCGGCGGGCCGCTCGGTGCAGCCGGGATAAATCCGTTCAATCTGCACGTCGGATCACCCGCTCATGGGGTCAAGTCGGCCAGCACATGCTCGCGCAAGGCGTGCCCGAAGCCGGCGAGCCGGTCCGTTGCCCGTTCCAACGCCCGGGCCAGCTCCATGACTGACAGCGCGACTTTGAGATCGGACGCGCCGGTCAGAATCAGTTCCGTCGCCCTCCGCTCAGCCGTATCGGCACGATGCTCGGTTTCGGCGAGTCGGCCAGCCGCAGCGAGCGCTTCCTCAGAGTCGACGCGATGGCCTTCGGGAACTTCCGCCGCGGCGGCTGCGCCCGTGGCGGCCGCTTCAGCGCCACAGACGACGGCGGCGCACAGGTCGGTCAGCGCTGCGGTCAGTTCCGGGGCGAGTTCGCTCGGCAGCAGCGACGCGACGAAGGCGGCCTGTTCCAGCTCGTCGATCGTGTCTTCCATCCTGTTGACCATCTGTGCGATGCCGCGGTTCGCGTTCAAGCGCGCGATTTCGCCGCGCGCCTCCATCGCGATGCGATCGGCCTTTTCCTCGATATGGCGCGCAGTTTTTGCCAGCGCCAAGCCGTCGGTGCGGCGCCGTATCCCGGGCTTGTCGATAAACTGCGCCAGTTCGGCGCCGAGATCACGAGCGAGACCCGCCTGACGCAAGACGACAGCGAGGAGTGTCGTATCAGTTCGTTGCAAATGGCGGACGAGATCGGCCTCGACACGATCGCGGGCCTGCCGCACCGAGCTTCCCTGCAACAGGGCTTCGGCGGCAACGCGGAGCACGCCTTTGAGAAAATCAAGGGCGGCGTCGCGCCCGAGCACACGGTCCAATTCCTCGCCGAACCCGATTCGATTCGACGCCGCGTGGCGCACCGCCGCGGAGACGAATTCGCCGCCACCAAGTTCCAGGAAGCCACGATGGCCGAAGCGGTGCTGGGCTGCCCAGTGGAGGATAACGACGGCGTCGTTCTTGCCGACGCATGTCCGCAACGCCTTGCGCGCCTTGTTCCAATCGATCAAGAAGACCAGCGATGCGCCCAGCGCTTCGAGAAAGACGTCGCGATTGTTGCCGCCGCCGAGCGAATAGCGACCGGTAATGAGATGGAACGCGCCGCCGTCGGCCAAGCCGGCCGCGCTCTTGCGCTCAATTCCGCTCCACTCGACCGCGAAGTCTTTGAATAAGTCGGCAAAAAATTTGGCGCGCGGCAGGTGCACGTCGGTGTAGGTCACCGTCACCGCCTCGGCACCGACGGCGATAACGACGACATGCGCATCGGTCTCGCCGATGTCATTCTGGATTGTGAAGCGTTCGCCGGCGCGCGCGGCGGTGGTCGCCAATCCGGGATGGCCGAATCTGAGTTTTTCGGTCGTCGCGATCCCACGCATGAATGCCCCGACCGCCTCGCGGTCATCCGGACGCAAGCCGTAAGCATGCGCGCCCGCGATCTCTTCCGCCGCATGGCGCGTGGAAAGCTCGTTGAGCGCCCGATGCAGGTCCATGACCAAACGATGTAGACTGTCGCCGTCGGTCGACGATATTGCGATCAATCCGGTGATCTGCGCGAGTTCGACCTCGTCGCCGCCGGCGGGCGGGATCGCCTGTTCGAGCGCCGACAATCGCGCGAGGGCTGCTTCGCCGGCGTCGGCATCGCCGGCTTTGACCGCGCGCGCCATGATCGTCACATCGTCGACGATAGCGGCTCGCAGGGCGCCGAGACCGGGAGCCGCAATGCGGCCGCCGGCGGACGTGCTCGCGCGATTGACAAGTATCTCAATCGGCAGGGGGTCGATGCCCGCCGCCCGGCATTCCTCCGTCAATGCAAACCGCATCCCTTGGGGATTGCGCGAGTGGCCCAATGCGGCCTGCAATGCACTCAGACGCACCTTCACACGGTCGTTTGCAGCCAAGCCCTCGGCGATTCTGGCCGGCAACAAGAGAGCCACCTGTCCTAGCTCCTGGATGATTTCGGATTTCATGTGCCGGAACCGTGATGTCTCATCGCAAAAGCAGCATGTCGGAACGGCACGATCATTGCGCTAAATCATTTTTGCAGCGTCACACTCTCCATTCAGGCGTCACAATTTCGTCAACGCGTTGGCGCGTTTGCCGCCGGCAAAAAAACTGGCGCCAACGCGGCGTTTGACACAGATCAAGGCGAAGTCCCGCGACGCAACGTCGAGGACGATCGAGGATCGGGTTCGGTTCTGCGCTTCAAGCTGCGGCGTAACAATCCAAGTATCAGCGCTGGCCGCGCGGCTGCGGGCGCGGCGGCAGCGCGGGCAGGTCGACCATCGGCGCACCACCGGCGCGCGCGGACCCTGGCTCAATAGCCGGGGATCATTTCATCTGAAACGCCGACCACTCCACGCACGCTCTCAGCGAGTGCAAGAAGGGCTTTGTGTTCCGCAGTTGAAAAAACGAGGCCCCATAAGTGAACGACTCCGTCTTGTACAATCACATTGCGCTCGCCGAAATCGGTCCAGGTCTGATCATGAAGCCGATCCAATAGATCCAAGCGAATCTTGCGATCCATACTGGAACCGGAGTCGGATTGGACACGTGACGACGCCAAC
>Ga0187782_10003837_pt1 | contig 11210 bp, 5 predicted proteins | sample 0715_SJ02_MP15_2_FD_132454 | JGI IMG/M metagenome (GOLD analysis project Ga0187782, IMG submission 132454) | Tropical peat soil microbial communities from peatlands in Department of Meta, Colombia - 0715_SJ02_MP15_20_MG | ecosystem: Environmental > Terrestrial > Soil > Wetlands > Peat | place...
GTCATCGCCGTGCAGCCGTTGGAGAAGACCTGCAGCAGCAGCCACGTACCGGCGACGCCCATCGCGCTCGCGGGCGGCGCGGGAGGCGGCACGACCGGCAAGGGGTGCCCACCGGCAAGAACCGTCTTGAACGCGCCTTCCACGATCACCCATAGCAGGGTCCCGAGAAAAAGGTAGGTGGGCACCATAAAAAAAACACCTGCTTCGCGGACGCCCCGCAGGTTCACAACCGTAATCACCACCAGAATCCCGAGACAGATCAGCAGGGTGTGTGGCTCGAAGCTGGGAAAAGCGGAAACCAGTGCTCCCACGCCGGCCGAGATACCCACGGCGACGACGAGAACATAGTCGATCATCAAGGCTGCCCCCGCGAGCAATCCCGGATACGTTCCGAGATTTTCCGATGCGACCGTGTACGATCCGCCGCCGCCGGGATACGCAGCGATGGTTTGGCGATAGGAAAAATAAACGATCGTCAGCAGCACGATAATGCTGGCGCTGACGGGCACGATGTAAGCGATTCCCGCCACGCCGAGCGGAAGCAGAAGCGTTAGGGCGGCTTCCGGCCCGTACGCCGCAGAGCTGAGTGCGTCCAGGCCAAAGATGGGAATTCCGGCAGACGTACCGATTTGCTCAGCGCGCTCATCCGACGTTGCCAGAGGCTTCCCGAGCAGGATGTCGAGCAATGGCATGGACCGTCTCCAAAATGAAAAATAGGAGCGGCTAGAGTAATTCGCCAGCCCCAGAATTGGAATCACAAAGCTCAGGAAGTTCGAGCTTCGCCAGATCTTTCACACAGCTGTAACCTTGCGAGCCGGCCGGGCGGGTCGTTCTTTGGCACGTCTCTGCGCAATAACGACTTTCGCCGATTGACTTGCGGTGGCGACGAAGCCTAGCATGACCCGCTCAGGAGACTTCTTGGACCCTCCCAGCAGTCCCGGAATCCGGCGAATCGCATCGAGCGCGCTCATCCTGGCCGCCATCCTGGTCCTCTCCATCCTGGGCGAACAGCCTGCGGCTCCTAAGCCATCGAATGCCCCTGAAACCGCGTTCTCTGCCGGGCGCGCCGTGGACGCTCTTCGCCGAATTCTGAAGGACGATGTACCTCATCCGGTCGGGAGCACGGCCGACGACGTCGTCCGGGAACGCCTTGTCGATGAGTTCATGCGGCTGGGCTACCAGCCACAGGTACAAACGACGTTTGCCTGCTCGAAATACGCGTCCTGTGCCACGGTCAAAAACGTTGTGGCACGCCTCGAGGGAACCGAAGAAAGCGGTGCCGTCCTGCTGGCCGCCCACTATGACTCGGTGCCGGCCGGGCCGGGCGATTCCGACGATGGCACGGGAGCGGTCACTGTGCTGGAAATTGCACGCGCTCTCAAATCGTTCCCACCGCGCCGGCACCCCGTTATTTTCCTGCTCGACGAGGGTGAGGAGGAAGGGCTGCTCGGAGCGCAAGGATTTGTGGATTCGCACCCCTGGGCGAAAGAGGTGCGCGTCGCAGTCAACGTCGATAATCGCGGCACCTACGGGCCGAGCATGATGTTTGAGACGGGCCGTGCGAATGACTGGGCCGCCCGGTTCTACGCGCGCTACGTGCCACTCCCCCGAGCCGACTCAATTGCCTACACCATTTACAAACTGCTTCCCAATGACACGGACTTCACCATTTTCAAGCAAGCCGGCTATCAGGGACTGAACTTCGCCTACGTGAAGGGAGTGAACCAATATCACACACCGCTTGACAACTCAGCAAATGTCAGCGCCGCAAGCGTCGAAGATCATGGCGAGCATGTGCTGCCGCTCGTCTCCGCTCTGGCGAATGCGGACCTTTCGAATTGGCCCGCCGGAGAGGCCGTTTACTTCACCATCTTCGGGCGCTGGATGGTGCACTGGCCGGCCCGACGCTCGATCGAATGGGCTCTGATCGCGACGTTTCTTCTGGTCGCCGAAATCCTGTGGCTAAGTCACGCCAAGCGCCTCACGCCAACGGAGCTTCTGTGGGGAATGCTGGGATGGCTCGTGAGCATGGTGGTGACGGCCGCGGTGGCCCTCGTTGTGGCGCGCCTGGTCCACATGGCCGGGGCAACGCCCGTCACCTGGGTGGCGTATCCCATTCCGCTCGAGGCTTCGTTTGCATTGCTGGCCGCGGTTGTGGTGGTGACAAACGCAATCTTCTTTTCCAGGCGCGCGCATTTCTGGGGACTCTGGAGCGGTGTCTGGGTGTGGTGGTCGCTGGGAGCCATGGCGGTCTCACTCAAGGCGCCCGGACTGAGCCACCTGCTAGTCGTTCCGCTGGGCGTGGCGGTCGGTGCCGGACTTGCCGCGGCGATCAGCCCTAGCGAAGGGACCGCGGCTTCAAGCCTGGCCGTGATTTTACCGCTCGCCGCCGCCGGAATCGTACTGACGGGGTTGCTGGTGGAGATGTATTCGGCTCTGGGCGCACCAGCACTCGTTCCGATCGCCATGCTAGCCGGTCTTCTGTGTTCTCCGGTTGCACCATTCTGTGAGGATCTGCGAGGCGTCCAGGGCGTCAGAGGCTTGGCGGTGCCGTGGCTTCTTGTAGGCTTCACGACCCTTCTGCTATTCGCAGCGATGGTGGTGCCCGCATATTCGGCCAAGTCGCCCGAGCGCGTGAATTTCCGATACATCGAGGATGGGGATTCCGGAAACGCGCGGTGGGTAGTCGAAGCAGAATCGGGCCACCTGCCGGAGCCGATCCGGCTTGCAGCCAATTTCCGACGAGCCGACAGAGGTTATCTGCCGTGGAACACGAACCCAGCCTTCCTCGCCGATGCTCCGGATCAGGGCTTTGCGGCGCCCACATTCACGATTCTGGAGTCGTCTGAAAACGAGGGCAGGCGGAGCTATCGCGCCTTGTTGCGTTCTGAGCGCGGGGCGCCTTTCGCTGCGGTTCTTTTTCCGCCGGCCGCCGACATTGAGTCCGTCACCGTAGGCGGTCTCGCGCAGCAATCAGTGGCCCCCCGCGTGAGAGGGTATTTCCATAATTGGCGAGCCTACTCATGTTCGACCATGCCGGCTAACGGCGTTGAAATCACCTTCTCACTCCCCATGGGGAAAGCCATCGAGGTCTCTGTGCTCGATGAGAGCTATGGCCTGCCCGAGGAAGGTACGTTTCTATTGCACGCACGGCCGCTCACGGCAACGCCGTCGCAGGATGGCGACGCCACCATGGTTATCCGCCGAGTGCAGCTCCTACCGTAGGAGACGATCGTCTGGCGCAAACCCGCTCGAACCTGGCTATGATGTTTTCTGAGGATGCGAGGGCATGAGAGAGAGGGTCGATGGGCCGGCTGTGGAGTGGTGGCGGTCACCGATTCGGTGGACACGCTTCGCGCAACGCGAACAGCAGCTGCTGCTAATCCTGAGCATTTTGATTGGGGCCCTGACCGGCTTGGTGGTCGTGGCTTTGATCCTGCTCACCGAACGACTGGGACTGCGCCTGTATCCGGTGGGCAGTCCCGTGTGGCGGCGCATCGCCACTCCCGTAATTGGCTCCCTGGCAATGGGGTATGTGCTGTTCCGCTATTTTCCGGACGCGCGGGGCAGCGGCGTCACGCAGACAAAGGTGGCCCTGTTTATACGCGAGGGGGTCATCACGCTCCGCACCATCTTCGGCAAATTCTTCTGCACCGCGGTAACGCTCGCCAGCGGAATCCCACTCGGACCAGAAGGACCCTCGGTTCAAATCGGCGCCGGTATCGCGTCGGTGCTGGGACGCCGGCTCGGCTTGCGGACGGAAAGCGTGAAATCGCTCATTCCTGTCGGAGCAGCCGCCGCCATCGCGGCGGCCTTCAATACGCCTTTGGCCGCCGTTGTGTATGCGTTGGAAGAAATCGTAGGCGATCTCAATGCTCCGGTGCTGGGGTCGATCGTGCTCGCATCCGCCACGGCATGGATGGTGCTGCGCCTGATCCTTGGCAACAATCCCCTATTTCATGCCCCGCAATACCAGCTGCTCTACGGAAGGGAGTTTGCTATCTACGCCGTGCTCGGAGTCATTGGCGGCGTGTTCTCGGCGGTATTCGCCAAGGTCATGATCGAAACGCGTGCGGGTTTTCGGAGGCTTCCGGCCCGCACCCGCTGGGTGCAACCCGTGTCGGGAGGTTTGCTGGTCGGACTGCTCGGTTGGTGGGTACCTCAGGTCTTAGGCGTCGGATACTCCTACATTGGCGACGTGCTCAATGGGCGGATGGCCCTTCGCATCATCGGGCTTTTGGTCGTACTCAAGTTCGTCGCGGTCATCATGAGCTATGCTTCAGGCAATGCAGGCGGGCTTTTCGCACCCAGCTTGTTTCTCGGAGCGATGGTGGGAGGAGTGATCGGCAGCATGGCTCACCATGTGTGGCCCACAGTTACGGCAGAGCCAGGCGCCTACGCACTGGTCGGCATGGGCGCCCTGTTCGCCGGCATCATGCGCGCGCCGATGACCTCGGTTTTGATGATTTTTGAGACGACACACGATTACGCCGTCATCGTCCCGCTCATGATTGCCAATCTGGTAAGCTTCGTGATCGCCCGCCAGCTGCAGCCTCTCTCGATTACCCAAGCGCTCGCCTTTCAGGACGGCATCCACCTGCCCGGGGAAGAAATCCGCAGGCAGTTCGCCAAGCGCAATGTGGCCCAGGTCATGCGGCCGGTGACGGAAGCCCTCTCTGGGGAACTGACCATACAGCAGGCCGTAGAACGAACACGCAACAGCACACTGCAGGCCTGGCCTGTGCTCGATCAACACAACCTCGGAGGAATCGTCCGGCGAGCAGCGCTTGAACGCGCGATCGCCATGGGAGAAGGGGCCAAGCAGCTTTTGGATCTCACCGGAGCGGCGGGCTTTCCGCACGTGCACGCCGACCACCCACTCGATGTCGCGCTCGAACGCATGGGAGTCGCAAAACTGGACATCCTTCCCGTTGTCAGCCGCGCCGACATCCATCTGATCGTCGGCGTTGTCGCTCTGCCCGATATCCTGAATTCGTTTGGCGTTGGCAGGACCGATGCCGGCAACCCTCTCGCCCCGGAGGACGAATCTTCTCGAGAGCCCTAGCCCGTACGGCGGGTTTTGTCACCAGGCAAACCTCGGATAAAATGGCGCTTTTGTGCATTGTCTAACAATGACCGAGATACGCTTCTACAACACGCTGGCGAACCGGCTCGAGCCACTCGATCCCGTACATCCAGGCGAAGTGAGGATTTACACGTGCGGCCCTACGGTGTACGCTTCGGCCCACATCGGAAATTTCCGTACCTTCGTGTTTCAGGATATCCTACGCCGGTTCTTAAAGTCACAAGGCTACCGCGTCATGCAAGTGATGAACGTCACCGACGTGGACGATCGCATTATCCACGCCGCCGCCGCTGCCGGAATCGGCATCCGTGAATACACCGAAAAATACATCCAGGCTTTCCTGGAAGATATCGAAGCCTTGCGGATTGAGATTCCTGAGGAGGTTGTCCGCGCCACCGATCACATCGAGGATATGGTCGCGCTGATCGAGCGCCTGCAGCAAAAAGGTCTCACCTACACGAGCGAAGGCTCGATCTATTTCCGCATCTCCAAGTTCCCGCAGTACGGCAAGCTTTCCAAGATCGACGTGACCGGCATGCAACCCGGGGCACGCGTGGACGTCGATCAATACGACAAGGAGAATGCCCGCGATTTCGCTTTATGGAAGGCCCCTAAACCGGGCGAACACTTCTGGGAAACCCGCATCGGTCCGGGTCGTCCAGGCTGGCATATCGAGTGCTCCGCCATGTCGATGAAATACCTCGGCGACACGCTCGATATCCACACCGGCGGGGTCGACCTCGCCTTCCCACACCACGAAAACGAAATCGCGCAAAGCGAGGCGGCCACGGGAAAGCCCTTTGTCCGCATGTGGCTACACGCCGAGCACTTGATTATTGAGGGGCAAAAGATGTCGAAATCGCTCGGCAACTTCTACACGCTCCGCGATCTGTTCGCCAAGGGGCACAGGCCTTCCGCGATTCGCTTCCTGCTGCTTTCGGTGCCCTATCGCCGTCAGCTCAATTTCACCGAAGACGGCCTCACGCAGGCCCGCAATTCCGTTGAGCGGCTGCGCAATTTCGTGGCCCGCCTGAAGGCCGAGCAGTTCCCGCCGGGATCCAATCCGGAGGTGCGCCAGCGCATCGAAACCGCAGAAAAAGACTTCGATGCGGGTTTGGCGAACGATCTCAACACGGCGGTGGCGCTCGCCGCCGTTTTTGATCTAGTGCGCGATACCAACACGGCCATGGACGGTGGCGCGTTCCTGCAACAGGACGCCCCTCGGGCGATGGCGGCGATGGAGAAATTCGATGCCGTGCTGGCGTTGCTGGCCGACGATGACGATGGACGACTCGCCAAACTGGGCTTTTCAGCGCCGAACCAGCGCCTGCTCGCTGCCCAGGTCGAGGCCTTGGTCGAAGAGCGCAACGCCGCCAAGAAAATGCGGAATTTCCGGCGGGCCGACGAGATTCGCCAAAAACTCGCCGATTCTGGTATTCTGTTAGAAGATACCAAGGACGGCACGGTTCGCTGGAAATACAAATGAGCGTTTTCCCCCAACACGGATACTCGCTTCATACCCATAGACCTCCTTGTTTCGAACGGCCGAATCTCTTCGGCGTTGACTAATTGCATTTCTCCACTGGCTGCCAGGCCGCGCACTGACAAAACGCGCGACCAGGGACAATCCATTTCGGAGGGATCCATGCAGGTAGTCGAGAAGATGAGGAAATTGCCACATCGGGTCACCGCTCTGCCCGGCCCGAAGGCCAAAACGATTGTGGAGCGGGACCATCATGTGATCTCGCCGTCCTACACGCGCGATTACCCATTGGTTGCGAAGTCGGGCCGAGGCGCGATGGTTGAGGACGTCGACGGGAATACCTTTCTTGATTTCGCGGCGGGGATTGCCGTCGTGGCCACCGGACACTGCCATCCCGAAGTAGTCGCTGCGATTCAGAAACAATCAGCCGAGCTCATCCACATGTCCTGTACCGACTTCTATTACGAGGGCATGGTTCGGTTTGCCGAAAAGATCGCCTCCGTGACACCCGGCCAGGGGGCCAAGCGGGTCTACTTCGGCAATTCCGGCACCGAAGCGCTCGAGGCGGCTATGAAGCTCGCTCGCTATCACACCAGGCGCGACAAATTCATCGCCTTCTATGGCTGCTTCCACGGTCGCACGCTCGGCTCGCTGTCGCTCACCGCGAGCAAGGCGATCCAACGGAGGCGCTTCGGCTCACTGCTCGGCGGTGTATTTCACACTCCGTATCCGAACACGTACCGCGGAGCCTATGGCGTCCGCCCGGAACATGCCGCAACCGACGCGCTTCGCTACATGGAGACGGAACTGTTCAGGCACGTCGTCGATCCGGAAGAGGTTGCGGCGATTTTCGTCGAGCCCATTCAAGGAGAAGGCGGCTATGTCGTCGCACCGCCTGAGTTTCTGAAGGGACTTGAAACCCTCTCGCGCAAACACGGCATTCTGCTCGTGGTCGATGAGGTTCAGTCCGGCATGGGACGCACGGGAAAATGGTGGGCCTCGGAGTACGCCGGCATCGAGCCGGACATCCTCTGCATCGCGAAGGGGATTGCGTCAGGAATGCCCCTCGGTGCCGTCGTAGCGAAGTCGGAGGTGATGGACTGGACGCCCGGCTCGCACGCCTCCACGTTCGGAGGCAATCCGGTTTCGGTTGCGGCAGCGCTGGCCACCTTCGGCCTGCTCCAAAATGGCCTCATCCGCAATGCGGCGCAGCTGGGCGAATTCATTCAGAGCCGCACCGCCGATTGGTGCGAGCGCCACAAGTGCGTGGGAGACGTCCGCGGCCGAGGGCTTATGATCGGAATCGAATTCGTGCGCGATCAAAAGACGAAGGAGCCGGCGCCCCAGCTACGAAATCAGGTGATCCACCTCGCGTTCGAGCGCGGACTGCTTGTGCTGGGAGCCGGGGACAGCTCGCTCAGACTCGCGCCTCCGCTGGTGATCGACCAAGAGCAGGCCGATTTCGCTATCCGCACGCTCGACGAATGCATCCGGGAGGCGGAACAATCGCTTTAGAGCCAGGTCCCTCGTTTTCGATATTTTGCGTGCTGGATGTTTGACGCACCCTTGCCGTAGTAGAATGCCGAGCTTCACCGTACAGTCTGTCTGAAAAGGGGCACGAGGAGGGGAAGTTTGCCGGAGCTTCGCAAGGACCCTATCACGGGCCGCTGGGTAATCATTTCGACCGACCGCTCCAAGCGCCCGACCGACTTCATCCGGCAAAGTGTTCAGATTAAGGAGCCTAAGAATTGCCCCTTTTGCCCTGGCGCGGAGGGGAAGACACCGCCCGAGATTCTTGCCTATGGCCGTCGGAATGGCAGCCGGGACACTCCGGGCTGGTCGCTCCGCGTCGTCTCCAACAAGTTTCCCGCTCTCGGAATTGAAGGCAACCTCGACCGCGAAGGAGAGGGACTGTTTGATCGTATGAGTGGCATCGGAGCCCACGAAGTCATCATCGAATCGCCGGACCATCGGCTTACCCTGGCAACGATGCCGCCAACAGCGATCGAGGAAACGCTGTGGGCCTATCGCGACCGCGTCCTCGACCTAAAGAACGATCGCCGCTTTCGCTACATCCTGCTCTTCAAGAACCACGGCGAGGCTGCGGGCGCCACGCTCGAGCACACCCATTCACAATTGATTGCGCTTCCCATCGTCCCCAAACGCGTCCGAGAGGAAGTTGACAGCGCCAAGCGCTACTATGACGAGAAAGAGCGCTGTATCTTTTGTGACATGATCCGACAGGAGGTTGAGACCGAGAAGCGCCTCATCCTGAACGACGATCACTTCATTGCGCTGGCGCCCTATGCGCCGCGCTTCCCCTTCGAAACATGGATCTTGCCGCGCCAGCACAGCTCCGCCTACGAGAACATGCCTACGCCTCAGTACGGCCATCTCGCCCGGACGCTGCGGGAATTCCTTTCCCGGATCGATTCGGCGCTCGACTTTCCAGCTTACAACTATGTCATTCACACGTCGCCTGTCGGCGAGGAAATCAACGACCACTATCACTGGCATTTGGAAGTGATGCCGAAGCTCACCCGCGTCGCGGGATTTGAATGGGGTACCGGCTTCTACATCAATCCCACTCCGCCCGAAGAATCCGCCCGCTTCCTCCGCGAAGCAAGAGCAGCCGATTGACGCGCTCGAAACATCCGGCAACTAGGATTGTTTCAGTTTCTTCCGTGCCGAAGCGAACAGCGTCACACCCAGCACCGCGAACAGCAGCACACCGAGCCACGGGGCCTGATGCAGATTGGGCATGTGCGTGTCGCCCCAGGCCGTAAACAAACTGGCTGGCCAGGGCAGACGGAGTGCTACGGCGAGCCAGTGCGGCACGTGTTGGCTTAGTTCCGGGTCCTCGAGCAGGTTGAGGACGATGGCCAACAACCCAAAAACGCCCCCCGCGGCGATCAACCCGCTGGAATAGAGCGCGCCGGGGCTCACCTCACTCTCCGCACCGCTCTTCTTCTCCACGCCTTGCTCGGCCAGCCACCGCACCAAGCCTCCTAAAAACATCGCCATGGTCGTGCCAATCGAGATGTACGACCCCACGGCGAATGGCAGCGAGCGGACGCCCAAAATCTCGATCGCAATCACCAGAAAAACCCCCAGAAAGACCAGCCGCCAGGGGAGCCGGCGGTTCAGAATCCCGTTGATGACCGTCGCCATCAATCGCGCCTGGGGCGCTGCCGCCTTGGCGCTACCGATTCCTTGCTCCCACTGAATTTCGATCTGTTTCGTCGTGGGGTCGTAGAGGTATTTCCCATCTGGAATCACGCTCGATCCGAGGGCGTTCACGAGTACGTAGGTCTTCCCGTTGTGCACGTAATGATCGTCCTGATGCTCGACGCCCGCGGGCAGATTGTGGATGTCGAGGGGAATCTCCAGGGCCTTGTACTGCGCGAGCCCTACGTTCATCAGGATGAGCGTGCCGCCAATGGCGAGGGAGGAAACCAGTACGCCGATGACGAGCGCGATTTGCTGCTTCGCCGGCGTGGCGCCGACCAGAAAACCAGTCTTCAAATCCTGCGAGGTCGCGCCCGCGATGGCGGCAGCGATGCACACGACGCCGCCGATGGTGAGTGCCAACACCGCGTACGCGCTCGCCGTCCAGTGGATGACCAGGAAGACCGCACAGGTGGCCATAAGCGTCGCAATGGTCATACCACTGATGGGGTTCGATGAATTTCCGATCAGCCCGCTGATCCTTGAAGCAACGGTCACAAACAGAAAACCAAACACCACAATGAAAAACGCTGCGAGCAAATTCGAGAACGCACCCGCTTCTGCTCCCGGAACCGGTTTAAACCTCAAAAACGCCCAAATCATGACCATGATCAGAATCGAGCCGCCAATCACGATGGTCATGGAAAGATCGCGCTCGGTGCGGCTTGCTGCCGGCATCGATTCTTTCTGGGCCCGGACGTCCTTGAGCCCCGCGCGCAGCGCCGCGAGAATGGTGGGCGTCGTTTTGATCAGTGTGATCAAGCCCGAAGCCGCCACCGCCCCCGCGCCCATCGGGCGAATATAGGTCGCCCAGAGTTGATCGGGACTCATCTGCGGAATGGGCACGGTGCTGGGATACAGCGCCGCGTCGGGCGCGAGCGAACCGAAGAATCGCATCGCCGGCATCATCACCAACCACGAAATCACCCCGCCCGCAAACAGAAACCCGGCTACGCGCGGCCCGATGATATAGCCGACTCCGAGATACTCGGACGTGATCGTGCATCGCATCGACGCGCCCGGCAACCACTTCGGTTGATAGTCGGGCTGGGCTGGCCACAGCCCCAGCGTGTTCATCGCGAAGGTGTACACTCCGCCGAGCCCCAAGCCCCAAAACACGCGCCCGGCAAACGACCCCCCTCGCTCTCCGGCCACCAACACATCGGCGCAAGCCGTGCCCTCGGGAAATGTCAAATTCCCATGCTCTTTGACAATCAACTGCCGCCTGAGCGGAATCATGAACAGCACCCCGAGCGTCCCGCCCAACAGGGCCAAAAAGAAAACCCTCCAGTATTCCGTGTTCAGCGAAAACCCGAGGAAGCTCAACGCGGGGATGGTAAAGATCACGCCTGCGGCGGCAGATTCTCCCGCCGACCCGGTCGTCTGCACAATGTTGTTTTCCAGGATCGTGGA
>Ga0187782_10003838_pt1 | contig 11209 bp, 10 predicted proteins | sample 0715_SJ02_MP15_2_FD_132454 | JGI IMG/M metagenome (GOLD analysis project Ga0187782, IMG submission 132454) | Tropical peat soil microbial communities from peatlands in Department of Meta, Colombia - 0715_SJ02_MP15_20_MG | ecosystem: Environmental > Terrestrial > Soil > Wetlands > Peat | place...
AGAAAGAAAAGGTGACGGCACGGGAGATGATCGACATGACCCATGGCATCAACGAGCAGAGCTTCAACGGACGTACCGAGATCCGCTGTTACACCTGCCATCGCGGCGCGGAAAAGCCCAGGTCCGTCCCGGAATAGCGGCTACTCCGGCAGCAACCGCTAAAATGGGCCTGGATGACCCCGGTCCGCTGGCTGAACCTCATCGATTTCCTCGTGCTCACGCTGGCCCTGTATGGCGTGCTGAACTGGGCGCGGCAGGCTCGCGCCATGCGGCTGGCGTTCTGGATCGTGGGTCTCTATGCCGCGTCCCTGGCCGCGCGGCGGGTCGATCTGATCGTGACGAGCTGGGTGCTGAGCGCGGCGGCGATCGGGCTGATTGTCATGCTCCTGATCGTCTTTCAGCCGGAATTGCGCCGCGCCTTTCAGTTCCTCGATCGAATCCTGCGGATTTCCCCGAGGTCCGCGGCGGCGCTCGAACCCGGGTTTCAGGCGATCGCGGAGGCGGCGTTCTCAATGGCGCACGACCGCGTGGGCGCGCTGATTGTGATCGTACGCACGGATCCGGTCTCCGATCTGATTGAGGACGGCGTGGGGGTTGGCGCGGAGATCTCCCGCCCCCTGCTGGAAGCGGTTTTCCAGAAGACATCCCCGGTGCACGACGGGGCGGTGATTGTGGAATCGGGACGGATTTCGCGCGTGAATGCGGTGTTGCCGCTGTCTCACCGGCCGGACATCCCGGCGCAATTCGGCACGCGGCATCGCGCGGCCATGGGGCTCGCCGAGCGATCCGATGCGCTGGTAATCGTCTCTTCCGAGGAGCGCGGCGAGGTCACGCTGATGCGCGGCGCCACGTGGCAGGTGATTGCCGGGGCGCTGGCACTGACTGAGCAACTACAGCACCTGGAAGGCGAGGCCGGGCTGCGCTGGTACGATCGACTAGGTCGTTTGCTGGTCGATAACCTGCCTCTCAAGCTGGCTGCCGCGGGACTGGGAATCGTAATCTCGATTCTCGCGCTGTTCAGCACCGGCAGCACGATTCGAACGGTGCAGGCTTCCATCGAATTCCAGCACGTCCCCCGCGGTCTCAATGTTGTTTCTTATGCACCCAATCAGGTCGAAGTGTCGCTCCGCGGCCGGGCATGGTTCATGGATGCCGGAGCCATCGACCGGCTGGTGGCGCGCTTCGATCTGAGCAACGCTCAGGCCGGCACCTGGCCGATGAAGCCGACCGAACGCAACTTATCGCTCCCCCCGGGGGTCAGGCTGGACGGAGTGGCGCCCCCGACGGTCATGGTGACCATTCGGCGCCAATAGCGCAGGCCAGCCCGCGCGGCCGGCAGGCTCGGCATCATGGGCGGTCCGCTATGGCGTAAACCCGACCGACTTCCACAGTGGCGCGCACTCGAACATCCTCCCCGCCGCCACAACGTAGCGGACCGTGCGGATATTGTGTATATTCTCCAGGGGATTCGCGTCCAGCACGATGAAATCGGCGCGTTTGCCTGGTTCCACCGAGCCCATCTCGCGCTCCCGTCCGAGCACGCGCGCCGGCGCAGTTGTCGCCGTCTGGATGGCCTCGAGCGGTGTCATGCCGCCCTGCACATAGAGCTCCATCTCGCGATACAGGCTGTAGCCGGGGATGCTCTGGTCGGTGCCGGCGATGATGGGCACGCCGGCGGCCCGCATGGCGGCGATCGCTTCCAGCGCGCTCTTCAGCGATTCGGCGAAGTTCGGCGCGAAACCGGGGGGTACTCCGGTGTGTTCCAGAGCGTCGCGCAGCTCCGGCGCGACATGGGTAATGCCCGGCTCGAAGGCGGCGACGGGTGTGTTCTGCGCGTGCCACATCCACTCGAACAGCGCCATGGTCGGCCCCATCACCGTGTGATGGGAAACAAAAAACGCGATGCCATCGCGCGCGGCCGGCGATCTCAGGTTAATCGGCGGGAGCGGGCCAAAGCGCGGCGCGCCCGGAGGAAGCAGCACCTGATAGACGTACGATGCGAAATGTTCGATGCCGTCCATGCCGTCTTCCACGCCTTCGAAAGCGGTCATCCCGTTGGGGACGTGGCCGTATGCGGTGAGGCCGTAGTGGTGGGCCTGGGACGTGATGGCCTTCAGCACGTCGGGTTTCAGGGAGCTGTAAACCTTGATCTGATCGAACCCGGCGGCGTGGTACTTGTCCACCATCGCGCGGCCCTGCTCGGGAGTGGCCGCCTGGGTGACGCCAATCGCCATCGGTCCGGCGCCGTCGATGATCCCGCCGAGCAGGAGCTTCGGTCCGAGTCCGTTGCCGGAATCGATAGCTCTTCGCACGGCGGTGATGAAATCGAATTCGTTGCCGCAGTCGCGCGCGGTGGTGATGCCGGCGGCGAGATAGAGCGGTCCCCATTCCACCTGCTCGAAGTGGGCGTGCGTGTCCCACAGACCCGGAAGCACGAATTTGCCGCGCGCGTCGAATCGTCCTGCTTCCGCCGGGATCTTCACGTCGCCGCGCGAGCCAACGGCGCGAATCCGTCCTCCTTCCACCAGAATCACCGAGTCGCGAATGGGAGACCGATCCGTTCCATCGATGAGCGTCGCTCCGGTGACGGCCAGCACGGTGCTTTGTTTGCCCGCAAGAGTCCGCGAGAAATCCGCCAGCGCCCGCATGTTGTCTTCCGCCGCGCGCGCGACGAAGAACCCGAGGCCGCTCTCCCAGCCGTCGCGCACCGCTTCGAAGTGATCCTGCTCGTCGTCCACGGTCACCGCCGCGACCAGTTGCAGGTGGTCATCGAGCCAGAGGGTCTCGCGCCCCCACACCACTCCGCGTACCGTGAAGCGCTCCACCGCGGCGCTGCGGCCGTCGAGGTTGACCACATCGCGCCCACGATCTTCAATGGTCAGCGCGCCGTGGGGCGCCCGCTGGATCGTGGCCGGACGGCCATGCTGGGTCCAGTAGCGCAGCAGAGCCATTTGGACCGAGATCGGAGCATACGCGGCAATGGGGAAAGCGGAGCCTTTGCCGTCCGCCGCGGTCAGTGTAGTGTCAACGGTGGAGAAACGCGACGTCTTGCCCTGGATCACCAGCCGGTCGGGTGTGTAGTCGGGCTTCATGTGCAGGTTCGCGCTCAGATCGACGGGTGTGTTTCGGTCGCGGAAGTGAAATGTCGCGGTGAGCGTGAGCGTGTCGCCATTGCGATCCAGCGCGTACTTCTCCTCTCCAATCGCCTGCTCGAATTTGTGCAGTTTGAAGGTGCCTGATTCCACCGGGGCTGCTTGCAGAGAGGTCAGCGGCAAAATCGCAGCGAGCGCGGCCGCGGCCCGAGTGAGCGTCAGCATGAACCTTCATAGTACAGGTGATATAACGTGGGCATGGCAGACGCGAGCGCGGTGCTGGGAAGAAGCGGCCTGAACGCAGGCCGCATCGGACTGTCGGCGGGTTACGGGCGCAAGCTGTCTCCGGCGATGGTGGAGCGCTGTTTCGAACAGGGAATCAACTACCTGTACTGGGGTTCCATTCGCTGGGGAAATTTCGGACGCGCCCTCGCCAGTCTGAAGCCACAACGTGACCGCGTGGTACTGGTGCTGCAATCGTACTCCCGCGTCGCATCGCTGATGCAGGGAAGCGTGGAGCGAGCCCTGCGACGCATCGGCTACGACTACTCCGACGTGCTGCTGCTGGGCATGTGGAATCGTGCGATTCCGGAGCGCATTCTGGATGCCGCGCGCCGCACTCGCGACCGCGGCCTGGTGCGGCATATCGCGATATCCAGCCACAACCGGCGGCTGATTCCGCGCCTCGCCGAAAACACGGATATCGACATCCTGCACGTGCGCTATAACGCCGCACATCCCGGAGCGGAGACCGAAGTCTTTCCGCACCTGCAGCCGGATAGCGCGCGTCCGGGTGTGGTGGTCTTCACGGCGACGAGCTGGGCGCAGTTGCTGAGCCCGAAGCGCGCGCCCGCCGGCGAACGTGTCCCCACCGCGACCGATTGCTATCGCTTTGTGCTCACCAATCCCTCGGTAGATGTGTGCGTCACGGGTCCGCGAGACGACGAGCAGGCCCAGGCCGCGCTTGCGGCGTTGCGCCTGGGACCCCTGAACGACGGAGAAATGGCGTGGATGCGGCGCGTGGGCAAGGCAGTTCATCCTTAGGCAAGGAACACGAATGCGTGCAACTCTCTTGGCTGGTCTCCTGGCCGGCGTCAATGCCTTGTTTGCCGGGCAGGACTGCGCGGCGCTGGCGAAACTATCGCTGCCCGACACCACCATCGCTCGCGCTGAATCCCTGGCCGGCGGAGCGTTCACTCCGCCCGGCCATCCGCCGATATCCCATCTTCCGGCGTTTTGCCGCGTCTCCGGCACGATCAAGCCATCCATGGATTCCGATATTCTCTTCGAAGTGTGGATGCCGGCGGCCGGCTGGAACGGCAGGTTCTTTGGCGTGGGAAACGGAGGATTCGCGGGCTCGATCAGCTACGACCAGATGGCGTCAGTGCTCGCGCACGGCTACGCCACGGCGTCAACCGATACGGGCCATCGGGGCGGAATGGCCGACGCAACGTGGGCCCGCCAACACCCGGAGAAGGTGATTGATTTCGGATACCGTGCCATCCACGACCTGACGGTGAACGCCAAATCCATCGTTGCGGCGTATTATGGCGGGCCTCCGGCGCACTCCTATTTCAGCTCGTGTTCGAACGGAGGACGCCAGGCCCTGATGGAGGCGCAGCGCTATCCGGGCGATTACGACGGAATCATTGCCGGCGCGCCGGCCAATTACTGGACCCATCTGCTCGCGAACGCTGTCTGGAACCTGCTGGCCCTGCAGGGCGATGCTTACATTCCATCGCAGAAGCTGCCGGCCATCCAGTCGGCCGCCCTGGCCGCCTGCGATGCACTGGATGGCGCGAAAGACGGAGTCATCGCCGATCCAGTTCAATGCCGATTCGATCCCTCGGTGCTGCAATGTCAGGGGACCGAAACCGATTCCTGTCTTACCGCACCTCAGGTGGACGCCCTGAAGAAGTTGTACGCCGGCGGTCACCTCTCCGATGGGAAGCAGTTGTTCCCGGGTTACACTCCGGGTGGCGAAGCCGAACAAGGCGGCTGGTCCCTCTGGATCACCGGGTCAGCGCCGCAGCGCAGCTCCATGCACACTTTCGGGGCTCAATTCTTCTTCGGAACTCAGTTCTTCAGGAACATGATGTTCGACGATCCGAGGTGGGACTACCACACTTTCAACGTGGACCGCGACCTGAAAGCAACCGACGAAAAGCTGGCGCCAATTCTCAACGCCACCGATCCGGATCTGAGCCGATTCCAGTCGCGTGGAGGCAAGCTGATTCTCTATCACGGCTGGAGCGACGCGGCGATTGCGCCGCGGAACACCATCGACTACTACGAGAGCATGGCGGCGAAGATGGGACAGCGGCGCGCCGACGGATTCGTGCGGCTCTACATGGTGCCGGGAATGGAGCACTGTATTGGTGGCCCTGGTCCGAGCAGTTTCGGGCAATTCGGCGGCGGCAGCGGCGACGCGGATTATGATATGCAGGCGGCGCTGGAACGATGGGTCGAGAAGGGAATTGCGCCCGGGACGATTATCGGGGAGAAACGCAGGAACGATCTCGATCCGACCAGCCCCCTGCTGCGAGCCATGCCGATTTGTGTCTGGCCAAAGGCGCCCCGGTACCTGGGCAAAGGGAGTACCAACGACGCCGCGAACTTCACTTGTTATTGAGGGGCGGCGGTCAGCATGCTGCTGATCGTGGAGAAGATCTTGCTGATGGCGGGAGCGATCTGGGGAGGAAGAAAGCCGGCTACGACGATGACCAGCGACGCGGCAAGCAGTGCGTACTCGATCATGTCCTGGCCCCGGCGGTCCCGCCAGAGACGCTGGGCAAATCTGAATTGCACAAGCAGCATTGCCGACCTCCTGCCCAATCATCCTTCCACGGGCAACTATCCACAATCAACGAGACCCCGTAACAGACGCGTGAAAAGCCCTTAGTTTCAGCGAGCCAACTTATTTGCAGGCCACGGGATCCTGTGGGAGCATTGGGTTATCCATACGACGTGTGCTGATTATTCCCACGTACAATGAACGCGACAACGTCGAGTCGCTGATAGCGAGAGTGCGCCGGGCGGCCGGTCCCGAGCCGATTCTTTTCATTGACGACAATTCCCCCGATGGAACGGCCGATGAGATTCGGCGACTCCAGCGGCAGGATTCCCAGGTTCACCTGCTGGTGAGGCCGGGGAAAGGCGGTTATGGCTCGGCCTGTCGCGATGGAATCCGCAGGATTCTGAGCGAGAATCTGGCCGATTACGTGATTCAGTTTGACGCCGACCTTTCCCACCCGCCCGAACAATTGCCGGCGATGATCGGGCTCCTCGCAACGCACCCGGTAGTGATCGGTTCGCGCTATGTGCGCGGGGGAGGCAGCCGTAACTGGGATTTCCGGAGGCGCTGCCTGAGCTTCGGGGGGAACCTCTACGCACGCCTCCTCACCGGAGTGCCCGTGCACGACATGACCGCGGGATTCGTGGGTTACCAGGCCAGCGCGCTGCGTCGAATCGATCTCGATGCGATACACTCCGAGGGATACGCGTTCCTGATGGAAATGAAATTCAATCTGCATCGGCTTGGCATGGAGTTCACCGAATTCCCGATTGTTTTTGTGGAGCGCGAGAGCGGCCGGTCCAAGTTCAGCAAGGCGATCATGCTGGAGGGCGTGAAGTTCCCGCTCCGAATGCTGGCGAGGAGAATCCGCGGTGAGTAGCCGAAAAGCTCTGATCACGGGCATTACCGGGCAGGACGGGTCCTACCTGGCCGAGCTTCTGCTGTCGAAAGGGTATGAAGTCCACGGTCTGGTGCGCCGCGTCGCGCTGGAAGACCCGGTGCACCGGCTGCGGCGAATCGCCGGCGTTCGCGATCGCGCCATTCTGCACGCCGGATCGCTGGAGAGCTTTCCGAGCATCTACCGGATCGTGCAGCAGGTGCAGCCTGACGAATGCTATCACCTGGCCGCGCAAAGTTTCGTCAGCTACTCGTTCGACGACGAATTCTCCACGCTGAACACGAACGTCAACGGCACGCACTTCATTCTCACGGCGCTCAAGGACGCTGCGCCGAACTGCCGCTTTTATTTCGCCGGCTCGAGCGAGATGTTCGGCAAGGTGGAAGAGGTTCCGCAGACCGAGCGAACGGCTTTTCATCCGCGCTCGGCATACGGCATCAGCAAAGTCGCGGGATTTCATCTGACGCGGAATTATCGCGAAGCCTACGGGCTGCACGCCTCCAACGGGATTCTGTTCAATCACGAGTCGCCGCGCCGCGGATTCGAGTTCGTCACGCGCAAGATCACCGCCGGCGTCGCCGCCATTGTGGCGGGAGAAGCGCGCGAGGTACGGCTGGGCAATCTCGAAGCCCGGCGCGACTGGGGCTTTGCACCGGAGTACGTGGAGGCGATGTGGCGCATGCTCCAGCGGGACAAACCGGATGATTACGTTGTCGCCACTGGCGTCTCGCACTCCGTACGCGAGTTCTGTGAACTGGCGTTTTCTCTGGCCGGCCTCGACTACCGCAAACACGTCTCGACCGACGAGCAACTGTATCGTCCTGCCGAAGTGGACCAGCTCATCGGCAACCCCGCGAAAGCCGAGGCGGTACTGGATTGGCGTGCCCGCACCGGCTTCGAGGGACTGGTCCGCCTGATGGTGGAGGAGGACTGCCGCGCGCGCGGCATCGACCTGCGCGTTCGAACTGCTCTGGCCCGTTAGGAGGGCCAGCCCCCGGCGCGGAGCCCGATCTCGCGCTTCCGGCCCCTCATCGCGTCGTGGCGCCTTTCATCCGCTCGCGCGCGACGCTGACGCGCGACTCCGCTAATCTCAGTGCAGAGGCTGTCCCGGGCGGTTGGTGATAAGTTATCGCTGACGGGCAGCACGGAAGCTCTATGAGCACATCGTCCGAACTTCGCCCACGCCTGCTGACGCGGCAATATCTGATCCGCATCGTCGTCGTGAATCTGATTGGCGCGACCGGCGCCGTAGTGCTGGTCGCCTGGCTCGGTTTCCTGTCGCGTCTGAGCGACGTGGGCTACGTGATCGCAACGGGGCTGATCTATGCCTACACCATGGGCACACTGTGCGGAATTGTTCTGCCGTTCGTTGGGGTCGCCGTCGAACGCCGCCCCGCTTTCGTCCGGTTCGGCGCGTTTGGCGTGGGCATAGTCATTCTCACCGTCATCGGCTGCGCCATTGGCACCGTAATCACGGTGCTGGTTGGCCTCAATACCATCGACGTGGCGCGCAGGATTTTTCCCATGAACCTCCGCATCAGCGTGTTCATCGCACTCGCCATCGGACTGACCATGTTCGGGTTCGAGACCATGCGCGCGCGTCTGCGCCGCGCCGAGGCGGAACTGCGCGAGCGTCAGCTTCGCGAAGAACGGGCGCAAAAACTCGCTGTCGAGGCGCAGTTGTCGTCGCTCGAATCGCGGCTTCATCCGCACTTCCTGTTCAATACGCTCAACTCCGTTTCCGCGCTCATCCATGACGACCCGCCGCGGGCCGAGGAGATGGTGGGCAGGCTGGCGGCGTTGCTGCGGAGTTCGCTCGATGCGAATCCGCAGAGCATGGTGCCGCTGGAGCGGGAACTGAAGATTGTGCGCGACTACCTGGAGATTGAAAAAGCGCGATTCGGCGAGCGGCTTCGCTACGCCATCCACGCGCCGGACGAGGTTCTGCACTCCGAGGTTCCGCTGCTGGCCGTGCAGACGCTGGTCGAGAACAGCGTCAAACACGTGATCGCCCGTCATCGGGAAGGAGGCGCGATCTTTATTCGGACGAACGCCGCGAACGATGCGATTGAAGTTCAGGTGGCCGACACCGGGCCTGGATTCTCGCTGGATAGCATTCCCGCCCAACACGGTCTCGACAATCTGATCGCGCGGTTACACGCCATCTATTCGAACGCCGCGAATATCCAGACAACAACAGACGAGCGGGGACGGGCAACGGTGTGCGTGCGGTTTCCCATGCGCGCCGCATGAAAGCCTACCTGGTGGACGACGAGCCGCTGGCCGTGCGGCGGCTGAGGCGGCTTCTGGAAGCGACGGGACGCTTCGAGATAGCGGGCGCCACTACCGACCCCGAGGAGGCGCTCGGGTTCCTCTCGCGCGAAAGCGTGGACGTTCTCTTCCTCGACATCCAGATGCCGGGCATGACCGGCTTCGAACTGCTGGCGCGCCTCGCCGAGCCGCCGCTGGTGATTTTCACCACGGCCTACGATCAGTTCGCGCTGAAAGCCTTCGACGTTCACTCGATCGATTATCTGCTCAAGCCCATTGAGCCCGCGCAGCTCGACCGCGCCATCGCCAAACTGGACCGGATGCAGGGCGGCGCGAGGCCGGATGTGCGCGCGATCGTCGAACAGGTGGCCGCGTCATTGCAGAAGCGGGAGCCCGAGCGCATCGCCACGCGCTCGGGCGAGCGCATTCAGTTCATCGACCTCTCGCGGATTACGCACTTCTTCGCGCAGGACAAACTGACCTGGGCGGCGGCCGGCGGGAAACAGTTCTGCGTGGATTACACCATCGCCGAACTCGAGGAACGCCTCGCCCGAAAGAACTTCGTCCGCATTCACCGCGCCACGCTGGTGAACGTGGCGTGGGTGCAGGAGATTGATGCGTGGTTTGGCGGTGGCGTGCTGGTGCGTCTGCGCGACGACAAACATACGGAACTGCCCGTGGCGCGCGACCGGGTGCGCGCTCTTAAGGACCGGCTCGGCGTGTAGGCGGGCATGGTAGAACTGAAGGGCATGACTCGAGCGCTGCTCGCCGGTCTCGCCTGCCTGTTGTCCGTCATCGCGCAGCCGGCCCCCGGTGTCTGGAAATTCGCGGTCTCCGGCGATTCGCGGAACTGCGGCGACATCGTCATGCCGGCGATTGCCGCGGGAGTGCGTGCCAGCGGCGCCGAGTTCTACTGGCATCTCGGCGATTTGCGCGCGATCTACGCCTTCGATGAGGACATGGGGCCGCAGACGAACATTGCCGACTACGAGAGCCGCGCCTGGCCCGACTTCATCGCGCATCAGCTCGCGCCTTTCGGCGATCTGCCCGTGTACCTGGTAATGGGCAACCACGAGACGATCCCTCCGGCCACGCGCGAGAATTTCCTGATCCAGTTCGCGGATTGGCTCGACACCCCCGTTCTTCGCGGGCAACGGCTCCGCGACGATCCGCAGGATCACAAGCTCCACAGCTATTACCACTGGGTCAGCCACGGCGTGGACTTCATCACCCTTGACAACGCGTCATCGAATCAGTTCGACGACGCGCAGATGAAATGGCTCCTGGCGCTGCTCCAGCGCGACAGCGTCTCGGCGGAGATACGGACTATCGTGGCGGGCATGCACGAGGCGCTCCCCGGCAGCGCCAGCACCAGCCACAGCATGGACGCCTGGCCGCTGGGCAAGGTCTCGGGCGGCGTGGTTTACGAGGCGTTGTGGCGCGCGCGGGATGCGGCACACAAAAACGTATATGTGCTGGCCAGCCATTCGCACCTGTACATGGAGAATATCTACGATACGGCCCAATGGAAGGGAAAAGTCCTTCCCGGCTGGATTGTGGGCACCGCCGGGGCGGTGCGATACAAGCTGCCTGCCGAAGCCGGGCCCGCTCAGAACGCGCGAGTCGCAGTCTATGGGTACATGATCGGAACCGTCGCCGCCGACGGCTCAGTCGCCTTCGAGTTTCGCGAGATTGGTCTCGAAGATCTTCTGCGGGCTAACCAGGGCAAACAGCCAGAGCCGCTGGTGCGGTGGTGTTTCAGCTCGAACAAGGAATGACCGGCTGCGTCACCACACGTGCGACGCCAGGACGCGGGGACGTCCGGGAGCGCCGTGAACCACAGGTATGCCCAGAACCACCTGCAGATTCCTGTTCATCCAGCCGGGGGAGAACTTCGGCACAGCCTCTGCAAAATACGCCGGAGTGCTCAGGAACTCGCCCGCTGCCGCGGTACCGTGGTCGGTCATCCCCGCGGCCACGACCACGATGCGATCGGTAGCTGAATCCACGAGCCTTGAGACGATCGCATAGTCCATGGTGACATTCGGCTGTGGCCAGGGGTCAACCACCTTCCAGTCATTCATTGCCGGGTGCTGGCGGTCGCGGACCACCATGGCGTTGCCATCCATCGCGAACGTGAAGCGCAACTGGCCG
>Ga0187782_10003840_pt1 | contig 11208 bp, 7 predicted proteins | sample 0715_SJ02_MP15_2_FD_132454 | JGI IMG/M metagenome (GOLD analysis project Ga0187782, IMG submission 132454) | Tropical peat soil microbial communities from peatlands in Department of Meta, Colombia - 0715_SJ02_MP15_20_MG | ecosystem: Environmental > Terrestrial > Soil > Wetlands > Peat | place...
CATCAGCGTTGCGCCGCCGTCGGTGGAGAGGCTTACCGCGCCGCCGGTCTGGAGCTGGCCGGTGGGACTGATGACGCGGCCGTGAATCTTGCCGGACGGGGGGGATTGCTGTGCCGGTTGTTGCGCGATCGGATTACTGAGCGGAAATGCCAGCAGGCCTGTGAAGATGCAAAAACCGACGACGACTGGCGGCCGCAACCGGGACGCTACCGCAAGACCCGAGCTGGTATGTCGCGAAGCCGCTGCACTCAAGTCGAAGCGGCCAACAGGGAGCGGCGGCCATGAACGCAAACCAATTAGGAATCGGTAACCCCGGTCTTGCCGAAGACTCATGGAATGGATTGTAGAAGGCAGCCGGCAGCCGGCAAAATCGAAATGTCGGCGCCCACCGGTTCCGCGTGAGGAAATCGGATTCGGCTTTTCCCGCCGCCCGCCCGCGGCCAGGTCCGCAGCGGCGATTCGCCGCCACGGATCTCTGTCGCGCATCCTCGGTTCACGCCCCGGCTACTTTGATTTGGGCGCCTTATATGATGAGTTCACCTTCTCTCCCGCCTGCTGCAAGATGCCTGCAGCATCGGCTGCATAAGGGCCGTTCGGAGCCAGCTCCAGGTACTTCTGGTATGCCTCGGAGCAATCTGCAGGCAGCACAATGCGATTGGTCTTGGGGTCGACGGTGGCGTTCTGAATCAGTCCCTGGCCCTTGATGTAATAGAGAATGGCCGAGTTGGGATCCACCTTGATGGCTTCGTCCGCGGCGGCCACCTGGGCGGCGGCGTTGTTCTCCTGGAAGAAAATGATCGCTTCGTTCCTCAGGTGCAGCGGCGCGTTCGGCGGATCGGCCTTGGCGGCGGCATCATAAGCCGCGTTCGCGTCGCTCACCTTGCCGGTGCGGGCGTACACTTCGCCCAATCCCGCGTTGGAGAGACCCAGAACACCCGGACGCGGCTTCTTTGAGGCTGTTTCCAGGTCAATTGCCTTCTTGTAGGACGCAATAGCGTCGTCGTACTTCTTGAGCCCTGCCTGACCGTATCCGAGATTGACCCACAGCAGGGCCTCGTCGGGCTTAAGTCCGGTGTCCTTAGACATCAGGCTTTCCACGTCTGTGTACTTGGCCGTTTTGATCTCAGCCGTTTTCGCCGCAACCGCAGCGGCATCCGGTTTCGAAGCCGGTGCGCCCAACGCCTGTGCTGCAGTCGCGCCGGCGTTGTCGATGTCGCGCTTGTCCTGGCCAACGACCTTGAGGTCGTCGTTGAGCTGCTTGATGAGAACGTTTGCCTTTATGGCTTCGGAATTGGTCTTCCTCAGTTCCTCAAGCTGTTTCCTCTCATCGGGAGAGAGCTTGTCGATATACTCTTGACGCGACATATCGACGTCTTGCGCCGTATCCTGTCCCACGACGATCTTCACGCCACGGATTGAATCGACCATTTTGCCGGTCGGAGTATCGTTGGCTCGATAGACGACCATGTAGGTTCCCTGGGGCGCTTCTCCGGAATAGTCGCCCGTGTCGGTCACCGGGAAGGTGTACTTCAGCGTAGTGCCTCCATCGGTGGAAAGGCTCACCGTGCCCTGCCCCTGCGGTTGCCCGGTGGGATTGATGACGCGGCCGTGAATCTTACCGGTGTTTCCGGCGGGTGGTTGCTGTGCCCGCGCCGAAGGCGGAGCCGATGCCAACAGCGTCGCCACGGCGGCGAGACCCATCCAAATTGAAAAAGTGCGCTTCATGTTTTCTCCTCGGGAGCGGCGGGACCATTGCTGCCCGCGTGCTCGAAAAAAATCGAACTCTAAAGTTTGCCGGCGGCGCCGAATAGGTCTCAGCGATCCTGTCTCCGCCGGTCGGCGCCGGTCACTCCAGCGGGTACGCGCACACCACAACGCGCACTCAAGCCGCAAGAGTCATTTTCCAGCAGAACCCACGTTAAATCCAACCCAGCACCCTGCACAAGAGGGCCCGCCAACCCTCACCATCTTATCTGCCTGTTCCCGCCGCACACATTCGCGCCTTTGATCGCAAGGGCGCGCGCATGTCGCCTTTTTACGACAAATGAATCTCGCGCTGCGGGAATACGACGCCATGGTAGTGTGTAGGACGAGCGACCGCGTGTGGCCTCCATCACACACTAGAATTTCACTATGAGCACCCTGATTCGAAGAGCGGTTCCCGCAGATGCCGGTCTGATTCTCAATTTCATCCGCGCCCTGGCGGCCTACGAGCGGGCACCGAATGAGGTGGTGGCAACCGAAGAAGACTTGCTGCGCGACGGCTTCGGAGCCCACCCCTTCTTCCATTGCCTGATTGCCGAACACCTCGGCCGGCCCGCCGGTTTCGCTTTATACTTTTTTGACTATTCCACATGGATGGGCCGGCCCGGCATCTACGTAGAAGACATATTCGTCTATCCGGAGTTTCGCACGCTCGGCATCGGCAAAGATCTGCTCGCCCGGGTGGCCGCGATCGCTCTCGAAAGCGGCTGCCGGCGTTTAAAGTGGATGGTCCTGGATTGGAATGCGCTTGCCATCGGCTTTTACCGCGCCATAGGCGCGGAATTTCTAGATGAGTGGCGCGGTATGCGCGTGAGCGGCGAAGCGCTGCGGCGGCTGGCACAGGGCGTGCAAAGCGATGCTGCGGTGATGGCCGATCCTCGCCGCCGGGCGGAGACCGCACCGTGAGGATTCGCGTTGTTGGCGGAGGCTTGGCCGGATCCGAGGCTGCGCTGACGGCTGCCCGCCTGGGTTGCCAGGTGGATCTCTACGAGATGCGCACGGTCGTGGATGGGAAACCGCGTCTGACACCGGCTCACCAAACGACGGAGTTCGGCGAACTCGTCTGCTCCAATTCGCTCAAGAGCGAGTCACCGCACACCGCGCCCTGGTTGCTGAAGCAGGAGATACGGCACGGGGGCTCGGCTTTGCTGCGTATCGCCGATGAGACCGCTGTTCCCGCGGGCCATGCGCTGGCCGTCGATCGCGCCGAGTTTTCACGGCGCATTTCCGAGGCCATTGCCGCCGAACCTGCGATCCGTGTAATACGCGAAGAGGTGAGTTGCCTGGACGATCCGCTGCACCAAGACCAAAAGGGCGGGAAACACTGCACGATTGTGGCCACAGGGCCGTTAACATCGGACGCGCTAGCCAAGGAAATTGAACGCCGAACCGGTTCTGGTCATCTGGCGTTCTACGATTCGATCTCGCCCATTGTCGATGCCGACTCGATCGATATGGGCCGCGTCTACTTTGCGGCGCGCTGGGACAAGGGAACTCCCGACTACATCAACTGTCCCATGGATCGCGCCGAATATGACCGCTTCTACGAAGCGCTGGTGGCCGCTGAGCCCGCTGAAGAGAGGGAGTGGGAACGGCTGGAGTATTTTGAGGGCTGCCTGCCCATCGAGGTGCTGGCCCGGCGCGGACGCGATACGCTTCGCTTCGGGCCCATGAAACCGGTTGGCCTGCGTGACCCGCGCACCGGCAAAATCCCGTGGGCGGTGGTGCAACTGCGTAAGGAAAATCTTCGCGCCGACAGCTACAATCTCGTCGGTTTTCAGAATCACCTGAAGTTCGGCGACCAGGCGCGGGTGTTGCGGTTGATTCCGGGCCTCGATAATGCCCGCTTTCTCCGTTACGGCCAGATTCATCGCAACACCTACATCTGCGCTCCGCTGCTGCTTGACGAATGCTTGCGGCTAAAGCAGTGGCCGGAGCTGATGTTTGCCGGCCAAATCTGCGGCGTCGAGGGCTATACCGAATCCATTGCCACCGGCATGTTGGCGGGTATCTACGCGGCAGCGCTTGCGCAAGGCCATGACCCTGACCCGGTTCCCCGCGCGAGCGCTCTCGGCTCGCTCATTCACTACATCACGCACGGAGACGGGAAGAATTTCCAGCCGGCCAACATTACCTTCGATCTGCTCGACCCGCTCGACGCAGACACTCGCCGCAAAATCCGCGTTAAGGGCGAGCGGCATCGCTTGCAGTGCGAGCGGGCGCTGGCGGCGTTCGACGCTTGGTTGGCTGCGACTACTTGCCTGTAGAGGGGCCTGCCGGTTCGCGAGCGATGGGGGACGCATAAACATGTCGCATTCTTCCAGGGTCCAACTGAATGAGCGCCTGCATCGTACGCGCCGCAGGTGTCTGCGTGTACCCTGGAGAATGGAGCTGCGATGGAGTCACCATCTCGTGAGCGAAGAAGGGAAGAGGCCGTCCTGAAGCGATGGTTGACAATTCTCGCTTGCGCTGCGGCATTGGGGCCCAGCGTCGCGTGGGCTCTTTCGCAAGCCGAACAGCCGACCGCATCTGAAAAGAAGTCTGCGACAACCATCGCCTTGCCGCCCTCGCCGAAAGCCCTATTACCCGACGCGTTCGACGGTTGGGAGCTGGCGGAGCCGTCAAAGGCCGCGACCGATCCTGCGCAAGCCGACGGAGCGGATGCCGCCGCACTGAAAGAGTACGGATTCACCGAGGGGCTCACTGCCAACTACAAGCGCGAAGGCGACACGCTTACGATGCGCGCACTGCGCTTCAACGATTCAAGCGGAGCTTACGGCGCCTACTCCTTTTACCGGCAGAACGGCTGGCCCAAGGAAGACATCGGCACGGGAGCAGCTTCAAACAACCATCGAGTGCTCTTCTGGACGGGAACCACAGTGGTGGATGCAAACTTTTCCCGCATCGGCCCAATGTCGGCCGGGGAGCTGCGCGAAATTGCCAGACAGTTGCCCGCTTCGGCGGGAGATGGCTTGCTGCTGCCACCCATTCTGGCGAACCTGCCGCAGCGATGGCTCGACGGACAAACCACGCACTACGCCGTGGGTCCTGCCGGCTACGTTGGCTCGGGAGGCGTGCTGCCCGCTTCGCTGGCTGGATTCGACAAGGGCGCTGAAGCCGTGACGGCCAACTACTCCCTCACTTCGGGCCCGGCCACCTTAACCATCCTCGACTACCCCACTCCGCAGATTGCCGAAGCGCAGGAGACTGCGATTCGCGCATATCTCAAAGCCGGCATCCACGCGCGGCCGCCGTGGACCAAGGCCTTGATGGATTCGGATCAGGTATCGCTTGAGGTGCGCCGCAGCGGACCGCTTGTCGCCGTCGTCAGCGGTGACGCCATCCCTGACCAGAGCCACCGGTTGCTCGAATCGGTCCATTACGAAGCCGATCTCACGGCGATTCCCCAGCCCGTGGAATCCGAAGTGGCAAAAACGAGCAAATTGCTCATGGGCATTGCCGTGCTCACCGTGATTGGAGGCGGAGCGGCGATACTGTTGGGTGGATTCTTCGGCGGTGGCAGGGCGCTCTATCGTCTGGCCAGGGGCAAACCCGCTTCTTCGGTCTTCGATGAGGAGTTCATTCATCTCGATCTGCGGGAGGAATGGGCCGAATCAACCCAAGCAATCCGGGGGCCGCATCCGAAGGGTTAATGGTCTCCCGTGCTGTGGAAAAATAGGCGCAAACCCCAAGAAACCCAATGAAATCAGGACAAATGGCGGAGAAATCCAGGCGAATATAAAGCGAATAACGGCCCAACATCGAACGCCTCGGCCCATTGTTAAATTGCTGAAAAATAACCTACTTATTTTCGCAAACATTTCCCTTGACACCGCCCGCCCCCACCCATACTATGCAGCCAAGAAAGTTCTGATGGGTTTGCCTCCGTTGGAACTATTCTCCCTGAGGGAAGAGCTGCCTATTGCCGGGCGGCTCTTTCCGTTTAAGAGCTTGTTTCCCTGCTCCCTGACTCATCATCATCCGCGCTCGCCGCTGATTCCGCCCACTCCGCGCCGCATTGCTCGCACCGCCAGGTATTTTCGGGTTCCACGTCTTCGAGAACCACGTCGTCCGATCCACATTTCGGACATTTGGGTTCTTGAAACTCAGGGACCACCTCTTTCGATTTGTCAATAATCTCCTGAGGGATCGGCTTCGCTGCGATCGCGCGTGCCCGATCGAGTTGATCGGCCGCGACCAGCAGGCGAGGATTGCCGACGCCAATTGCATAGTCAGGGATCGCTTCGATCCAGCTTTCGATTCCGGCCCGTTCGAGAACTGCGGACAGTTGCTGGGCCCCGGAGACCTCGCTGCACTCGCAAAGCAGTGTCTTCCACGTGTATTCAGCTGGCGAATCATCCCCTTGGTCCTGCTCAGCAGGGTTGGAGGGGACTAAGTACGAGTTAAGCAATGCTCCGGCGAGCAAATCGTAGTTCTTCCGCGTTATGCTTTGCGATTGTTGAGGTGTACTTGCTGGCGGAGCCGCCGATTCCGGCGACTGCGGATCGCTCATTCCGCGGCTGCGCATCTCCTGGCGCAAAGCCTGCTGTGCAGTTTCCGTCAAATCGGCGAAATCGAGCGCAAGCTCCCGCAGCTCCGCCTCGTTCATCTGCCGGTAGTGCTCGGTGAGTCTGTGCCATTCTTCGATTGGGTCGGCTTGCATGGGCAGAAGTATAGCGCGGGTCTTTCACTATTCAGCGGACATGACATTGAATGGGCTGGTTCCGGCGTCCGTTCGTCACCGGCCTTCAGCGGGGCGGCCGCAAGCCCAGGTCGGCGAGCATGGTTCGGATCACCACCATTCCAGTCACGGTGACCGCGGCCAGCAGGCAGGTCCAGAAGCCGACCCGGCTATACGGGAAAACGCGCGTCGTCTGCTTGCCCACAAAGGGGATACCGCTATCGTCGGGCAGCAGCGCGCGCGCCACAACGGCGAACACAAATCCGCCCGCCCAAACGATGGCGATACGAATTGCGAGTCGAAGAGTTTGCGCGAAAACCGTTGGTGGCGTCATCTCCCATGCTTGCTGCCCGCCCTGCCTTTGTCCGCGCGCAGCCGTATCACTCAACTTTACCCGCCCACAGCTCAACGATACAATCGAAGATGCAGGCCGACGTAGCTCAGTTGGTAGAGCAGCTGATTCGTAATCAGCAGGTCGTCAGTTCAAGTCTGACCGTCGGCTCCAGATTCGGGTCGCATACAAATCGGTTGACGTTGTGGCCTCTCGATTGCGAGAGGTCATTTTGTTGTGCGCACGGCCGCCGATATTTCCTCAAATCAATCCGGCACTACAAAAAGCGTGATCGATTGCGCCGGGAACGTGAAGTTGGCGATCGTGCTGGTTGTGCCGCTGCCTGATGGCGGCGTCACGCTCACCGCCGTCTGCGGAACGATCGCATTCAGGTTGGCGTTACTGTATTGGTAAACCTGCGCATTTGTGCCGTTCGCCGCTGTGAAATTCTCCAAACTGATCGTTGAAGTGAGCGGGCCGTAAGTCTTGTTGATCGCCATGATGGTGATGGCCCCGTCTTTGCTGCGTTGCGCGCCATAGACGGCAAGCTGGCCCTCGCCGTCGCCGCCGCCGGATGGGGCACTCGTCGCATAAAGGTATGTGTCGCCGAATGTCGCGCCATCGTTGGCCAAGTCGTAGTTACGATACATGGCGTACGCGTAATTGCCCGGGCCCTGCTGGTTGTAATTTGTCGTGGGCCAAAACACGCCCATCCCCAGACCCTCGCGCCCAAAGACGCCCAGAATGTCGGCTTCGACCACGGCGCCGTTGATCGACTCGAGTCCGCCGAAGTTGTATTCGTCGATTGCAGTCTTGGTGCCGGGATAGTCGTAGCTGGGATTGCCGAGAGGTGCGGTCCCATTGACCAACGCATTGAGCAATCGAACCACTTGCGGCGCCTGGAGCGGCGTCGAACAGCTTGCGGTGTAATTGGAGTCGGTTTTGTAGTTCGGCTGAGGGTAGTTGGGATCCGTGTAGGTGGGATCCCAGAACACGCGCGTGCCGTTCATGCGCGCTTCCTGCACCTCGGTGTCTCCGGCGGTAGTGAAGGCCACCGAGTTTCCGCTACCGGCGGGGTAATCCGGCGCGAAATAGCTGTGGACGTCCAGGTAATCCAGCAGACGAATGCCGTATTCCTGCGAGTAATTATTGAACTGCTGCAAGTAGTACTCAAGCATAGGAACGCCGTTGTGCGCCTCGCGATCTGTGGGATCGCTCCACGGCTCGTAGCAGGGAGAACCTAGGCTCCATCCATTTTCAATATCCTGTTTGGAGTAGAAATAGGCCCACCAATAGTCCATGACCGGCCCGCTGACCAGCGCCGTGGGATCGGCAGTCTTGATGGCCAATGCCGTGCCGATGCCGTTGTTTGTGACCTCAGCGTAAGTAAACGGGCTGGGGTGCACATCGCGATGCTCGGCATCCCACCAGGTTGGCTCATTATCGAGGTCCCACATGGCTACGCCTTTGCCGCTCGAGCCGTTGCCATAACTTGAGTTGGTGACGATGGAATTTACCCAGCTACCCGTCCAAGTGCTGTTGGCCCAGGCTGACGTTACCGAGCCTGGATTGGGAACCTGGCTGGAAGACGGAGTAGCCGAGGTGTCGGCTATGTCCGGGGGTGTTTCTTGGATGGAAGTGGCTTGCCACGTTGTCGAATTGCCGGAGAAGGAACAGCCGCCAACAGAGGAGTCGTAAGTGCCGCTCGACGTGGTGCAGCCATTGGTCCCTACGGAGTAATATCCGTCCCCGCAGGTGTCGTTGTAGCTCACCTGGCCCGGATACGCAGACTTGGTGAAACTGCACCCGCCGGCGCCGATGGTTACGTAGCCCAGAACGGGGACCGTGCCCAAAGCCGAGGAGCCGGCGGCGTCGATGGCCGGGAAGAATTGCGTAAAGTTCTCGCTTCCGGTGGAATTCGGGAACATGGCGACCGCGCCTTGGCCGCTTTCAAAGTAATAGTCGCTTGCCGAGTTGCTCCAGCCGTTCTGGTAGTTGTAGCGCGAGGTGTCGTCGCCGCCCCAGCGGACGATGCCGGGATTCGCAATCCGCTCCGAGGCCGAATCCAGAGAGTAGCCGTTCATTCCGTACACATAAGGGCTAATGGTGTGCGGGTTCTCGCTTGGATTCGAAGGAGTGCCGACGTCCACGGTCAAAGCGGGTCCCGTTGCCGCGGCGGGCGGACTCAAGCTGACGAGCACGCTGCCGCTGATCGACGTGTTTTGCGTGCTGGTCGCCGTTACGGTCACCGTTGCCGGCGCGGGATAAGGCGTGTTGTATAGGCCCGTCGAACCGATATCGCCGGGGCTCAGTGTGCTGCCCGTTGGGGCAGCGACCGTCCAGGTCACCGTGCTCGAGTAACTGCCATTGCCCTTTACCGTCGCTGTGAATTGCTGCTGCGTTCCGATGGTCGCCGTATTGGGCGACACGGTGATCGAAGTGACCCCGGCCTGGTTGTAAGCTGCGGTCACGGTGGTATTGGCGTTGATCGTCACGGTGCAATTGGTGGGAATGCCGGGAGTCGGGGTGCATCCGGTCCAGGAAACGAAGGTGTAGGAACCCGAGGATGCGGGGGCGGTAAGCGTAACCGCTGCTGCCGGACTGTAGGTAAGAGTGAAGGGCGTCGTTCCGCCCGCGTTTCCGTTGTTGTCGGCCGGCGAAGCGGTGATGGAAACGCCGCTCGATGGCGCAATCGAATCGACCGTGAGGGTGAAAGACCCGGCTGGATTCACTGTGACCGATGCGGTTCCAGTAGCACCGGCATAGATTGGGGAGCTCGTCGCGTCCGGAGTGTACGTTACAGTCAAAGTGTCGTTGCCCGCGGCCAAAGAGTTGGCAGGGACATTGATTTGCGTGCTGCCGCTTGTCAGCGTGGTTGAGGACGACGTGTAACTCCCGCTCGTGAGGGTCACCGAGCCGGTGGGAGCCAGATTGCCGCTGGCTCCGCTGACGGCCACCGTGACGGAAAGAGCCTGGTTGGCCAGGATCGTCGAAGAGCTGGGCGTCACTGTCACGCTGGGCTTGGTCAGGCCCACAGTCACCGATGCCGTGCCGGTGTTGCCGAGATAGATTGAAGAGCCCTTAGCGTCTGGAGTGTAGCTCGCAGTCAGGGTGTCGTTGCCGGCTGCAAGCGCACCGGCGGGAACGACGATTTGCGCATCGCCGGTCGTTAGAGTAGTTGCGGCCGATGTGTAACTTCCGCTCGTCAGCGTCACCGATCCGGTCGCGTTCGGCGCCGCTGTTCCAGAACCCACAGCCACTGTCACCGTCAATGGCTGCAAAGTCGTGATGGCCTGCAACCCCGGCGTGACGGTTACTGCCGGCGTGGTGGTGGTTACAAGCACCGAACCGCTGCCCGACGCGCCGTTATACGTCGAGGAACTCGCGGCGTCCGGCGTGTAGCTCGCGGTCAGAGTGTCGGTCCCAGCGGCGAGAGAGCCGAGGGCGATCGTGATTTGCGCGCTGCCATTCGAAAGCGTGGGCGTTCCAGAGGTAAACGATCCGCTCGTCACCGTAATCGATCCGGTGGGCGTGCCGCTCGTCCCGCTTACGGTTACCGTGACCGTTAATGACTGTATGGTCATAATGCTCTGCGAACTGGGAGTCACGGTGACGGTGGGCGTCGATTTTGCCGGCGGAGGGGTGGTCGTGCCTCCGCTGTTGCCGCCGCACGCTGCCATCCAAAGGCTTGCTGGAATGCTCAACCCAATTGCCCATAACCGGCTCTTCGCGCTCATCGCCCGCCCTCTCCATATTTATCGGCATTCAGTCAAGGGATAATGACCACGTTCATGCTCCATGGCGCCAGGGTTAGGTTAAGCGGCAGCGTCGGCGAGCTAATGGTGCTGGTCGTTGGAGGCGCCCAGGTGCTGGTTCCTGCCGGGTCGGCTGGGGTACCCGACGGTGAACCCGACAAGTCGTAGATCGCCTTGTCGTAGGTGATGACCGTGGCACTGGAAGCCGTGGTTTGTCCGGAAAGTGCGATCGAAACCGGCTGGCTGGTGGTCTCGTTCCGGTTGAACAACACCAGCGCCGTGCCGCCGCTGTGCGTCGCGGCATAAGCTACCACATCCGTCGTGTCGCCGGTCACGCTCGTAGTCAGCGCACTTTCTCCGTTGACCGCCACATTGCTGAACAGCTCGAATGCGCGCGCCGTGGGCGACATGGTCCCGATGGGACCGCCGTAGCTGCAGGGTGAGCCGTTAGGTCCGGTATCGCCGGATCCGTCGGCAAAGATATTGTAGGCGCCGAAGTTCTGCCATCCGTAAAGCGAAGTGCTGTCATTGCCTTCATCGCCGTTGCAGTTGCCGAACCCAATCCACCACGTCAGGCGCGAAACGCCGTCATTCATCGCTTCGCCCAGCACCTGGCCGGCGTATAAACCCTGGGTAATCGACCAGCTCTGTTTGCCCGGATTGCTATACGGTGCGCC
>Ga0187782_10003841_pt1 | contig 11206 bp, 6 predicted proteins | sample 0715_SJ02_MP15_2_FD_132454 | JGI IMG/M metagenome (GOLD analysis project Ga0187782, IMG submission 132454) | Tropical peat soil microbial communities from peatlands in Department of Meta, Colombia - 0715_SJ02_MP15_20_MG | ecosystem: Environmental > Terrestrial > Soil > Wetlands > Peat | place...
AAAGAAATCACCACAGCCGTCGTCGATACCAAAACAAAAAACGGGAGGACCACCCCGATTAACGGAGCAAACGGCGAATACACAGCCGAGTCAATCAAGGTGCTGGGCGGCATGGAAGCCGTGCGCAAGCGCCCTGCGATGTACATTGGCTCGACGGGTGAACTCGGACTGCATCATCTTGTCTACGAAGTCGTAGATAACTCCGTTGACGAAGCGCTGGCTGGTTTTGCCGACAAGATCGAAGTCACCATCCATATCGACAACTCGATCACTGTGGTTGACAATGGCCGCGGCATTCCCGTCGACAACATGGACATCGACGAGGAAAAAATTCCTGCAGCCGAAGTGGTGATGACCAAGCTGCATGCCGGCGGGAAGTTCGATACTTCTTCTTACAAAGTTTCCGGCGGTCTGCACGGCGTTGGCGTCTCTTGTGTTAACGCGCTGAGCGAAGAGTTGGAGCTCGAAATCTGGCGTGACGGTTTTACCTGGGAGCAGACTTACGCAAAGGGCGAACCCACTAGCAAACTGAAAAAAACCGGCGCCGCCAAAGTGAAGACCGGCACCAAGGTTCACTTTCTACCCGATAAAGAAATCCTCACCGTCACGGAATATAACTTCGACACCTTGGCGCAACGTCTGCGCGAGCTGGCATTCCTTAACAAGGGACTGCTCATCACGCTGGAGGACGAGCGCACCACCGATCCCAAAACCGGTGGGCCGAAGAAAGCCGAATTCAAATACAACGGCGGCATTGCGGAATTTATCAAGCATCTCAATCGCGGCAAATCCGTGCTGCACGATAAGCCGATCTACATGGAAGCCGAGCGCGATGGCGTCAACATGGAAATCGGGCTGCAATACAACGATGGATATTCGGAAACGGTTTTCAGCTTTGCCAACAACATCAACACCGTTGATGGCGGATCGCATCTTTCCGGTTTCCGCACCTCGCTCACTCGCACCATCAATTACGCCGGCCAGCAGATGGGCTTGTTCAAGGACGTAAAAGAAAATCTGACCGGCGACGATGTGCGCGAAGGCCTGGTCGCCGTGATCAGCGTCAAGTTGCCGCAGCCGCAGTTCGAAGGTCAGACCAAGGGCAAGCTGAATTCCGACATCGCCGGAACTGTGCAGGCGTTCGTCAACGAGCGGTTGGGATCGTTTCTGGAACAGAACCCTCCCGTCGCCCGCAAGATTATCAACAAGGCGCTGGATGCCGCGCGCGCCCGCGAAGCCGCCCGCAAGGCCCGTGATCTTACCCGGCGCAAAGGCGCTCTCGATGGCGGAGGCTTGCCCGGCAAGCTGGCCGATTGTTCTGAGCGTGAACCGGAGCGCTGCGAGCTGTTCCTGGTCGAGGGCGAATCCGCCGGCGGAACTGCAAAACAAGGGCGCGATCGGCGCTTCCAAGCAATTCTTCCCCTCAAAGGAAAAATTCTCAACGTCGAGAAAGCCCGCTACGACAAGATGCTCGGCCACGAAGAAATTCGCGCCATGATCACCGCCCTGGGCACAGGCATCTCCAAAGAAGACTTCGACGCCACCAAATTGCGTTACGGCAAAATCATTCTGATGACCGACGCCGACGTCGACGGCAGTCACATTCGTACGCTGCTCCTGACATTCTTCTTTCGCCACATGCAGGAACTGATCAAGCGCGGCAACGTCTTTATCGCCCAACCCCCGTTGTTCTCGATCAAGAAGGGCAAATTGCTGCAGTACATCAAAGACGAAAAAGAATACGTCAAGGTCATGGTGAAACGCGCGTCTGAAGGTTTGATTGTGCGCTATGGCGAAGGTGCAGCCAAGCTCGAAGGCCCAGCCCTGGCCAAGTTCATTACCGTTCTCGATGAATATTTGAAGCTCTACGAAAAAGTAGGCAAGCGCTTGCGCGACGAAAAAGTCGCTGATCTTCTACCGAAGCTGGATCTCTCCAAGCGCACTGATTTTGAGGGCGACAAGAAAACACCGCCGAAGAAAATCGAGAAGCTCGAAAAAGAACTGAAGAAGCTGCAGAAAGAGCGCCAGTTCAAAGAAGTCGAGATGCGCTTCGACGAAGAGCACACATTGTGGGAAGTTCGTTACGTGAATTCCCAGGGTGCCGAGCATCTCATCAACTGGGAGTTGGCCTCGACCCCGGAATATCGACAACTGCTGTCAAAATTCAAACAGATCGAGCCTTATATGGAGCCCCCGTTCATCGTGGAAAGCGTGGTCAAAAGTACTGCGAAAAATGGCAACACTGACGGCGAAGGCGAAGAATTAAGCGATGCCGAGGATCTGGAAAAAGCTCAGAAGCAGGCCGTGAAAGAAGCATCGCCCAAGAGTGCTGGCAAGAAAAAGCCTGAGCCAGAAGTCGCCGAGAAGACCACTCCTCGCGATCTTCGCGACTATGTGCTCGCTGAAGGCCGTAAAGGATACGACGTGCAGCGCTATAAGGGCCTAGGCGAGATGACCGCGCCCCAGCTCTGGGAAACCACCATGGATCCCGAGCGCCGCACTTTACTCTCAGTCAAGCTGGAAGACCTCCCATTGACCGAGACGATCTTTGCCACCCTTATGGGTGAAGACGTCGAAGCGCGTCGCAAATTCATCGAAGAGAACGCGCTCGATGTAAAGAACCTGGACATTTGACGGCGCTGGCAGGGCCACAACCCCGTCGTCGCTCGGTTGCTCAGGGCAAGCTTAGGAGCTGAGGCCGGCGCCGTCATCCTGAGCGCAGCGAAGGATCTCTGCATATTGGACGGACGCCCGGTCCGCCCAGGGTTCCCCGACAGCAAGGAACGGATTACTCGCGATTACCTCTGTGCTATTCAGTGTCCTCTGTGGTAAGACGGCTTTCCCGCAAGTTCCTGAGCTGCTCACGTTCTCCAAATAGGCCGGAACTCTCCCATCCGCGCAACAAGGAGAACTTCGATGAAGAAACTGATATTAGTTCTGTGCTGTTTCTGCAGCTTGGCGTGGGCGGAAGGAAAAACAGCCGACACCCAACCCGCCCTGACCATCTACAACGGCAATTTCTTTGTGGCGCGCGAGCGCTTCCCCATGGAGTTGAAGGCCGGCGTCAATCCGGTCTCATACGCAGGAATTGCCGCGCACCTTGAGCCGGATTCGGTGATTCTGCGTGACCCGAGTGGCCGCGCCTTGCAGATTCTCGAGCAGAATTATCGCAACGATCCGATTTCGCAAGAGTTGCTGCTGTCTTTCTACGAAGGCAAGACCATCGATTTTCAGGTGCAGGGGGGCGAAAAACCAGTGATCGTCAAGGGAAAGATCGTGCGCAGCGGCTATGTTCCCAGTGTGAATAATCAGAACGGCTATCCTCAAAACAGCTACATGCAGCCTCTGATCGAAGTAGATGGCGTCTTGCGCTTTGGATTACCCGGCCAGCCGCTGTTTCCCGCGCTGACCGCCGATTCCATCCTGAAACCTACGCTTCACTGGCTGGTCGAGACCAACGAGCCGGGCGCATTCGATGCCGAGGTCTCCTACGTCAGCGGCGGCATGAACTGGCACGCGGATTACAACCTCGTCGTTTCCGACAAATCAAATACCAAGTTCGATGTGCTCGATATGATCGGCTGGATCACCATGTCCAATCAAAGCGGCAAAACCTTCGAGAATGCGCGCATCAAGCTGCTGGCCGGCGATGTGAACAAAATTCAGCCACCAGGCGTTGGTGGCGCGATCTATGCAGCTGAAGCCAAAGCCATGGCCGTAGACGCCATGGCTCCGGTCGTGCAGGAGAAGTCATTCGACGAGTTCCATCTCTACACGCTCCAGCGCCCAACTACTCTGCATGACCAAGAGACCAAACAGGTGGAGTTCGTTCGCGCCACCAGCATTCACGCGCAGCGAATCTACGTGTACGATGGCGCCAAGCTCGACCAATACGGCTACTACAACCGCGAACAACTCCGCAATGAACCAAATTATGGGACCGCATCGAACCCGAAAGTCTGGGTCATGGAAGAGTTCAAGAATGCCGACGCTAATCATCTCGGCATCCCGCTTCCCAAAGGCAAACTGCGATTCTACCGCCGCGACACCGATGGATATCTGGAGTTCGTCGGCGAAAACACGATAGACCATACTCCGAAGGACGAGATGATCCGCGTTTATACCGGTAACGCCTTCGACGTGATCGGCGAACGCAAGCGCACCAACTTCCACGTCGATTCAAAAAACAACTGGATGGAAGAGTCGTTCGAAATCAAAGTCCGCAATCACAAAAAGGAACCCGTAGACGTGCGCGTAGTGGAACACCTGTATCGCTGGACTAATTGGAAGCTGGTCGAGCAGTCGCAGTCGTCACGCAAAACGGATGCGCAAACGACGGAGTTCCCGATCACCATCGCGCCGGATGGCGAGCAGGTCGTGACCTACACGGTCCATTATTCGTGGTAGACAGTTGCGGTTTGGTTGGGGGCGGGCTCGTCCGTCCGTCCGGCGACTCGCAATCCGGGATACATCCGGTCAAACACCACCCACGCCGCTCCGATCACCACAAATACCAGCACGCTGCCCTCCGGTCCTACCGAGCCACCGGTCAGCCAGCGCGATCCGTGAAACGATGAGTTCAGCAAATGGCCTGGCACGGTTCCCCCGCTGTCAGGAACCGAGTACAAGTAGCTTTCTCCCCAATCCCATGACGCGTGCATGCCGACCGCGAACCATAGGTTTCCAGTGCGCCGCAGCGTGAAACAAAAAAACAAGCCGATCATCGCCGCGCACAGTGACCCTAGCCAGGTCTCGCCAACATTGCCAATGAGGTGAAGCGATCCGAAGACCAGGGCCCAGACAAAAGCAGCAGGCCAGAATCCGATGGCTTCAGATAGAGTGAACTGCGTGTAGCCGCGAAAGGTGAACTCCTCGAAGATTCCCACCAGAAAAAAGAAAACGCCCCAGAACAGAGCAAACTTCCAAATGCGTAATCCGTGAAGGATGACACTTCCGTAAGAGAACACGCCGACGCCACGCAACAGAAGCATCAGTGCCGAAAGCGCCAGGATCCCCCACAACAAACCGATGCAGAAGAGCCTTACGCGTGCCTGCCGGATGGGCAGCCCGTAGAGACAGAACGGACGCTTTTCAATTCTCGTCATTACGAACGCAGGAACAAGGCAGCTGATCACCAGCACAGCCTGAATAAACATTTGCTGCCACAGGAAACCTGCGCCACGCGAGGGAATCAGACGCAGCAGGTTCGAAAGAATCAAAAAAAGAATGACTCCCATCCCCAGGTAAAGGAATATGCCCCACCCCGGGCTCAGGCCCCCGCTGCTGACAAAGACAGCTGGCATTCCCCTGAGCGGCGCAGGGGTGGCAATAAGCGTCGCTGCCTCCGGCGGACTCAACTCCGAAGCGCTGGTGCTCGTCTCCGGGTTGGGATTTTGCTGGGGGTCGGGCATCGCAGTTTCCATGCCGGTCATGAAAATGGTAAAACACTCGCGCATCTCGCATGGGCAAATTTTTCACGCGCGAACGCTTTGGACATCCCCAGTTCCTGGCGGGCTGTCTGCTGCTTGTTTTTCTCCTACAGTGCTTTTGGCTTCTATTCCGGGGCACCGCGCCGCTGGATGTTGATGCATCCGAACTCTTTCGTGTGCAGGAAGGTTTACGGCAATGGCATGGAGGATCGGTTGCCGGCACGCCCTCCCCGGAGCGGCTGGAAGCACCCAGTCTCCCAGCGCCCAGGCTTGAAGAAAACTATGGCTTCGATCCAGACCACTCACCTTTGTGGTATCTCATCGCTTCTGCGCCCTTTGCCGTGTCCTCGGGCTCATCAACGGTAAGCTCAGTGCGATATTGGAGCTGGCTCGCGCGGCTTCCGTACATCACCATTGGTCTGTTGCTCGGAGCTTCACTTTGGTATGTCGCGCGCAGACTCTATGGAAACGCCGGCGGCTACATTGCCCTGACTTTGTACTGTTTTTCTCCCATCATCCTCCGGAGCAGTACGCTTTGGTTGACCCAGCCCGCAATCGGCGAGGCCTGGGGCACATTTGGGGCAATTTTCACCGCCATTGCGGTGGCCCACACTTTGTATGCTCCTCGCGAAGTTGTGCTCTGGAACTGGCGCCGCATTTTGTTGCTGGGATTATCGCTTGCGGTGGCAATAGGATGCTATTTTCCTCTGCTGGTGCTGCTTCCACTCACCTTGGCATTCATGTTGTACGTTGCTTCGAGCAGGCGGCTTGCAGCTCTTGCAATCTGGGGCTCAGCGGTAATAATTGCGCTGCTGCTGCTGTTTGCTTCTTACGCTTTTGACGTGCACACCTTCTGGCAAGGGATTCGTCACGCCCATTTCATCGAATTCAGTTGGCAGGCTTTGGGAATGCGAGCGGGCCTCCAGCACGTTTTTTTTAGCCTTGCTCAGAGCGGTCCAGCGCTGCTCATCGCGCTGCCTCTAACCCTGGCCGCATATATAGCTTGGCGGCGGGCCCGTTATTTCGGCAACAGCGCGCCATTGCTGGTCGCGTTTTGTTTGCTGATCATAGGCTCCGCTACCCCGCACGGCGCAGAAACTACTTTTGGTCTTGCAGCGATTCCATTTCTATTCGTCTTCGTGTCGGGGGTTGTCGCGGATCTGCTGGAGACAGGCCAGCGTGGGCTGGTAATGGCTTCTGTCTGGGGATTGCTGAGCGCAAATATCCTGCTCAACCTTACCGGGTTGGCCCGAGTGGGACACGGTTGATGCCCCGGCGAAACCCCGCCCAGGGGTTGTGAATTTCGCTGCAACCTCAGCCAGTCACAGGCGTTCTAAGTAGATTAAGAGTGAACGGAGGCGGGTCATGGTCCGGAAACTGGCGTATGATGGGGGTGTGAAACGCCGGAATCAAGCTACCCTTGCGGTTTTCAGCGCAATCATAGGTATCCTCGCCATGGTCCCGGGTGCAGCGGCCCAGATCAATGCCGCTCCGCCTTCGGTGACTTCGCTGGGCTTCGGCGGACGTGCGATCAATGGTGCTCCCCCGAGTGTGACTTCACTCGGCCCGTTAGGTTACACGCCAGGGTTCAATCCGGCCTTCCCCAACAGCCGGCCGACATTTGGCGTGAATCCCTTCCTGCCCCAGACCAACCATCATCACCACCGGCCGGATGGCTTCATTCCCTGGGGCGGGACCTACTACGCGATTCCGTATGGCTATTACGATTCCGGCGACCAGGCTACAGATGACCCTTCAACCGATCAATATAACGGCGGGCCAACAATTTTCGATCGGCGCGGCTCGGGAAAGCCAGCACCGCCGCCGTCAGATTATGCTGAACGCGTGCCGCCCCAATCGCCTTCTGCCGTGCCGGCTGCCGAGTCTGAAGCAGCACCCGCGACCGATCAGCCTCCGACTGTACTGGTCTTCAAGGATGGCCATCAGCTCGAAGTGGAAAACTACGCCATTGTTGGCAACACCCTTTACGATCTGACCGAAGGCCATCGCCACAAGATCCCTCTTTCTGAACTGGATCTGGATGCCACTACTAAACAGAACGGCGATCGCGGTATAGACTTTCAAGTGCCTGCGGGTTCCTGATTCATGCGCAGATGGCTGATTATCGTTTGCGTTTTCGCAACTCTCACCGCCACGGCGCAGACTCGAGGCAGCCTGGGTTTCGGCGGATTCCGCAACGGCGCTGGGTTCGCTGGGCATTCTGGCCGTGGATTCGGCTCCAGGAATCTGGTTTGGTTCGGCGACCCTTTTTTCTATTCTGATTACGCGCCGCCTGCTTACGCACCTCCCGCTTCGCCAGTCGTAATCATTCAGTCTCCCGCTGCTGCTGCTCCAGCTGAGCCAAAATCTGAGCCGTTGATGATCGAATGGCAGGGCGACAGATATGTTCGCCTCGGTGCTGACCAGGAATCTCCGAGGGTTTTATCGCTGGACTATTCTGAAGCCCCATCTGGCTCGTCGCGGGCCAACATTCAACCTTACTCTCAGCATCGGATCTCGCTTGGCGACCTTCCGCCGCTAATATTAATCTTCCGTGATGGCCATCACGAAAATGTATCGGATTATGTTATTGCCGATGGCAATCTCTATGCGCGCGGCGATTATTGGCGGGATGGCTTTTGGACCAAGACCGTCCAACTCTCAGCGCTCGATATTCCTGCGACTTTGCGCGCAAACTCCGAGAGCAGCGTGAAGTTTGTTCTTCCTTCCGGCCCGCACGAAGTTGTGACTCGACCATAAACCGCAATTTAATCACCTGCAGTTGCCAGACTCAGTCTTGCTTCGCGCGCCCGCCGCTGAGTGTCTCGCAGTTTCAACATGGGCTGCTCCACCAGAAAATACGAGAGACAGGCAAAACCTAGTGAGAGTGGCAAGGCCACATAGATCGGTAAAGACTCCGGCCGATAAAAGAACAGCTGCTGCCACAGATAGAGGCTGTAGCTGATCTTGCCCAGAAAAACCACCGGAGTAAGATTCAGAATCACGTAGGGGTTCTGCACGACGTGCAGCACCACTCCTGCGATCGACAAGTGCATAACCGGCCAAAGAACAAACAGCATGAAGAGTGTGCGCAACGGCGTGTTTGCGGGAAAGTGAGGAATCAGTACGATGGCAAACGCCATCAACCAAGCCAGGCTGCGCCCAATGTTCCGAATACGCGGTGCGAATATAGCCAGCAGACAACCCATCGCCAGGTTATCGGCCACGGCCGGAAAGGTTCCGTACCCGCCGCCGGGCACTTTCAATCGATAACAGAGAGCGCTGTAGACGGGAGCGACCATCACAACCACAACCAGCACCTTCACTCTGTGCCGAAAGCATTTCTGCAGTAGTGCAGGCCATAGCAGGTAAAACTGCTCCTCCACACTCAGCGACCACAAATGTCCGACGAACCACGGGCAGGCAAAGTCAAAGTTCACTAGGTACAGCATGGCTGCGGCCACGTCGTACCAGCGCATCTCGCCCCAACGGAGAAAGATGACCGGGATGATGAACGCAAAAGCTGCAGGCAGAATGCGGAAAGCCCGACGTATGTAAAAATCCCGCAGACTAATGCTGCCGGTTTTTTGCTGCTCCCTCAACAGCAATGTCGTGATCAAGTAGCCTGAAATCACGAAAAAGACACGGACCCCAACATTGGCGTACACCCCAAGTAACGTCAATTGGTGATGCTTTGTAACCCAATGTCCCAGGATGACCAGCAAAATTGAAACCGCGCGCAGGCCATCGAGCGAGGGAATTCGTTTCACTGCCGCAAATCTTAGGTTCTGAAGCGCCGCCGATTGGAGTATCTTCGCGGAGTCCTCAGCTTTTCCGCCAGCCCGAAAAGGCTCCCGTTATGGTATAATCATGGCATCATAACAGATATGTAAGTCTATCTGCAGCAACAACTTACGAGAGATTTGCGAGCGCACGTAGATGAGCGAGCGTTTTACATATGGCAGATGAACAGAATCCTCAACTTCCCCTGACTCCGCCCAGCGGAGGAGATGGCTCCGGCGTCCCCGGCGCCGCCAACATTCAGCCCGTCAACATTGAAGAGGAGATGCGGCGGTCGTATCTCGACTATTCGATGTCGGTGATCATTGGCCGCGCTCTGCCCGATGTGCGCGACGGATTGAAGCCGGTGCATCGTCGCATTCTCTATGCCATGCACGACATGAATTTGCTGCACAACCGTAAGTACAGCAAGTGCGCCGGCGTCGTGGGAGAGTTGCTGAAGAAGTATCACCCCCACGGCGATAGCGCTGTGTATGACGCATTGGTGCGCTTGGCGCAACCGTGGAGCATGCGTTATCCGCTTATCGATGGTCAGGGAAATTTTGGTTCGGTCGATGGCGATCCGCCCGCGGCTTACCGATACACCGAGTGCCGCATGACGCGCATCGCAGAAGAGATGCTCGCCGACATCGATAAAGACGCGGTTGATTTTGTTCCGAACTTCGACGAGCAGACCAGCGAACCGGTCGTTCTTCCGACTCGGATTCCTAATCTATTGATCAACGGCTCCGGCGGCATTGCCGTCGGCATGGCGACCAACATTCCGCCGCACAACCTGACCGAGATCGTGGATGCCGCGATCACGCTGATCAATGCTCCTCAAACCACTTTGCCCGAGATCCTCAAAATCGTCCATGGGCCGGATTTTCCGACCGCGGGAATTATTCATGGCAAGAGCGGAATCCTCGAAGCCTATAAGACTGGGCGTGGCCGCTTCATGATGCGCGCCAAGGCCGCCATCGAGAACATCACCAAAGAGCGCCAGGCCGTCATCGTGACCGAGATTCCCTATCAGGTGAATAAGGCCGCCTTGATCCGGCGTATCGCCGAATTAGTAAATAACAAAACTGTCGACGACGTTGCCGACGTGCGCGACGAGAGTGACCGCGACGGCATGCGCATTGTCATCGAACTGAAGCGGGGCGGCGAGGCGCAACTCGTCCTCAATCAACTTTTCAAGCACACGCAGATGCAGGAAAGCTTCAGCATGATCCTGCTCGCCGTAGTCAACGGACAGCCCAAAGAAATGGGACTGGTCCAGGCGATCCAGTATTTCATCGATCACCGCATCGATGTCGTCCGCCGCCGCACCGCCTTCCTGCTGAACAAAGCCAAAGAGCGCGAGCACGTTCTCGAAGGCTATATCAAGGCGCTCGATCACCTCGATAACGTGATCACAATCATTCGCGGCAGCGCCAATCGCGCCGAAGCGCGGGACAACCTGGTTCTTTATTTCGCGGGCAAGAAAATCGACATCAACACCACCGGCCGCGCGCCTAGGATCGATGCCGACAAGCCGTTTACCGCCGTCCAGGCGGACGCCATCCTCGAGTTGCAGTTGCATCGACTGACCAGGCTCTCGATCGACGAAATTACCAAAGAACTGAATTTGACCCGCGAAAACATCGCCGAATTCGAATCCATCCTCGGCTCAGAGAAAAAGTTGCGTGGCGTGATCGTGAAAGAACTGGAAGAAATCAGGAAGCTCTACGGTGACGAGCGCCGCACCCGCATTGAGGACGAAGCCGCCGAGATTCAACTCGAAGATCTGATCGCCGACGAACAAGTCGCCGTCACGGTCAGCCACGGTGGCTATCTCAAGCGCACTCCGATTTCGACTTACCGCATGCAGCGCCGCGGAGGCACTGGCCGCACCGGCATGAAGACGCGCGACGAGGATTTCGTCGAGCATCTGTTCATCGCCTCCACCCACGCCTACATTCTCATCTTCACCAACACTGGCCGCGTGTACTGGC
>Ga0187782_10003843_pt1 | contig 11203 bp, 7 predicted proteins | sample 0715_SJ02_MP15_2_FD_132454 | JGI IMG/M metagenome (GOLD analysis project Ga0187782, IMG submission 132454) | Tropical peat soil microbial communities from peatlands in Department of Meta, Colombia - 0715_SJ02_MP15_20_MG | ecosystem: Environmental > Terrestrial > Soil > Wetlands > Peat | place...
CAAGCGCTGCGGACTGTTTGCCCCGATCGATCCCGCAGCATACATCGAGAAAATTTCCAGCGTCGACGCCGTGCCCCGCTTCCCCGATTGGCGGACCATCAATGCTCAGGCGTTGGTGATCGGACGCGTCACCCGCCAGAGCGACGGTCGGATCAAGGCCGAGTTCCGGCTGTGGGACGTGACCACCGGTCAGCAGCTTGGACCCGGTCAGCAATATGTGACGACGCCCGACAACTGGCGCCGGATCGCTCACATCATCTCGGACGCGATCTATGAGCGCCTCACCGGGGAAAAGGGCTATTTCGACAGCCGCGTGGTGTTCGTCGACGAGACCGGACCAAAGGAACGCCGGATCAAGCGGCTCGCCATCATGGATCAGGATGGCGCCAACGTCCGCTATCTGACGCGTGGCGATGATCTGGTGTTGACGCCGCGTTTCTCGCCCTCCACCCAGGAAATCACCTACATGGCCTATGGCCAAGGCGATCCGCGTGTCTACCTGCTCAATATCGAGACCGGCCAGCGCGAGATCGTCGGCAACTTTCCGGGGATGAGCTTCTCGCCCCGGTTCTCGCCGGACGGGCAGCACGTGATCATGAGCCTGCAGGAGGGCTCCAACTCGAATCTCTTCGTCATGGACCTGCGCTCGAAGGCCATGACGCGGCTCACCGACACGCCGGCGATCGATACCTCGCCGTCCTATTCGCCTGACGGCACTCAGATTTGCTTTGAGTCCGACCGCGGCGGTCGCCCGCAGATCTACATCATGGCGGCGGCAGGCGGCGCGGCGCAGCGCATCAGCTTCGGCGACGGCACATTCTCGACGCCCGTCTGGTCGCCGCGCGGCGACTATATCGCCTTTACCCGGCAAGCCGGGGGCAAATTCGCGATCGGAGTCATGAAGCCCGACGGTACCGGCGAGCGCGTCCTCACCGAGGGTTTCCACAACGAGGGACCGACCTTCGCCCCGAATGGGCGCGTGATCATGTTCTTTCGCGACCCGGGCGGCAATGCCGGGCCCTCCCTGTTCACCATCGATATTGCCGGCCGTAACGAGCAGCGGGAGCCGACGCCGAGCTTCGCCTCCGATCCGGCTTGGTCGCCCCTGCTGTCATGAGGGTGTCACGGAAGGAACGATGTGACCCACATCATCGCCGCATTCACGCCCTATTAACCATTACCAAAGCTTTCCGGGGGATCGGCAGGCTCTACGCATCCTTGTAAGGTCGCATCAAGGTTGACGGAACCTTCGCTTAACGAAGGCGCTGCTAGAGCATCCGACCATCTCCGGTAACGACGCAACAATGGAGGCACCGGAATGAGCATGTTGAGCATCGTTCGCGGCGCCAGGTTCGCAGCCGTCATCGTCGCCTTGCTGGCCGTCGCCGGCTGCGCCAAGCAGCAGGCCGACCAGACCGGCATGGCCGGCACCGCCCCGCCCGGCAGCCCGCAGGACTTCGTCGTCAACGTCGGCGACAGGGTTTTCTTCGAGACCGATTCATCGGAACTCACCCAGCAGGGACGCGACACGCTCGACAAGCAGGCGCAGTGGCTCAATCTCTACAACCGCTATGCTTTCACCATCGAAGGCCACGCCGACGAGCGCGGCACCCGCGAATACAACATCGCGCTCGGCGCTCGGCGCGCGCAGACCGTGCGCGACTATTTGGTCTCGCGCGGCATCTCCGCCCAGCGGATGCACACCATCTCCTACGGCAAGGAGCGGCCGGTCGCCGTCTGCAACGACATCTCCTGCTGGTCGCAGAATCGTCGTGCCGTGACCGTGCTCAACCAGAGTTCATAGCCGCCAAGCGCTCGCCGCCGAACGGCGGTTCGGCGGTCCGGCTGTGTCGTTGCAGTTTTCCCAAATATTGCCGCGAAGGGCGCCGCAAAAGTGCGGCGGCCAGTCACAATTTGGACGCAGGATGGGCTATTGTAAGGAAGGCGTATTCACCGAAAACATGGCTGGCAATGATTCGCTTCGCCTCGCCTCTCGTGGTCGCGCTCTCCTGTTTGCTGTGCGCCGGAGCTGCCCTGGCCCAGGTGTCGGAGGCCGATCTGTTGACGCGCATCGATCGGCTCGAAGGCGCGATTCGAAACCTCACCGGCGCCGTCGAGCAGTTGCAATACCGTAATCAACAGCTCGAGCAGCTGGTGCACCGCTTGCAGGAGGGGGGTGACGCTCATCCCGACGCCTCGCGGCCACCACCGGCGCCGACATCGCGTCCGTCCGCGCAGTATCCGTCCGCGCCGACGGTCGCTGCCGCTCCGCCAGGGCCGACGGCCTCGATCGAGCCGGCTGCGCCGGCCTCGGTACCGCCTTCGTCAGGCCGCCGCGGCGATGCGTTCGACCCGGCGCTCAATCCCGCCGCACCGGGCGCGCCACGACCGCTCGGTACCAGCACGAGCGCGACCGAGCCGCCGCCGATCTACGAACGGCCTTCCGTCGTGCCCGAGAGCCCCGGCCCCGCCGCCCCTCGCGTCGCCGGCGCCCCGCTCAATCTTTCAACGCTTGCTGCGCGCGAGACTGCCGCTCCGGCGGAGGCGGGCCCGCTGCCTCCGCCGCCGCCGCCGCGCAATCCGAACGCGACCGGGACGATCCCCGCTACACTGCCACCGAGCAACTCGCCCAAGGACGCCTACGATCTGGCTTACGGCTATGTCCAGCACAAGGACTTTGCGCTGGCCACCGATACGTTCCGCTCGTTCCTACGCCAGTATCCGAGCGACCGGCTGGCGCCCGAGGCCCAATATTGGCTGGGCGAAAGCCTCTTCCAGCAGCAGCAATATCGCGAGGCGGCGGAGTCGTTTCTCGCCGTTTCGACGAAGTACGAGACGACGTCGCGGGCGCCGGAGGCCCTGCTGCGGCTCGGGCAGTCGCTCGCGGCGCTGGGCGAAAAGGAAGCGGCCTGCGCTTCGTTGGGCGAGGTGCTGCGCAAATATCCGCGCACCGGCCCGAGCCTGAAGCAGAGCGTGGAGCGAGAGCAAAAGCGTGACCATTGCTGAGCAAGCCGTTCGCGATGAGGAAGCGAACGCGCTGTTCCGTGGTCTTGAAGGTTTGCGCGGGCTCGTCCTCGCGGTGTCCGGCGGCCCCGATTCGACTGCGCTGCTCGTGCTTGCCGCGCGCTGGGCGAAAGCGCGCAGCCGTTCGCCGAAGCTCGTGGCGATCACTGTCGACCACGGCTTGCGGTCGCAATCGTCCGGCGAGGCGGCCGCAGTGAAGCAGCTTGCGCGTCGGCTCGGCGTGCCGCACCGCACCCTGCGCTGGCGCGGCAGGAAGCCAACAAGCGGTCTGCAGGAAGCGGCGCGACGTGCACGCTACGACCTGTTGGCGCAAGCTGCCGCGCGCGCCGGTTACGCGCACGTCCTGACCGCTCATACGCTCGACGATCAGGCCGAAACGGTCCTGTTTCGGCTGGCGCGCGGCAGCGGAATCGCCGGGCTTGCCGGCATGGCGGCGGCGTCGATGCTGCCAGCGGGCGACGGCGAGCTCTTTCTCGTGCGTCCCTTCCTGCACACCCCGAAGTCGCGGCTGATCGCAACGCTGCGTGCGGCCGGCATCGCTTATAGCGAAGACCCGACCAACGCCGATCCGCGGTTTACCCGCCCGCGCCTGCGCATGTTGTTGCCGGCGCTGGCACGCGAGGGGCTCGACGCACGCGGCCTGGCGCGGCTCGCAACCCGCATGCGGCGTGCCAACGCCGCTATCGAATTCGCCGTCGAGGCGGCGCGGGCGGCGCTCGCGCCGGGTGTCTGGCGCCGCAGCGGCCCGATCGTCCTTGCAAGGGCGGCCTTTGCGCAATTGCCGGCGGAGGTGGCGCTGCGCCTTTTGGGTCGCGCGGTTGCGCATACCGGCGATGAGGGGCTGGTCGAACTGGCCAAGCTCGAGGCACTCTACGAGGTCTTGCGCCGGGGGCCGCGCGGGCTCCGGCGGACTTTGGCCGGCGCGTCGATTACTCTCGAGGCCGACAGGCTTACGATCGAGCGGGCCCCGGCAAGGCAGCCGGCTCCCCGGCGGGGCGGCAATAGCCGCTTTACGAAGTAGCGCTAGGATAGGTGGTTTCTCGACTGCTGGCTTCTCTTGGCAGGGAACAAGGCGGCGCCTACATTGCTGTGGTTAGGGAGACGTGAAGCCGCCATGATTTGCGATCATAGGGCCAGCGGTCGGCGCTTGCGCGAGCCGCTGATCAAGGACACGCGATGAACGCGAACCTTCGCAATTTCGCCTTATGGATCATCATCGTCCTGCTGTTGCTGGCGCTGTTCACGCTGTTCCAGAATCCGGGCCAGCATACGACCTCGCAAGATATCTCCTTCTCGCAACTGCTCAATGAGGTGGATCAGGGTCGCGTCCGCGACGTGCTGATCCAGGGGCCGGAAATCCACGGCACCTTTACGGATGGGCGCACTTTCCAGACCTATTCGCCGAGCGACCCGACGCTGATCCAGCGGCTGTACAACAAGGGTGTGGCGATCACGGCGCGGCCGCAGACCGAGAATGTGCCCTGGTTTGTGTCGCTGCTGATCTCGTGGCTGCCGTTCGTGGCGTTGATCGGAGTGTGGATTTTCCTGTCCCGCCAGATGCAGGGGGCCGGCGGCAAGGCGCTCGGCTTCGGCAAATCGCGCGCCAAGCTTTTGACCGAGGCGCATGGCCGGGTCACCTTCGAGGACGTGGCCGGCGTCGACGAAGCCAAGCTCGACCTGCAGGAGATCGTGGAGTTCTTGCGCGATCCCGGCAAATTCCAGCGGCTCGGCGGCCGTATTCCGCGCGGCCTGCTGCTGGTCGGCCCGCCCGGCACCGGCAAGACCTTGCTGGCCCGCGCCATCGCCGGCGAGGCGAATGTGCCGTTCTTCACCATTTCCGGCTCTGATTTCGTCGAAATGTTCGTCGGCGTCGGCGCGAGCCGCGTGCGCGACATGTTCGAGCAGGCGAAGAAGAATGCGCCCTGCATCATCTTCATCGACGAGATCGACGCCGTCGGCCGCCACCGCGGCGCCGGCCTCGGCGGCGGCAACGACGAACGTGAGCAGACGCTGAACCAGCTGCTCGTCGAGATGGACGGCTTCGAGGCCAATGAAGGCATCATTTTGATCGCCGCCACCAACCGGCCGGATGTGCTCGACCCGGCGCTCCTGCGCCCCGGGCGTTTCGATCGTCAGGTGGTCGTGCCCAATCCCGACGTTGTCGGCCGCGAGCAGATCTTGAAGGTGCACGTGCGCAAGGTGCCGCTCGCCCCCGACGTCAATTTGAAGACCATCGCTCGCGGCACGCCGGGCTTTTCCGGCGCCGACCTGATGAACCTCGTCAACGAGGCCGCGCTGATGGCGGCACGGCGCAACAAGCGCATGGTCACCCAGGTCGAGTTCGAGGACGCCAAGGACAAGGTGATGATGGGCGCCGAGCGCAAGTCGCTGGTGATGACGGAGGAGGAAAAGCTCCTCACCGCCTATCACGAAGGCGGCCATGCCATCGTCGCGCTCAATGTCAAAGCCACCGATCCGGTGCACAAGGCGACCATCATTCCGCGCGGCCGCGCGCTCGGCATGGTCATGCAGCTTCCCGAGCGCGACAAGCTGTCGATGAGCCTGGAACAGATGACCGCGCGGCTCGCCATCATGATGGGCGGCCGCGTCGCCGAGGAGTTGGTGTTCGGCCACGAGAAGGTGACTTCGGGCGCGGCGTCCGACATCGAGCAGGCGACCAAGCTCGCGCGCATGATGGTCACGCGCTGGGGACTATCCGATGCGCTCGGCACCGTCGCCTATGGCGAGAACCAGGAGGAGGTGTTCCTCGGCTACTCGGTGGCGCGTCAGCAGAACATCTCCGAGGCGACCGTGCAGAAGATCGATGCCGAGATCAGGCGGCTGGTCGAGGCGGGCTATCAGGAAGCGCGGCAGATACTCACCGACAGGCGCGCCGATCTCGAAACCCTGGCGAAGGGCTTGCTCGAGTTCGAGACGCTGACCGGCGACGAGATCAAGGATTTGCTCATGGGCAAGCGGCCCACACGCGAATCGGTGATCGAGCCGGCCACGCCGCGAAACACGACCGTGCCCACGGCCGGCGCCGGTCGTAACCGGCCGCGGCCGGAGCCCGGCCCCATGGAGCCGCAGCCGCAGGCGTGAGGGCGAGCGAGGCGTTTGCGCGAACGGATTTGCATAAGCCGGCAAGATTGCGCGCTCCACCACGCGGCGGCGTGCGCGGATTGCGGACGCCGCCGGTCAGCAGGGAAACAGAATCGTCGACAGGCTCGCCGGCCTTGAGCGCCGGCACCGGATCAGCGAGAAGGAAGACTAAGACCTTTGTGGACCCGTCGCCGTGGCCTAGAATAATCGATCAGCGGCCGCGCCGTGGGGGAGGGGAATTATAATGCGCACTGTAGCGACCGCGGGCGTCGTTGCGGCTTTGGCGGCGGTTTCAGCGCTCGCGCAGGGCACCGGTCAGCCGAGCTTGTTTGATCCGAATCCGGCGATGCCCAACCCGCAGCTTGCGCCGGCCAGGACAGAAGCTGCGCCCGCAAAGCCCCGCACGGTGCCGGCCCAGCCGCACAAGGCGGCGAAATCGTCTTCGCCTGCCAAGCCGGCTTCGACACCGGAGTCGCGCTCCGCTGCGGCACTGGCGTTGTCCTCTGAGCCGGTTTTCGACGAGGGCACCTATCAGCGTATCAAGGAGACGCTGCTCGGCTATGCAGCCATTGAGGTGCGCGGCGGCTGGCCGGCGGTGCCTGCCGACGCCAAGCTCGAGCCGGGGGCGAGCGGCCCCACCGTAGCGCTGCTGCGCCAGCGGCTGGTGATCGGCGATGATCTGCCCGCCGAGCAGGAGACGGGCGATGTATATGACGCGGCGGTGGGCGAAGCGGTCAAGCGGTTTCAATTGCGCCATGGGCTCGAGGCGACCGGCAGCGTGAACGCCCATACGCTGCGCGCACTCAACGTTCCGGTCGGTGCGCGCATGAAACAGCTCGAAGCCTCGCTGGAGCGGTTGCTCGGCGTGGATTTCGTCTTCGCCGAGCGTTACGTGGTGGTGAACATTCCGGCGGCTTTCGTCGAGGCCGTCGCGCACGACAAAGTCGAGCGGCGCTACCGCGTCATCGTCGGCAAGGTCGACAAGCCGTCGCCGACGCTCACCGCCTACATCACGGCGATCAATCTCAACCCGACCTGGACCGTGCCGCTCTCGATTACCAAGAACGAGATTTTTGCCCGCATGCGCCGGGATCCGAGCTATCTGAGCCGGATGCATATGCGCGTGCTCGGCGCGCGCGACGAGGAGATCAGTCCGCAGTCGGTTGACTGGTCGTCCGACCGCTCGCCCAACTTCACCATTCGCCAGGATTCCGGCGGCTGGAACGCGCTCGGCAACCTCAAAATCGATATGCCGAACTCGTATTCGGTCTACATGCACGACACCACCACGCGTAATTTGTTTGCCAACGATTACCGCTTCGATTCGCATGGCTGTACGCGGGTCGACAATGTCCGGGATCTCGCCGCCTGGATTTTGGAGGACGTGCCGGGCTGGAATCGCGCGGCGATCGACGCCGGCATCGCTGCCGGTGGCCTCAAGGTCGTCAACCTGCCGCACCGAATGCCGGTCGCCTGGGTTTATCTCACCGGCTGGGTGACGCGCGACGGCACCGTCCAGTTCCGCGACGATGTCTACAAGCACGACGAGGCACTCGATCGCAATGCGCTCGCCGACGCGGCCGCCGGCGGCTTCGTGGCGCCGCTGCCGCCGTCGGCGCCCGTACCGGCGGCGCCGCGCGACGTCAAGCAGTCTTCCAATCTCGACAGCCGCTGAGTTCGCCGATGCGTCAGATGATTTTGGTCGGGTTCCTGCAGGCGCAGAACTGCACGAATATCGCCAGCTCCTGGCGCCACCCGGCCTCGCGCACCGACAGCTGGTCACCGGACTTCTATCGGCACATCGGCCGCGTTCTGGAGGACGGTAAGTTTCACTTCGGCTTTTTCGACGACCGCCTATCGATGCCCGACATGTACGGGCGCAATCACGCCCATACGGTGCAGCACGGCATTCGCTGCGTAAAGCTCGATGCTGTCACCGTCCTCGCCGTCATGGGCATGGCGACCGAGCGGTTGGGCTTGGGCGCGACATATTCGACGAGCTACTACGAGCCGTTCCACGTCGCGCGCGTGTTCGCAACACTCGATCTGATGACCGGCGGTCGTGCCGCCTGGAACGTTGTCACCTCGCTCAACGACGGCGAAGCGCAGAACATGGGCCGGGAGGAGGTGCTCAGTCATGACCTGCGCTACGACCGCGCCGACGAGTTCATGGAGATCGTGCTCGGTCATTGGGATACGTGGGAGGACGACGCCATCGTCCAGGACAAGGCGAGCGGGCTGTTTGCCAGGCCGGAGAAGGTTCACCGTCTCGATTACCAGGGCCGCTACTACCGCTCGCGCGGGCCGTTCACCGTGCCGCGCTCGGCGCAAGGCCATCCGGTCATCATCCAAGCTGGCCAAAGCGGCCGCGGTCGGCGCTTTGGTGCGCAATGGGGCGAGGTCATCTTCGTCGTCTATCCGAACGCCGAGATCGGCCAGCGCGAATACGCCGCCTTCAAGGAAGAGGTGGTGCGCTGCGGACGCGAACCGCAGCACGTCAAGGTCACGCAGTTGATCAACACCGTCGCGGCAGCAACCAGGGCCGAGGCGGAGGACAAGTGGGCCGAGATCGAAAAGTTGCCCTTGGAGATCGACGCGCTATCGCTCCTCTCGGAGGCCCTCAACTTCGATTTCGCCAAGAAGGGCATGGATGAGGCGTTCACCGACAAGGAATTGGACGCCATGTCCGGCATTCAGGGCATCCGCGACGGCGTGCTGCGCACCAGCGGGAAGAAGAATCCGACCGTGCGGGATTTCATCCATTTCAGCGGCCGCGGCCGTGTGCATAATCCGATTGTCGGCGGCCCCAAGGAGGTCGCCGACCGGCTCGAGCAGTGGTTCGACGCGCCGGCTTGCGACGGATTTGTCCTCTCGGCTACTCATGTGCCCGGCGCCTACGAAGACTTCGTGCGCTTCGTCGTTCCCGAGCTGCAGCGTCGCGGGTTGTTTCGTAAGGATTTCGCCGGTGCGACCTTGCGGGAGAATCTGGGGCTGTCTGTTCCGGCCGTAGGCCGATGGCGGCACAAGTCGGCGTTGGCAGGCACGCGCGCGAGGTCTTCGTAAGGACGGCGGGGTGGTAGTGCTGCGAGCGGCGACCCGCAGCGCCGGGACCTTATCCGGGCAGATAGCGCGAGACCGCGGTTTCCTTGCCGGTAATGAATTCGAGGAGCGCCGGCACCCCGTTTTTGGTCTGCTCGATGCCGCGCCGGATCGCCGGCACGATCTCCGAGGGCTCGGTAACGCGCTCGCCGTAGCCGCCAAACGCCCGCGCCATCATGGCGTAGTCGCCGGAAATGTCGGTCGAGCGGAATTTCTCCGTGGAGATCGGCATGACCTTAAGCTCGATCGCCATGGAGAAATTGTTGAACAGGACGGATAAGATCGGGATGCGCTCGCGCACCGCGGTCTCGAAGTCCATGCCGGTGAAGCCGATGGCTGCGTCGCCCCAGACGTTGATGCACAGCTTATCGGGATTGACGAGCTTGGCCCCCATGGCGAGGCCAAGGCCGTAGCCGAGCTGGGTGGTCTTGCCCCAGCCGATATAGGTCAGCGGCGCGCGCGTCACCCAGAACGGGGAAAGTTGATCGCGCGGACTGCCGGCGTCGTGGGTGATGATCGTGTTGGCGACGTCGACCGTGTGCAGAAGGTCCCAGATTACGCGGTAGGGCGTGAGCGGCTTGTCGTTGGAGGTGAGCTTGGGCTTCCATTCGGCGAGCCAGGCCGCGCGCATGTCGGCGATTTCGCGCACCGTATCCGCCGATTCACGCGGCGTCGAAATCGTCGGCTTCAGCTCCGCCAACAATCCGTCGAGAGTGACGCCGGCGTCGCCGATCAGCCCCACCGCCGCGGCAATGTCCTTGTTGAGGTGATCGGGGTCCAGCGTCGCGTGGATGATCGTCTTGCGCTTCGGCATAGCGACGCCGAAGTTGGTCTCAGTGAAGCTGCAGCCGACGCCGAAGATCATATCTGCCTGATCGAGGAAGTGCCGCACGGTTTTCGGCACCGCCAGCCCGCCCGAGCCGAGCGAGAGCGGATGGTCTTCCGGAAAGGCACTCTTGCCGCCGAGGCTCGTCGTGACCGGCGCGCCAAGGAGCTCGGCGAGCTGGCGCAACGCCGGCCAGGCGCGCGCCCAGTGTACGCCCTGGCCGGCATAGATGACCGGACGCTTGGCCAGCGCCAGCAAGCGCGCGGCCTCGCGCAACGCCGAGGCATCGGGGCCATAGCGGGTGGGAGAAACGGGCGTGTAGTCGAACGGACCCGGCAACGCCTCGTTCCACAGATCGCTCGGGACTTCGACCAGCACCGGCCCGCCGCGGCCGTTGCGGAGGCGGGAGAAGGCGCGCCGCATCACGTTCGGCACTTCCGCGGCCAAGATGACGGACTCCGCCGATTTGCTGATGCCGCGCATCTGCGCGACCGCATTGTAGTTTGGCGACACCTGGCTCAGCCGCCGTGCGTATCCGCCCGGCACCACCAGGATGGGGATCGAGTCGGCGAAGGCTTGGGCCACTCCGCCATAGGCGTTCTCGGTGCCCGGCCCGTGCTGCATGCAGAACACGCCGAGCTTGCGACCTGAGGTGGTGCGCGAAATTGCATCGGCCATGTGCAGGCCGATGCGCTCCTGGCGAACGATGATCGGACGGATGTCGAGTGCCGCCGCGAACTCGATAAGGTGATTGACCGGATACCCTGCCAGGATCTCGACTCCCTCGGCTTTGAGAATCGTCGCGATCGCCTCTCCGACTTTCATGTTTGCGCAAGCTCCCCGACGAAATTCCGTCCCTGTCGTACGCTGCCGCCGGCAGAGGATGCCGCCCGCTGACACGATGCTATAGCACGGCGGCGAAGTGGGTGGGGCCGGTCGCAGTCCGGCTCATTGGCGTCATCCTGCGGCCGTCGGTGTCCGGACCGCGCGCGCACAGTGGGCGTTCATCGACTATCGAGGGCATATCGCGCGGTATCGCCTGCGCCCGCGCGCCGGTCGTCCGCAGGCTTGGCTTCAAGATGCGGCACGACCACGAGGCGGTCGATCTCGCCCTTCAAGAACGCCCTGAGGAAGTCCGGATAGTTCTTGAAC
>Ga0187782_10003844_pt1 | contig 11202 bp, 6 predicted proteins | sample 0715_SJ02_MP15_2_FD_132454 | JGI IMG/M metagenome (GOLD analysis project Ga0187782, IMG submission 132454) | Tropical peat soil microbial communities from peatlands in Department of Meta, Colombia - 0715_SJ02_MP15_20_MG | ecosystem: Environmental > Terrestrial > Soil > Wetlands > Peat | place...
CAACCGGCTTCCTTGAATGTAGCGAACCTGTTAGCTCTCATTGACTTGTCCTAGCCTCCCGCATAACATGGCGTCGCGCCATGATCGGCCAGAGCATTTCGCACTACCGCATTGTCGAGAAACTTGGCGGTGGTGGAATGGGGGTGGTGTACAAAGCGGAAGATGTAAACCTGCACCGCTTTGTTGCTCTCAAGTTCCTACCAGATGACGTAGCCAACGATCCTCAAGCATTGACCCGTTTTCAGCGAGAGGCGCAGGCCGCATCCGCCCTGAATCACCCCAATATTTGCACTATCCATGAAATCGGGAGACAAGGCGATCATCCATTCATCGTTGTGGAGTTTTTGGATGGGCTGACGTTGAAGCATCGCATTGGCAACCGTCCGATGGAGACGGATTTGATACTCTCGCTCTCGATCGAGATTGCAGATGCGTTAGACGCCGCACACGCAGAAGGAATTGTGCATCGGGACATCAAGCCTGCAAATATCTTCGTGACCAAGCGCGGTCACGCCAAGATTCTCGATTTCGGGCTGGCGAAGGTCGTGGTCACTGCTAGTTCTTCGAGCCAGATCGCAGCGGTCGGCACGCAGACAGGCTCGGTTGACGAACAGCACCTGACTAGCCCCGGCTCGACGCTCGGCACAGTTGCTTACATGTCGCCGGAACAAGTCAAAGGAAAGGAACTCGACGCGCGCACGGATCTGTTTTCGTTCGGGGCAGTGCTGTATGAGATGGCGACTGGGTCGTTGCCGTTCCATGGTGAGACCTCCGGACTGATCTTCAAAGCCATCCTCGATTCTGATCCGCCGCCCGCGATTCGCTTTAACCGCGACATTCCGCCCAAGCTGGAGGACATCATCAGCAAGGCTCTGGAAAAGGATCGCAACCTCCGCTATCAAAACGCAGCCGACATGCGGACTGATTTGCAGCGGCTGAAGCGGGACACGGAGACGGGGCGCGTGCGAGCGGCGAGTTCGGGAACTATCGCCGCCGTACAAGAAAGCGGAACCCATGCTGCGGTTGCGGCACCAACTCCTGCATCGGTGTCCAGCAGTTCGGGGACGCCGTCATCGTCCAGCGCGATGAGGGTGGGCGAAGCTCCAGTAGCCACAAAGCGAAACCTCTGGAAGATCGTGGTTCCCCCGGCTGTGGTATTGGTCGCATTGATTGCTGGCGGGCTTTACTACCGTTCGCATCGAGCCAAACCCCTGACCGAAAAGGACACGGTCATCCTCGCCGACTTCACCAACACCACCAGCGATTCCGTCTTCGACGGCACGCTGCGCCAGGGGCTTTCCTCGCAGTTGGAGCAGTCGCCATTTCTCAATCTGCTCTCCGATCAGCAGGTGGCGAAGACACTCGCCCTCATGGCTCAGCCGAAAGACTCGCGCCTTACCACCGAGTTGGCACGAGAAGTCTGCCAGCGTACCGCCAGTTCCGCCACCATCGAAGGGTCAATTGCCAGCTTGGGCAGCGAGTATGTCGTCGGGTTGAAGGCGGTGAACTGCCACAGTGGCGACCTGCTGGCCAACGAGCAAGCCACGGCCGGCAGCAAAGAGCAGGTTCTGAAGGCGCTAGGTGAGGCAGCTACGAAGATTCGCGAAAAGTTGGGCGAATCCCTGGCTTCGGTGCAGAAGTATGATGCCCCAGCGGAAAGCGTTACCACCCCTTCGCTGGAGGCCCTGCAAGCCTATACACTGGGCGTGCAGGCGATGATCGTCAAAGGCGACTACCCCGCCGCGATCTCATTTTTCCAGCGCGCCATCAGCCTGGACCCCAACTTTGCCATGGCGTATGCGCGACTAGGAACCTGCTACAACAACCTGTCCCAGAGAGAGCGCGCAATCGAGAATGTGCCCAAGGCGTATGAACTGCGCGAGCGCGTCAGCGAGCGAGAGAAATTCTACATCGCCTCGCATTACGAGGACTTCGGCGTCGGAAATCTCGAAGCCGCCCGCAAGACCTACGAGCTATGGGCGCAGACCTATTCGCGCGATTTTGTTCCGGTCGGAAACCTGGGCGTCATCTACCAACAACTGGGCGAGTATGACAAGCACCTGGCAGCGAACCAAGAGTCTCTCAAACTCAATCCAGGGAGCGGTGGTTCTTACGCGAATCTTGTAAGCGCGTACCTGAACGCCAACCGGTTGGATGAAGCCAAAGCCACGGCACAGGAGGCGCAAGCGCACCATCTAGATCCTCCCAGCATTCATATCTTCCTCTATTTGGTTGCCTTTTTGCAGCACGACGCGGCCGGGATGGAGCGCGAGGCGGGGACGCTCATGGGGAAGCCCGGTTTCGAAGACGTCATGCTGATGAACGAATCCCAAACCGCCGGCTACGCCGGGCAGTTCGCAAAAAAGAGAGAGTTGCTGCGGCGCGCGGTCGGCTCCGCCATTCGTGCTGACGAAAAAGAGACGGCTGCTGGCTATCAAGCCGCCGCCGCCATTCACGAAGCCATGGCGGGTAATTCTGCCTTAGCCAAGCAGCAGGCGCAGGCAGCACTGGCGCTCGCGAATGGCAGAGACGTTGTGGGCAACTCCGCCATTGCTCTGGCGCTCGCTGGCGACTCTGGCCAAGCCACGCGGCTGGCCGACGATTTGGCCGCGCGCTTCCCCGAAGATACGATCGTGCAGTCGGAATATCTGCCGATGATCCATGGGGCCGCTGCTCTCGAGAGCGGCAATGCTGCTAAGGCTGTCGAGACGCTCGCAGCGGCTACGCCCTACGAACTCAGCCCCTTCTTTCCCGGTTATCCTGCTTACATTCGAGGCGCGGGTTACCTGAAGTTGGGTCAAGGGAGCGCCGCCGCCGCTGAGTTCCAGAAGATCGTCGACCAACCCGGTGTGGTGGGGAACGATCCCGTTGGCGCGCTGGCGCATCCAGGCCTGGCCCGCGCGTACGCCCTCACCGGCGAGACAACTAAAGCCCGCACAGCCTATCAGGATTTCTTCGCCCTCTGGAAAGACGCCGACCCCGACATCCCCATGCTGAAGCAAGCCAGAGCGGAGTACGCGAAGCTGCAATAATCATCGAGCAACGATCAGTCTGTCGGCGCGATTGTTTCCTAACTTTTGTAATCAGGAGTTATCACTCAAATCACGCGAAAGGTCAATGAGCGATATGGCGATATTACGGCAATTACCCGGCGTGCCAGATTGATCGGCTGTGGTAGTATCGCAAACCCTGAGCGTTTCCGATAATCCGCAGCAGGGGAGCTACAACGGCGTAGCGTTGCCCGTTGCCTGGAAGGTCGATGACGATGGCGTGGCCACGCAACCAATCAAACTAGTGGAGAAAGGTACGCTCAAAACTCTGCTGACCACGCGCGCTCCTGCGCCTCCTCTCGAACACAGCAGCGGCAGCCGCCACGGCTGGGGTCCGGCACCGACCACACTGACGCTCGCTGCCGAAAAGACGATGACCCATGACGAAATGCGCCAGGAACTCCTGCGCCGAGTAAAAGAGCGCGGGCTCGCCTACGGAATTGTAGTGCGCACGGGGGGTGGCGGCGGACTGACCGGACTGCTTCGCATGTTCGCCGCTATGGCCACTTCTCCCGGTTCCATGGCGACCAACGCTTTGACTGAAGTCTACAAATTGTTTCCGGATGGACACGAAGAGCTGATTCGCGGTGCCGATCTCTCCGGCATGATGACCGCCACATTTCGCGACATCGTGGCCGCTGGCGAAAAGCCGGTGCTCTTCAACGCGACGTTCATTCCCAAATTCAATGCACTTTTTAGCATGGGATTGTCGGGAGCTTCCGACTTGCCTGTGGTATCTTACATCGTGCCCTCGTTGCTATTTGAAGAAGCCACCCTTGTCAAAACGACATCTCCACGGCCGAATCCGCCAGCCACAAAATCCCCTCTAGCGGAGCGATGAAGGGCTGCTGGCGGGTGGCCCATCCTAACTTCAGCCGAAATATTCCAAACACTGCCGCACCATCTGCTCAATAGCTGCTCGAACAGCTTCGATTCCTGAAACCCGCCCGTGCAGTTTTCAGCTTAGGGGTGCACTTTCAGAGTGCCCTAGCTCCTATCCCCCCGCCGCATTGACGGGGTGTTAAGGGTTGGGGATGAATTCTACCGTTTCACTTTTGCCCAAAATGCGAAATCGCTAGTATTCATGCGGTTTCCACGCACATGACTCCTCTGATCGCCGTAACAGTTGACAAAAACCGAGGAGTGCGCTCTAGCGAATTACATCGTGTAACGATTATGTTGTGAAAATGCGCTGCTGAGAGAGCTAGGTAGCGAGGGGAGAGAGCCGGGGTGGAGAGAGCGGGCCCTAGCTTGGTTGTATTCATCATTTACGTTGATGGGGGCAATATCCTCGCAACCCCCGCGCTTGGTTGCAGTTGTGGCAGAGCGTTTGGAATCCATCCGGGAAATTGTTCTTCTTAATCCACTCATAAGTATTATGTATTGCTTTCCGATGCTGCCTGCCTCCACCATTAACGTGATCGATGCCTAGAAACGCGATGGTTTGTTCTCCACAGCAAGTGCATTCGGGCAGATCGCGCGGGCTATAATAAGTTAATACTTCCAACCGCAATTTTGCGTAAGTTTCGCGAGATTTTTGATTCTTGCGAGAGCGATGACGAGCGCTCCACGCTAATAAATATGTTCTAAAGCACTGTTTGCACCATGATTGACGGCCATACAATCGTTTTGGGTGTTTCGCGAAATCATCGAGCGGCTTTGGAATGTCGCACTTGCCACACGTTTTTGTTTGTACTGACGATGAAGGGGAGGTACTCACGCTGCGAGAATCTTCTGAATGCTTTTCGTCGGAGAATGTGCCATACAGTGACTCAGTGGGTCGTGAACGCTAAGATTTCAAGCTCTCTTCGTCCGCAATGAGCTGGATCATCTTAGCATCCAAAAAGCTCCCGGGACTTGCGCTTCTGTGACTGACTATCAGTCCCCGAAAAGAGGTTTGTTCGCCGAAAAATGCAAGGGGAGACTTGTGTTCGGTCTGCCCTAGAACCTCAGCTTAAGGGCGAACTGAATCGAGCGCGCATCATTCACCGTCTGGTTAATCGTCTGACTGATCACGCCAAAGCTACTAGGCGTGTTAATGTCCTGCTCTCCGGTGCCGGCAATGCCTGGCAAAAAGAAGTGCGGGTGATTGAACAGGTTGAAGAACTCCGCGCGGAATTCCATATTCACTTGCTCGTGGATTGGGAACTCCTTGACCAGCGAGAAATCGGTGTTCACATAGCGAGGGCCGTAAACCGGCGCACGGGCGGCAGAGCCCAACTCCCCCGCAGGAGCTTTCGCGAAGGCACAAGGATTGAACCAGTTCTGAATAGTGTGAACCTTGGTCGGACAGTTTGTTTGGCCACCTTCCGGCCCTGGCGTGTTCGGATCGCCCACTTCGTTCGGTCGTTGTATCACCAACCCGTTGTACATGAAAAAGACGCCAGATTCATCAGCACTATCGACCACAAAGAGTGGGAAGCCGGATTCCGCCCTTTCGATAACATTGATCGACCAATTTCCTACCAACGCGTTGGCCGCTCCGCTCAGATTACTGCCGAAGTGCTTGCCTTTGCCGAAAGGTAGATCATAGAGAACGCTCGCGGTAAAAACATCGTTCAAGTTGAGCTGCGACAATCCCCAGTCCAGCTTCTTAGTGTTCGGCAAAGGCCAGTACAGCGCGCCTGGGTTACTGCCCAAACCGTCGGGCATTCCGGAATCGAAAGTGCGCGACCAGGTGTAGCCCAGCAATGCGTAGAGGCCATGCCGCGCGCTCTTGGTCTCCGCCTTGATCTGGAGCGAATCGTAGCGTGCGTTCCCTATGCTGTTATTACTGTCCACTGCCTGGAACGGAAAACCGTAAGGGAACGATGGAAAGCCGCAGCCAACGGTGTAGCCGGGCACCGGACTACTGCCACCGGGGCATCCATTGGGAGAACTTAGGTTTTCGTTCACCTGGCTCACCAGAATGTGTGTGCTGCGCGAACCTGCGTAACCGGCAGTCAGCACTATGTTGCCCGGTATCTGGCGCTCAACGTTCAGGTTGTACTGTTGAATCATCCCCTGCACAAAATTGCGGTTCATCGACTGCTTGGTCCCGGTGTAATTAGTCGGGATTACCGGCGCATCGAAGATGGCGCCCGTAGCGCCGTTGACAGGGTTCGTCACGTTAAGGGCAGACGGAGTGTTGGCAGCGAGAAGGAATCCGTTCGAGAGGCCGCAAGCGGTGGAGGTAGGAGTCGCACAAAAACCCGTGGCCGGATCCACTTCGGCGTAATATGGCGGGTTTTGCCACAAACCCTGTCCACCCTGGTTCCATGCAGAATCATGGAAAATGGCATATCCCGCGCGAATGGCAGTTTTGTCGCTTCCCAATGGCTTCCAAGCCAGGCCGATTCGAGGCTCAAAAGCTGTTTTCTGAAACTGGATGCCCACACGTGCGTCCGTAGTTACGCAAGCTGTGCAGCCGGCTAACGCAGGGCTGCCCTTGGGAACGTACCACGTGAGGTTCTGGATATCGAAGTTGGCCTGGCGATTTTCGACTTCGGTCTCGGGGGTAGCCAAAGCCCACGCCAGTCCGAGGTTCACCGTAAGGTTGTTGGTAACACGCCAATCATCTTGAACGAAGGGACGGAATAATTTCCACCGTCGGCCAACTGTGCCGCCCAGGAATGTCTGGTCGTGAGCCGCAAAAGACCCCATGCTTCCCAGAAGCAGATCCCCCATGTTGTCGCCAGTTGATACAAATGCGCCGACTTCAGTAATGAAACCGTCCTGAAAAGCGTTGTTTCGGATGTTCATTTCCTCGGCACGGTAGGTCAATCCGAACTTGATGTTGTGTTTGCCGCGAATCAAGTCGAGCGAATCAGAAGCCGAGTAAACGTTGGTTCCACCCTGATAAGGCGCATATCCACGATCTCCCAGTGACATGTAGTTGGTCATCTGGAAGGATGTGAGACCGCAACTGATGCAGTCCTTGCTGGACTGGTTGAGGCTCGCCGGGTAGCCAGTAATACCGTCGCAGTGACTCCCTAAGTCTGCCCCAGGGATGCCGATGATCGCAGCTTCGCAGGTACCTGTCCCGAACGACAGAATGTGGTTAAAAATCCGGCTAAAACCGAAACTGGCCTGGTTAATGGTAGTACCAGAGAAAACGTGCGTCTCCGATATGACAGCATTGCGCCCATGGTTGTTGATGTGCTGATTGCTTCCGAAGGCATTGACCTCTGTCCAAGTCGGTGAGCCACCGGGGACGAAGTTGGTTGCTTGGTCGTAGCTGAACCGCCCAAATATGGAGTCCTTACTGGAAAAATTGTGGTCGACACGAATATCGCCGGTGCCCTCGTTGAGTCTCCTTACCGGCTGGTTAACGTAATTGATGCTCGAAGCCGGGTTGTTCGCGTTGGAAGTGGGGTAAAGCTGAATGAGCTTTGCGGCGAGAGGATTAACCAGGGCCGCCGGAATTACGTTGCAGCCCACGCCCCCTGCCTGTGTTCCATTGGCTAGATTGACCGGCTCAGGCGTGGTCGTACCGGGCTGGCAAAGGAATGAAGCGCCGGAGTATGGGTTGACAAGGTTGGGGAAGTGGTCAGCGTTTTCCGCTTGGGCTCCAGGAGCAAAGCCCGGACGAGGCACGCCAAACGGATCATTGCTGAAGTTGTAGTCCCCGTTGGCGTCGGGGGTCATCATTGCAGTCGTGGGAACCAGCCCTGTGAAAGGCACACCCAGACGCTGCATTTTGGCCTGATAGTCAATGAAGAAGAACGTTTTGTCCTTCTGGATCGGCCCGCCCAGCGAACCACCGAACTGGTTCAAATTAAATTGATTTCTTTTCGGGGCGAAATAGTTGCGGGCATCGAGAACCGTATTACGGAAAAACTCAAACAGAGTTCCGTGAAGCTGGTTGGTTCCTGACTTGGTTGTGACCAAAACCGTGGGTCCTGCACGTTCCCCCCACTCCGCCGAGTAGTTGTAAGTCAGAACCTTAAACTCCTGCACCGCGTCGACGTTCGGGAAGATGGCGATGCCGCCTTCGTCCAATTGATTGTTATCGTTGCCGTCGAGCATCCAATCTGTGCTCTGGGCGCGCGATCCACCTACCGAGAGCGAGAAAGATCCGCGTGTTGAGGCCTCGCTGCTGGCTGCCCCGTTGAAGAAACTGTTCGGGTTGGTTTCTGCCGTGGTGCCGGGCGTCAGCGTTGCCAGTTGGACGAAGTTGCGCCCGTTTAGCGGAAGCTCAGAAACTTCTTCAGAAGTGATGACCTGTCCCAGAGTTGGAGCTGTTGTCTCTACAGCCACTTGAGTCGCGCTTACCTCGACCTTCTCCGTAACCGAGGCGGGTGCAAGCATGAAATTCAGCTCTCGATGCTCATCAACCTGGAGGCGCAGGTCTTTTTGTTCGACAGCCTGAAATCCCGAGGACTGCACTCGAAGGGTGTACGTGGCGACCGGCAACAAGGGGATGACGTAATGCCCAGAGTCATCGGTCTTGCCTTCGCGAGACAGACCGGTGCCTTGAGAGGTGACGGTCACCGTCGCTCCAGAGATTACGGAACCGGTCTTGTCAGAAACAACGCCCGAAAAACTCCCAGTCGCCTGGCCGTATACGAGCGGGCAGATAAAAAATACAAGTGCGCCGAAAACCGCGACGAGCAGCGTCCTGTTGCTGACCATGACTACCCCTTTCCTCCGCTGTCACTCTGACGAATGTCCTGGGCTACCCTACATAGGAAATTGGCAAGTTCTATACTAGGACTCACCGTATAAAGTCAAGACCTTCCTGCAGGCTTCTCTTGCGCTGGATTGTGTCCTCGAAATGTCTCTGTGCGGCGGGGTTTCCTCGGGCTACTACCAGAAAGACTTTTCTTGAATTCCCGTGGCACATTGGCACGCGTAATGATACGGCGAGTACCGCAAAAATCAAAGGCAAAACCCACGTTCAGCGTGGGAGACCGAGCTCGGCCAGTACTTCCCAATGCCGCGGATGTGGTAGGCGTCGCCCCCTGCGAATGTCAGCGGCGTACGGCTGAGAGACACCAATTGCTGAAGCGATAGCCGGAATGCTTATCTTTGAAAGACGTCGCAGAACTTGGTCGTTATAAGCTTTCTCATTGAGCCAAATTGGCAACATCGATTTCCGCCAACTGGCCCGCGCGGCATCATGACGGCGTTTGCTTGCCGATCGTCGGGCCTGTGCTTCTGAACTCTGCGCGGCTACGCGTCCCTCTCGTGCAGCCTTACGGATATTCTCGCGAGACACCGGAACGGCACACGCGGCACAATTCTGACTTCCACGTGTAATAGGCTTGCCGCAACCGCGACAGACTTTTCCCGGAACTGGGCACTTGTCGACCGGCGGATGATACACGACACCTTTCACGATCCGCTTGCGAGTTTGAGTGAGCCGCGTTGCCGGACCAACGTATCGATTTGGCTTGGATATGTTTGCTGAAAATTTTCGTGCGACCCATTCCGCGATCGGTGCAACAGCACGAGCCCATATTGGGGCTGTCTCAGACAGACGAGCGGCAAATGATCCCATTAGACGACAGTTCCCATTGCGCTCCTCGAAGAACCAATCTCGCCTGAAAGTCTCGTGCAAAATCCAGTCAAGCACGTAAGCATCAATTTTGACTCGGATGGGCTCTTGAAGGTCGCAGGCAAAGCTGTCCAGCACCGTCCCATCTGCGTGCAATACGCCTAGTCCGGGATCCATTCCGAGTGTCGAGATTGCGACGCGGGCTGCTGACTCGCTGAGCGCGTAGAGATAGTTCAAAACGGCGTTAGCCGGACCAGTTGCCAAACGCGGTGATCCGGAGAGGCGATATGCGGCTGCCGAAAGTCCGCCAATGTTCTGGAACGCGTTGCAGATCACTCTTTGGAAAATTGATGGTCAAGCTGCTCCACAGTGACCAGTAAGCACGAGCGGCCAGAGATTCAAGTAAACGGATTGCTTCGGGGCTTTCGGCAGTATCCAGCTTTTCTCTGAATCCCAAAATCGTTTGAGCAGTTGTGGAGTTCAGCACTTTTTCTCGAACTAACTGCGCTTGAGCGTCCAGCTTCTGCGCGACCAATTCTCGTGCAATCTCTAAAGAAACCCCGGATTGAATGGACAACGCTTGAGATCTACGTAATCGTGCGTCGGATGGATAAACCGGCCCGGTGACGAAGAGAACTTTTCCATTGCGCTCAAGCACCGAAACAGGTATCCCCTGATCGGCAAGCCATCGCAGGGCAGCAAGTGAGACGACTCCATCAGCACCGATAACGACGAGCCGTTTCAACCCGTGGCCGACGCGCGGTAAGCGGAAGGTTCGCCGATCACCGGCGATTCCGTCTTCTAAACAGAGGTGTCCGCGATCAACTTGAGCATGAATCCCGTAACCGGATAACGTCAGCACGCCGGTTCGAGACACGAGTGAATTGTGGGATTGCGAAACTTGAGGTAGGGTTTTCGTAGCTGCCATTGGAGCACATCCTCCTGTGGTAGTTAGGGCTTGTCGTCTGCTGGTAACAGGCGGCAGGCCTGTTCTATTCGAACAATTTAGTTATTGGTTGGTCGAGCCATGCGTCGGCTATCCCATGCTTTTTGAAGCGTCCTTGGACTCACTTTCTTACCCAACAGTTACGGTGTTAATTCTGACACCTTCTGGAGTGCTTGCTTGAGGTTGTGACCTTGGCGAATAAATAGAGCTATTTGATCGCAGACCTGAGTAACCTCATCCCCCTGTAGCTTACGCTGGCGACCGGGCCCTCCGCGACGCGGAAGCTCCAGCGTAATCTGCTTCATAGCCTTTCTTAGGACAGTGGGCATTGCGACACCTGCTTGCTTGATGGCCTGAATAGCGGTTTCGAGTTCTTGAGCATTTTTGATCTTTGTGCTTTTCGTGACTGCCTTCGCAAAGTCAATCGGACGCAACTTTGTTGCCGCCAAGGGCGGATTTACTGACGCAATACAAAACGGCGAAATAGATAAGTTCTTGTGGGCAATGTGACTGCTCAAAGCTCTAGCTCACCCCGCTCTTCCGGTTCCGCCTTTAGCCCCATACCGTCCGCTTAGTAGCGAAGAAATGGCGCAAGCTTGTGCAAACGCCTGGTTACATCCATTACCGACCCGATAACTCGTCATTCGGACGCCATTTTCGTTGCCGAGAGCCCAGTCGAAAATGGTCATGGCTGTCCAATAACGCACAGTGAATCTCTCAATCTGGAC